>Ga0153933_1000056_pt1 | contig 64904 bp, 61 predicted proteins | sample TSNJ017MetaG_FD_102275 | JGI IMG/M metagenome (GOLD analysis project Ga0153933, IMG submission 102275) | Attine ant fungus gardens microbial communities from New Jersey, USA - TSNJ017 MetaG | ecosystem: Host-associated > Fungi > Mycelium > Unclassified | place: USA: New Jersey, Wharton State...
GATCCCAGACGAAATGGCGGATGCCGCTGACCAGATGGTGCATCAGCGCCCATGTGTAGCCGAACACGATCAGCTTGCCGATCAGGCTGCCGGTGAAGGCCTGCACGTTGGCATAGGCGGTCGGGCCGGAGGCCGCGGCGATCAGCCACCAGGCGAGCAGCAGGGTGCCGAAATAGAGCGCAATGCCGGTGGCACGGTGGACGATGGAGAGTGCCATCGTCAGGGTCCAGCGATAGGTTTGTATATGGGGCGAAAGCGGTCGTTCGATCCTGGCGGTCATCGGCGGCTTTATGTTTGTGGGACCGCGGCCGGCCCATCGGGGAACGCGGTAGATGAATTCTATTTACGGACTAGGATCACTCCGCGCAACGGCCAAATAGCCTTCGGTCGAACCGAAGTTCATTGTTAGCAATGCCGAAATCTGGTTGATCCGCAGGCTGGTATACCAGAGAAGGCGTCATATGAACTTAGAATTGAATATCAATTCGCTATTACGGATCGCCGTGCACGCCGGAGCTCCAAGTGAACCGGCGCTCCACCATCGCTCCGCCAGATAATCGACGAATGCCCTCATCTTAGTCGATGCGAGACGCGACGGCTGAAAGGCCAGATCCAGCCGTGTCGACGCAGCTTCGTGGTCGATCAGCAAGCGTTGCCGCCGACCAGTGGCGAGGTCCTTTTGCACCAACCATGACGACAAGCGGACAATCCCGGCTCCATCCCGCACCGCACCAGCGAGCGCGTCGAGGCTATTCATTTAGAGCCGACCCGATATGCGGATTTTGCGACCCGCTTCGCGCCATCCGGCTAGGACTGAACTACTTCGCGTAGATATCCTTATACTTGTCGCGCAGAATGTTCTTCTGCACCTTGCCCATCGCGTTGCGCGGCAGTTCGTCGACGACGAAGACGCGCTTGGGCATCTTGAATTTCGCCAGCCGCCCGTCGAGCGCCTTCAGCACCGCGGCTTCGTTGACATCGGCGCCCTTGTTGCAGACCAGGACGGCGGTGACGCCCTCGCCGAAATCGGCATGCGGCACTCCGATCACGGCGGATTCGATCACGCCGGGCATGGCGTCGATCTCGCTCTCGATCTCCTTCGGGTAGACGTTGAAGCCGCCCGAGATCACGAGGTCCTTGCCGCGGCCGAGGATGTGGACATAGCCCTTGTCGTCGATCTTGCCGAGGTCGCCGGTGATGAAGAAGCCGTCGTCACGGAATTCGGACTTGGTCTTCTCGGGCATCCGCCAATAGCCCTTGAAGACGTTCGGACCCTTCACCTCGATCATGCCGATGGTCTCGGCGGCGAGCGCCTTGCCGGTCTCGGGCTCGGTCACCCGCACCGAGACGCCGGGCAGCGCCCGCCCGACCGCGCCGGGCACGCGTTCGCCGTCATAGGGATTGGAGGTGTTCATGTTGGTCTCGGTCATGCCGTAACGTTCGAGCACGGCGTGGCCGGTGCGGGCGGACCATTCGCGATGGGTGTCGGCGAGCAGCGGCGCGGAGCCCGAGATGAACAGCCGCATGTGCTTCGTGGAGTCCTTGTTCAGCGAGGGGTTCTGCAGCAGGCGGGTATAGAAGGTCGGCACGCCCATCATCACGGTGGCGCGCGCCATCAGCTTGATGATCAGGTCCGGATCGAACTTCGGCAGGAAGATCATCGAGGCGCGCGCGAACAGCGTGACGTTGCTCGCCACGAACAGGCCGTGGGTGTGATAGATCGGCAGCGCGTGGATCAACACATCCTTGTCGGTGAAGCGCCAGTAGTCGACCAGCGAATACGAGTTCGATGCCAGATTGTCGTGCGACAGCATCGCGCCCTTGGAGCGGCCGGTGGTGCCCGACGTGTAGAGGATCGCGGCGAGGTCATCATTGCCGCGCGGAACGGTGGCAAAGTCCCGGCTCGCTTTGTCGGCGGCCTCGGTCAGCGAGCCCTTGCCGCCGGCATTGAGCGTCTCGACCTTGGCGCCGACCTTCGCGGCGATCGCCTTGATGCCATCAAGCTTGGCGGGATCGCAGACCACCAGCGCCGGCTCGGCGTCGGATATGAAGTATTCGAGCTCGTTCAGCGTATAGGCGGTGTTGAGCGGCAGATAGACGCCGCCGGCGCGCACCGTGGCGAGATAAAGCACGAGGCCGGAGACCGACTTCTCGGTCTGCGCCGCGACGCGATCGCCCGGCTTGACGCCGCTGCTCACCAGCACATTCGCCATCTGCCCGGCGCGCGCGATCAGGTCGCCGTAGGAGATGTGGCTGCCGTCGGGCTGCTCGATCGCGAGCCGGTTGGGGTCGTCGAGGCCGTCGAACAGGCGGGAAAACAGGTTGGCGTTGGCGGTCGTGTTCATGCAACATTCCCCGAGGGGCGAAAGGGCTGGAAGGTTCTGGTTGGATTAGCAAAAACGCCCTTCGGAAAGCAACGGAGACAGTTTGCATGACAAATCACGGGAAACGCGTGGCCTGGGTGACCGGCGGCGGCACCGGCATTGGCGAGTCCGGGGCCGAATTCCTCGCCGCGGATGGCTGGACGGTGGTGGTCTCCGGCCGCCGCAAGGCAGAGCTCGATCGCGTGGTGGCCAGCATCACGGCCAAGGGCGGCCAGGCGGAAGCCATTCCGCTCGATGTCAGCAGCAAGACCGATGTCAATGCGGCCGCCGAGCAGATCGTCGCCAGGCACGGCCGCATCGATCTCCTGGTCAACAGCGCCGGCATCAATGTTCCGAAGCGGAGCTGGGCCGACATGGAACTGGAGGGCTGGGACAAGCTCGTCGAGATCAATCTCAACGGCGTGCTCTATTGCATGCGCGCGGTGCTGCCGACCATGAGGAAACAAAAGGATGGCTGCATCATCAACGTCGCCTCCTGGGCCGGCCGCCACGTCTCCAAGATGCCGGGCCCGGCCTACACCACGACCAAGCATGCGGTGCTGGCGCTGACCCATTCCTTCAACATGGACGAATGCGTCAATGGCCTGCGCGCCTGCTGCCTGTCTCCGGGCGAGGTGGCAACGCCGATCCTGAAGCAGCGGCCGGTGGTGCCGAGCGAGGCCGAGCAGGCCAAGATGCTGCAGCCGGAAGATTGCGGCCGCACCATCGCCTTCGTCGCCGGCATGCCCGCGCGCGTCTGCATGAACGAGATCCTGATCAGCCCGACGCATAATCGCGGTTTTATCCAGACGCCGGCCAACAGGGATTAGCCTCGAAGCCCGGATGAAGCGAAGCGCAATCCGGGACGGTCTGTCTTCCGGGACAGGCCTGCCCCGGATTTCGCTGCGCCACAATCGCGTTCGTCCCCACGATCTCATCCAGAATTAGTTTCACGCATCACGTTAAATTATCCGGCGAAACCTGCCGAAAAACCTCCCGTAGTTCGGGCCAACGACGACGCTCTCACCACTCGCTCGCGCCGTTGTTGCTCATCATCGCCGGCGGAGTTCCGTCGGCCAGCTCACTCATCGGGAGATGAAGTCATGTCGAAGCGTATTGCCTATCTCGCTGCCGCGGCCCTCAGCGCGCTGGCGCTCACTGCCACCATCACAGCGCCGGCCAGCGCGGCGGAGAAGACTGTGATGGTCGGCGGCGCCGCGATGTTCCCGTCCAAGAACATCATCCAGAACGCCGTCAATTCCAAGGACCACACCACCCTCGTCGCCGCCGTGAAGGCCGCCGGCCTGGTCGAAACACTGGAAGGCAAGGGCCCGTTCACCGTGTTCGCGCCGACCAATGCCGCCTTCAGCAAGCTGCCGGCTGGCACCGTCGACAATCTCGTCAAGCCCGAGAACAAGGCGACGCTGACCAAGATCCTCACCTACCATGTGGTGCCCGGCAAGCTCGAGGCCTCCGATTTGACTGACGGCAAGACGCTGAAGACGGTCGAGGGCGAGGAACTCACCGTGAAGCATCAGGACGGCAAGGTCTGGATCATCGACGCCAAGGGCGACAAATCGATGGTGACGATCTCGAACGTCAACCAGTCGAACGGCGTCATCCATGTGATCGACACCGTGCTGTTGCCGGCGAGCTGACACCGCCCGCCCGGTTCCGGGCAGCACACGCGAACAGCGAGCCGGAGCCTAGCCCGGCTCGCATTTTTGTGACCGCGATAGGCGGCGTGCATCGAATTGATAGCGCCCGATCCTGTAACGGAATATCGGTTCCCGGCGTATAAACCGGTAACGACCTCGAGCAGAGAACAACCATGTCGAGCCTTGCCGTCAGCGACGATCATGCCGCAACCACGACCCGGACCAAGGTGATCCAGCCGGGCTGGGTTCGCGTGCTGCACTGGATCAATGCGGTCGCGATGATCCTGATGATCATGTCGGGCTGGCAGATCTACAACGCCTCGCCGCTGTTCAAATTCACCTTCTCTTCCAACATCACGCTGGGCGGCTGGCTTGGCGGCGCGCTGCTCTGGCATTTTGCGGCGATGTGGCTCTTGATGGTCAATGGGCTGACCTATCTGACCGTCGGTTTCGCGACCGGCCGCTTCCGCAAGAAGCTATTGCCGATCACACCCGGCGGCGTGATCTCGGATGCCCGGGCGGCACTGACCTTCAAGCTGTCGCATGACGACCTCAGCAAATACAATTCGGTGCAGAAGCTGCTCTACGCCGGCATCATCGCGGTCGGCGTCGTCATCGTGCTGTCCGGCCTGTCGATGTGGAAGCCGGTGCAGCTCTATTGGCTGTCGGTGCTGTTCGGCGGCTACGACTTCGCGCGCTACGTTCACTTCACCTGCATGGCGCTGATCGTCGCATTCCTGGTGATCCATGTCGCGCTCGCGGTGCTGGTGCCGAAGAGCCTGCGCGCCATGATCATCGGTCGCTAAGGAGATAATGATGGGCCGCCTCCGCAAGCTCCTGATCCCCGGCGTCGACAAGAAGCTGCTTGTCAGGGACGCCGTGAAGACGATGCCGGATTTTACGCGCCGCCGCTTCATCACGGCCGGCGCCAGCCTCGGCGCGCTGACGCTGCTGACCGGCTGCGATGTGGTTGATTCGTCGTCGGCCGAGGATCTGTTGAAGAAGGTGTCCAAGTTCAACGACGCCGTGCAGGCCTGGATGTTCAATCCGGACGCGCTGGCGCCGACCTTCCCGGAGAGCGCAATTACCAAGCCGTTTCCGTTCAACGCCTATTACGATCTCGACGATGCGCCGGAGATCGCGGGCCCGGACTGGAAGCTCGAGGTGCGTGGCCTCGTCGAGAACAAGAAGCCGTGGACGCTGGACGAACTCTATAAGCTGCCGCAGGAGAAGCAGGTGACGCGCCACATCTGCGTCGAAGGCTGGAGCGCGATCGGCAGCTGGACCGGCACGCCGCTGCGCGATTTCCTCAAGCTTGTCGGCGCCGACACGCGCGCGAAATATGTCTGGTTCCAGTGCGCCGACAAGGACGGCTACAACTCACCGCTGGACATGCGCACCGCGTTGCATCCGCAGACCCAGATGACGTTCAAATTCGCTGACGCGATCCTGCCGCGCGCCTACGGCTATCCGATGAAGATCCGGGTGCCCACCAAGCTCGGCTTCAAGAACCCGAAATACGTGGTGTCGATGGAAGTCACCAACGACTACAAGGGCGGCTACTGGGAAGACCAGGGCTACAACTCGTTCAGCGGGAGTTAGTCTCTCTTCGTCATTCCGGGGCGCGCCTCTTGGCGCGAGCCCCGGAATGACGGTAGCGACTACGGCCCCAATTTCCGCTGAAACGTTGACAGCACCGCACCCAACACCAGCATCGCGGCCGAGACGTTCAGCGCGAACGACAGGCTCCCGACCGCGTCGGTGATGGCGCCGACCACGATCGGGCCCAAGGTCTGGCCGATGCCGAAGGCGATGGTCATCGCGGCGATCGCGGTCGGCCAGGCTTCCACCGGGTAGTTGTAGCGGACGAAGGCGGTGGTCGAGCCGACCACCGCGAAGAAGGCGACGCCGAACACCAGCGCGGAGATTGCAAGCAGCAGCGGCGAATGCCCGAAGATCGGGAGAGCCGCGCCGAGCGCGTTGACGCCGAGGATGATCGTGGTGGCCAGCCCGCCGCGGTCGAGCGCCAGCACGCGACGCCAGACCCAGGGCGTGACGAAGGCGCTGACGCCGATCAGGCTCCAGAATGCGCTCTGCGCCGCCGCCCCGCCGCCGCCGTCGCGGACATAGGCGATCATGAAGGTCATGTAGGCGATATAGCCGGCGCCGAACAGGAAGTAGGCCGCGAGGTAGATCAGCACCGGCATGATCGCGAACTTCGTCCGCACGATGCCGCCGGTGATCGTGTCGGCATGGAACGGCGCGAGCCAGAGCGGCACGGTCATGACGACCGAGAGCAGCGTCATCGCCCACCACACGATCCACCACGACCCCGCGCCGAAGCCCTGCAGCACGAAGGGCGCGATCAGGCCGGACGACAGGATGCCGATGCCCGGTCCGGCGTAAAACAGGCTGAGCAGGAAATTGGCGCGCTCGGGACGCGATTGCGCGATGCTTGCCGCCAGCGCGCCGCCGCCGACAAACCCGACCGCGGCGGCGAGGCCGATCAACAGGCGCGCGAAGCTCAACATCACGTAGTTGCCCGAGATGGCCGAGAGTGCCAGCGATGCGACGCAGGCGAGCGTCGACCAGCGCACCGATGTCGCAAGCCCGAAACGCTGGATCACGCGCGAGGCGAACAGCGCGCCGACCAGATAACCGGCGGCGTTGATCGTGTTCATGAACCCGGCGGCCGAATAGGACCAGGCCAGCGTGTCCCGCATGTCGGGCAGCACGAGCGAATAGGCAAAGCGGCCGATGCCGAGACCCACGGTCGGCGCCAGCGACAGGATGAGGATCAGCCGCGCGGGATGCGCGTAAGGTGGGGAAGGGGCTCTCACAAATCACTCCGGCAAGGGTGGCAGTGTGACAGCCCGCGACAGGTCTGCCCAGCGCCCTCGGCCGCAACACTGTCTTGCGAAATGGACAATCAAGCGATCAAAACCAGCGCCACGCCGACGACGGTCAGCAGCGTGCCAGCGACGACCCGCGTGGTGATCTCGACATGCTTGAGCATGATCGCGCTCAGCGCCACGGTGACGAGCGGATAGATGGCGGCCAGCGGCGCCACCAGCGTGATCGGACCATTGCGAACCGCGGCGAACAGGCTGAGCGCGCTGAGCCCGTTGCTGATCCCGGTCAGGGCGAACCAGAATCGTCCCTCGCGCGGCGCCTGCACCATGAAACTGCCTTTGCGGATTTTCTGCACCGTCAGCACCACCAGCGAGGACATGACGTAGCCGACCAGGCACGCCCACAGCGGGCTCGGCCAGATCGCAAGCCCGAGCTTGGCAATCGGCGGCACCACGCCGCGCACCAGCGCGCTGCACATCGGCAGTAGCAGGGCCCAGCTCCGCCAATGGCCGAGGTCACGCGGCCGGGTTACGGTGATGACAGCAGCTCCCGCGACCGCGACGACCAGGCCGATCAGCTGCTGTCCCTGCAACGGCTCGCGCAGCAGGATCACGGCGGCCGTCACCGCGAACAGTGGCGCAAGGTTGCCGAGCGTCGAGGTGATGACCGGTCCGAGCGCCCGGTTCGACGCAAAGGTCAGAAGCGTCAGCGAGGCCGGGAAGAACAGGCCGATCGCCATGAAGACCGGCAGTGCGCGCCAGACCACCGGCTCGCCGTGCAGGATCAGCGGCGACAGCAGCAGGAACAGCAGGGTGAAGGAGGGCACGCTGATGGCGGCGCCGGACAGCGGCTCGACGGTGCGCAAGCCAAGCTGCGCCAGCACCACGCCGGCGCCGAGGAAGATGGCCGAAGCGAACGCGTAGAGGATGGCGGCGGTCATGAGGTCCGTCTTGTTGGCTCTTGCCGGGGCGCGGTTTGCTCTTTCAGGCCATTTTGGCCCTGTTCGGAGCGCCTTGCCAATCCGCGCGGGTCGTTTTAGCACTCCGGCCGAATGATGGCGGGCATGCCCGATTGAACGAGGTAACGACCATGGCGACCCATAAACTGCTGCTTCTCCCCGGCGACGGCATCGGCCCCGAAGTGATGGCCGAGGTGCAGCGCGTGATCGACTGGCTCAATGCGCAGGGGATCGCGAAATTCGAGACCGAGCAGGGCCTGGTCGGCGGTTCGGCCTATGACGCCCACAAGGTGTCGATCTCGGAAGGCGACATGGCCAAGGCCACTGCGGCCGATGCCGTGATCTTCGGCGCGGTCGGCGGTCCGAAGTGGGATTCGGTCCCCTATGAGGTGCGCCCGGAAGCCGGCCTGCTGCGGCTGCGCAAGGATCTCGAGCTGTTCGCCAATTTGCGCCCGGCGGTGTGCTACCCGGCGCTGGCGGACGCGTCCAGCCTGAAGCGCGAGGCGGTCGAAGGCCTCGACATCATGATCGTGCGCGAGCTCACCGGCGGCGTCTATTTCGGCGAGCCGAAGACCATCACCGATATCGGCAACGGCCAGAAGCGCGCGATCGACACCCAGGTCTACGACACCTACGAGATCGAGCGCATCGGCCGCGTCGCCTTCGAGCTGGCGCGCAAGCGCCGCAACAAGGTGACGTCGATGGAGAAGCGCAACGTCATGAAGTCGGGCGTGCTCTGGAACGAGGTGATGACCCAGACGCATGCACGCGAATTTGCCGACGTCACGCTGGAGCATCAGCTCGCCGATTCCGGCGCCATGAACCTCGTCAAGACACCCAAGCAGTTCGACGTCATCGTCACCGACAATTTGTTCGGCGACATGCTCTCCGACATCGCGGCGATGCTGACCGGGTCGCTCGGCCTGCTGCCGTCGGCTTCGCTCGGCAAGGTCGATGCCAAGACCAAGGAGCGCAAGGCATTGTATGAGCCGGTGCACGGTTCGGCGCCCGACATCGCAGGCAAGGGCCTTGCCAATCCGATCGCGATGATCGCCTCGTTCGGCATGGCGCTGCGCTATTCCTTCGACATGGGCGATCTGGCCGACAAGGTCGACGCCGCGATCGCGGCCGTCCTGGCCAGCGGCCTGCGCACCGCCGATATCAAGTCGGAAGGCACCACCGCCGTCAGCACGACGCAGATGGGCGAGGCGATTCTGAAGGAATTGCAGAAGCTGCACGGGTGAGGGCGCACTGCAGTCACAAATGCGATGTCGTCCCGGCGAAAGCCGGGACCCATAACCACCGTCGTTGATGGTTATGAAAGTCGTCGGGCAATCATTGCAGATCGAAAAGCCGCGGCGTATGGGTCCCGGCTTTCGCCGGGACGACCACGGATAGATATCAGTACAGCGGGAAATTCCGCGGATAGCCGCCGAGATCGGACGGCGGGCTGAGCGGCTGGCGATCAATCGGACGGTTGTTGTTTTCGCGCGCGAACGAGGGATAGCCGACCTCGGGCGGGAACGCATAGTCGGTGAACTTGCGGTCGCCGGGCAGCACCTCGGTCCCGGCATCGAGCCACGAGCGCGTGGTGACGTAGACGCGGGTGCGCGGACCCTGCTGGTAGACGCGGTTCGGACCCTGCGGGCCGTAATAGCGGCGGCCGTCGTGGTCGTATTGATCTTGCTGCTTGCGCTTGGCCGGGGTCTGCGCGCTGGCCGAGCCGATGCCGAACGCGGTTGCGGTGACGGCGGCCGCGGCAAGCAACACCACGAGCTTGTTCGCAGCGGGGAATTTCAATGTCATCGCATCCTCGTCATTACGGCCCCGTGCGGGGCTGGCGCGTCGCCAAATCGATTGGAACACATTCTAGCCGCGATGGCTGGGGCGTCACTAGGTCAATTGCGCCACACCGCCGGACATAATGCCGAGCGGAGCGCAAAAGTTTCATGAAAACCAGTGTCTTGCCACGGTGTCGCCATCAAAGCGCGCCGCGCAGCCTGGGGTTCTCGCTGCCCATGACCCAGTCCGGCGACAAAGCCGGCTGGCCGGAGGGGTTGCAATCGGAGCGCTTCAGCTCGGCCCGCGCGAACAGCTCGGCCAGCTTCGGGTCGTTGCCGGCGGTAAGCAGCGTCAGCCGGTTCAGCATGCAGCCGATCGCGGCGCGCTGGGCGGGAAGGCTTTCGCCCTGGCAGGTCCAACCCGAGATCCGGACATTCGGCGCCTCGACCTGCTTGAGGAAGGCAAGGCAGGCGCGGTCACCGTCGTGCGGCTCGGGTCGCAGCAGCGTCACGCCGCCGAACTTGGTGTCGATGATCCCGGCCGCCTCGAGCTGACGCGGCTCGGCCAGATCGAGCTGTGCGGCGATCTCGGTGATCGCGGGTTCGACCGCCTCGCCGCCGGGACGGTAGATTTCCAGTTCGGCGGTCGCGCCGGGCTCGGTGCCGGTCCAGCGGAAAATGTCCTTGCGGCCGCCCTCGGGGTGCCGGAGGATCTCGTAAGTCTCTGGTTTATCTCGAAGATCGCCTTGACCCATGGCGAACGCGGGCGCCGAGCGGCCGGCCAGGCCCCAGCTCGCCGCGGCCGGCTCCATGGCCGTTGCGTCCGGCAGCTGCCGCCATAGATAGACCCCGAGGCCGCCGAACAGCGCCAGCGCCGCGGCATAGGCAAGCAGCCCGGAGCAGGTGGCATAGATCTCGTCGACGAAGCTCGTCAGCGCTGACGGAATTCCCATATGATGAGGGGTGGCCGGACGGGTGCGGAACGGACGCATCAAAATGCTCTAACGGTAACGCTAACGTTGTCTTGATGGGCTTTCTCGCATAGAAGCGCTGCCGCTTCCCTTTCCGCAGCTTGCGTGGAAACGGGCTTTTTCGTCGGAGAGTGAACGATGGGTTACAAAGTCGCGGTGGTCGGAGCGACCGGCAATGTCGGGCGCGAAATGCTCAACATTCTCGACGAACGCAAATTCCCCGCCGACGAGGTCGTCGCGCTGGCGTCACGCCGCAGCGTCGGTGTCGAGGTCTCCTATGGCGACCGCACCCTGAAGGTGAAGGCGCTCGAGCATTATGATTTCTCCGACGTCGACATCTGCCTGATGTCGGCCGGCGGCTCGGTGTCCAAGGAATGGTCGCCGAAGATCGGCGCCGCCGGCACGGTCGTGATCGACAATTCGTCGGCCTGGCGCATGGATCCGGACGTGCCGCTGGTCGTGCCGGAGGTGAATGCGGATGCGGCTGCCGGTTTCACCAAGAAGAACATCATCGCCAACCCGAATTGCTCGACCGCGCAGCTCGTCGTCGCGCTGAAGCCATTGCACGACAGGGCGACCATCACGCGCGTCGTGGTCTCGACCTATCAATCGGTGTCGGGCGCCGGCAAGGACGCGATGGACGAACTGTTCTCGCAGACCAAGGCCGTCTACACCAATGACGAGCTGATCAACAACAAGTTCCCGAAGCGCATCGCCTTCAACGTCATCCCCCACATCGACGTCTTCATGGAAGACGGCTACACCAAGGAAGAGTGGAAGATGATGGCGGAGACCAAGAAGATCCTTGATCCCAAGATCAAGCTCGCCGCGACCTGCGTGCGGGTGCCGGTCTTCGTCGGCCATTCCGAGGCGGTCAATGTCGAGTTCGCCGATCCGATCTCGGCGGACGAGGCGCGCAACATCCTGCGCAACGCGCCGGGCTGTCTCGTCATCGACAAGCACGAGCCGGGCGGCTACGTCACGCCCTATGAAGCCGCCGGCGAGGACGCGACCTATATCAGCCGCATCCGCGAGGACGCCACCGTCGAGAACGGCCTGTCGTTCTGGTGCGTGTCGGACAATCTGCGCAAGGGTGCGGCGCTCAATGCCGTGCAGATCGCGGAAGTCCTGATCAACCGCAAGCTGATCAGCGCGAAGAAGAAAGCGGCGTAAGGCGCGCCAGCGGGGAGCCGGAACCATGTCCGACCAATCGGCTCCCGTCCCGCCAAATCCGGCGACGCCGCGCATCATCCGCGGCTTCGAATATGTGCTGTTCAACAGCCGCTGGCTGATGGCGCCGTTCTATGTCGGCCTGGTCGTGGCGCTGGCCGTGCTGCTGCTGAAATTCATGCGCATGCTTTGGGAGTTCATGCTGCATGCGTCCGGCTACAAATCGGCGGAGGTGATCCTCGATGCGCTGTCGCTGATCGACGTCACCCTGGTCGCCAATCTGGTCCTGATCGTGGTGTTCTCGGGCTACGAGAACTTCGTCTCGCGCATCGACACCTCGGGCAATCCGAACTGGCCGATCTGGATCACCAAGATCGATTTTGCCGGTCTGAAGCAAAAACTGCTGGCGTCGATCGTCGCGATCTCAGCGATCCATGTGCTGGAAGCATTCCTGAACATCGATGCCGCATTCGATGCGACGCGAATGACCTGGCTGGTCGCCGTGCACCTGGTGTTCGTGATCTCGGCGCTGTTGCTTGCGATCTCCGATCGCTGGAGCAGCGCCGATCATTAATTGGCGCGTCAGGTATCCAGCGCTTCCTGCACGTTGAGGAATTCCTTCGCGACGCGATCGAGCACGAACAGCGAGCCCTCGGCGACGCCGAAATAGGCGCCGTGCAGCTGCATCTCGCCGCTCTCGACCCGCTCGCGCACGAACGGGAAGGTCATCAGGTTCTCGATCGAGCGGAACACCGCGGCCTTCTCGATGCGGACGACGAAGTCCTGCATGCTCTCATGCTCGCGCTGCTCGACCACCTCGCCCGGCTTGATGAACATCTGCATCCATTTGCCGATGAAGTCGCCCGGGGTCAGCGGCTTGATCTTGTCGACGAAGGCGCGGATGCCGCCGCACTGCGCATGGCCCAGCACCACGATGTGCTTCACCTTCAGCACGGTCACGGCATATTCCAGCGCGGCCGATACGCCGTGGGCGTTGCTGTCGGGCTGATAGACGGGAACCAGATTGGCGATGTTCCGAACCACGAACAACTCGCCGGGGCCGGCATCGAAGATCGCTTCCGGGGAGACGCGGGAGTCGCAGCAGCCGATCACCATGGTTTCCGGCGACTGGCCGCGCTCCGAGAGCTCGCGGTAGCGCGACTGCTCGGTCGGCAACCGCTGGGTCGCAAACGTCTGGTAGCCGTCGATCAGCCGCTTCGGAAAGAGCTTCATGGCCCTTCGCTAAACCACATGCCGATGACGGGAACAAGACTTTCGGTGCCCGGCCTGAAGTGATACCGCAGCGCTGGAGTTCGGCCCCGCGCCATGCCTAAACAATGGACGACGGCCGAACCCGTTCCTCGAGGAGACATGCCGATGATCCGTCCGCGCCGCAGCCTGTTGTTCATGCCGGGATCGAATGCGCGGGCGCTGGAGAAGGCGAGAGCCTTGCCGGCCGACGGTATCATTCTCGACCTCGAGGATTCCGTTGCGCCCGATGCCAAGGCGGTGGCGCGCGACCAGATCGCCCAGGCGGTCGCGGCAAAAGGCTTTGGCAAGCGCGAGGTGCTGATCCGCATCAACGCGCTCGATACGTCCTGGTGGATCGACGACATCGCCATGGCCGCCAAGGCGCAGCCGGACGGCATCCTGGTTCCCAAGATCTCCACCGTCGCCGACCTCAATGCCGTTGCCGACCGCCTCGGTAACGCCGCTGCCTCGATCCGGGTCTGGGCCATGATCGAGACCGCGCGCGCGGTGCTCGACGCCGACAAGCTCGCGGCGGCATCGAAGGATCCGAGGACCCGGCTCGCCGGCTTCGTGTTCGGTCCCAACGATATCGCGCGCGAAACCCGGATCCGGATGAAGCCCGGCCGCGCCGCGATGATCCCGATGATCACGCATTGCATCCTGGCGACCCGCGCGCATGGGCTCGAGATCCTCGACGGGCCCTATGGCGACATCGGCAACATCGACGGTTTTGCGGAAGAATGCGCGCAGGGACGCGATCTCGGCTTCGACGGCAAGACGTTGATCCATCCGAGCCATATCGACGCCTGCAACGCGATCTTCACGCCGCCCGAGGCCGAGGTCGCCGAGGCGCGCAAGATCATCGCCGCATTCGCAAAGCCGGGGAATGCATCGCGCGGCGCGATCCAGCTCGACGGCCGCATGGTCGAGCGCCTGCATGCCGAGATAGCGCGCCGCACGATCGCGATCGCAGACGCGATCGCTGCGATGGGACAATAGGCAATCTGCCACTTACCCTCTCCCCTTGTGGGAGAGGGTGCGCTCGCAAAGCGAGCGCGGGTGAGGGGTTCTCTCCGCGGAGACATACCCCTCATCCGTCGCGGACTGCGTCCGCGCCACCTTCTCCCACAAGGGGAGAAGGGAAGGGAGTGCCGGGGCTACCTCCCAAACCGCTCCGTCGCCCATGCATAGAGGCTGCCTGGAATCGGCGCCTGCTTGCCGCGTCCCTTTGGCGAGATGTGCAGGCCGATGATTTCGGGATCATCGAGATATCTCGAAAAATCCGACGGCTCGAAGAACAATTTCGGCTCGGCGTGCACGGCGTAGAACGACTGCTTCGGCAGGGCGTGCCGCAATTCGCCTTCGCGCCGGGCGAGCGCCGTGAGTGCGGCGGGCCCGTAGATCGCGACGCGGATGTCGGACAGGCGGTTCGATTTGCCGCGCAGCCGGCGCAGCGCGAAGGTCAGGCGGTGGCGCAGTGCGAGCCAGTCCGGCGTCAGCTCGTCCTGCGCCATCAAGTGCTCGAAGGCGCGGACGATCGGATCGGTTGGCGGCAAATAGAGCACGGAATTGCCGAGCTGCCGCGGCCGCTCCCAGGCAAAGTAGGGTTTTGCAGGATCGATCCCGACCGGCTTCAGCAGCAGCACATCGGCATCAAGCCAGAGGCGTGCGTCATTTGGACCCGCGCGCTGCGTCATCAGCTTCATGCGGAAGAAGTCGCTGAATTGCAGGATGGTCCAGTCGCGCCATGAGCCGTCGGGCTGCGGCGGGCGCAGCTTCTCCGAGAACGCATGCGGCAGCACAATCTCGGCCTCGGCATTGCCGATGCCGTCAGGCAGGCCGGGAATCGGATCGAAGCTGTAGACCGTCACTCTGTGCCCGGCCGCCAGCTGCGAGCGCAGGCAGGTCTGGCGCAACGCATCCATCGGGCCATGCCAGAAGGTGACGACGTCAGGCAACATGCGGGTCAGCTATAAGCGGTTTTGCGGTGATGGCAAAAGAGCAAACAAAAGCCCCGGCACCTGTCGATCCGTCTGCCCAATCACTCGGTGTCATCACCCGCGAACGCGGGTGATCCAGTATTCCAGAGACGGCGGTGTTTGAGCCGAGCGGCCGCGGCGTACTGGGTCGCCCGGTCAATGTGCGCTATTGCGCACAGGCCGGGCGACGACAGCTGTGGGTGGGGCGCAGGTTGCCAAGCACGGCAAAGGCCTGCAGCTCAAGCCCAGGCACGCTCTTTCAGCTTGGCTTCGTAGCTGTCGATCGAGCTCTTCTTCTCCATCGTCAGCCCGATGTCGTCGAGGCCGTTGATCAGGCAGTGCTTGCGGAACGGGTCGATCTCGAACTTCACCTTGCCGCCGTCGGGACCGCGGATCTCCTGGTTCGGGAGATCGATGGTCAGCGTCGCGTTGGCGCCGCGCTCGGCGTCGTCGAACAGCTTGTCGAGGTCTTCCTGCGACACGCGGATCGGCAGGATGCCGTTCTTGAAGCAGTTGTTGTAGAAGATGTCGCCGAACGAGGTCGAGATCACGCAGCGGATGCCGAAGTCGAGCAGCGCCCAGGGGGCGTGCTCGCGGCTCGAGCCGCAGCCGAAATTGTCGCCCGCGACCAGCACCTTCGACGTCCGATAGGCCGGCTGGTTGAGCACGAAATCCGGGTTCTCGCTGCCGTCATCCTTGTAGCGCTGCTCGGAGAACAGGCCCTTGCCGAGCCCGGTGCGCTTGATGGTCTTGAGGTACTGCTTCGGAATGATCATGTCGGTGTCGACATTGATGATCTTCAGCGGCGCCGCGACGCCTTCCAGCGTGGTGAACTTGTCCATCGGATGCACTTCCCGGTCAAAATGAGGGATACGGGCCGGATGTGTATCCCGAATGTGACAGCGGTAAAAGTGCCATTTCTGCAAAGCTAGCCCGCATTGGCCTCGATCGCCTCCATATCGGCGTCCGAGAGGCCGAAATGGTGGCCGATCTCATGGATCAGGACGTGACGGACGATATGGCCGAGGGTCTCGTCGTGCTCCGCCCAGTAGTCCAGGATCGGGCGCCGGTACAGCCAGATCAGGTTGGGCAGCCGGGCTATGTCGCCCTGGCTCTGCTGCGGCAGGCCGATGCCGTGGAACAGGCCGAGCAGGTCGAACTCGCTCTCGGCCTGCATGTCGTCGAGCACCTCGTCGGTCGGGAAATCGTCGACGCGGATGATCAGGCCCTCGCAGAGGGCGCGGAACGCCTCCGGCAGGCGCTCGAAAACCTCGTGCGCCATCGCCTCCATGTCGGCGAGCGAAGGGGCTTTGGCTGTGGTCCACATGACACTCCTTTAGCGCGAGTGATGCAGGCTTCGCCAGCGCAGTTGACCTCGGCGGCACAATGGGAGACCGTGCGGCCCAATAACGGGCTTTGGGTGGGCGTAATGAAGCGGATCATGGCGATAGCGCTGTTGGCGGCATCAGCGGGGATTTTGCCTGCCGCTGAGGACGCGCGGGCGCAGTCCGCGTCGGCAGAGGCGCGCCTGGGCCATGCGGCGCAACCGGCCGCGAGTGATGTCGGGGTGCCACGCCGGCGGCTGCGCCGCGTGCCGATCTACCGCTCCGCTCCCGATCATTGGGAACCGGATGTCATCCCGCGCTACAATCCCGGCCCGAACGCCGTGCGCGAATGCAGCGTGGCCTATGTGCAGGAATACCGGCCGAGCGGCACCGTGATCACGCCGCACATGAGCTGCCACTGGCGGCCGGGTTAGCTAGCGTCCGCGCACTGCGCCGATCAATCCCGCGACGACGATCACGCCCGCTGTTCCGTAGACGATCACGGCCATCAGAAGCTGCATGAGCGGGCTTGCCGTTCCCATGCCGCCGCCGGGTCCTTGCGAGGCGCAGGCCGTATCGGCCAGCAGGATCGCACCGCCATTCAGCATCGTCGCGAGCGTGGCGTGGTTCAGCCTCTCGCGTGCGTTTGATCCCGTCATGATGACCTCCCGCGACGGCAGACACGTTACAAACATACGACGGTGATCTGCGCGAGTTTTGCCAATTGTAATAAAAACCTTGCGTGCCGTGCCGGAACCCGATCGCTCGCGCAGAAGTCATCGACGCGGCACAGTCATTCATTCCCCATTCACGTCACCGGCGCTCTGCTGGTGTTCTGCGTCGAAGCAACGGGGGTCGGTTTCGAAATGGAATCGTCGTTGCCGGACGTGACATCCAGGGATCGAGGAGACGATACATGAAGGTGATGAAGATTCTGGGGCTCGCCGCGGTTGGAGCGGTGCTTGCGCTGGCTGCGCCGACCCAACAAGCGCAAGCGCTCTCGCTTGCTACACCGGCTGCGGCCGCAACGGTGCAGGACGATTCAAGCCAGATGACCACGCAGGTGCACTGGCACGGTCACCATGGCTGGCATCGCGGATGGCACCATGGCTGGCATCGTCATCATCACCGCCACTGGCGCTGACGCGCGGCGTTTCAACAAGGGCGGCCCCGACACCGGGACCGCCTTTCGAACGCAGAGGGCTGACTGATCCGCTCAGGCCGCGCGGATCTTGTCCAGGAACGCGCTGACATTGCTGCGCAGCTTCGCCGATTGATGACTGAGATCGTCGGCGGCCGTCAGGACCTGCGTGGCCGCTGTGCCGGTTTCGCCGGCGGCCTCGTTGACGCTGCCGACATTCGCCGACACTTCGCTGGTGCCGCGCGACACTTCCTGGATGTTCTTCGAGATGTCGCGGGTCGCGGCGCTCTGCTCCTCGACGGCGGCCGAGATCGCCGCGGCGATCTCGCTGACGCGCCCGATGGTGCCGCCGATCGTCCGGATCGCGCTGACCGCATCGCTGGTTTCCTGCTGGATGTTGGCGATCTGCGAGGAGATGTCCTCGGTCGCCTTGGCGGTCTGGGTGGCCAGCGCCTTCACCTCGTTGGCGACGACCGCAAAGCCCCTGCCGGAGTCGCCGGCCCGGGCGGCCTCGATCGTTGCGTTCAACGCCAGCAGATTGGTCTGCGAGGCGATGTTCTGGATCAATGAGACCACTTCGCCGATCCGCTGCGCCGCCGCGGCGAGGCTCTCGACGGTCGTATTGGTGCGATTGGTCTCGTCCACCGCAGCTCGTGCGGTCTCGGCCGCCTGCGTCACCTGGCGGGTGATCTCGCTGATCGAGGCGTGCAGCTCCTCGGTCGCGACCGCGACCGTCTGCACGTTCACCGAGGCCTCGTTCGATGCGGTCGCGACGAAGGTCGCCTGCCGGCTGGTTTCCTCCGCGGTCGCCGACATGCTTCCGGCGGTCGCGTGCATCTCGGTCGAGGCCGCGGTCAGGGCGTTCAGCGCCTCTGAGACCTGATTGTCGAAGGTCGCGATATGGCCGTCGACGGCGCGCTGCCGGGCTTCCTTGCGCAACTGCTCCTCGCGCTGTTCGGCTTCGAGACGGCGCGCCGTGATCGCATTGTCCTTGAACACGCGCAGCGATTTGGCGAGGCCGCCGACCTCGTCGCTCCTGTCATCCCCGACAATTGCGATGTCGAGATTGCCGGCGGCGAGCCTGGTCATCTCCTCCGTCATGCGCGACAGCGGCCGCGCGATCTGGCTGAACGCGATCCAGGCCAGGAGGGTGAAGGCACAGAGCAGCCCGGCCGCGGCGCCGAACAGCAGCACCATGCGGGTCTGGTCGGCGGTGGCGACGCCCCGGTCACGGGCGGCCTGCATGCCGTTCACATTGGCGGATATCAGGCTCGCGACCGCGTCCATCGCGATCTGGCGATGCTTGGCGGCGACATTGCGCGAATAGGCAAAGGCATCCTCGAGCTTGCCGGCGCGCACCAGCTCGAACACCTTCGCGCTGGCCTCGCGGCGATCCTTGACCGCGCCGCGCAGCGTGTCGATCAACTGGTGCTGGCCGGCATCCGACGTGACGGCCGCCAGGCGGTCGATCGCGGCAAGCGTGGCGTCCGTTGCCTTGTCGTAGCTCTCGATGTTGGAGGCGACGGCCTTGGCGTCGGAGGCGCTGAGGATGACGTTCTTCTCGCTGACGGCGGCGCTGTTGAAATTGCTCTCCGCCTCCAGGCTGTACTGCACGCGGCGGGCATTGCCGTCGACGAGATCGGACGCGGTCGCCGACAGATGGCTCAATGCCAGCGAGGCCTGGACGACGATGCCGATGGCGACCAGCGCGATGATGGCTGCGGGCACCGCGATCTTGGCGATGATCGGCAAATTCTGAACCTTGAAGGTCATTTCTGGTCCCACGATAGTGATGTTGATTCATCGGCCCACCGGCCGACCGAGCCACACGTGAGGACGCGATGCCACGGCCTGGCCTGCTGGCCGTGCCATGGAAACCGAAGAGGTCCTGAATTTTCTGATTGATTATCCGTTAACTCTACGGATCAACCCTTAGCAAAGGGTTCACGCCGGAACCGGCCGGCGGCATCAGGGCGCGAAGCGTCACGGCGCAAAGCCCCTGGCCAGCAGTACGATCGCCTGTGCGCCGGCCTTGCGATCTCTGGATATCTCGACGTACTCAGGCGACTCCGACCAGGCGCGGAACGACGCCGCGTCCGGAAATGACATCAGCACGATCTTGTCGCGATCCCAGCTGCCTTCGATGACAGCGGGCTGCTCATCGGCCGAGAGCAGCCGTCCGTTGAACTTCCTGAACACATCGAAGAAGCGCGCCTGATAGCGGTCATAGGAGGCGCGGTCGGTCATCTTCAATTGCACGATCACATAGACGGTCACTGTCGCTTCCTCCCGGACGATTCGCTATTGCGCGATCATCGCAGCAAGCACCAATACAATTGGTGTGCCCGGAAATGAAATGGGCGCCCAAAGGGGCGCCCGATTGTCCTGATGATGCGACGCAGACCTACTCCCAATCCCTGAGCTTCCAGGGCTTGATTTTCCACGGCGTGAGATTCTCCATGCGCCACTGTGTCCAGCGGTCCGGTGGCCAGTGGCTCAGGCGCGAGGTTTCCTTGACGTCGGGAAGCGGATCGATGATGCGCGGCGCGGCCGGGCGGCGGCGCTTTTGCCGCGTCGCCTCGCTGATCGTATCGACGAATTCGGGTTTATCAGCCACGTCCGGCTCCTCGCGAAAGCTGTTTCTCGCAAGGAGCCAGTGTGCTTGTACGCCGTTAACGAGCCGTTTCCGCAACGGCTCGAGCTTGAGACAAGAACTCTGCTAGAGCTCCATTACCGCCAGTCGCGGACGTCGACGAAATGTCCGGCGATCGCGGCGGCGGCGGCCATCGCGGGCGACACCAGATGGGTGCGGCCCTTGAAGCCCTGGCGGCCCTCGAAATTGCGGTTCGAGGTCGAGGCGCAGCGCTCTTCCGGCTTCAGCTTGTCCGGGTTCATGGCAAGGCACATCGAGCAGCCCGGCTCGCGCCAGTCGAAGCCGGCCTTGATGAAGATCTTGTCGAGGCCCTCGGCTTCCGCCTGCTCCTTCACGATGCCCGAGCCCGGCACGATCATCGCGTTGACGTTGGCGTTCACCGTCTTGCCCTCGGCGATCTTGGCGGCGGCGCGCAGATCCTCGATGCGGCCGTTGGTGCAGGAGCCGATGAAGACACGGTCGAGCTTGATGTCGGTGATCTTGGTGCCCGCGGTCAGGCCCATATATTTCAGCGCGCGGTGCTTGGAGAGGCGCTTGGCCTCGTCCGCGATCTGGTCGGGATCGGGCACGATGCCGGTCACCGAGATGACGTCCTCGGGGCTGGTGCCCCAGGTCACGATCGGCGGCAGCTTGGCTGCATCCAGCCGGATCTCGTGGTCGAAATGCGCGCCCTTCGGAGCGCAGGGTCTCCCAGTAGCGCATCGCGGCATCCCAGGCCGCGCCCTGCGGCGATTTCGGACGGCCGCGCAGGAAGTCGAACGCCTTCTGGTCCGGCGCAACCAGGCCGGCGCGCGCGCCGCCCTCGATCGACATGTTGCAGACCGTCATGCGGCCTTCCATCGAGAGCGCACGGATCGCCTCGCCGGCATATTCCAGCACGTAGCCGGTGCCGCCCGCGGTGCCGATCTCGCCGATGATCGCCAGGATGATGTCCTTGCCGGTGACGCCGTCGGGCAATTTGCCGTCGACCACCGCACGCATGTTCTTGGCCTTCTTCTGGATCAGCGTCTGCGTCGCCAGCACATGCTCGACCTCGGAGGTGCCGATGCCGTGGGCGAGCGCGCCGAACGCGCCATGCGTCGAGGTGTGGCTGTCACCACAGACGATGGTGGTGCCGGGCAGCGTAAAACCCTGCTCCGGGCCGATGACGTGGACGATGCCCTGGCGCTTGTCGAACTCGTTGTAATACTCGATGCCGAATTCCTTGGCGTTCTCGGCCATCACCCGCATCTGCTCGATGCTCTCAGGGTCGGGATTGGGCTTCGAACGATCCGTGGTCGGGATGTTGTGGTCGACCACGGCCAGCGTCTTTTCCGGCGCATGCACCTTGCGGCCGGTGGCGCGCAGGCCTTCGAACGCCTGCGGCGAGGTCACCTCGTGCACCAGATGGCGGTCGATATAGAGCAGGCAGGTACCGTCCTCGGCTTCGTGGACCAGATGGTCGTTCCAGATCTTGTCGTACAGCGTGGTCGGTTTGGACATGAGCTTGAGCTCCAGAAGAAATTCAGTGTTGATGGCTTGGCGCGCTGGCGCGCGAGCAGGCGAGTGGGTCCCGGCAGCGTTACGCTGCGCGCCTAAGCTCTGACGTCGCCGACGTCGCAAAGCGACCGAAGAACCGGCCGGGCAGCCGCGAGCGATCGTCGATCACGACGCGTCGGCGGGGCATGCTGGGGCGCGAGATAGCCATTTGGAGCGCTTCTAACATAGGTTCGGATGCAGCGACAATCAACGAAGAGGCCGGGTCCAGGGCGGCAAAATGTGATAGCTGAGCCGCACCGGACTATCGGGGGAAGTTGATTACAGTCGGGCGGTAAAGTCAGGATTCGCGCTTCATGAAGGTTTATTTCCGGCGGCTGTTCAAGGCCGCCCTGCTCGTTCTCGCGTTGCAGCCGTTCTATCTGTTCGCCCTCGTTGCCACCGATTACGTCGCCCCGCCGGAGCTCAGGCGGGAACGCATGAAGACGATTCCGCTCCCGGTCACGACCGAAGACTGCGTCGGCCTTGGGGTTGGTCTCGAGCCCGGCGGCGCCGGCCTGCACAATGCGATCATGGCGGCCCGCCCGTTGTCCGATGGCACGCCTTGCGAGTCGCTTCCCAAGGCCATCGCGAAGGATCCGATCGTCAGCTGGTTCCCCTATCCGCGCTATTGGCACGGCTACCGCGTGGTGATGGATCCGTTGACCGCATGGCTTCCGATGCAAACGGGTCGCTATCTGATGCTGGTGGCGATGATCGCGGCGCTGACATGGTTCGCATGCACGCTGCGATCCCTCGTTCGCGAGGACGCCGCGCTCGCCTTGATCGTTCCGACCGTGGTCCTGACGGACCTCTGGTTCACCTGGAACTATGGTGTCCATGCGATTGCCATTACCTTCATCTTCGCCGGAAGCGCCCTCGTTGCCCGCAAGGCTCTTCGCCCCGACCGCGACCTGATCCTGACTGCCGCTCTGCTCGGCAGCGTCTTCAACTACATCGATTTCCTCCACAACGTGCCGTGGCAACCGATGTTGATCGCCTTTGTCGTGCTGGCTTCCGGGCGGCGTGCCCCTGAAACACTCGGTATCGTCGTGGCATGGTTCGCGGGCTATTCGCTGACATGGGCCTCGAAATGGGCGATCGCCTGTGCTGCCGGGGTGGCATGGAGCGATATCTACGACGTGATCCTTTATCGCCTGGACGGGGATGCTCCGGGTATTGTCCGGCATCAGTTCCTCGCGCCGACCGAGAAGGTGATTTCATATCTCGTCAATCAGACGCAGTCGGTGATGATCTTCCTTGTCCTGCTGCCGACGCTGCTGCTTCCGGTGCGGTGGCCTGATCTGAAGCGGTTTGCATTGCTCTCATCGCCGCTCCTGATTCCCTTTGGCTGGTTCGAACTGCTCTCCAACCACACCCAGATCCACGATTGGATCACATATCGGCCGCTCGCCTCCTGCATCGGAATCCTGATCGCGGCCGCGATCATCGCATCACGCACTGAGCCGGCGGGCGCGAGCGCTGCGCAATAAAAAAGCGCGGGGCCGAGCCCCGCGCTTTTGGTCACGTCCCGATTGGGAATGAATTACTCGCCGACGGCGGCGGACCGCTCGGTCTTCTCGACGATGCGGGCCGACTTGCCGCGCAGGTTGCGCAGGTAATAGAGCTTGGCGCGACGGACCTTGCCGCGACGCACCACCTTGATCGAGTCGATCATCGGCGACATCACCGGGAAGACGCGCTCGACGCCTTCGCCGTAGGAAATCTTGCGGACGGTGAAGCTCTCGTTGAGGCCCTGGCCGGAACGGCCGATGCAGACGCCTTCATAGGCCTGCACGCGGGTGCGCTCGCCTTCGACCACCTTGACGTTGACGATCACGGTGTCGCCGGGCCCGAATTCCGGAATCTCCTTGGTGGCGGCGAGCTTGTCGAACTGCTCTTTTTCGAGCTGCTGAATAAGGTTCATCGAAATCTCCATCGGCGGCGCGCCCAGCCTTTGGCGGGCTGCGCAAACGTCCATCTATCCTGCGCGTGTTGCGGATTTGGCGCTCGTATAAGGCAAAGCTCGGGGTTTGTCACCCGTCTGTCGCTTTTTTTGTCCGGGTGGCCTTGCCGGCCCAGAGATCGGGCCGGCGGGCAGCCGTCAGGGCCTCGGATTGGGCCAGCCGCCAAGCCGCAACCTTGGCATGGTCACCGGAAACGAGGATTTCCGGGATCTGGCGGCCCTCGAACTCCTGCGGGCGGGTATATTGGGGGTATTCCAGTAGTCCTTCTGAGAAGCTTTCCTCGGTGCCGGAGGCCTGTTTCCCCATCACGCCGGGCAAAAGCCGGACACAGGCGTCGATCAGGGCCATCGCGGCGATTTCGCCGCCCGACAGCACATAGTCGCCGATCGAGACCTCCTCGAGCGCGCGGGCCTCGATCACCCTCTGGTCGATGCCCTCAAACCGGCCGCAGACGATCAGCGGGCCAGGCCCGGCAGCGAGTTCCAGCACCCGCGCCTGGGTCAATGGCCGACCCCGCGGGCTCATCAGGAGGCGGGGGCGGTCGGGCGCGATTGTTGCGGCATCGATCGCGGCGGCCAATATGTCGGCCCGCAGCACCATGCCCGGGCCGCCGCCGGCCGGCGTGTCATCGACGCTGCGATGCTTGTCGGTCGCGGACGCCCTGATGTCGCGCGCCTCCAGCGCCCAGAGACCGGACGCCAGCGCCTTGCCGGCGAGGCTGACACCGAGCGGTCCCGGAAACATGTCCGGGAACAGGGTCAGCACGGTCGCGCGCCATGGAGCAGGCTCAGTTGGGGTCGGCTCGGATGTCGCCTCAGATGTCATGGCCTCTGGTTACGGCACCACGGCCGTGAGGTCGAGGCTCCGCATCATCGCGGCGGCGTCGACCGCGCGGCGGAAGTCGGCAAGCCTGAAGGTCGCGACCTTGATCTTGCGCAGGTCCAGCAGGCCTTCGGCGGCGAGACCGGCAAGCTGGCCGGGCGCCGTGCGATCGTACATGAACTGCCCGACCACCTCCCAGTCATTGGCCAGCATCTCGCGGAACGAGAGCTCGAGCGGCACCTCGGCGCTGCCCATCAGCACCATCCGGCCGCCGCGACGAAGCGCGCGCAGGCTCGACAGCGTCGTCGACGTGCTCTTGGCGGCGCCGAGCAGGTCGAGCGCGACATCGGCGCTGCCGCCGGCGGCGCGGCGGATGATCGAGAGATCGGCAGCCGCATCACCGCTGACCGCGGCCGGGATGACCCGCGGACCGAAGGCGTCGCGCAACTCCTCGAGCGCGGCCTGCTTGCGCCCGACGGCAACGACGCGGCCTGCGCCCATCGCGACCGCGAGCATCACCGCGCCCGAGCCGAAATAGCCGGTCGCGCCGTTGATGATGATGGTGTGGCCGCCGCGGAGACCTGTACGCTGCAAGCCGCCGAACGGTACGATCAATTTGGCGAGGCCGATCAGCTCGGTCGCCGGTTTGTCGTCGAGACTGGCAAGCGGCGTGACGCAGGCCGCAGGCCAATGCGCGGTCTCGGCGAACACACCGTCGCGCCAGCGCGCCTGCAAGGCGAATGCCTGCGGCGTCGTCACCGTCGCGGTGAGACCGATCAGGATCTGCGGCGGATCGCGATCCGGCACGTCGCCGCGCAGATGCGGGCTGAGGAAGACGCGGTCGCCGCTTTGCACATGGGTGACATTCTCGCCGGTCGCGACCACGCGCGCGATCGCATTGGTACCCGGCACGAACGGCATTGGCGGCAGGCTGTAGGGCAACGCGCCCGACAGCAGCTTATTGGTGTAGGAGAGCACCATGCCGGCCTCGATCCGGACCACGACGCCGTCGGGCGCCGGCCGCGGCGTCTCGACATCCTCGAAGCGCAGATCGTGGTGCGCATGCAGTCGCCAGGCCTTGTGGGTGCTCGTCATCGCTATGCCTTCCCCTTCATCGTCCCGGGCAGGCGAAACGCTCCGCCGGACTCATTGTCGCGGCTGTCTATGTATTGCGGGGCGGAGGCTGCGCCAGACCAAGTGCGCAATTTGCTGTCAGGCGCCGGTGCGATGCGTGCCCGCTCCATCAGTAAGATGCCGCGCCAGCGCGATGGTAAGCGGGCAGATCGCCAACGCCGTGAGCGCAGTCGCCATTGTGGCGAGCATCGGACCGAGCGCGTCACCGAGCAGGCCGTAGAGCACCGGCGCGATCGCGCCCGATCCGATGGTCCCGGTATAGAACAGGGCGAAGGCGCGTTCGGCCTGATGCGGCGCCGTGAGCTCGGGCACGGTGCCATAGAGCACGGATGATGTGCCGTTGAGCATCACGCCGAGCAGCGGCAGCAGCGCCATGGCAGGCGTCAGCGGCAGCACCAGCACGCTGAGGATCAGCGCCGCCGTTCCGCCTTCGGTGAGCAGCACGGTGCGCAGCGTGCCGACGCGCTCGCCAAGCCAGCCGCAGGTGAATTTGCCGGCCGCGCCGCCGATGAACACCAGCGCCAACGCAAAGCCACTGGCCGGCAGCGATGCTCCCTTGTCGCGCAGCAGGAACGGCAGGAAGGTGAGAAAACCCATCCTGACCGCGGTGTCGAGAACTCCAATCGCGAGCAGCCAGTGAAAGCCGCTTCCGCCGGCGCTCGCATGTGACCGGGCGGTTGTCGTCTCGCTTGCGTTCCCTTTGCCGACGGTCGGCATCCACAGCGCGACGCAAGCCGCAACGAGTGCGCCCGCGAGGGCAAGCAGAAGCAGCGTGTGCCGCCACGACATGATCACGAGCAGGATCGAGGTCAGCGCCGGGATCGCGGCCTTGCCGAGGTCGCCGCTGAAATTGTAGATGCCGAGCGGCCCGCGCGCGGACTTGCCATAGGCGCGCGAGACGGCGGCGGACGCGATCGGATGCTGGGTGCTCGAGCCCGCGCCCGACAGCGCGAGCGCCGACGCCAGCCCGAGGATGCCGCCCGAGAGCCCGGCAAGGACATAGCCGAGCGCCGACAGCGCCGTGCCCAGCATCAGGATGACCTTGCCGTCGATCCGCTCGGCGATCCGGCCGGCCGGGATCTGTAGTCCCGCCATGGCGCCGGCATAGAGCCCGCGCAGCAAAGCGAGCAGCCCGTAGCTCAACGCGAACTCGGCCTGCCAGACCGGCAACAGCACGTAGATCAGGTCGGTGTAGCCGTCGTGGAGCGCGTGGTTCAGGCCGGTGACCGCCAGCGTGCGGGTCGCTCGGGCGCGCTCGGGGTGTGATGTTTCGGCGATCGCGGCGTGGCTCATTTCCGTAGAAAACCTAACGATCGGATTGGTGCGCATCGGACGGTTGTCCCAGAAAAGAAAGCAAAGATAGCAGCTTGCAGCCAATATGCGCCTCGTCGGCCTCTGTCACAAATCAGTAATAATCGGATCATGAGTTAGAAAATCTGCTATAGGGAAGCATGTTCGTCCCACGCCGCAGCCTGCCGCCGCTCAATGCGGTCCGTGCCTTCGAGGCCGCCGCGCGGCTCGGCAGCTTCAAGGAAGCCGCCGCCGAGCTCAGCGTGACCCACGGGGCGGTCAGTCAGCAGATCCGGCTGCTGGAGGAATGGCTGGGCTCGCCGGCGCTGTTTCGCAGGTCGGTGCGGCGCGTGCTGCTCACCCCGGCGGGCGCAGCGCTGCTGGCCGAGTTCGCGCCTGCGCTCGACCGGATCTCGGCCGCCGTGCAGCAGCATCGCGCGCGGCGTGACGATGCGCCTGTGGCTGTGTTGCGGGTCAACGCGCTCGCGACGTTCAGCCTGCGCTGGCTGCTGCCGCGGATGAGCCGGTTTCGCGCCGAGCATCCCGACATCGAGGTGCGCCTCGGCACCTCGAACGATCCGGTCGACGCGCTGGCCGAGCCGTTCGATGTCGTGATCCGCGGCGGTCCGGACACCTTCCACGGCTTCTCATCGCGTTTCCTGCTGTCGGAACGGAGATTGCCGGTGTGCAGCCCGTCGCTGCTTGCCCAATTGCCGCTGAATGATATTGCCGATCTCGCAAAGCATACGCTGCTGCATGTCACGTCGATGCCGCGGCTGTGGCGCGACTGGCTCACCGAGGCCGGCCAATCGGCGCTCGAGCCCGCGGCGTCGCTGACCTTCGATCATTTCTATCTGACCATCCAGGCGGCGCTCGATGGTCTCGGCGTCGCGATGGGGCCGACGGCATTGATCGCAGACGATCTCGCCGCCGGTCGCCTGGTGACGCCGTTTCCGAACATCAGCCTGCCGGCGCGCAGCTACTTCGCGTATTTCCCGGCTGGCCGCAGCAACGATCCGCACAGCGCGGTGTTCTGCGATTGGCTCGAGCAGCAGGGCCGGATGACGGTGTGAGAAGCGATCACGCCGTCGACGGATCGTCGCCGTCGATTTCGGCCGGCAGCTCGATTACGACGCGGCCGTTCGCGAGATCAACAGTCGGCACCACGGCGTTGGTGAAGGGCAGCAGCATCGTCGCGCCCTGCGGCGGGGCGATCTCGATGATGTCGCCGGCGCCGAAATTATGGATCGCGATCACCTTGCCGAGCGGCTGCTCTGCCGCGGTCACGGCAGCGAGCCCGATCAGATCGGCATGGTAATATTCGTCGTCCTCGGTCTCGGGCAGCCGGTCGCGCGGGACGTAGAGCTCAAGGCCGTTGAGCCGTTCGGCGTCATCGCGGGTGGCTATGCCCTTCAGCGTCACCACCAGATGATCCTTGGCCTCGCGCAGATGCATGACCTCGAACTGGCGCATGCCGTCCTTGGTCATGAGCGGGCCGTAATCTTTCACGGCCAGCGGGTCTTCGGTGAAGGTCCAAAGCCTGACGGCGCCGCGCACGCCATGCGCAGCGCCGATGCGGGCGACACAGACCGATGCGGTCACTGCGGTCGCCGTTCGATTTAAGCCTTGGCGGCGGCTTCGGCCTGCGCCTTGCGCTCCTTGCGCGGCACCGCCTTCTCGGGGTTGTTGCGCTTCTCGCGCTTCACGAGGCCGGCGGCGTCGAGGAAGCGGGTGACGCGGTCCGAGGGCTGCGCGCCCTTGGCGAGCCAGGCCTTGACCTTGTCCATGTTGAGCTTCAGGCGCGCCTCGCTGTCCTTCGGCAGCAGCGGGTTGAAGTGGCCGAGGCGCTCGATAAAACGGCCATCGCGCGGAAAGCGCGAGTCGGCGACGACGACGTGATAGACCGGACGCTTCTTGGTGCCTGCGCGAGCGAGGCGGATAACAACGGACATTCAGTTCTCCTAAGTAAGTGGTTTGATCGGTACGGATACGGCTAGCTCGTCATTCCGGGGCGCGAGCGCAACGAGCGAGCCCCGGAATGACACGAGGAGGGAGTGAGCAAGCTTCCTCATTTCTTCTTGCCCGGGAAGCCGCCGAGACCCGGCAGCATCGGCTTGCCGCTCAGCCCGGTCAGTCCGGGCACATTCGGCAGGCCGCCGCGGAGACTGGCGGGCAGATCCTTCGGCAGGTTCGGCAGGCCGCCGCCGGCACCGCCCTGCATCTTCTCGGCCAGCGCCTTCATTTCTTCCGGCGAGGGCGGCTTCATGCCGCCGCCAAAGCCCATCGCCTGCGCGATGCCGGCCAGCGGGCCGCGCTTGCCGCTCCCCATGGCCTTCATCATGTCGGCCATGTTCCGGTGCATCTTCAGGAGCTTGTTGATCTGCTCGACATTCTGGCCGGCGCCGGCTGCGATGCGCTTCTTGCGGCTCGCTTTCAGAATGTCCGGATTCTTGCGCTCCTGCCGCGTCATCGAATCGATGATCGCGACCTGGCGCTTGATGATCCTGTCGTCGATCCCGGCCGCGGCGATCTGGTTCTTCATCTTGGAGATGCCGGGCATCATGCCCATCAGCCCGCCGATGCCGCCCATATTCGCCATCTGCTGCAGCTGCTCGCGCATGTCGTTGAGGTCGAACTGACCCTTGCGCATCCGCTCGGCGGTGCGCGCGGCCTTTTCGGCGTCGATATTGGCGGCGGCCTTCTCGACCAGCGAGACCACGTCGCCCATGCCGAGGATGCGGCCGGCGATACGGCTCGGATGGAAGTCCTCCAGCGCATCGGTCTTTTCGCCGGTGCCGAGCAGCTTGATCGGCTTGCCGGTGACCGCGCGCATCGACAGCGCGGCGCCGCCGCGGCCGTCGCCGTCGACGCGCGTCAGCACGATGCCGGTGAGCCCGACGCGCTCGTCGAACGCGCGGGCGAGGTTGACCGCGTCCTGGCCGGTGAGGCTATCGGCGACCAGCAGCACTTCATGCGGGTTGGCGGCGGCTTTGATCTCGGCCGCCTCCTTCATCATCTCTTCGTCGAGCGTGGTGCGGCCGGCGGTGTCGAGCAGCACGACGTCGTAGCCGCCGAGCTTGCCGGCTTCCAGCGCGCGCTTGGCGATCTGCGGTGGCATCTGGCCGGCGACGATCGGCAGCGTCGGAATCCCGAGATCGCGGCCGAGCACGGCCAGCTGCTCCATCGCCGCCGGGCGATAGACGTCGAGGGACGCCATCAGCACCTTGCGCTTGTCGCGCTGGACCATCCGGCGCGCGAGCTTTGCGGTGGTGGTGGTCTTGCCGGAGCCTTGCAGGCCGACCATCATGATCGGCACCGGCGGCACGGAATTGATGTCGATGGTCTGGCCGTCGGAGCCGAGCGTGGCGACCAGTTCGTCATGGACGATCTTCACCACCATCTGGCCGGGCGTGACCGACTTGACGACGGTGGCGCCGATCGCCTGCTCGCGGACCCTCTCGGTGAAGCTGCGGACCACTTCGAGCGCGACGTCGGCTTCGAGCAACGCGCGGCGCACCTCGCGCATCGCGGCATCGACGTCCTTTTCGGTCAGCGCGCCGCGCCCCGTCAGACGATCGAGAATGCCACCAAGCCGTTCCGACAGATTGTCGAACAATGCCGTTGTCCTTCGTTGCGCCCGTGAGCGCGTCACCCGTTTCTCGTCATACCCCGCGAAAGCGGGCTATCCAGTACGCCGCGGCTCGTCGGTTCATGCCGAGCTGCCTCTGGAATACTGGATCACCCGCTTTCGCGGGTGATGACCAGCTATGTGTCCCGACAAAGCACGCCAAGACGATGGTCCAAACACTTTCGCGCCCGAGGGCGCATCGCGCTGTCGGGCGTTGACCTCCGGCCTCGAAGGGCCGGTCGGCGAGTCGAAAAGACGGATCTTTCCGAGAAAGTGGCGGCGTTAAACGCTGCCGGCGTGCGAAAGTCAAGGATAGTTTGCGCGCCCTCGGATCGGAACTTTCAGTAAGAATTTGAAATTAAACAACTTTCCTGCATCGGTTCCGATTCCCGGATCGTCACCCATATAAACGGAGCCTGCCTCCGCCATTGGGAACCCGCTTGCCCATCACCCGCCGCCGCCTTCTCGCTACGTTGACCGGAGCAGCCGCGGCGATCGGCGTTCCGTCGATCTGGATGTCGATTATGAAAACCTATGACGGCCCGCTCTCCGATCACTTCGACGGCCTGCACTTCTTCGATCCGGACGGTGCGCCGCCGAGGTCGCTGGGCGAGGTGCTGCGCTGGCAGTTCGGCGGCGGCCGGAAGCGCGCGGTCTGGCCGGACTGGGTGCCGAACTCCCATGCCGACACGCCGCCGCCGCGCGTCGATGGCGCCGGCGTGCGGTTCTCGTTCGTCGGTCATGCCAGCTGGCTCATCCAGACCGCGGGCCTCAACATCCTGGTCGATCCGGTCTGGTCGATGCGCGCCTCGCCGTTCAGCTTCGCCGGCCCGAAGCGGCACAACGATCCCGGCATCGCGTTCGAGAAATTGCCCAAGATCGACGTCGTGCTGGTATCGCACGGCCATTACGACCATCTCGACGTCGCAACGCTGTCGAAGCTCGCCGCGACATTTGGCCCCCGCGTCGTCACGCCGCTCGGCAACGACATCACGATGCGCGAGGCTGATAGCACGATCAAAGCCGAGGCATTCGACTGGCATCAGCGCGTCGAGCTCGGCAATGGCGTCGCCGCGACGCTGGTGCCGACGCGGCACTGGTCGGCGCGCGGCCTGTTCGACCGCAACAAGGTGCTGTGGGCGAGCTTCGTGCTGGAGACGCCGGCCGGCAAGCTCTACATCGTCTGCGATTCCGGCTATGGCGACGGCGGCCATTTCCGCCGCGTCGCCGCGGCGCACGGCCCGCTGCGGCTCGCGATCCTGCCGATCGGCGCCTATGAGCCGCGCTGGTTCATGCGCGACCAGCACATGAACCCGGAGGACGCCGTGAAGGCGCTGGCCGATTGCGGCGCGGCGCAAGCGCTGGCGCATCATCACGGCACGTTCCAATTGACCGACGAGGCGATCGACGCGCCGGCGATTGCGCTCGGCGAAGCGCTGGATGCGGCCAACGTGCCGCGGGAGAAATTTACGGTGTTGAAGCCCGGCCAGGTGTTCGAGATCTAGCGGGCTTTATTTGGCAGCGTCGTCCCGGCGAAGGCCGGGACCCATTACCCCAGGATCGAGTCGTTAAAGCAAGCTGCGGCCCCGGCGTCGTGCAACAATTGCCATTTGTGGTAATGGGTCCCGGCCTTCGCCGGGACGACGATAACTACTTCTCCTTGATCGCCCAGGACACGTTCACCGTGACCGAGAGCGTTTCCTCGCCCTGCGCCACCGGTGTCGGCGCGGCGGCGAAGCCGGATGTGGCCATCTTGGCGCGGAACATCGGCATCGGGGCCGCGCCGAATTCCGAAATGCTGAGCGGCGCGCCGAGCGTGACGCCGGCGGCCTTGGCATAAATCTCGGCCTTGCGGCGGGCGTCGGCGATCGCCTTCTCGCGCGCATCGTCGAGCAGCTTGGAGGCCTCTGACACCGAGAAACTGATCCCGCCGACATCATTGGCGCCCGCGCCGACCAGCACATCGATGACGCTGGCGACCTTGCTGACGTCGTGCAGCTTGATGGTGACGCGGTTGCTCGCGTGATAGCCGACGATGGTCGGCGGCGCGGTCGGGTTCGACGGCGTCCGGTTGGCGAATTGCGGCTGCAGCGACAGCCGCGAGGTCTGAACATCCTTGTCCGCCAGCCCTGCGCCCTTCAGCGCGGCCAGCACCTTGCCCATCGTCACATTGTTGGCGTCGGCCGCCTCGTGCGCGGTCTTCGCTTCCGTGGTGACGCCGGCATCGAGCTGCGCCTGGTCAGGCGGCGTCGAAATACTGGCTTCGCCGGTCACTGAAATCGCCGGCGGAAAGTCGCTCTCAGCGAGCGCAGGCGCCGCCAGCAAGACGGGCGCCGCCAGCAAGGTGGTTGCAAGGAGGATGGCAGCGAAGGGGACGCGACAGGTCATCTGGCTCACTTCAGGGGTACGTAGACGTTGATCACAAGCTTGTCTTCAGCGGTCTTCAGCGGATCGGTGGTGTATTCCTCGATGAAGGTGTCCTTGGCTTCGAGCTTCTTGTCGTCGAGGTGATTGGTGATCGCCTCATAGGTGTTGTCCATGTTGTCGTAGGAGCCGCGGTGGACGAATTTCAGCGCCTTGCCGTCGGGCGAATTGCCCATGCTCATGCCCTTGCCCAGGTTCTTCACGTCCTGATCGACCGGCATTTCCGCGATGAAGGTGAAGCCGGTGTCGTCGGTCGAGGTGTAGACGATCAGCGGATTGCCTGATGCCTTGACGCCCTGCTTGTCGAGCAGCGCGTTGAGTTGCTTGAAGGCCTCGATCAGGGCGTCGAAGGCCGATTCCCAATTGGCCGTGCCCTTCAGCATGACGACCTTCTTCGGCTCCAGCGTGAACGGCTCGCCGAAGGGATCGGCGGTCTGCACCGGCGCGGCCGGAGCGGGCGTCTGCGCCGCGGCCGGGCTGTCGGCCGGTGACTTGGTCTCGGCCGGCGGCGGAACCGGGGTCGCCGATGGCGTGGGTGTGGGGGTCGGCGCCGGGCTGGCGGCGGGCGCCGGGGTCGGTGAGGCTGCCGGCGACTGGGCCGACGCCGGGCTCGCCAGCATGATCGCAGTTATCGGGAGCAGCGCGACCAGGGCCGCGCGGAACGTGCTTCGTCGGTTCATTCGGAATTCTCCATCCCCATCCTCTCACGGCCGCTCGAAAGGTCCCGGCGCGCGGTCCGCAAGGTGCGATAGTCCTAACACGCAAGTTCTGCTTTCGTCCCATGACAGATGCGTCATAGACGCATAGACCCTTGTCTTGACGCGTTTTCTTCACGCGAACCGGTACCCATCCCGGATCAAGTCCGGGACAGGCTTTCGCTCGAAGGCGCTCTAGGCTGGCCAATCAGGTACCACTCGCCATATAAGCGGGCAGAATTTGGGAAAATCGATGAGCGCGCTCGCCAACCACGCATTCGCCAAGATGAACGGCATCGGCAACGAGATCGTCGTCGTCGACCTGCGTGATTCCAAGGCATCGGTGACGGCGGAGGATGCGCGCGCCGTGGCCTCGCCAGCCGGCGTTCCCTATGACCAGCTGATGGTGTTGCAGCCGCCGCGGCTCGAGGGTACCGAGGCGTTCATCACGATCTACAACAGTGACGGCTCGGAAGCCGGCGCCTGCGGCAATGGCATGCGCTGCGTGGTGCGGCGCGTGTTCGAGCGGACCGGGCAGAGCGCGGTCACCTTCGAGACCCGCGCCGGCCTGCTCAACGGCTGGCAGGGTCCGGCGCCGGATCTCTACACGGTCGACATGGGGACGCCGAAGTTCGGCTGGCAGGACATTCCGCTGGCCGAGGAGTTTCGCGACACCCGCTATATCGAGCTGCAGGTCGGGCCGATCGACAATCCCGTGCTGCATTCGCCGTCGGTGGTCTCGATGGGTAATCCGCACGCGATCTTCTGGGTCGATGACGTCAACGCCTACGACCTCGAACGTTTCGGGCCGCTGCTGGAAAATCATCCGATCTTCCCGGAGCGCGCCAACATCACGCTTGCCCAGATCGTCGACCGCGATCACATCACGATGCGCACCTGGGAGCGCGGCGCGGGCCTGACCCGGGCGTGCGGCTCGGCGGCCTGCGCCACTGCGGTGGCCGCGGCGCGGCTGAAGCGCACCAACCGCATCGTCGAGATGACGCTGCCCGGCGGCAAGCTCGGCATCGAATGGCGCGAGCGCGACGATCATGTGCTGATGACCGGCACCGCCGAGTTCGAGTTTGAAGGCCAATTCGATCCGGCGCTGTTCGCCAGCGTCGCCTGATCACGATGGGCGTCGAGGTCGTCACATTCGGCTGCCGGCTCAACGCCTTTGAATCCGAGGTGATCCGGCGCGAGGCGGAGCAGGCGGGCTTGACCGATGCCATCGTCATCAACAGCTGCGCCGTCACCAACGAGGCGGTGGCGCAGGCGCGGCAGTCGATCCGCAGGCTGAAGCGCGAGCGCCCCGCGGCGCGCATCGTCGTGACCGGCTGCGCGGCGCAGACGCAAGCCGAAATGTTTGCCGAGATGGCCGAGGTCGACCGCGTGGTCGGCAATGACGAGAAGATGCGTGGCGACGCCTGGCGCGCAACGCGCATTGCGCTCGACACGTCCTTTGGTGTCGCGAGCAGCGAGAAGATCGCGGTCGCCGACATCATGGCGGTGACCGAGATGGCGCCGCATCTGCTCGACGGTTTCGAGCGCGGCCTGCCGCGGGTGTTCGTGCAGGTGCAGAACGGCTGCGACCATCGCTGCACCTTCTGCATCATTCCGTATGGCCGCGGCAATTCGCGCTCGGTGCCGATGGGCGCGGTCGTTGATCAGGTGCGCGCGCTGGTTGCGCGCGGCCATGCCGAGATCGTGCTGACCGGCGTCGATCTCACGAGCTACGGCGCCGATTTGCCTGCTACGCCGAAGCTCGGCCAATTGGTGCGGCAGATCCTGCGCCATGTGCCTGAGCTGAAGCGGCTGCGCATCTCGTCGATCGACTCAATCGAGGCCGATCATGATTTGCTTGATGTCATCGGCAGTGACGCGCGGCTGATGCCGCATCTGCATCTGTCGCTACAGTCGGGCGACGACTTGATCCTGAAGCGGATGAAACGCCGGCACTCACGCCAGGACGCGATCGACTTCTGCGCGCAGGTGCGCCGGCTGCGGCCGGACATCGCGTTCGGCGCCGACATCATCGCGGGCTTCCCGACCGAGACCGAGCAGATGTTTGCGCGCTCGCTCGACCTGGTCGAGGCATGCGATCTCACCTTCCTGCATGTCTTTCCCTATTCGAAACGTCCGGGAACGCCGGCCGCGCGGATGCCGCAGGTCGAGGCTGCCGCGATCAAGGAACGGGCGAAGCGCCTGCGCGCCGCCGGCGAGGCCGCGCTGCAACGGCGGCTTGCGGCGGAGATCGGCACGACGCGCGATGTTCTGATCGAAAGCGGCAGGCAGGGGCGTACCGAGCATTTCCTGCCAGTCGCGGTCACGGGCGATGTCCCGGGCCTGGTGCGTCGGCGCACCGTGACGGGTCATGACGGCGTGCGTCTCACCATTTGAGTGCGGCGACCCGACCGGGCCAAGCCGTCACCACAGATAACGCACGATGGCCTTGCCGGCGTACGAGTTCGTGACGTTGGAGAACTCGCCTTCGAAGGTCGCCAGCCGCCATGCACGCACGAGCTTCACGTTTTGCCCAGCCCCTCAGGAAGTCCAGCAATTTCCGGAATTTGCAAGAGAAGCCGGAATCTGTCTTCTCGGTCTGCGCACGGGACCCGGTTTTAGGTAAAATTTGCTTCCACTGTGGCGACCCGGCATCACAAACTGACGTCACCACGCGTAATGGCGAGCAAACCGAAGTGAATGAAAGCGTCTCAGGATGGCAAACTGGAAGCTGGTTGATCAGGATACGAGGGACGAACTCGCCATTGGTGACGAACGCACCACATTTCGTAATGAGCCGGTCAAGATCGATAGCTTGCGGCCGCCGGATCAGCCTGGCTCACTCGGCTGGGTGTACGTACGATTTGACGATGGAAGCACGTCGCACGGTCTGTTTCCCGGCGTGGTCAACGCATTCGTTGACACCACGGGGGAGAGAGCGCGGGTTGAGACAGAAGCGCTGAACGCCCAACTCTTCGATGCGGCGTTTGCGATTACCTCTTACAACACCTTTCATTCGAGATTCGGTCCGCTCCCTCATCCACGTCCGATTGCCGCTGATATCCTGAAGGGTCGCTTCTCGGAAGGTGAGATTAGTGACGCCTGTTGCCGAGTGAGAGCGCTTCTTGAGGACGCCTATCAAGCCGGTGACGATCTACGGTCGAAGCGGTCTACATATGCGGAGATAGCCGACAGGCTCCGGCAAAGGCATCCCGGCTTTTCAGATAAGTGCTACGACGACACCATCGATCAAGCATGCTTCATGGCCCGCTGATCACAGCTTGAGGTCAAAAGCGGTCGATGACGACCGGGTCCGGCGAATTTTGCTTCGTCTTCAGAAGACGAAATCAGTGAGTGCGCGTCCCAAAGCGGGCGCCTGCCAGTCGCTCCCCATTCGCTTTCACGAGGCATTCTGCGTCAGGATGCGGCGTTCGTCGCGGGACTGCCGCGCCGAGCTGGCCTTCAGGATCAGGCTCGCCGGATGCGGGTCGCCATGGTGCAACAGCATGGTCGCCCGGACCATGTCGCCGGCAACCGGGAAATTGGAATGATAGGTCCGGTAGCCCCAGAACAGATAGAGGTTGCCGGGCTTCAGATATTTGATGTTCGCTGGATCGCCCGCCGCCAGCTTGCGCGTGACGCGATTGCGGTACCACTTGTTCTGGACGATCGCCTTCTCGATGATGTTGAACAGCGTGAACCGGCGATAGGAGCGGCGGTTCGGAAACACGACCAGCTCGCCGGCGCGCCGCTTCGGTCCTTCCGGGATCAGGATCGGCGCCAGCGCCGTGATAACATGCTTGTCGTAATGGTAGAGCAGCGATCTCTCGTCACCTGTACGGCCCGCGACGACGCGCAGCGCGGTAAAGATTTCCTTGTCCAGCCTCGCCTTCGGACAGCCGATCTGCGCGAGCGTCTCCATGAGCCGGCGCATGTGTGGATCGTCGGTCAGCTCCTGCGGCGGCGTCCCCGGGTTGCGGGACAGCCAGTTCATCGCGAAATAGCGCTTGCCCTTCTGCTCGACCAGGCTGTGGACATAGGCCTGCGCGCGCGCGATCCAGGCCGGATCAATCGCATCCTCGATGCAGACGAAGCCAGTTTCGTCCAGCTCCGCGGCGAGCGCGGCCGGATCAAGCCGATCGGTCTGCAGCGCCATCATGAACTCCAAACGGGAAACTACTGTCGGCCGCTACCCGGCCGTGCGCGCGACCGTAGGAGCCATTCCTGACGCGTCGGTTAAATCGACATGCGATATTCGAGGGAAGCTGCGCCCTCCATTACCGTTGTCATCGCCCGGCCTGTGCGCATTGCGCAAATGGACCGGGCGACCCGGTACGCCGCGGCTTCTCGGCTCGAGCACAACCGTCTCTGGAATACTGGATCACCCGCATGCGCGGGTGATGACACCGGACAGGCTGTTTGACGGTTGAATCAGGCCCCCACCGCCGTCTTTGCGACCTGTTGACTCGCAATAAAGGGGAGAAAGCAGAACTTCAGTGACCGCGCCCGGCCGGTTTCGGCGGTTGCGTCGATCGGACCTGCCAGAACCTCAGCAGGCGATCGGCATTGTCGCGGGTCAGCTTGACGAACTGGGCCTTCGCCTTGGCGCGCTCGTCGGGGCCCATCGTTCCCGTCGAGTAGCGGCATTCCATCACTGCAGCGGTGGTCTCCCAGCTCAGTCCCGCGGCCCGGCAGGGCACCAGCAGGCCTTCGCCGCGCAGGCTCTGCATCAGCGGCCGGATCACCTCGACGCTCGAACGCGCGAGATGGGCCAATGCGACGACGGTCTCTTCATATTTCCGTTGCTGGGCGAAGCCGAGCAGCACGGCCTCGGTGAGCTCGCCGCTGCTCCTCAACCTCGCCACGTGACGCTTGGCGGCGGTGAAGTCGCGGACCCGCGACATGTCGCGCTCGACGCCGGCGGCGACTGCTGCGATCGCGTGACGGATCTCCTCGAACAGATGCGCCGGCGCACGCTCCAGGAGCCGGCTGCGCACCTCCTCGGTGGCCTCGTGCAGCAGCTGAAGGCGGAGCTCGGACGGCAGGTCTGCGCGGACACCGGTCTCGACCGCCAGATCAGGATCGTACTCGGCTTGGGCGAGGATGACGACGAACCCGCCTGCCGACACCCTGGCGCCCGGATTGTTGACGATCCGGCGGCTCACGCTGGCGAAGCGGCGCGCCAGCAGCGCGTCGGTGACGGCTTCCTTCAGCCACCAGCGGCCGGCGACCGCGAGCAAATGCTGCTCGCTCTTGGTTTTGGCGATCTCGACAAGGTCTTCGGTGCTGAGCCGTGAAGATTCCTGCAGGATCGGCCGCGCGATCTGCACCTCGTCATGCCGTGCAAGGTGGCGGACGATCGCAGGCGGCGCCTGGGCGACCGGCGCCAGCTGCTCGCTGATCTCGGCCAGCGCCATTTTGGCGCTGATGTCGCCGAGCGCGCGCAGCTCGATGGTCTTGACCAGCCGTTCGAGCACATTGTCGAACAGCTCGATTTGCTCACTGTTGAAGCTGCCCGCGGAGACGAGGAAGAGGTCGGTGACGCGCCTGGCCGTCGCCACGCATTTCTCGGTCGAGCCGACGCGGATCGCTGCGTCGACCTCGTCGACAATTGCCTGCCCAGCATGAAGCATTGCTCGTCCTGAGCCCGTCCCGATCCGCTTGTTCTAAGCCAGCTTGGAGGTCTATCCGATCGGCCTGAATGTTCCGTAAAGGATAATGGTCCGTAATTATCCGGAGTTACTCGCCATTCCAGCCGCAGGCGCGCAGCCGCTCATGCATGTGTTCGGGCGCCGGCGCGACCACGCGGACCGGCTCCTTGTTCCGGGAGATCGGGATGCCGATCGCGCGCGAGTGCAAATGCAGGATCGGCTCGCCGAAGCGCGGGCCGTTGCCGTAGATATTGTCGCCTATGATCGGCCAGCCGGTCGCGGCGGAATGCACGCGGAGCTGATGGGTGCGGCCGGTGACCGGCTCCATCGCAAGCCAGGTCAGGTGCTGCGTGAGGATTTGGCCGCGCCCCAGAACCTTCCAGTTGGTGACCGCCTTCTGGCCCTCCGGGTCCGGCTTCTGCCACCAGCCGCGTTCGGCGTTGAGGCGGCCGAGCGGCATGTCGATGGTGCCTTCATCCTCGGCCGGGCCGCCCTCGACCACGGTCCAGTAGGTCTTCGCGATCTTGCCGTGCTTGAACAGCAGCCCAAGCGAGGCGGTCGCCTTGCGATGGCGGCCGAGCACCAGGCAGCCGGAGGTGTCCTTGTCCAGCCGATGCGCCAGGACCGGCGGCCGCGGCAGGCCGAACCGCAACGCATCGAATGATGCCTCCAGATTGGGCCCACCTTTGGGGCCGCGATGCACCGGCAGTCCGGCGGGCTTGTCGATGACCAGCATCAGCCCGTCGCGGTGGAGCACCCGCGCCTGGATTTCATCCGCGGTCAAAGGGGGAACATCGATCAATTGGTCGAGACTTTCGTTTGTGGGGGGAAACGGCTAACACACCGGCACCATGAACGATACCACTGCGGAACAACCCAAACAGAGCTGGTGGCAGCGGCTGAAGGGCGGCCTGAAGCGCACCTCCGGTGCGCTCGGGACGGCGGTCGCCGATCTCGTCATCAGACGCAAGCTCGATCGCGCCATGCTCGATGACATCGAGGATGTGCTGCTGCGCGCCGATCTGGGCACCGAGGTCGCGGTGCGCATCGCGGACGCGGTCGGCAAGGGCCGCTACGACAAGGCGATCTCCGCCGACGAGGTCAAGGAGGTGGTCGCGACCGAGGTCGAGAAGGTGCTCTCGGCGGTGGCGAAGCCGCTCGAGATCGATGCATCGAAAAGGCCGTTCGTCGTCCTCGTCGTCGGCGTCAACGGCTCCGGCAAGACCACCACGATCGGCAAGCTCGCCGCGAAATTCTCCGCCGAAGGCCGCAAGGTGATGCTGGCCGCCGGCGACACGTTCCGCGCCGCGGCGATCGAGCAGCTCAAGGTGTGGGGCGAGCGCACCAAGTCGCCGGTGATATCAGGTACCCAAGGCTCGGATTCGGCGAGCCTTGCCTTCAGCGCGCTGACCGCGGCGAAGGAGCAGCAGCGCGACGTGCTGCTGATCGATACCGCGGGGCGCCTGCAGAACAAGTCCGAGCTGATGAACGAGCTCGAGAAGGTCGTGCGGGTCATCAAGAAAGTCGATGCGTCGGCGCCGCATGCGGTGCTGCTCGTGCTCGACGCTACCGTCGGACAAAATGCGCTGTCGCAGGTCGAGGCGTTTCACCGCACCGCCGGTGTCACCGGCCTCGTGATGACAAAGCTCGACGGCACCGCCCGCGGCGGCATCCTGGTGGCGCTGTCGGAGAAGCACAAACTGCCGGTGCATTTCATCGGTGTCGGCGAGGGCGTCGAGGATCTCGCGCCGTTCACCGCGAAGGATTTTGCCAAGGCGATTGCCGGGATCGAGTCTTGAGTTCGCTACGTCATGCCCCGCGGAGGCGGGGCATCCAGTACGCGGTACCGCTGACTGGACATCGAAATCTCTCGGAGTGTACTGGATCACCCGCCTTCGCGGGTGATGACGGCAACAAAGGTATGTAATGGACAAGACCCAGCCGCATCCGCTGTTCAAGCTTGCGACCGAGCTCGGGCCGCTGCTCGTGTTCTTCGTGGCCAACGCCAAGTACCACCTGTTCGTCGCCACCGGCGCATTCATGGTCGCGATCGTGGCGGCGATCATCGCGTCCTATGTGGTGACCAAGCATGTGCCGATCATGGCGCTGGTCACCGGCGCGATCGTGCTGGTGTTCGGCACGCTGACACTCGTGCTGCACGACGAGACCTTCATCAAGGTCAAGCCGACCATCATCTACGGCCTGTTCGCGGCCGTGCTCGGCGGCGGGCTGTTGTTCGGCCGCTCCTTCATCGCCATCATGTTCGACCAGATGTTCAACCTGACGCCGCAGGGCTGGCGCATCCTCACCCTGCGCTGGGCGCTGTTCTTCGCCGGCATGGCGGTCCTCAACGAGGTGGTCTGGCGCACCCAGACCACGGATTTCTGGGTGAACTTCAAGGTGTTCGGCGTGACGCCGATCACCATGGTGTTCGCCATCGCCCAGATGCCGCTGACCAAGCGCTATCACCTCGATCCGGTGTCGCTGGAGACCAGCGAGGCCGAAGCGGGCGATGTGCGGCAGCACTAGCTAGAGGCCGAATAGCAGCCGCGATGGAGCTGGACCCCCTTGCTTGCACAGGTGAGGGCGGCGGTCGTCGAGATTTCGGAATAATAGAATAATACGGCTGATTTGCCCGACGTGTCAAGCCTGGTCGGACGCCGTGCGCGAAATGTCTACTTTGCATGGGGTTGTTTTCGATGCTTTGGCAACGCGCCCCTGCGGAGGCCCTTGCTAGCTCCCCGCCGCCAGCGCCTTCTCGATCTCGGCCCTGAGGACGGTGGTGATGTTGTCAGGCGTCACCGGGCCGACCAGCTTGTAGACGATCTTGCCCTCGCGGCCGACCACGAAGGTCTCGGGCACGCCGTAGACACCCCATTCGATCGAGGCGCGGCCATTGCCGTCGACGCCGACGATGCCGAACGGGTTGCCGTAGCGGCCGAGGAAGCGCCGCGCGTTGTCGGGCGAATCCTTGTAGTTGATGCCGATGATCTGGAAGCGCGTGTCCTTGCCGAGATCCGTCAACAGCGGCGCCTCGTCATGGCAGGGCACGCACCAGGATGCCCAGACATTGACCACGCTGACCTTGCCCTTGAACACGGCAGGGTCGAGCCCCGGCACCTGCGTGCCATCCTTCGTCAGCCCTTCGAGCGCGGGGAGGGGCGTCTGCGGCGCCGGCCGGCCGATCAGCGCCGACGGAATTCTGGACGGGTCGCCGCCATAGAGCCGCAGCAGGAGCAGGCCTGCGAGCCCGAGGAAGACGATCAGCGGCAGCGCCAGCAGCCAGCGGCGGCCCTGCGGCGGTTGCGTCGTCGTCTGCTCGCTCATCGGATGTCCGTCGTGCTGCGGCCGGAGCGGCGGGTCACGCCGCTGGCCTCGAGCTCATGCAACCGCGCCTGCTGCCGGCGGTAGTCGGCGATGATCCAGACGATCAGGAGCACCACGATCGCCGCAACCAGCGCGTAGGACGTCACGATGAAGGGAGCGTAGGGACCGAGCGACATCGCCTCACGCCGCTTTCTGGCTGGCCTGCATCATCTGCAGGCTGCGCACGCGGCGGCGCAGGATCTCGTTGCGCATCGCCGCCAGATGCAATGTGACGAACAGCAGCGTGAAGGCGAGCGCCATCACCAGCAGCGGCCACAGGAACGCCTTGTCGAGCGTCGGTCCATCCATCCGGAACACCGAGGCCGGCTGGTGCAGCGTGTTCCACCAGTCGACGGAGAATTTGATGATCGGGATATTGATCGCGCCGACCAGAGTGAGGATCGCCGCGGCCCGCGCCGCGCGCGAGGGATCCTCGACCGAGCGCCACAGCGCCATCAGGCCGAGATACATCAGGAACAGGATCAGCACCGAGGTCAGCCGCGCGTCCCATTCCCAATAGGTGCCCCACATCGGCCGGCCCCACAGCGAGCCGGTGACGAGCGCGAGGAAGGTGAAGGCGGCGCCGATGGGGGCGGCAGCCTTGGCGGCGACGTCGGCGAGCGGATGGCGCCACACCAGCGTGCCGAGCGCAGCCACGCTCATCACGCTCCAGACGAACATCGACAGCCACGCATTCGGCACGTGGATGAACATGATCTTCACCGTGGCGCCCTGCTGGTAGTCGTCGGGCGCCATCGCCGATTGGTAGAGGCCGATCGCGAGCAGGATCGCGGTCGCGCCGGTCAGCCACGGCAGGATGCGCGTGGTCAGCGCCAGGAACCTGGTCGGATTGGCAAGGTCGGTCAGCGTCATGGCACCCTGATAGTCGTCTGACGGGTCACAGGCAATTGGCCGAAATCCTCTCGTCAAGAATTGATCAGGCGCAATGTCAGTCGAGTCCATGCCGCAGGCTCGCGGCCGCGGCAAATGGCCCGATCACGAAGCTGATCAGGGACAATGCGCACAGGATCGAGAACGGCGTTCCGAACGACAAGGGCCCCGAGATCGCCGCCTGCGAGGCGGCGACGCCGAAGATCAGCACCGGGATAGACAGCGGCAGCACCAGGACCGCCAGCAGCAGCCCGCCGCGGTGCATCGTCACGGCCAAGGCCGCGCCGATCATGCCGGTGAAGGTCAGCGCCGGGGTTCCCGCCAATAGCGTCAGCGCCACCGCGAATGTGGCACGGCCGTCGAGATTGAGCAGCAGGCCCAGCGCCGGCGTCGCAATGACCAAAGGAAGGCCCGCGGCAAGCCAGTGCGCCAGCGCCTTGGCGGCACAGGCCAGTTCCAGCGGCGTCCGGCTCATCACGATCAGGTCGAGCGAGCCGTCCTCATGGTCGGATGTGAACAGGCGATCCAGGGTGAGCAGGCTCGCCAGCAGCGCGCCGAGCCAGAGGATGGCGGGACCGAGCCGCGACAGCAAAGCGAGGTCCGGCCCGACCGCGAACGGCATCAGCACGGTGACGGTGAGGAAGAACAGCACCCCGATCAGCGCCCCGCCGCCGACGCGGAGCGCGATCCTGATATCACGGCGGATCAGGGCTGAAAGCGCGGTCATGCGGCGCCCTCGATTCGCAGGTTGCGGGCGTCGATCCCGAGCGGCAGATGGGTGGCCGCGACGATGATGCCGCCGCCGGCGAGATGGTCGCGCATCAGCCGGACGAACAGGTCCTGGCCGGCCGCGTCCAGCGCCGAGGTCGGCTCGTCCAATAGCCAGATCGGCCGTCGCACCGAGAGCAGGCGGGCGATCGACAGCCGGCGGCGCTGGCCGGCGGAGAGATAGGCCGCCGGCAGATGCGCGGCATGATCCAGTGCCACCGACGCCAGGCACTGCGTCGCGTCCTCTGGCGCGCCGCCGAGGAATTCCCGCCAGAAGGACAGATTCTCCAGCACGCTCAGCGCCGGCTTCAGGGCGTCACGATGGCCGAGATAATGCGCCTGTTCGGGCAGGCTCAGCTCGGCATCGCCGCCTTCGAGGGCGATCATCCCGTCGGCTGGAACAAGAAGGCCCGCGACCATGCGCAGCAGCGAGGTCTTGCCTGCGCCGTTCGGGCCGGTGACGGCCAGCACCTCGCCGGAGGAGGCCGAGAACTCCAGTCCGGAAAACACCTCGCGGCCGCCGCGCACGCATTTCAGATTTCGCCCCGAGAGCCGCATGCTTCCTGTCACAGCCCTCTGAAACCTGTCGCTACCGCGTGAGAATTTTTGGGTCGCGCGACGCTGTCGCGCGTTTGTCGGTGTGGCGGTGCTTCTAGAAAGATTCTATAAGCCCGGAACTTGATGCAGCACACTATCGTCGGCCGCAAGCCATCCAGCCCGCTCCTCGGGCCTGTCGGTCGACGGTGTTAAAATACCCTTGCCGGGTATAACTGACAATTGGGACCCCTCGCATGACCTCACTCGACAGCTTCAAATGCCGCAAGACCATGAAGGTCGGTGGCAAGACCTACGTCTTTTACAGCCTGCCCACGGCAGAGAAGAATGGACTGAAGGGCATTTCGAAGCTGCCATACTCGATGAAGGTTCTGCTGGAGAACCTGCTGCGCAACGAGGACGGCCGCACCGTCAAGAAGGACGACATCGTCGCGGTGTCGAAGTGGCTGAAGAAGCGCCAGCTCGAGCACGAGATCGCGTTCCGCCCGGCGCGCGTGCTGATGCAGGATTTCACCGGCGTCCCGGCCGTGGTCGATCTCGCAGCGATGCGCAACGCGATGCAGTCGCTCGGCGGCGACGCCGAGAAGATCAATCCGCTGGTGCCGGTCGATCTCGTCATCGACCATTCGGTGATCGTCAACTTCTTCGGTGACAACAAGGCGTTCGGCAAGAACGTCGTCGAGGAATACAAGCAGAACCAGGAGCGCTACGAATTCCTGAAGTGGGGCCAGAAGGCGTTCTCGAACTTCTCGGTGGTGCCGCCCGGCACCGGCATCTGCCACCAGGTCAATCTCGAATATCTCGCGCAGACGGTGTGGACCAAGAAGGAGAAAATGACGGTCGGCAAGAAGACCGGCACCTTCGAGGTCGCCTATCCGGATTCGCTGGTCGGCACCGACTCGCACACCACGATGGTGAACGGCCTCGCCGTGCTCGGCTGGGGCGTCGGCGGCATCGAGGCGGAAGCCTGCATGCTCGGCCAGCCGCTGTCGATGCTGCTGCCCGAAGTGGTCGGCTTCAAGCTCAAGGGCCAGCTCAAGGAAGGCGTCACCGCGACCGACCTCGTGCTGACCGTCACCCAGATGCTCCGCAAGCAGGGCGTGGTCGGCAAGTTCGTCGAGTTCTTCGGCCCTGGCCTCGATTTCCTCTCGGTCGCGGACAAGGCGACGATCGGCAACATGGCGCCCGAATACGGCGCGACCTGCGGCTTCTTCCCGGTCGATGCCGCGACCCTCGATTACCTGAAGACCTCGGGCCGCAAGGCCGATCGCGTCAAGCTGGTGCAGTCCTACGCCAAGGCGCAGGGCCTGTTCCGCACCGCCAAGTCGGCCGATCCGGTGTTCACCGCCACGCTGACCCTTGACCTTGCCGACGTCGTGCCGTCGATGGCCGGACCGAAGCGTCCCGAAGGCCGCATCGCGCTGCCGGCAGTGTCGTCCGGCTTCGCCACCGCGCTGGTCGGCGAATACAAGAAGCCCGAGGGTGAGCAAAAGCGCTACGCCGTCGAGGGCCGAAATTTCGATCTCGGCCATGGCGACGTCGTGATCGCCGCGATCACCTCCTGCACCAACACCTCGAATCCGAGCGTCTTGATCGGCGCCGGCCTGCTCGCACGCAACGCTGCGGCCAAGGGCCTCAAGGCAAAACCGTGGGTGAAGACCTCGCTCGCGCCGGGCAGCCAGGTGGTGGCGGAATATCTGGCGAATTCGGGCCTGCAGGCCGATCTCGACAAGGTCGGCTTCAACCTGGTCGGCTTCGGCTGCACCACCTGCATCGGCAACTCCGGTCCGCTGCCGGAGGAGATCTCGAAGTCGATCAACGAGAACGGCATCGTCGCCGCCGCCGTGCTGTCGGGCAACCGCAACTTCGAAGGCCGCGTCTCGCCCGACGTGCAGGCGAACTATCTGGCCTCGCCGCCGCTGGTGGTCGCGCATGCGCTCGCCGGCACGGTGACGAAGGATCTCGCAGTCGAGCCGATCGGCACCGGCAAGGACGGCAAGCCGGTGTTCCTGAAGGATATCTGGCCGACCACCAAGGAGATCAACGCCTTCATGAAAAAGTTCGTCACCGCGACGATCTTCAAGAAGAAGTATGCCGACGTGTTCAAGGGCGACACCAACTGGCGCAAGATCAAGACCACCGAAAGCGAGACCTATCGCTGGAACATGAGCTCGACCTATGTGCAGAACCCGCCCTACTTCGAGGGCATGAAGAAGGAGCCGGAGCCGATCAAGGACGTGGTCGACGCGCGCATCCTCGCGATGTTCGGCGACAAGATCACCACCGACCACATCTCGCCGGCCGGTTCGATCAAGCTGACCTCTCCCGCCGGCAAGTTCCTCAGCGAGCATCAGGTGCGCCCCGCCGACTTCAACCAGTACGGCACGCGGCGCGGCAACCATGAAGTGATGATGCGCGGCACCTTCGCCAACATCCGCATCAAGAACTTCATGCTGAAGGGCGCCGACGGCAATATTCCGGAAGGCGGATTGACCAAGCACTGGCCCGACGGCGAGCAGATGTCGATCTACGACGCCGCGATGAAGTACCAGCAGGAGGAAGTGCCGCTGGTGGTGTTCGCCGGCGCCGAATACGGCAACGGCTCGTCGCGCGACTGGGCTGCGAAGGGTACGCGCCTGCTCGGCGTCCGTGCGGTGATCTGCCAGAGCTTCGAGCGTATCCATCGCTCCAACCTGGTCGGCATGGGTGTGCTTCCGCTCACCTTCCAGGAAGGCACGTCATGGTCGTCGCTTGGCCTGAAGGGCGACGAGAAGGTCACGATCCGCGGGCTGCAGGGTGATCTGAAGCCGCGTCAGACGCTGACGGCCGAGATCGTCACCGCCGATGGTGGCAAGAAGGACGTCCCGCTGCTCTGCCGCATCGATACGCTCGACGAGCTCGACTACTATCGCAACGGTGGCATCCTGCACTACGTGCTGCGCAAATTGGCGGCCTAGGCCCTTTGTTTGAGCATGATCCGCTTTGCACTTTTCCGGATCATGCTCTAACGCGGATTTGTGATCTATGCCTCACCGCTTAGTGAGTAGCGGCTAAAAAGAAGGCGGCCTATGAAAAAGGCCGCTTTCTTGCGTTTGGGGCACGCAGTTCAAAGGACAACTTCATGCTCCGTACAAATACGGATGGAAATCATCACGACTGGTTCGCAGTATGACAGCGATGATGGCCTATAACTGTATCTCGCGATGGTCCAGTGCGCTTGGTATCTGCGCAATCGTCGCGATCATCCGCCCCGCTCACGCCGATCCGCGTGCTGTCGTCGAGCTCTTCACCTCGCAAGGGTGCTCCTCCTGTCCGCCCGCGGACAAGATCATCGGTGAACTCGCGAAGGATCCCAACGTCATCGCGCTGAGCATGCCGATTGATTATTGGGATTATCTCGGCTGGAAGGACACCCTCGCCGACTCCCGCTTCAGCGCACGTCAGAAGGCCTATTCGCACATGCGCGGCGATCGCGACGTCTACACGCCGCAGGCCGTGATCAACGGATCCTTGCATGTGATCGGCAGCGATCTTCCGAGCATCGAGAGCGCCATCAAGGATACCGACAAGAGCGCCGGCGTGATGTCGGTGCCGGTGACGATGACGCTGACCGGCAAGCAGATCAATGTCTCGGTGGCGGCGTCCAAGTCGCCGGCGGCCTCGCGCGGCGAGGTCTGGATCTGCTCGATCTCGAAGTCGGTGCCGATCTCGATCGGGCGCGGCGAGAACCGCGGCCGCGAGATCACCTACCACAATGTGGTGCGCAATCTGTTGAAGGTCGGCGACTGGAATGGTTCGTCCGGCAGCTGGACGGTGCCGCTCGAGAACATCACGCGCGACGGCGTCGATGCCGCGGCGGTGTACGTCCAGGACGGCAATCGCGACAAGCCGGGCTTGATGCTCGGCGCGGCGTTCACCTCACTGCAACAGCATTAGCTTCGTCATTCGCGCCGTCCCCAGGCGGGCGGCGGCGCCAGATGCATCCGAACAATCCGGTGTTGAAGCTTAAGCGCTCAGCCCTTGTGCGCGTCGTGGTCGCGTCCGGCTGACGGGCATCCCAAAATCAAAGGGCGCAAAAACAAAAAGGACCAACTTTCGTTGGCCCAGTGTTGGGGATTAATCCCCCTGCGAACAGGCCCGATCCCGACGGCCCCGGGGGGCTGGGGGCTGAGGAATCCGGAACCGAAAGGACCGGGCCAACGCAGGATTATCTTTTCGCAGGGCAGCGGGGCGGGCGATGGGCGGAAGTAGGGCAGCAATATGATTCCGCTAACGTTCCCGTGAATCCTTGCGGGACAATCGGTCGCGCCCAAGGGCTGTTCAAGGTCGGCCCGGGCCGGTTGCATTGCGAATGGCCCCTTGCGGCGCCCCTGACTTAGCGCAATCATGTCAGGCTCGTGACGATCCCGAACCGCTGGGACAGCGGACTTCGGAGCACGATCGTCGCCGGAAAACAGGAGGCGCTCGATGAGCTTGATCTCGGAGGACACTGATCCGAGCGGGAACCGCGCGGTGGCCCGCGCCGCCGTCGCGGCCCCTCAGCCCAACCGCGTGACGTTCAATCGACTTGAGCTCAATCGCATTCTCAATCTCTATGGCCGGATGGTCGCCGATGGCGAGTGGCGCGACTATGCGATCGACTTCCTGAAGGACCGCGCGGTGTTCTCGGTGTTCCGCCGCGCGTCCGAAATGCCGATCTATCGCATCGAGAAGGATCCGCGGCTTGCCCGCAAGCAGGGCATGTACAGCGTGATCTCGGCGACGGGCCTGATCCTGCGCCGCGGCCACGAACTCGAGCGCGTGTTGCTGGTGATCGATCGCAAGCTGGCGCTGGTGTAAGCGCGAGGCAGACTCGGCACCTCTGCAGATCTTGTCCGCCTCATCCCACAAAAGAAAAGCCCCGGCGGTGAGGCCGGGGCTTCGATCGTTTGATCGGCTTTCGCGTCAGTCGCGCTGGCCGAGCAGCTGCAGCAGCAGCGTGAACAGGTTGATGAAGTTCAAATAGAGCGATAGTGCGCCGGTGATTGCCGCACGTTCCGCCGCCACGCCGCCCTGCGACGCGTAGCCGTAGATATAGTCGTTCTTCAGCCGCTGGGTGTCCCAGGCGGTGAGGCCCGCGAACACCAGCACGCCGACGACCGACACGATGAACTGCAGCGCCGAGCTCGCCAGGAACAGGTTGACCAGGCTCGCGATGATGATGCCGATCAGACCCATGAACAGGAACGAGCCCATGCCGCTCATGTCACGCTTGGTGGTGTAGCCGTAAAGGCTGAGCGCACCGAACGTCGCCGCGGTGATGAAGAACACGCGCACGATCGAGGTGTGCGTGTACACCAGGAAGATCGACGACAGCGACACGCCCATCAGCGCCGAGAACACCCAGAACAGCATCTGGGCGGTCGCGGGTTGCAGGCGGTTGATGCCGGCGGAGATGACGAACACCATCGCCAGAGGGGCGAGGATGAACAGCCACTTCAGCGGGCTGATGAACATCGCGACGCCGAACTGCGTCAGGGGCACTTTGCCAAAGTGCGCCACAGCAGTGGCCGGATCGGTGACCGCTGCCATGTAGACACCGAGCGCGGCCAAGCCGGTGATGGCGAGGCCGATGCTCATGTAATTGTAGATGCGCAGCATGTAGGCGCGCAGACCGGCGTCGACGGCCGCAGCGTCAATGCGCCCGGCGGCCCGGCCGAAAGGAGAAGTGTAATTGCGGTCTAGGTCCGACATGGTCGAATTCCCGTGGTTGGTCCCGGTGGAGCGCAAGGGATTTGCGGCGCCGGTCGTAAATCTATCTCAGATGGCCCGGTTTGCGGAACATTAATTCCGCTTCATCAAGCCGCCCATCCGACCTGGTTGATATCTGGGAAACTAACACATCCGACGCAAGCTTCCATGCGCGGCCGAATGTCGCTCCGGTCGGGCATTTGTAGGGAAAAACCACGGCCGCCGCCGCTACAAATTGTCACAAATTCCGCAGCACCGAGGCGGGCTTCTGGTTCAAAGCGAGCAGTGTTCCGGCGAGCCCAAGTCCAACGGTGACGATCAGCGCGGCGATCACGACCAGCGCGGCGCTGCCGGCCTGCCAGATGAAGCTCAGCGTCATCAGCCGCGTCACGATCATCCAGGCCGCGATCGAGCCGGCGACGACGCCGAACACGGCGGTTGCAAAGCCGATCATCAGATACTCCAGCGCGTAGGCGCCGAGCAGCCGCGCCCGTGTGGCGCCGAGCGTCTTCAGGATGACGGCGTCATAGACCCGGTGGCGATGGCCCGCGGCGAGCGCCCCGCCCAGCACCAGGATGGCCGAGATCAGCGTCACGGCGCTGGCGCCGCGGATCGCGAGCACGAGGTTGCTGACGACGCTGCCGATGGTCTCCAGCGCCTCGCGGACACGGACGCTCGTCACCATCGGGAAGGCGTCGGCGACCTGCTTGATGATGCGGGCGTCATCCGAGGCGCCTGGATGGGCCTCGGTCAGGGTCGCGACATGGCTGTGCGGCGCGCCCTTGAAGGCGTTCGGCGAGAACACCAGCACGAAATTGATGCCGAGCCCCTGCCAGTCGATGTTGCGCAGATTGGCGATCTTGGCCGGAATGTCGCGGCCGAGCACGTTGACGACGACCTCGTCGCCGATCTTCAAGGCCAGGCCGTCGGCGATCTTCTTCTCCATCGAAACCAGCGGTGGTCCGCTGTAGTCCGGCCCCCACCATTTGCCCTCGACGATCTTCGAGCCCTTGGGAACCTCGCCGGTGTAGGTCAGGCCGCGGTCGCTTTGCAGCACCCATTCCGAATCGACCGTCGGATTGAGCTGGTCGGCCTTGACGCCGCGGGCGGCAACGATGCGTCCGCGCAGCATCGGCACGTCTTCGGTGGTCGCGTCCGGCGCGATCTGCTTCAGGAAGGCGCCAAAGCGATCTGCTTCGGTGGAGGGGATGTCGATGAAGAAGAACGACGGTGCCCGCTCCGGCAGCGCGGCCATGAACTGGCGGCGCAGATTGCCGTCGATCTGGGTGATGGTGACGAGCACGGCGAGGCCCAGACCCAGCGACAGCACGACCGACGGTGTCAGCGCGCCGGGCCGGTGGATGTTGGCGATTGCCAGCCGCAGCATGGTGATGCGGCTGCGCGGCAGGCGCCGCGCCACCGCCATCAGAATCTCGGCAACTCCGCGCAACACGAGAAACACCACGATCGAGGCGACGACGAATACGGAGGCGACCCGCTTGTCATAGGCGAGCCCGATGGCGGCGGCGATCAGCAGCGCGATCACGACGCCCATCAGTGCGAGATAGCTCCAGCGCGGGCGATGCCATTCGCTGGTGACGGTCTCGCGGAACAGCGCCGCCACCGGCACGTCATGGACCCGGCCGAGCGGCCACAGCCCGAAGGCCAGCGCGGTGAGCTGGCCGTAGATGAAGGAGAGCGCGAGCTCGTCGGGATGCAAAGCCGGCACCACCGGCAGCGGCAGCAATTTGCCGAACAGGTCGACGATGATGAAGGGCAGCGCAGCGCCGAGCACAAGCCCGATCACCGAGCCGATCCCGGCCAGCACGACAACCTGGGTCAGATAGATCGTGAAGACGTCGCGGCCGGTGGCGCCGAGCGCCTTGAACGAGGCGATGACGTCGCGGCGGCGGTCGATATGGCTCTTCACCGCGTTGGCGACGCCGACGCCGCCGACCAGCAGCGCGGCGAGGCCGACCAGGGTCAGGAACTGGGTAAAGCGGTTGATCGTGCGCTCGAGCTGCGGCGAGGCGTTGCTGCGGCTGCGCACCTCCCAGCCGGCCTCAGGGGCGGCGCTGCGCGCGCCATCGATCAGCGCGGTGGTGGCGCGGTCGCCATTGGCGCCGTCGGGCAGTTTCACCCGATAGATCCAGCGCACCAGGCTGCCGGGTTGCAGCAGGCCGGTGGCGCGCAGGCTGGTTTCGCTGACCAGGAAACGCGGGCCGAGGCCGACGCCGCCGGCGAGCTTGTCCGGCTCGGAGTCCACCACGCTGCGGATCTGGTAGGTCGCGCTGCCGATGGCGATGCGGTCGCCGAGCTTGAGATCGAGCCGCGCCAGCAAGGTCGAATCAACCGCTGCGCCATAGGCGCCGTCGCGTTCGGCGAGGAGGTCGGCGAGCGGCATGTTCGGCACCAGCGTGAGCTCGCCGAGCATCGGATATTTGCCGTCGACCGCCTTGAGCTCGACCAGCGCCAGCTTGCCGTCGCCGGCGCGGGCCATCGCGCGCAGCGTGGCGGCGACCGAGACCTCGCCGCGCGTGCGAAGATACGCCACCTCGTTCGGCTTGGCCTCGCGCGAGATCAGCGAGAACGAGACGTCGCCGCCGAGCAGGGTGCGGCCCTCGCGCGACAGGCCGTCGCCGAGGCTGGCTGCGACCGAGCCGACGCCGGAGATCGCCATCACGCCGAGCGCGATGCAGGCGATGAAAACGTAGAAGCCGCGCAGGCCGCCGCGCAACTCGCGCAGCGCGTAACGGAAGGCAAGCGACGACGCGCGGCCCTGCACCGCGACTTCGGACGCAATGCTCATGTCGTGGAATGTCCGTCGATGTGGCCCGAGCGCAGCCGCACCACGCGGTCGCAACGCTGCGCCAGCGCGAGATCGTGCGTCACCAGCACCAGCGTCATGCCGCGCTCGGCGTGCTTGGTGAAGAGCAGATCCACGATCTGCTTGCCGGTCGCCTCGTCGAGGTTTCCGGTCGGCTCGTCGGCAACGAGGATCGCGGGATCGGGTGCGAGTGCGCGCGCGATCGCCACGCGCTGCTGCTCGCCGCCGGAGAGTTGCGTCGGATAGTGATGCAGCCGTTCGCCGAGTCCGACCGATTGCAGCTCCTGCGCGGCGCGCGACGCCGCGTCTTGCGCGCCCGCCAGCTCGAGCGGCACCGCGACATTCTCCAGCGCCGTCATGGTGGGGATCAGATGGAACGACTGGAAGACGATGCCGACCTGGCGGCCGCGGAAGCGCGCGAGCGCATCTTCATCGAGGGCATTGAACGAGGTGCCGTTGACGACCACCTCTCCGCTGTCGGGACGTTCCAGCCCCGCCATCACCATCAGCAAGGTCGACTTGCCCGAGCCGGACGGGCCGATCAGGCCGATGGCCTCGCCCGCTGCCACACGAAGGCTGATATCTTTGAGGATATGGACTCGCGCCGCACCGCTGCCTAGCGAGAGGTTGACGTTCCTGACGGAGATGGTGTCCGGCTCGACGCCGGCCAGTGAAGAGGATTCGATGAGACTGTCCATGGCTCGGTCATATGGCACTTCCGCTGCTGCGGTCGAGGGCCGGTTGGGAATTGTCGTGCACATACTCGTGTTGCTTATGGGCTTGATGACGGCGGCAAGCGCACAGACCGCAGCTCCCGCAAAACCGGTCAAAATGGTGGTCCTGGGCGACTCGCTGAGCGCCGGCTATGGCCTTCCGGCGGCTGCCGCATTTCCGGTCCGCCTGCAAAAAGCCTTGGAAGCCAAGGGGATAAAGGTCGGTATGGTGAATGCCGGGGTGTCCGGCGACACCTCTTCGGGCGGCCGGGACCGCGTCGACTGGTCGGTGCCCGACGGAACCGACGCGGTCATTGTCGAGCTCGGCGCCAACGATGCGCTGCGCGGTACCGATCCCGCGGTAACGCGCGCGGCGCTGAGCGACATCATCACAAAGTTGAAGGCGCGCAAGATCGCCGTGCTCTTGTGCGGCATGCTCGCGCCGCCGAACTATGGCAGCGAGTACGCTGCGAAGTTCAACGCGATCTATCCGGATCTGTCGAAGTCGCTCGGCGTGCCGCTCTATCCGTTCTTCCTCGACGGCGTCGCCGGCGACGCCAAGCTCAACCAGGCCGACGGCATGCATCCGATCGCTGAAGGTGTCGATATCATCGTGAAGAACATGCTGCCCACAGTGGAGGCATTTCTCGGCACAGTATCGGGGCAACACAGTTGAAAAGCGGGCAGTGCGCGGTGCGGTGTCCGTAGGTTTACGACCGGTTAATGGGTCCTGCTTCGCAGAGTCACATAACTCGGGTACAACAGAGACATCGGTGATTCGTCACCGGGGTTTGTAACAGGGCGCGGGCTCCCAAAACTCGCGCCACCGCATCGAGGATTGTAGCGATGCCGCGTCTGTTCACTGGACTGGAGATCCCGGCCGAGATCGGCCAAACCCTCTCCAATTTGCGTGGCGGCCTACCCGGCGCACGCTGGATCGATCCCGAAAATTATCACGTCACCTTGCGCTTCATCGGCGATATCGATGGCCTCTGGGCCAACGAGATCGCGTCGATGCTGTTTCGGGTGAACCGCAAGCCGTTCGAGGTCAAGCTCAAGGGCCTGTCGAGCTTCGGCGGACGCAAGCCACGTGCTGTGGTTGCTTCCGTCGAGCCGAGCCGGCCGCTGATCGAGCTGCAGTCGGAGCTCGAGCGGATGATGCAGCGGATGGGGCTCGATCCGGAGGGGCGCAAGTTCACGCCGCATGTGACGCTCGCGCGGCTGCACGATGCATCGAGCCAGGACGTTGCGGATTATCTCTCCGTGCGCGGCTACTTCCCGAGCCGCACCTTCCTGGCTGATCGCTTCGTGCTGTTCTCGTCGCGCGCCTCCACCGGCGGCGGACCCTACGTGGTCGAGGACTCCTACGCGCTCTGCGCGTAAGCTTAAGGCGCCGGCTCTGAGGCCGCGCCGGGCCAGTCGTGTCGGTCGTGGTATGCAAGATGGGCCCTTGCATACCCATCGGCCTATTTCACCGCTTGCATTTTTCCGCGCATTAGGGCCGTAAGGTGGGCTCATGCTCACCACTTCGCCCAGTTCCTTCCTTGACCATTACAAGGCCCTGGTCGCCTCCGGCGCGATCGAGGCTGATCCTGCGCAGGCGCTTGCCGCGGAGGCGTTCGGCGCGCTCGAGGAGCGGCTCGCGAGCTACAAGCCGCAGCGCAAGCCGGGGCTGCTCGGCCGGCTGTTCGGCGGTGACAAGGATCAAAAGCCGCGCGGGCTCTACGTCCATGGCGAGGTCGGCCGCGGCAAGACCATGCTGATGGACCTGTTCTTCCAGCAGAGCCCGGTCGAGCACAAGCGCCGCGCGCATTTCCATGAGTTCATGGCCGAGGCGCATGAGCGCATCTATGGCTACCGCCAGCAGATCGCGCGTGGCGAGATCGCGGATGGCGACGTCATCGCGCTCACCGCGCATGCGATCTTCGACGAGGCCTGGCTGCTCTGCTTCGACGAATTCCACGTCACCGACATCGCGGACGCGATGATTCTCGGCCGTCTGTTCGCAAAGCTGTTCGAGCTCGGAACCGTGGTGGTTGCGACCTCCAACGTCGCGCCAGACGATCTCTACAAGGGCGGCCTCAATCGCGCGCTGTTCATGCCGTTCATCGCGCAGATCTCCGATCACATGGACGTGCTGCGGCTCGATGCGCGCACCGACTTCCGGCTGGAAAAGCTGTTCGGCGCGAAGATGTGGCTGGTGCCCGCGGATGACGCGGCTCGTGCCGTGCTCAACGCGGCGTGGCGCAAGATGACCGGCAACGCGCCGAGCAAGGGACGCGTCATCACGATCAAGGGGCGCACGCTGAACGTGCCGTGCTCGTCGCACGGCGTCGCGCGCTTCAGCTTCGCCGATATCTGCGAGAAGCCGCTGGCCGCGTCCGACTATCTCAGGCTCGCGCACGACTACCACACCATCCTGATCGACCACATCCCGGTGATGGACTGCGCCGATCGCAATGCTGCGAAGCGCTTCATCTCGCTGATCGACACGCTCTATGACAATGCCGTGAAGCTGATGGCTTCCGCGGAAGCCGATCCGGTGTCGCTGTACCTTGCCGACGAAGGGATCGAGGCGATGGAGTTCAAGCGAACGTCGTCGCGGCTGATCGAAATGAGCTCGGAATCCTACCTGGCCCTGCCGCACGGCCGCAAGGACTCGGCGGCGAGCGGCGCGACGACTGGCCTGGTCGAGACCTGACGCATGTCATTCCGGGGCGATGCGCAGCATCGAACCCGGAATCTCGTGCCACAACCGCTCGATTCCGGGTTCGCGGTTTCGCGCGCCCCGGAAGGACGGCGTGCTGGCATGCCTGATCGAATTCCGGGCAGCGCCGACAATTGGGCAGGCCGCGACTTGAATGGATCATTCGAAAGGGATAACCACCCTTTCAATCGACTTCTCTCCTCCCTGCTCCCAGTTCAAAGGACTGATTTCCCATGGCACGCGACAAGATTGCACTGATTGGCTCCGGACAGATCGGCGGAACGCTGGCGCACCTCGTCGGCCTCAAGGAACTGGGCGACGTCGTGCTGTTCGATATCGCCGAAGGCGTGCCGCAGGGCAAAGCGCTCGACATCGCGCAGTCGTCGCCGGTCGACGGCTTCGACTCCAATCTCGTCGGCGCCAATTCGTATGAAGCGCTCGACGGCGCCAAGGTCTGCATCGTCACCGCCGGCGTGCCGCGCAAGCCCGGCATGAGCCGTGACGATCTGCTCTCCATCAACCTCAAGGTCATGGAGCAGGTCGGCGCCGGCATCAAGAAATACGCCCCCGACGCCTTCGTCATCTGCATCACCAACCCGCTGGATGCGATGGTGTGGGCGCTCCAGAAGGCTTCGGGTCTGCCGCACAAGAAGGTGGTCGGTATGGCCGGCGTGCTCGACTCCGCGCGCTTCCGCTATTTCCTCGCCGATGAGTTCAACGTCTCGGTCGAGGACGTCACCGCCTTCGTGCTCGGCGGTCACGGCGACACAATGGTGCCGCTGACCCGCTACTCCACCGTCGCGGGCATTCCGCTGCCCGACCTCGTCAAGATGGGCTGGACCTCGCAGGCCCGCATCGACGAGATCGTCGACCGCACCCGCAACGGCGGCGCCGAGATCGTCAATTTGCTCAAGACTGGCTCGGCCTTCTACGCGCCTGCGGCCTCCGCGATCGCGATGGCCGAGAGCTATCTGAGGGACAAGAAGCGCGTGCTGCCTTGCGCCGCCTATCTCAACGGCGAGTACGGCGTGAAGGACATGTATGTCGGCGTGCCCACCGTGATCGGCTCCAAGGGTGTCGAGCGCGTCGTCGAGATCGAACTGGCGGGCAAGGACCGCGAGGCCTTCGACAAGTCGGTTGGCGCCGTGCAGGGTCTGGTCGACGCCTGCAAGAAGATCGCGCCCGACCTGCTCGGCAAGTAATCCGGCTTGGCAATGGCCCGATAGGCGGATCCAATCGTCTATCGGGCGCAACGTGATGAAATTCTGGCGGATTTTGTGGTTGCGTGCGCCTTGGTATATGGTATGCCAGAGCCAAGGCTGACGTGAATTCGACGAAATGGCCGCACGAGGGTTTGGGAGCGTCTTTCCATGAATATCCACGAATACCAGGCCAAGGCCCTGCTGCATGAATTCGGCGTGCCGATCTCGCGCGGCGTCCCGGTGCTGAAGCCGGAAGACGCCGACGCGGCGGCGAAGCAGCTTCCCGGCCCGATCTGGGTAGTGAAGAGCCAGATCCATGCTGGCGGTCGCGGCAAGGGCAAGTTCAAGGAAGCCTCGGCCGGCGACAAGGGCGGCGTCCGCATCGCCAAGTCGGTCGCCGAGGTCGACGAATTCGCCAAGCAGATGCTGGGCGCCACGCTGGTCACGGTGCAGACCGGGCCGCACGGCAAGCAGGTCAATCGTCTCTACATCGAGGACGGCTCCGACATCGACAAGGAGTTCTACCTCTCGATCCTGGTCAATCGCGAAACCTCCGAAGTCTCCTTCGTCGTGTCGACCGAGGGCGGCGTCAACATCGAGGAAGTCGCGCACTCAACGCCGGAGAAGATCGTCTCCTTCTCGGTCGATCCCGCGACCGGCATCATGGCCCATCACGGCCGCACCGTCGCCGAGGCGCTGAAGCTGAAGGGCGATCTGGCCAAGCAGGCTGAGAAGCTCACCGGCCAGCTCTATGCCGCGTTCGTCGCCAAGGACATGGCGATGCTGGAGATCAACCCGCTGGTCGTCACCAAGCAGGGCCAGCTCCGCGTGCTCGACGCCAAGGTGTCGTTCGACAGCAACGCGCTGTACCGTCACCCGGACGTGGTCGCACTGCGCGACGAGACCGAGGAAGACGCCAAGGAGATCGAGGCGTCGAAATACGACCTCAATTATGTCGCGCTCGACGGGACGATCGGCTGCATGGTCAACGGCGCCGGCCTCGCGATGGCGACGATGGACATCATCAAGCTCTACGGCATGGAGCCGGCGAACTTCCTCGATGTCGGCGGCGGCGCCAGTGCCGAGAAGGTCGCGGCTGCGTTCAAGATCATCACCGCCGATCCGAACGTGAAGGGCATCCTGGTCAACATCTTCGGCGGCATCATGAAGTGCGACGTGATCGCCGAGGGCGTGGTCGCCGCGGTGAAGCAGGTCGGTCTCAAGGTGCCGCTGGTGGTGCGTCTCGAAGGCACCAATGTCGAGCTCGGCAAGAAGATCATCCGCGACAGCGGCCTCAACGTCCTGCCTGCCGACAATCTCGATGACGCCGCACAGAAGATCGTGAAAGCCGTCAAGGAAGGCTGACGATGGCCGATCATCTCGACGCCCCGACCCCACTCGACGAACACCGCAGGCTCGCGGTCTTCGCCGGCGAGTGGGCCGGCGACGAGATGGTCCATCCGTCGCGCTGGACCGCGGGCGGCCCTGCCGCCTCGAAGGTCGTCGCACGCATCGCGCTCAACGGCTTCTACCTGATCCAGGACAGCGTTCAGACCCGCGACGGCGTGGAGAGCTTTGCTAGCCACGGCGTGTTCACCTACGACCGCGAGGACCGTACCTACAAGCTGTTCTGGCACGATTCGCTCGGCTACTACCCGCCGTCGCCGGCTTCCGGCGGCTGGATCAACACATCGCTGATCCTGGTGCGCGGCTCGCTGCGCGGCAATGCGCGCCATGTCTACGAGGTCGTCGACGACAACACCTACAACATGAAGATCCAGTTCTCGCCTGACGCGGAAGGGTGGGCCGATGTGCTCACCGGCGTGTACCGGCGTATCCACTAAACCCTTCACCGCTCGTTTCGCGAAAGCATCACGAACCATGTCCATCCTGATCGACAAGAACACCAAGGTCATCTGCCAGGGCTTCACCGGCAAGAACGGCACCTTCCATTCGGAAGCGGCGATCGCCTACGGCACCAAGATGGTGGGCGGCGTGGCGCCGGGCAAAGGTGGCCAGACCCATCTCAACCTGCCGGTGTTCGACACCGTCGCGGAAGCGCGTGCCAAGACCGGCGCCGACGCCAGCGTCGTCTACGTGCCGCCGCCGGGCGCGGCCGATGCGATCTGCGAGGCGATCGATGCGGAGATTCCGCTGATCGTCTGCATCACCGAAGGCATCCCGGTGCTCGACATGGTGCGGGTGAAGCGTTCGCTGTCGGGATCGAAGTCGCGGCTGATCGGGCCGAACTGCCCCGGCGTGATGACCGCAGGCGAGTGCAAGATCGGCATCATGCCGGCCAACATCTTCAAGCCCGGCTCGGTCGGCATCGTCTCGCGCTCCGGCACGCTGACCTATGAAGCGGTGTTCCAGACCACCCAGGAAGGCCTCGGCCAGACCACCGCGGTCGGCATCGGCGGCGATCCGGTCAAGGGAACCGAGTTCATCGACGTCCTGGAGATGTTCCTGGCCGACGAGAACACCAAATCGATCGTCATGATCGGCGAAATCGGCGGCTCCGCCGAGGAAGATGCCGCCCAGTTCCTCAAGGATGAGGCCAAGCGTGGTCGCAAGAAGCCAATGGTCGGCTTCATCGCCGGCGTTACCGCTCCTCCCGGCCGCCGCATGGGCCACGCCGGCGCGATCATCTCGGGCGGCAAGGGCGATGCCGGTTCCAAGACCGCGGCCATGGAAGCGGCCGGGATCAAGGTCTCCCCGTCGCCGGCGCGTCTGGGGCACACACTGGCCGAGATGCTGAAGTAAGCCTTCTCACGACGGGTGATGATCGGAGCGCGCTTTTCCCGGGCTTTTGCCGTCCGGAAGGCGCGCTTTTGGCATATTTGGGTACCGATCGGTCACTTCGTTAAAATTGAAAATAAGTTCATTTCTTGGTTCTTTTAGGCAGGAATATCCTTCCTAAATGGGGTAAGGGTTACCCATCCAGCCGGCGCCCCATCCGACCGGCACTGCGCCGTCTACTACGCGCGAACCGAAAAAAATCCAGGACTGCCTCATGTCTCGCCAGGACGCGAACGCCGCTTTTGCCCTCTCATCGTTTCTCCAGGGCACCAACGCTGCCTATATCGACGACCTCTACGCCCGTTATGAACAAGATCCCGGCTCGGTCGACGCCGAATGGCAGGAATTCTTCAAGAGTCTGAAGGACGCCCCCGCTGACGTCCAGAAGAACGCCGATGGCGCCTCCTGGGGGCGCGACAACTGGCCGGTCACGCCGCGCGACGAGTTGACATCGGCGCTGGACGGCAACTGGGCCCAGGTCGAGAAGGCCGTCGGCACCAAGCTCGCCGCCAAGGCGCAGGCCAAGGGCGCTCAGCTGTCGGATGCCGAAGTCCATCAGGCGACCCGCGATTCCGTCCGCGCTCTGATGCTGATCCGCGCCTATCGCATGCGCGGCCATTTCCACGCCAAGCTCGACCCGCTCGGCATCGAGGCGCCGCGCGACCGCGAAGAGCTCGATCCGCGCTCCTACGGCTTCACCGAAGCCGATTTCGACCGCAGGATCTTCCTCGATCACGTGCTCGGCCTCGAATACGGCACGCTGCGCGAGATCGTGCAGATCTGCGAGCGCACCTATTGCCAGACACTCGGCGTCGAATTCATGCACATCTCCAATGCCGCGCAGAAGGCGTGGATCCAGGAGCGCATCGAAGGGCCGGACAAGGAGATCAGCTTCACCCGCGAGGGACGCCGCGCGATCCTCAACAAGCTGATCGAGGCCGAAGGCTTCGAGAAGTTCTGCGACGTCAAGTTCACCGGCACCAAGCGCTTCGGTCTCGACGGCGCTGAATCGCTGATCCCGGCGCTCGAGCAGATCATCAAGCGCGGCGGCAATCTCGGCGTGAAGGAGATCGTGGTCGGCATGCCGCATCGCGGCCGCCTCAACGTGCTGACCCAGGTGATGGGCAAGCCGCACCGCGCGCTGTTCCATGAATTCAAGGGCGGCTCGGCCAACCCCGACGCGGTCGAAGGCTCGGGCGACGTCAAATATCACCTCGGCGCCTCCTCGGACCGCGAGTTCGACGGCAACAAGATCCATCTCTCGCTGACCGCGAACCCGTCGCATCTCGAGATCGTCGACCCTGTCGTGCTCGGCAAGGTGCGCGCCAAGCAGGATCAGCACGGCGATCCGCCGGATCAGCGTATTTCGGTGCTGCCGCTTTTGATGCATGGCGACGCGGCGTTCGCCGGCCAGGGCGTGGTTGCCGAGTGCTTCAGCCTCTCCGACCTGAAGGGCTACCGCACCGGCGGTTCGCTGCACTTCATCGTCAACAACCAGATCGGCTTCACCACCTATCCGCGCTACTCGCGCTCCTCGCCCTATCCGTCGGACGTGGCGAAGATGATCGACGCGCCAATCTTTCACGTGAACGGCGATGATCCGGAGGCGGTCGTGTTCGCCGCCAAGGTCGCGATCGAGTTCCGGCAGAAATTCCACAAGCCGGTCGTCATCGACATGTTCTGCTACCGCCGCCACGGCCACAACGAGGGCGACGAGCCGGCATTCACGCAGCCGGTGATGTACAAGCGGATCGGCTCGCATCCGACCACGCTGGAGATTTATGCCAAGCGGCTGGTGAGCGAAGGCGTGCTGACCGAAGGCGAGGTCGATAAGGCCAAGGCCGATTGGCGCACTCGGCTCGATGCCGAGTTCGAAGCGGGTACGGGCTACAAGCCGAATAAGGCCGACTGGCTCGACGGCAAGTGGGCCGGCTTCAAGATCGCCGACCAGGAAGAGGATGCGCGGCGCGGCGTCACCGGCGTCGACGTCGCCGTGCTGAAGGATATCGGCCGCAAGATCACCAAGGTGCCGGATGGCTTCCGCGTCCATCGCACCATCCAGCGTTTCCTCGACAACCGCGCCAAGGCGATCGACACCGGCGAGGGCATCGACTGGGCGACCGGCGAGGCGCTGGCGTTCTGCACCCTGCTGGAGGAAGGCCACCATGTGCGCCTCTCCGGTCAGGATTCCGAGCGCGGCACCTTCTCGCAGCGCCATTCGGTGCTGATCGACCAGGAAGACGAGAGCCGCTACACGCCGTTCAACCATCTTGGCGGTGCCGACACCGGCCACTACGAGGTCATCAATTCGCTGCTGTCGGAGGAGGCGGTGCTCGGTTTCGAGTACGGCTATTCGCTGGCCGAACCGAATGCGCTGCCGATGTGGGAGGCGCAATTTGGCGACTTCGCCAACGGCGCGCAGGTCGTGTTCGACCAGTTCATCTCCTCGGGCGAACGCAAATGGCTGCGCATGTCCGGCCTCGTCTGCCTGCTGCCGCATGGCTATGAGGGGCAGGGGCCGGAACATTCCTCCGCGCGTCTCGAGCGTTACCTGCAGATGTGCGCCGAGGACAACATGCAGGTGGTCAACCCGACCACGCCGGCCAACTACTTCCACATGCTGCGGCGCCAGCTGCATCGCGAGATCCGCAAGCCGCTGATCGTGATGACGCCGAAGTCGCTGCTGCGTCACAAGCGCGCCGTGTCGCGGCTCGAAGAGCTCGGCAAGGCCACCACCTTCCATCGCATCCTGTACGATGACGCCCAGATGCTGCCGGACGAGAAGATCAAGCTGCAGGGCGACGACAAGATCCGTCGCGTCGTGCTGTGCTCCGGCAAGGTCTATTACGACCTCTACGAGGAGCGCGAGAAGCGCGGCATCGACGACATCTATCTGATGCGGATCGAGCAGCTCTATCCGGTGCCGCTGAAGGCGCTGGTGCAGGAGCTCGGCCGCTTCAAGGGCGCCGAGATGGTCTGGTGCCAGGAGGAGCCGCGCAACATGGGTTCGTGGCACTTCATCGAGCCCTATCTCGAATGGGTGCTGAACCAGATCAACGTCGCCAACAAGCGGCCGCGCTACGCCGGACGCCCGGCCTCGGCGGCAACGGCCACCGGGTTGATGTCCAAGCACCAGGCGCAGCTCAAGGCGCTGCTCGACGACGCACTGAACTGACGATCTTCACGAAGACCATGCCCCGCTTTGTGCGCAATTGCACACTGGAGCGGGGCATCCAGTACCCCGGGACTCCAGCTCGATCGCTGTTCTCACGGAGCGCTGGGTCGTTTGCTTCGGCGGACGGCGGCCGCACACGTTTCATGACCACAGGGTTGATCTGAGGAAAAGACCATGACTGAAATTCGCGTTCCGACGCTCGGGGAATCCGTGACCGAGGCCACCATCGGCCGCTGGTTCAAGAAGGCCGGTGAGGCTGTCGCCGTGGACGAGCCCTTGGTGGAGCTCGAGACCGACAAGGTCACGATCGAGGTGCCGGCACCGTCGGCGGGCACGCTCGGCGAGATCATCGCCAAGGATGGCGAGACGGTCGCCGTCGGCGCGCTGCTCGGCCAGATCAATGACGGCGCCGTCGCCGCCAAGCCCGCGGCCGCCGCCGCGCCCGCCAAGGCCGCGGCGCCTGCGGCTGCACCGGCACCGGCCGCGCCGAAGGTGCCGCCGGCCGATGCGCCGCTCGCGCCCTCCGTGCGCAAGCTTTCCGCCGAAAGCGGCGTCGATGCGTCCACCGTTCCGGGCTCCGGCAAGGACGGCCGCGTCACCAAGGGCGACATGCTCGCCGCGATCGAGAAGGCCGCGTCGGCCCCGACCCCGGTCAACCAGCCCGCCGCCGCCGTGCAGGTCCGCGCGCCGTCGCCGGCCGATGATGCGGCGCGCGAAGAGCGCGTGAAGATGACGCGGCTGCGCCAGACCATCGCCCGCCGCCTGAAGGACGTGCAGAACACCGCCGCGATGCTGACGACCTTCAACGAGGTCGACATGACCGAGGTGATGAAGCTGCGTGCCCTCTACAAGGATACGTTCGAGAAGAAGCACGGCTCCAAGCTCGGCTTCATGGGCTTCTTCACCAAGGCCGTGGTGCAGGGGCTGAAGGACATTCCCGCC
>Ga0153933_1000059_pt1 | contig 63408 bp, 58 predicted proteins | sample TSNJ017MetaG_FD_102275 | JGI IMG/M metagenome (GOLD analysis project Ga0153933, IMG submission 102275) | Attine ant fungus gardens microbial communities from New Jersey, USA - TSNJ017 MetaG | ecosystem: Host-associated > Fungi > Mycelium > Unclassified | place: USA: New Jersey, Wharton State...
GATGAACTGCTGCCATGGGTCGTTGCCGATCAGCTTCACCACGACATCGCCTGACTCAGCACGCCGCGACCAACTGTTCGATATCAACACGCTGTCAAGAACGGTCGCGGTCGGACGGTTACACCGCAACAACAATATCGAGAAATATATTCACAAAGGCAATATGAATGATTACCACAATGGCAGTTGGAGTTCCACTCATTCAATTCTTCCATTATGTTTGGACCGCATCCACTCGTGGACGAGAAGGAACTCAACACGAATCTAGTGATGAGAGCGACACGCACCTCCGTGTGCGAAACAATTAATCGCCCAACCCCTCACAATTCGCACAAAAAAATTCGGGAAGGCCTAAATGATAGCGCCAACATAAACACAAAGACGACTCGATTTCGGCTCGTTTCGCCTAACGACAGCTCGGCAAGCCGGGGCGAAAATGAAAGGCAGTCTCGCCAACGCTTTGCCAAGCGTCGGCGAAACACGACGATTTACGATTGTTCAAACAAAAACCACTGGTTTCATGAATAGCAAGAATCTTCTGCGCTTCAAAAATGAAAATCAAAAAAGACCTCCACCTGGGGAAGATGGAGGCGAAGTCTACTACAGGGGTCAATAGATCACACTTCGATAGAACGATCTGCTGAAAGATTAAACGGGATTTCGCACATGATAAAGTCGAAACTTTGCATCAAACCATTACCGACGCCGCGTCAATTTACGCATGATACAAATCTTGTAGCTACGCGTTACTCCTTACGCATTCCAGTTTCCGGACCCGTCGTAATTCTTCCCGCGTCGAGACAGCGTTCTTCTCTGTTCAGTGAGCGCTGTGTTGTACCCAAAGTCACACTGAACATGTCGAAACCGACAGTGTCCAAAACTGGGCGGTCGTTATCTGCTGCACTAATGCGTCGTACAGGCAATTCTAGGACGCTGCTTACGTGACATCCCTGCGCGAGAACACCCCCAAGGATTTAGGAAGTAAAGCTCCAGCCTCGACTTTCGCTTTGTATTCCCACGAATCGCGAGCACACGACTGCAAATGCTTGACGCATGGTGAAGAACAGAACCTAGCTAGTCCGCGGCCTCCCGAAACACCAACCCTGTGATAGGACCGGACGATTGATGGATCTGTTCAAGTGCGCCACCGTCCATAGGCACACTCCAGATTGCGCCGCTCAGATCTGCGACGAAGACATGCCGCTTTCGCAGATCGAGCGCGAGCCCAATACCCTCCTTCAATCCTGTCGCCAGCACGCGGTGATTCACCAATCCCTGATCGGTCATATCTGCCCGATTCACGCTGTTCCCTCCCACGGCGGGATTGCCGCGATCCGTCCAATAAAGCTGTCGACGCTCATGATCTATTTCCAGATCGATAGGCTCAGGAAGCCCATCGATCAACAGTTCCACATCGCCCCGAGTGTCCGGTGTCGTGTCAGCCGGGACTTCCATCCCCATCCGGAATATTCGACCTGCCCCCCCATCGGGCGGTCCTTTCTGCGTCCAGTAGATCTGTCGACGGTTCGGATCGAGCGCGATACCAACACAGTGCCGCAAGACGTCGTCGCTCTCCCGCGGCCAGTAACCCGTGCGGAGAAGCGTCGTCAGACCACCACCATCGGTCCGGCATCGAAGCACGGCCATCCCTTCACGATCGCACCAATACAGCAAACCATCGGTAGAATCGAGCTGCATCTGCTTGGGCGTTACGATTGCGCCGCTCCCCACCAAAATGCGGTGGTTCTGCCCGGCCAGATCAAGGCATTCAATGGTGCCATCCTTGTCAGGAAACTCCTCTCCTCTTGCGGGCATTTTTCCCATATTGGTCCAGTAGATCGTCCCGCTAGTGTCATCAATCTGGATTCCGTCCGGTGTCCCACGAGGAATCGTGAAAACCTCATGTGCTTCACCTTTCGCTGGATCGAGGGAAAAGATTGCTGCGGGATACGCCCGAAGAAAATAAATAAGCCCGCGTGCGGATCGTTTCACACTATTAACCATGGGCCTGCTCCTCTGAAAGCCATTCGGGCTTGGCGGCACCACGCGGCTCACGCGGGAAACGGTAACTTCCCGGCGTCTTCGACATTTCCACCATCTCCGTCACGCCGGTATAAGTTCCCATCGGAGTTTCCACCGTGAACTGATCAGGTTCGACATAGCGATGCTCTTCCCTCGAACCGGCAACGACCTTTGCAAATTGTTTGTCGAATATTCCCAACGACATCAGCCACAGAGTGGTCCTGCAGAGCGATACGGTGACCTTGTAGCTTCCGCCTTCGATCGCGCGACGCTTGAGTGCCTCCAGAGTACCAACGGTCGCCAGCCAACTGACAACGTAATCGTTGACCACGAAAATTGGAGGAAAATCGGGCTTTTCGTTGGTGCCCTCAAGGCAATCGAGACCCATGGCAAAACCGCTTGACACGTCGAACCCGACCCGGTCCGACCAAGGCTTGCCCGGAGGATTGCAGTAGAGAACATTGGTATGGATCAGTCCCGGGAAGGCGGTACACAAATCCTCGGCCGTCAAACCATAGCGCGCCAGATAGTCAAAACGACGATTGGCAAAAAAGATATCCGCGCCGGACATCAACTGGAGGAATCTGGTTCGTCCGCCAGCATCCTTCAGATTCAACGTGGTTGAACGCATGCCGACATGCGAGGTGTTGAGGAAGACGTCGTGCTCCCAGTCATGTGGATTCCAAACGTTGAGTACGTCTGCTCCGTGCAGCGCAAGCGTGCGCCCAATGCTGGCGCCAGCGATCACGTGACCGAGACCGAGCGCTCGCACACCGGACAACGGAGCCAGCGGCCCCTCGCTGAACGGCTTGAGCGGTGCATCACCGATGCGCTCTACCGAAATCAGCGGCATGTCGCGCAAACCTTGAGTATAGACGTCCATCGCCATGATCTCCTCCAGGGAGCGAGCCATGGCGAGCGACACCCCGGCCTTGACTGCCGCCTGCTCCAGCTCAGCACTGTGCCACTGACCGATCGCGCGTTCGATCGATTCTGGCGAGCCGGGGATGTTCAGCAACTCCAGCATCCGACGGTACATGCCCGGATAGGGATTGGTGGGGAAGAACCACTTGCCGTCGCGCGAGCGATATACATTGCCGGCTACGGTGCTGTCGATATTGGAATACATGCCACCGGCATGTCCGTTGAGCAGCTCCCAACGCCCATCGATGAACGGACTGAACCGGCGCAAAGCCTTTCTCACGTCAACATGGATGTCCTGGCTTTCACCCGTTCTCGCACGCCATATTGATGCAATCTGAAGCGATTTGGCCGCCAGAGCAACCGCGGACATTGAACCGAACCGCACCACACTCGGCACGATAGGGTCACTACCGTAGAAGCTCAATGCACCTCCACTCTCCGAAGAGGATGCACCGATGCTGGCCAGCAATGCCTCGGTCTCGGCCGCCAGATCGAAATCAATGCGGGCCTCACGATGAGCAAGATTGTGCTCTAGTTGCCCGGTAAGGCTTTCTCCTGTTGCAATTGTCACAATATGAATACCTTAAAAGATTAATTTGAAGTGATGGCTGGGAGGCGCAGTTATGCTTTGACTAACGCATTGACGGCGGAAAGCGCATTTAGAATGGCAACCTCCTTCGAATCTCGGTCTCCGGCAAGCGCATCGATGCTATTGCCACCATAGAATTCATTCGCCTGTTCGATCAGCATTTGGCAAGTCGCCTCGTCGAATGACACTTCGCCGAATGTCGCCCACAGCTTCGCCATCCCGCCTTTCCCAAGATGCTCGACGAAATGCGCCATGCCACCTTCGCCGCCTCCGAGATGGAACGATAGAAATGGACCGTTGGTCGCCCAGCGCACGCCCAGTGAATTAGTTACGATGTCATCGAGGTCACGCATCGAAACGACCTCTTCGCGCACCAAATACATGCACTCCCGAAAAATTGCCGCCTGCAGACGGTTCGCAACGAAACCGGGGATTTCCTTCTTCAACTCCAGCGCAACTTTTCCGACTCCCCGATAAAAGGTGATGACACGAGCCACCATCGACGCGTTGCTCTTGTCGGTCGGCACCACTTCGACGAGCGGCATTAGATGGGGAGGATTGAACGGATGACCAATGACCAGCCTCCCCGGCTCGGTCATACTGACATTCTGCACGGACGCCGGGATACTCGAACTCGACGAAAGCAGCAGCGCTCCACTGGGAGCCGCTTGCTCGATCCGGCGCCACAAATCAGCTTTGAATTCCGCTCGCTCCGGGCCGCATTCCTGGATCAAGTCTGCTGATGAAACTGCCGTGACAAGGTCACGTTCGATAGACAATTGCGTCGTCAGTTGATCAACGTCATATCCCAAACCGCTAAGCGCTATCGATGCTCCCTGAATGACAGCATTTACCTTCTCTGCAATATTTGGATCCGGGTCATTGACCGTTACAGAAAGGCCATTCGCAAGGAACAGGGCGGCCCACGATGCGCCGATAACTCCGCCCCCAATGATGGTTACTCGATTGACCCCGCTTGCGCGCAGTTCCTTTGATACGGTGACTTTTTTCAAAATGAATCCATCCACTTCAGTAGTGAGTTGCGTTGGATAGACATGCGATCCACCAGAATTGCATGCCGCGACGTAATTAGACAGGCAATAGTCGCCCTGGCTAACCCGAATCGGTCTTATCCCATGAGGATATATAGTTCGTTAAATTTCTCAATTAATTATTAGTTTTCCAAAACAACACATGTGTCGACGTGACAAATTCCATTTTCCGCAGCGTTCCTCGCTAACGCCCCGAAATATCTCTTTCGGGAATAGCAAGCTCCCGAGGCGATGTACCGCCGCGCCCCTCCCCGTAAGTGAGAACACCACCAGCGCCAGTGCAGCCGGCTGCACAGACATACGCGCCAGCCTGTATGCGATAGACGAGCTATGTGGAAATTGTGTCTTCAGCTCCATTGAACCGGGTAAGAATTTCAGCCAAATGCTCCTGCTCCAGGTTGGTGAGTGGTTTTAGTGCCCACTGATCAACCTCGCGCAAGACGGCCGGCACACGGCGAGCGACCGCCTCGCCATACGCGGTAAGCCTGAGTTGCAACGTCCTCCGGTCTGAGTCGCCACGCCTGCTTTCAACAAGACGTCCTCGCTCCAAGCCCTGTATCAATCGCGTAATATGACTGGCGTCACATCCGATCAATTGCGCGAGCTGCTGGCATGAAAGTCGTGAGTCCCGCGCAAGATGTGAGAGCGTGACAGCCTGCGAATACGGTATCCCAAGCACAGCAAGCGTTCGCTTCCTAGCCTCACGCTTGAACAGTGTCTGCGCACGCACCACCAAATGGAATAGGCCGGCATCGTCTTCATATGCGACCACCGCCGGCAAATCTTCGTTGAATACCCTCGACACTAACGCACCTGCAGTTCGACGGGCGAGACCGCACGGTATCCGCCGCCCAGCGCTTTAAACATTGCGATATCCTGACTCAGCCGCCGACCGTCCACGTCCAGCAATGCGAGGCGTTCGAGCACCACGGCATCGCGGCTGTCCATCGCTACGAGACGGCTGGCGAGGCCACGCTCGTAGCGCGCCTGCGCGCTTGCTGCAGCGAAGGACACGGCATCGCCCCTCTGCGCCTGCAGTTTCGCCTCATCATCGAGATCCTGCAGTTGGTTCCCAGTTACTGCAATATCGCGTACCGCGTTCAGCACGGCCTGGTTGTACTGGGCGATCAACGCATTGCTGGCATGGCGTGCGCCGCCGAGATTCGCATTGAGCCGACCACCGTCGAAGATAGGCAAATACAGACCGGGAACAAGGTTAGTTTGCTGGCTCGCATGCGTGAACAGATCTGAAAGGTGGAGCGCATTGATGCCGAAAAATGCCTTGATGTCGAAGCTCGGGTAAAACGCAGCTTTTGCAGCATCAATCCGGTCGAAAGACGACTGCACGTACCAGCGCATCGCCTGGAGATCCGGTCGTCGCGCCAGCAGCTCGTACGACAGCGTGGGCGGCAAAGTCGCTTGCGGCAGCGGCAACGGAACCGGCTCGATCTCGGGCAGATCGCCGGCCCCGGCCCCTACCAGCGCACGCAGTGCTTCGCGAAGTTTTTTGACGCGTGCGTGTGCCGCGACAAGTTGCCTTTCCGTCGCAAGAAGTTGCGCACGCGCGAGCTCGGTCTCTGTTGCCGGTTCGATGCCGCGTTCGCTTCGGGCGGCATGCGCCCCGACCTCGAAGTTGGCCACGTCACGCAACTGCTCAAGCAAGCCGATTGACAGATACGTCGTCTGGATACCAAAGTAGAGTTGAGCGATGTCGGCCGACATCTCCAGCTCGATCGCTGATAACTCGGCGCGACGTCCGTTTTGCACGCCAATTGCGGCTTCGACCTCTGCACGCTGTTTGCCCCAGATGTCAACCTCGAGGCTCGCGCCCAGACCAACGATACCTTCCGTATACCACGGTCCCGTCGCGTCAATCGCCGGGTTGTCGGTCGAGTAAGCGCCAAGAAACCCGTTTGACGACACGCGCTCGCGGTCCACGGCGCCAAGCGCTGTGACCTGCAGGTTCGTGCCGGCGCGCACGAGGTCGATGTCCGATTTCGCCTGTGCGACACGCGTACGCGCAATCACGATCGTCGGCGAAGAATCCAACGCACGTTCGACGAGAGCGTCGAGTTGCGCATTGCCGTATGTGCGCCACCACTGCTGCGATGGCCAGTTGCCGTTCGAGAACTGAATGTCTTCCGCGATCCGGATCTGGTCGGAGGCATTCGGCGTGAGCGGCTTTTCGTCATGGCGGATCAGCGCACACGCGGATAGTGCCAACACTAGTATGGCGAACGCCCCGCGGCGCAAACGACGAGACAAGATTGTAAGTGAAGATGCGTTCATGCTTGCGAGGCCCGCGCGGTAATGCCGGTATCGGCCGACGTGACGCTCCAGCCCGGTAAGGTGGATATCCGTTCGATCAGTGTTCTAGCCCGCACGACGACTAGGGCATAAGCGTCCCCCGACGCTGGTACCGTCGACTCCGCCTCGTCGGCGGCCCTGGTTACCGCGAGAGAATCGGGAAGCACGGGGGACGGTGCCCGCACAGCCTCCGGGCATGCGGTCAATTCGTGCGCGTAGTTATTCAGCAACTCACATGCGACTTCGCCAGCTCGCTCCGCGGCCCGCCTCGCCGTCGATTCCGTCGTCGTCAATGCCCGCCGCTCCGCGTCAAATGCATCTGTCGCCAGCAGAATCTCGCGTAGCTGCGCGAGCATCGTCTGCACGTGAAGCTGGAACTCCTCCTGTTGCGCTTCTCCCAAGTGCCAACCCGGCTCAAGCGCGACGAGAGCCGCCATCGACTCGCAGTTGGCTAACTCAGCCCAGAGCCCGGGCGTCACGGACTTCTCCTCATCTCGATTGCGAAGCTTTGATGCAACACGGCGCAGCAGTGCGCCCACCCGTTGACGTAGTGCTTCGCCCTCTGCCTCCGGCCATATCGATGTGTGCACCACAGTCGAAATGACTACACCAAGCAGAATGCCGATCATCCGGTCCCTGATCTCGGTCAGGTTCGTCGTGGGACCAAACTGTTCGAGCAAAGCAAGTGCGAACGTGAACATGATCTGGGCGCCCGCATAGCTGATGCGCTCCGAGCCTGCAGTCACCCAGGCACCGAGCGCAAGCACCGGCAGCGCCATGAGTAACAATCCGTCTATGCTATCGAGGCGGGGCACTACCCATACCGCCATCGCCAGCGCAATCAGACTGCCCAATGCAGCCCCAGCGATACGCAGGATCGAGCGTCGGGCCAGCGCGCCAAGACTGGGCTGTGCAACGATCAGACACGTCAGCATAATCGTGTGTATGCCGTTCCAGTCGGTCGCCCGGTAAGCGAGGTAGCCGATCATAGACGCGAGGAGTGTCTTCAGCGCGAACTGGATGTAGACAGGATTTGAGAATGCGTCAGGCACGAGCATGCGTTCCTTCTCGGCAGCCGGTTCCACCACGACCGGTGCGGCCGACCGTTCCGAGAGTGCCTGCAGCGCATTTCGCATGTCGCTCAACGCGCCCGGCATACTCACGCCTGCGACATGACTGGCAGCCTCGGGCATTGCGAAGCGGCCGCCCGAGCGGATCGAATCGGCGAGGCGAGCGCATGCATCGCGCAGCACTGGTACTGCATCAGTCGCGATCTCCACGGGCCGGTCGGGCAAGTGTGCCGCACCCTCCAGTAGCCGCGACACGGTCGCGACGCGTGCCAGATGGAATGTCCGATGTCTCTGATAGTCTGAATCGCGCATCGTCGCAAAGCGGAGCAACTTTTGCAGCGTCAGGACACCAGCTTGAACCTCGCGTGCGCCAAGGCTGCTGTTTTGCGCACCCCCGTGCGCAAAACTGGCGAGCAATACATCAATTGTCGCCAGTTGCTTCAACATCACGTCTTCGAGTTGCCTGACGGGCTCGGCGGGCAGGCAGAGTGTGTTGATGAGCAGCGTGACTGCGATTGCATAGTTGACCGCGACCCACACCCACAGCGCCACGCGCACAAGCACCTCGGGCTGGTCAGTCAGATCGACGTACGACTGCACGTAGACGACGACAATGGCTACCAGGAAGAATGCCGCTCCGATTTTCGCCACCCGAATCAGCCAGACACTGGCGAAGAAGAGCGCCGCCGACATCAGGATTCTGAGCAGCGGGTAGTCATACGTGAGCTTGAGCACGAGAATTGCGCTGCCGATAGCAAGCGTCGAGCCTATCATGAACACTACGCCGATGAGGCGCGTCATCACCACATTCGACTGCGTCACGAAGAACACGACGACGAGCGACAGCGCGAGAAACGGCACTTGCAGCGTCATCGACGCGAGAACTATGATCGCGCTCGCGAGCACGCAGCGAAGCATGACGTTGGCGCGCCCCGGATACGCGCGCGTCTCGTCAATGAGAAATTGCCCAATCTTGCGGATTCGCTCCGGGATCAGATCAGTCGAAACCATCGTGCCTCACCATACCCAAGAAGCCACGTTGCCTCGCTCGAGCGTGGCGACTGCCGACGTGCCGATGCGAAACAAGGCGGGATCTGGATCGCGCACCGCGATCTTGACGGGGAAGCGCTGCGAGACGTGGACCCAGTTGATGCTGCGCTCCACGCGCGGGAGACCTTCGAGTATCACACCGCCATCCTGAGGCAGCACGCCGTAGCCAACCGAATCGACGACGCCATCAAAGCGCTTGCCGCTATCGCTCATCAAATACACCGTGGCTCGCGTGCCAGAGCGGACGTCCTTCAGATCGGTCTCGCGGAAGTTTGCGACGACGTACCAATGCCGCGTGTCGATCAGCGTAAATACGGGCTTCAACGCCGATGCAAACTGTCCGACGGTCGTGTGCAGCGAGACAATACGACCATCAAAAGGCGCACGCACTGTCGCATACTCAAGTTTCAGTTCGGCAACGGCAATCTCTGCCTGAACTTCTGCGCGCTGCGCCACAAGCGCGTCCACCCCGCTGACTGCCGCCGCGGCCTGCTGCGACTGGAGCATCGCGGCGCTGTATTCCGCCTGCGCCGAACGCTGGGCCGTTCGCGCGCGATCAACCTCCTCGGCCGACACATAGCCTTGAGCGAGCAACGGCTCGGTCCGATGCAACGTGTCGGCGGCCTGGCTCGCAAGTGCTCGCGTGCGTTCGACGGCAGCCTTCACAGACTCCGCGTTATATTCCTGCGCGTTAACCGAGCGTTGAGTCAACTCGATCTGCTTGTCAAGCGTGTCAAGTCGGGCACGCGCCTGATCGAGCGCGGCCTGATACGGACGCGGATCAATCTGCAGCAGAAGCTCACCTCGTTTCACGGCCTGATTGTCGCGAACAGGAAGCGCGACAATCTTCCCGCTGACTTCCGGCACAACATCAACCGTGTCAGCATACGCATAAGCATCGTCGGTGCGTGGCGCATGATCGAGCCGCCAGAGTACGATGCATAGCAAGACGACGACGCTCAGGATCATTGCCACTGAGGGCAGCTTTTTCGTGCGTCGCGATGCACCAGAATTCTCTTTCATGTTTGCGGTATGCACGGTCAACGGGAAAAGAAGATCAGCCAGAAGGCCATCGAAAGTACTGCAGCCAGCGCCGGATACGTGATCGCATTCGGTGCGAGCACCGCGCTCTTACCGCGCCGGGAGAGCGCCAAGTGTGCGAAAACGGTCCCGATCACCCCTGGCACCATACACAGCAGCCAGTCTGGAAAGGCCGCCCCGAACATCGGAATCGACGGTGAAAACGCGCATCCACCCAATAGCAGAGAGGCCGCCGATACTGGCGTCAATATCACGACTTTCGATAAGCTCATCTGGCTATACTTGCACCGAAATGGATGCCGCTTTAGATTGCACCCACGCATTGATTGAACCGCAGACCGCAGACGTTGTATTTCCAAAACGCACACAGATGTTTGCGGATCGACGGATTGAGAATCGGTCTGCCGGCAAAACCGGAGCACCGATGTTCGAAATGCTAGACGTATGAATCAGCACCGTGAATTGGTGAACTGCACGAGTGCGCCTGGCACAGTTCACAAACCACCACGACACGCAACATTACACAATGCTTTCACCCCCCCCTATCAGCATGAGCGCACCGTGAAGATCACCGTCCCTAAAATCAGCGACCAGTTGAGCGACAAATTGGCCGTACTTGCGCAGGATCCATCAGTCCTGACCGAGCGCATCTACGCGTCCCTAATGAAGATGGAGGGTTACGAAGCACTCGCGCCCTCCGTCCGTGATGACATTTTTCGGTCCATTATCACGGCAGTGGATCTATGGTTTGACTTGTTGCTTGCGGGAACATCCACGGCTTTTGACATCCCGGCAAGAATCGAGGACGCAGTTCGCCGGCGTGTGCATCAGCGTGTCCCGCTGCAATCCCTATTGCGCGCCTGCCAGCTCGGTTCGGGGGAAATCTGGCAAGCAACCATTGAGCTCGTGCGGACAGACACTCAGCTCGCCAATGAGTTGCTCTTCGACATATCGCGATATCTATTCGACTATTTCGACGCTATGGCGCAAATCATCATCAAAGCCTACGTCATAGAGGAATATCAGCAGAGCCGATGGCGGGATGCGATTCTTCACCAACTGTATACGGTCGTATTTCATGCTCCGAACGATGACGAAGGCTTCAGCAACGCACTCTCGGCGTTGGGACTCGACTCGACGCTCCCCCGCGTCGCACTCGCCATCGATGCAGGGCTGGAAAGTCTCCCGCCGGACTTGCGCGCAAGCGAGTCCAATCGCCTCGTGCTAAGCGTATCTCATCATTTTCGCGTCCAGGCGGAGATGCTTTTGCATGTCTGGCACCAAGGAAAGATCGTCGTCTGGGTACCATGCATGCGAGGCATCACGATCAGCCAGAGCGACATCACGGCGCGCGAGTGTGCTCAGTGCATTGCAGGGTCGGAAGCGCAGATTCGCGGCATTGGCATTGGGCTGATGAATCAGGGTGCGGCAGGCTGGGCCACGTCGGCAACCGAGGCTATCAGGGCGCTAGAACTAGCGCCGCATGGCCAATGCGCCACCAAGGTACGCCGGTACGCCTCGATTGCGCTGGAAGAGAGCGTACGCAGTACGGCCAACGTACTGCGTTATCTGGTGTCACTGATCGAACAGTTGAACAACGAACCGGATTTGCTCACAACGCTCACCACCTTTCTCGCCGAAGGGCGGCGCCGCAAGTCCACTGCTGACGCACTATCTATCCATCCGAACACGTTGACTTATCGGCTCGAACGCATAGAGAATCTGCTCGGTGCGTCGCTTGATGACGCCGAGTGGATAGCAAAACTCGATATCGCACTCAGGCTGCGCGGATGAATTGCAGCGCTGGCGCAGCGAGGTTTGCTGGCCCGACCATGGAAACGTCCGGAAGGGCTTTTAAGTAGTTCTGCTGGCAAATCGTTCATGCTTGAAACGGTCACATTAACAAACTACAGATATCAGACGACCGCTTGACGCTGGCCGACGGCATCGGTGCGGGACCCGCCAGAACCTATAACGAAGAATATTTCTACGTATAAACTGCTCAAACGCCCGACGTGAGACTGCGGTGAGAAATTTGCGCGTGTGGGCATCATAATTGGGGATGCATTGTGTCATGGCCAGACGCAGATGTCCGGTGTCCGGCTAATTAGATGAACTGGTCGCATCTTTAAATTATTATGAAAAAACACAAGATACACGGCCACGCTATAGCGTCGTATTCCGCGGACCGAGCGTTCCTTGCCAACCGCGTCAGAATCGATATCCGACGCCAACAAAAGCAATCCACGGGTTCGCGGTAATGCGCGTCCGGTTGGTCAACACGGCTTGCCCGTTGGCCGCAACCGAAGTGACCGTCGCATTCGTCTTCAGCGGCAGATACGTGACGGAAGCCGTGGCGTACCAGTTCTTGCTGAAGTTGTACGAAACGCCCGCATTGAACGCGGGATTCCATGATGGGCTCAGCGACGTATCCACATGACCGCCCGGCCCTGCAACCTGCTGCAATGCGCCGCCGAAGGTCGGGTTGAGTTCAGTATGAGAGAACCATGTGTAGTTCACCCCCACGCCGGCAAACGGGCGCAGCTTCGACTGCGCCGTTCCAAAGTAGTATTTCACGAAGAGAATGGGCGGCCATGAACGGCTGGTAGCAAGCGGCTGCAGATTCCCTAGCGCGAGCGCCGGACCGTGCGAGCCGAACGGGGCCGCCGCGCCCTGCGCGTAAAGCTTGAGCTTGGGCGGCACGCCACTCGCCAGATCGAGCGCGATGTTGTCGGTGATGAACCACGTCATCGACAGTTCGGCGGTGAATGTGTTGTGGATCTGCCCACCTGTGCCCGGTGATGTGAAGGCGCCTGCGGCCGAAGTGCTTTGCAACGGTGCTGATGACGATTGCCCGAAGTCGAGCCACGCCGCGCCTACACTCGTCACGATGCTTCCCGCGCTCTGGGCCCTCGCATTGCCGGATATCGCCCCAACCATCAAGGCGAGACATGCGAACCTCTTCATCCCTTCCTCCAGTTCAATCATTCGTTATGCAGATTTAAAAGGGGAATTGGCGGCATCTCCCGGAGTCATCCCCCCGAAGCGCGCAGGCTTTCAGTATCGACGCGCAAGTGAATCGAAAAGCATCACGCCTGCTCAGTGAACACGTTGCCGGGCTGCTCCTCGAACATCTCGACGAGATAGCGTTCCAGTGGCTTTTCCGACGCGGTCTTCGGTATTTCCGCCACCACCTGCACCCTGGAAACAACCGAACTCGCTTCCAGCTTCGTGCGGCATGCGCGGAACACCTGCTGCGGGTCGAAGTCATGGGGGCGCTTGGGCACGACGGCCGCCACCACGTCTTTCTCACCCGGCGCACCGGACGCCGCCTTCACGCCATAGACGTAAACGTCCTCGACTGCCCCTGACTCAGCGATCGCTTTCTCGATCGGCGCCGGATTGATGAACTCGCCGTTGTGGCGAATGCCCCCGCCCTTCCTGTATTCGAAGAAGAGCCAGCCGTTCTCGTCCGCGCGCACGACGTCGCCCATGTGCAGCCAGCCGTCCTTACACTTCTTCGCTGAGGCGTCCGGGTTGTCGAAGTATTCGACGTTGAACGGCGAACCATCCGCCGGCCTGAAGAGCAGCTCGCCCGGCTCGCCTTTTGCGCAGTCGTTGCCGTCGTCGTCGACGATTCGATGCTGGAGGATCGACACCGGCTTGCCGATGCTGCCAACGGGCCCGACGCCGCGTGGCTTCACCGTAATCCCCCCTTCAGCCGCGCCGTAGAACTCGACAATCCCAACGCCGAAGCGCGCCTCGAACGCAGTCCAGATTGCAGCCGGCATGCCTGCGGAAATCACGAAGCGCACGGGGTTGTCCGCGTCGTCTGGCTTGGCGGGTTCGCTATAGATGGCGGTTGTCATGCCGCCAAGCAACGTGAACGTAGTGCACCGATATTGGCGGGTGATGTCCCACAGGCGCGATTTCGTGAACCGACGCGACAGCACGGCGCGCATGCCCGCCATCAGCGATGCGCCAAGCGTCACGATTTGCGCGTTGGCATGCGTGAGCGACAGTCCGGAGTACGGCCGGTCGTCGGGTGCGTAGCCGAACAGCGCAGAAACCGCTGCCGACGTGGCGCAGTAGCGCTGATGCGTCATCACGATGCCCTTCGGTTCGCCCGTCGTGCCGGACGTGAAGATCAGCTGCATTGCGCCTGCCGGATCGCGGGCCAGAACGGGCAAGTCAGGAACGCGCGCCGGCAGCAACGCGCGCAAGGACGCGAGGCCGGGGAAATCCGACAGCGGCTTGCCGCCCTCGTCCGTTTCGAGCGCAATGACCCACGACAGTCGCGTCAGCGAACCCCGCACCGCCACGAGGTTGTCGAGCGTATAGTCCGCGGCGATTACGCCTCTGCATTGCGCGTGTTCGAGCATGAACACGAGCTTGTCGCCCTTCGCGCGGGGATCGATTGGTACGAATACGGTACCCGAAATCGCGGCGGCTACCATTGCGTCCACAAATTCCGCGTGATTAGCCATCAGTAAAGCGAAATGATCGCCGGGACGCAAGCCCTGATCGATCAGCACCTGCGCGAGCCGCTGGCCGTTGTCCCAGAGCTGCCGGTAGGTGCGCACGTCATCCTGCCGCACACCAGATCCTTCGACAGTGAGGACGTCAAGATCCGGCATGGTCTCGACGCGGTTGGCGATCAGCGCCGCCAAGGTGGTTTCGGGTCTCGTGGTCATGACACTCTGTCTCCTTTGTCGACCAGAGCTGGCGCTTTAGCGCCTGACTCTGATCCCATGCAACATGGTTGCGCTGTTACTTTGCTGATGCGGTCCGGCGTATCCGCCGCCACAGTCCACGCGCTGCATGACGCTTCGAATCTCATCGGCCCAGAATCGTGATGCTGGCCACGGCCTCTTCCACGCCGCACAGACCGCCACCGTTCTCGGCGATCGCGATGCGCGCACCTTCCACCTGGCGGGCTCCTGCGTCGCCGCGCAATTGCGTGACGAGCTCATAAATCTGGCCCAACCCTGTGGCGCCGATCGGATGTCCTTTCGATTCGAGGCCGCCGGACGGATTGATGGGGATCCGCCCGCCGATCGTGGTATCGCCCCGCTCGGCGCAAACACCGCCCATCCCTCGCTCGCACAAGCCAAGCACCTCCGACTGGATGATTTCGCCGATCGCCGTTGCATCGTGGACCTCGGCGACCGATACATCCTGGGGTGCCACACCAGCCTGCTCATAGGCGCTCAATGAACCAAGCGTGACCAGATGCTGGTCGAGCGCCGCAGCCGGCCGGTCGGTTCCCGTCTGAAGCACGGACGCGAGAACGCGAATCGCCCGTGAGCGTCTTCCCCTAAGCAGTTCGAGCCCGGCCTCGCTACATACGATCGCCGCTGCTGCTCCATCGCTCACTGGCGAGCACATCGGCAACGTGAGCGGATAGGTGATCGGCGGCGCAGCGAGGATCTCCTCGATCGAGTAGGCTTGCTGATACTGCGCGAGCGGGTTATGGACCGAATGTCCGTGATTCTTGGATGACACGGCGGCGAACTGCCGCTGTGTGGTGCCGAACTCGCGCATGTGCATTCGGCCCATCGACGCGTAGATGTCCATGAAGACGCTATAGGGCTTCGTCGATACGCTTCCCTCGGGCGGCACAATGCCGTGGCCCATTTCCAGCAATCTGCGCTTGCCGTTTTCCGTGTCGTGCACGTCCCACGCGCCGTCGAACGCCCTGAACGTGCGCGCCTTGTCCGTCGAGAACATTTTCTCCGCACCGACCGCCAGGACAATATCGGCGGCACCCGCCTTGACGTAATTCACCGCAAGGTGAAACGCCGTACTCGCGCTGGCGCACGCATTCTCGACGTTGATCACAGCAATCCTGTCGATGCCCATCGCCCGCAACGCAAGCTGGCCGCGGATCATGTGCTGGCCTTCCATATGCCCTTGCGTCGAATTGCCGAAAAAGGCCCCCTGCAACTGCCTGCCATCACAGCCCGCGTCGGCGAGCGCGTCTTCCACGGCCACGCGCGTGAGCTGCTTCACGCTCGTGTCCAGATGCTTGCCGAATGACGTCATACCGACGCCCGCGATATACACTTCGCTGCCCATTTGATCTCTCCGCTGCCGGGTTCCGGGCGGCGAGCACTGAACGCCCGCCGCCGCTGCCCGGTGTTTGCCAGGCGCTGATCAGATGCTTCTCAAACTCGCGTCACCTCGTGTGCCAGGTAGCCCTCTTCCGCCAGAGCGGCGACGAGGTTGCGGGCGCCGAACGCCTGCGCCGGCGAAACAAATCCGGTTGCACGCAGTTGCCCGCGCAACACGCGGCGCACAGCTTCCGCGCCCAGCACACCCGTTTGCGCATACGGCGAATTGCCGCGCAGAATGACACTGACCGAATTCGTATTGCCCCGCCCCTGACACGAGAGCGTGCAGCGATTGACATCGGGGTTCTCGCGCGGGGGCTCGACCTGGGTCACGGCCTTACCCCACTCGTTAGTGATCTCTTCCTGTTGGGCCGCGTCGAGCGGACGGCACTCTGCTTCGAATTTCTTCAGCATGCCGACCACAGCGTTGAAACGCTCCTGGTTTCTGAACGACACGAGCGTCTGGCAATTGCGCACGCGCGGATCGTTCGCATACCAGATTGGCTCACCGCCGCCGCCCCAGGGCAACGCGTTCAGCAACACGTGTTCTCCCGGCACGTGAACCTGATATGGCGTAGCCCAGGGCCATTGCTGCAGTTCGTTGTTGCGCAGGAAAAACTGCGGCTTCGTGCACATGCGCAGAAACGACATCGTCGACGCGACGCTCACCTCGGAATCGCCGAGATAGACGATGTCGAGCGTATCGATGCCCGGCGTCTCCAGCGCAATTTCAGCCGCCAGATTGCCTTCGGTCCACATGTACGAGTTGCCCGGGCACAGCGCCAGACCTTTCGCCGCAAATGCCTCTCCGTAGGAGTCCTTGAGCAGCGACATCCAGTCGGTTTCGCCGGTCGTGTCGAAGTAGTGGCACCCCGCCTCGAGGCTCGCCTCGACCACGGGCCGTCCCAACTGCATGAACGGTCCGACGATGTTGATCACCGCCTTTTTGCCCTTGAAAAGCTCGGCAAGCGCCGCCGTTTCATGCTGGACACCTACGCACTGGTAGTCATGTCCGGCCAGTTCGGGCACCTTCGCCATCTCCTCTTCCAGCCGCTCCTTGCTACGCCCCGCGGCGATAAAGGGAATGCCGCGCTCGGCGAGCTTCCACGCCGTCAGTTTGCCCGTGTATCCACTTGCTCCGTAGAGCGCTACGTCGTACGTCGTTGCCATTTCATCGTCTCCTTTCAGTTCCATTGGAATGTGCGAGCGTCACGTCTCGTTCAATGCTTCAAAGCATTTCAGGGTTGATCAGGTAGTAGCCACCCTTAATCGCAAGGACTTCGTTGCAACCGTCCTCGATCAGCGACGCGCGGGCATCGCGCCAGATCTTTTCGATCGGATACTCGCGCGTCAGACCATTGCCGCAGAAGATTTGCAGCGCGTCATTGGCGACTTCGAAGGCGGTCTGGGTCGCCGTGACCTTCGCCGTCATCGCTGCATGCAGTGACGGCTGCGGGGCCGTGAAGTTGTAGTGCACAATCCGATGGGCGAGCGCGCGAGCCGCCTCCACTTTGCGGAACATATGAAAGAGGCGTGATGCGACTGATTGATGCCGGATAATCGGCAAACCACCCTGCTTGCGTTCATGGGCATAGGCATGCGCGAGTTCGAACGCGGCGCGTGCCGTACCCGTGAACACCGTGCCCATGATCGCGTTGGCGAACGTGTGAATGGCATACACGGCATCGAGGTACTGATCGGGCCCGGCGAGGATGTGCTCCTTCGACAGTCTGACGTTCTCGAAGAAGATCTCGCCCTGGTTGAGCGCGCGCTGACCTATCTTGTCAAGCGGCTTGCCGCGCGACACACCCTTGGCGTCCAGCGGAACGATAACCACCGCCCCGCGTCTCGTGTCAACGCCTTCACCGCTGTCCGCGGCGCAATACAGAATGCACACTTCCGCGGCAATGCCATTGGACACCCACGCCGACTTTTGCCCATCAATGATGACTTCGTCGCCGCGCAGCGTCGCCATGCAATTGGGCCGGCCGTACGTGCCCTGCGGATGGAAGATCATGCCGTTCGCGTCGAGCATGTCGGAGCCGTGATCGGGTTCCGTGATCGCCCAACAGCCGAGCTTGTTATCCGGCGTGAGCGAGCGGCAAAACGGGTTGCCGAGCGCCGCGCTCAACAACGCGGGAAGCAGCCCGGCGCCATAGGTGATCGCGAGCCCGGCGTCTCCCCAGCCCAACTCCTCGAAGAGGATGCTCATGATCTTCGCGCGCTCGGCGGGCTCGAGTTCGAGCAAGCTATCGACGCCGAATCCAAGAGCGAGGAACTTCTCGCGAGCCTCCCAGTACGGCGAACCCGGTGCGATGACTTCTTCGGGCGTCATGCGGTCGAGCTTGATGCCTGTGGGGCGCATCACCTCCTCCGCAAAACGATGAACGGTCTGTTGGACCATCTGGCCCATCTCGGACAACTCGGGCTCCGCGCCAAGCGGCCCGAGTTGATGAACGGCGATGGGATGATTCGTGGCTGACATGTCTCCTCCTTCGAGGCTAGTGGGAGTATCATTTCTTGAACAACGCATCGGTCCCGTTGCACGCTGGCCGAGCTTAAGGGGGTGCCCTTTGGCCCGCTGCACCCGTACCGGGTTGGCTGAATGTTGGGTGCTTCCATGGGTTCATCGTCCCTCTGTATGGCGCGGGGCCGTATCCCCCGGATGGGGGTAGCGAGACCATGACGACAGGGGTGGAATCCAGGGTCAACCCGAACACCTCCAGCCACACAATTTGAGTCCGGAGACAGCCCTGAACACGTCACCGTTGTTTCCTGCAACGAAGGTTTTGCCTCCACGTGCGCCCGCGCGCCTGGTCGACCGTCCGAGGTTGATCAGCCTTGCTGACGAGGCCGAAAACAAACGGCTCGTCGTGATCAAGGCGCCCGCCGGCTTCGGCAAGACATCGCTGGCGCTGGCCTGGTTCGAGCGGCTGCGCAGGAGCAACGCACAGGTCGCATGGCTGTCACTCGACCCCGACGACGACGAACCGGCGCGCTTTCTCAATCATCTTGCGCATGCACTCAGGCATGCGTGCAGCGGGGTCGGTGCGTCAGCGATCGGCCTGACCGCCCAGGCATCGCTCATTCCCGCGCAAACCGTCGTGTCCACGCTGATCAACGAGCTCATCAATGTGGGCGATGAGATGTATCTCTTCCTCGACGACTATCACGTCATCAATCTTCCTGCGGTTCACGATGCCTTGTCGTTTTTCGTCGAGAACGCTCCAGCCAACGTTCATGTGGTCATATGCACCCGCACGAGTCCCGCGCTCCCGCTCGCACGACTGCGTGCATACAACGAGATACTCGAGATCGAAGCGCCGATGCTGCGCTTCACCTTCGACGAAACGCAGCGCTTCGTCGAATCCGAATGCCCGGGAAAACTCGCCACCGCTGACGTCAGGTCGCTCTTTGCCAGCACCGAAGGTTGGGCCGCAGCTCTGCGCATTTCCACATCGGCGCTCTCACGCGAAGCATTCAACCCGGGGCGTGAGTTCATCGCGACATCAGGCGCCTCACGACACTTCGCAGCCTATCTGGAAGACATGCTTGCGCGCCTGCCCGCAGAAACGGTCGCATTCATGCTGCGGACGTCGATACTTGACCGGTTGACAGCGTCCCTGTGCGAGGCCGTAACCGGCGTCGCGGCGAGCCAGCGCACACTGGAAGACGTGGCCGCGCACCAGCTGCTGCTTGAACCAATGGATCTCGAAGGACATGAGTTCCGCTATCACCATCTGATGCGCGAGTACCTGCACCGGCGGCTTGAAAGGCAATGTCCCGCTGAAGCGGCTGAACTACATCGCCGCGCTTGCGCCTGGTATGCGGACCATGAACTCTGGACCGATGCTGTCCGACATGCCATCGCCGCAGGCGCCACCGAAGAGGCGCTTTCGTTGATGGGTCATTGCGCAATGGCCCTCGTCCGGAAAGGAGACCTGCTCACGCTGCTTGGCTGGCAGCGCCACTTTCCCGCGCAACTCATGCATGCACAAACCAGCGTTTCGCTGGCGATTGCGTGGGGCATGGCACTCGCCATGCGCTTCGAGGAGGCGCTTGCGATGCTCGAGGAAATTGAGCGCGACGCGCAAGACGCGCATGCCGGGTCAGAGAGCATTCATCGGGAATGCAAGGCGATTCGCTCAGTTGTCGCCGCCGTTCAGGACGACGCACTACGGGCGCTCGCGCTGGCCCAAAGTTGTCTCGCGCAGCCGTCGACCGATGTCTGGACGACAAACGTCGTATCCAACGTCGTGCGCTTCGGGCAGTGGAAAGCCGGTAACTTCGAAGCGCTCTACGCGACGCCTTGGATCCCCTATTCAACCGAGGAAGACCAGCGCAACATGTTTTCCTCGGTCTATCGGCTATGTCTGCTCGGTCACGCCGAAATGCAGCAGATGCACTTCCCGCTGGCCGAGCGATATTTCCTCGATTCCATGCGCCTCGCCGAGCGGCACGCAGGTCCCGAATCCATCTCGGCGGCGCTGTGCGCCCCGATGATCAGCCAGATACGCTACGAGCAAGGCCGGCTGGACGAAGCGGAAGCCCTGCTCGTAGATCTTATGCCCGTTATCGACGCCGCAGCCTTTCTGGACTGCGTATTGATTGCGTACCGGGTACTCGTGCGGATCGCTGTCGCGCGGTCCAACCCTGTTCAGGCCTATGCGCTGCTGGATCGTGCCTATGCACTGGGTCATGCGCGCGAATGGGACAGGCTGACAGCTGCGGCTCTGGTGGAGCGCACACGCCTCTATCTCGCAGAAGGAAGGATCACCGAGGCCAGCGTGTGTTCCTCGCAGCTCCATCAGCTTGCCGCGTCCGTAGGTGAGCGCACGCATCTGGTTTCGCCCGAGATCGAAACTTACCGGGCGATCGCCGCAGCGCGTTTGTCAATGGCGCAGAACCGGACGGAAGATGCCGTCGGGTTGTTGAACGCCGCCTTGCGCAGTGTCGAAAATCGTCGCAATGACTATCTCGCGCTGCATCTACGCATTGAGCTATCACTCGTCGCGATGGCGGCAGGAAAGCGAAACCTCGCGATCGCGGCGTTTCACGATGTGCTGACAACGGCTGCGTCCGCGGGCATCATTCGGTCTATTCTCGATCAGGGACCTGGAATCGGCCCACTGCTGCAGGCCCTGCGCGAAGAAGACTCCAGCCCCGCAGGTGTGTCCGTGGCAGCGTCCTATATCCAATCTCTGCTCGACGGCTGGCGCGCGCAGTATGAGCCTGAAAGCAAACCTCACCGCGACGCGCAAAGGGACTCATTGAGCCCAAGGGAACGCAGCATCGTCGCGTTGATCGCCCAAGGACAGTCAAACAAGGAGATTGCACGCACCATCGGCATCACGCCAGAAACCGTCAAGTCTTATTTGAAGAACATCTTTGTGAAGCTGGGCGTCGAAAAGCGTGTGCAAGCGGTCGGGCGCGCACAGGAACTCGGGCTGATGGAACGTATCTAGCTCGCATATCGCCACCGAGCTTACGATAAGCCACGCTTGCCCCACGGCCAACACGCGCAAGCTTGTGGTTCTGGAACAGCCCCTCCCGGCGTAGCAAGACGTGCAGGCGTGGCGAGCCAAACGGTGTCCGCTCCTGTGCCAGCTCGCGCAGTCGTACTTCGTGGTCGACGTCTGGGGCACCGGCCGCCGGAACGTCCGGCGATTCAGGCCAACGAGCGCGCACGCCCGGCGCTCCGAATGCTCGTGCTGTTCGATCACCTGCTGCACGACTTCACGGCGCTGCGCGGTCGAACTCATATTTTTCGCGAACATCCTTCAGAACCTGGATGCCCAGGCCCTGGTCCGCCAGCAGCCTCTTGAGTCGCTGGTTTTCCTCCACCAACCGCCGCAATCGCTGCGCTCCTAGGAGGCGTCGCGTGCCTGCTGTGGACGGTCGCGATGCGGTCATCGCCCCTACCCGCTCAAGTGCCCCCTGTGCCTACGCCTGAAGTCACGCCGCTGCCAGAACCAGTCACGGACGTGACTCGCTTGACCCAGCCAGCCGTAACGGCAGTCACACCCGGTCACGCATCGTCGACCGTTAGTTGCGGCAGTCACGAGGCGCTGGGCGATCCAGTCCCGCCGTTACCGGGGGACGGACCGGCCGACGACGACCTGACGCAGGTCGCCCGTGACATCGCGGCGGGGCACGTGCACGCAACGGTCGCCGATATCCGCAGCTATCTTGGTTGCTCCCAGGCGAGGGCAACTGCACTACGCCGACAGCTCGCCGGACATGACGTCACGACATAGGAACCGGGCCGCACGCCCGGCTCTTTTCCCCATCCTTCAACCATCTTTACGCCACAAAGGCCGGGACCTATGGATACCACCATTGATTTTGTCAGAGGCATCAGCATCGCCAACCTCGCCAACCAGCGCGTCGCTGTGGTCGCTCGCATCCGTCAGGCGCTCGATCTGCTTACCGAAGCTGAACAGCTCGCGCAAGTCGCGCACCTGGGCTTTCCTCGCCTCGTGCTCGACGAAAGCTATGGCTGTCGCGGGATTCCCGTCATCACCGCGCAATATGCGAACCGCGCCGATGCGGAAACCATCATTGTGAGTGCGATCGACACGCACGGATGGAATTACCTCCTTTCCGAGTCCGGCCTGTGTACATTCATGGATGCCGTGCCCGTGAGCAGTGGATAAACAGATTGCCGAAGGCGACGTTCCGGAGCTGACGGCCGCCAACTTCGAAGCCACGTTCGGGCAACTCTTCGGTACGCGTGGCGACATGTTCGAACGCGGCGTGCTTGAGTGCTTCCGACGCCTGTCGCGAAACTACAAAACAAATGAGCCGTTCAAGTTCGACCGACGCATCATTGTGAAGGACCTGCTCTCGCAGGGGTCCACGAACCTCCGTATCACCGATGAACTGGACGACCTGATGCGCGTGTTCCGTGCGCTCGACGGCAAACCCGAAGCGAATCACCGGCACGGCGCTTACTACCTGGTTTCGGGCGCCCGGCCGGGACGGCGCACCGAAGCCGAAAACGACTACGAGCACCTGCGCCGGTTCCAGAACGACAATGGGCACTTGACCTTCAGGCGGCCCGATCTTGTCAGGAAGACGAACCTGATCCTCGCGAAGCACTACCCGACCGCACTCGCTTGGGAAGCGCCGTAGTTCACTACGTCATCCACCCCACCTGGACGTGCATCTGGTGATGGACAACTACGGTACGCACAAGACCTCCTCGATCAACACCTGGCTGGCTCGCCATCCGCGTTTCCATGCGCATTTCACCCCGACCTCAGCTTCGTGGATTAACCAGGTCGAACGATGGCTTGCCACGCTCAGCGAAACATACATCCGTCGGGACACTCACCACTCCACACGGCAACTCGAACAGGCTATTCGCCAATTCAACCAGATCAACAACACTGATCCGAAACCTTTCAACTGGACCAAATCGGCCGACGCCATCCTCGCCAGCATCAAGCGATTTTGTCTACGAATTTCTAACTCGGGACACTAACCTAGCAGGCTGCGTGGCGCACCGTTATGCGAGCATCAGCGGCCGCTATCAGCGCACGCTGGAAATCGAGCGAACATTCCGACGCCAGTAGATCCTGGGTATGACGAACGCACTAGGCACGCCGAGCGCGAGCACAGCGAACACTATGCCTCTGAGTGCGGTGCCGAGCCATTTGTCGACATAGAAGCAGGCGGCAGCAATGAAGCCGAGTGTGATGTTCCATTTTGCGGTATGGGAGGGAGACGGACGCCGAGCAGCAGAAAGACAAACAGCGGAGCAACACTCGCGATGTAGACGATGTTGAGATCCACCATGGTTTGAACAATCGCTTGTCCCGGCTGGCGATCACACCACCGAGCAACACAATGGCCAGCGACACGCAGGCGCGCCCCCACGCCCCTTCGGCTCGACAACCGATCGATGCGCTGGTCATCGCGCGGATCATTGCGGCCGCGGAACCCAGCGCCGCCCCGAGCAACGCCATCAGCATTGCAACCGCCCATCCGTGCCCTACCTTCGGGGAAACGCTCGCCAGTATCATGGGGATCGCCTGCCTCGCGTCGCCCATACCTGCAAGCAACCCGGAATGATTGGCTGCCACAGCCGCGGACGCCGGCAATGGCCCCACGATCAGTAGACAAACGGCAGCAAGGCCGCAACCCAAGATGGCGTGCAGCCGGCCTTGTGCGGCAATGATGAACTGCTGGTAATCCGCTCCTGTTATAACCAGAAAGACGATCGCCAGCGTCATCGTGCTGAGTTCTCCAGCCCTCACGTCCCTGACATCGCGCGTGAATTGCGGAATGGCATCGAGATACACCTTGCCGCCACCGATTTTGTGGAGTGAGAAGACGAGCACCAGGCTGCTCGCCAGCACACACAATTCGAACGCTTTAGAGGCCGCCCGCAGTTCGAGCCGCGAAGCAACGAATATCAAGGCGAGCATCACGGGAAACGCGAACCAGGATGGCATTGCGCAGAGTTGCAGAACAGCGACGCCGCCGTGAATCTGTGCAGCGAGGACACCGGTCATCCAGATCACGGATAGCAGCGCGACCTGATTCTTGACGCTTGCACCATACATGTCGCCGAGCATGTCCCAGACAGCGACGCCTGCCGACCACACTCTTCCCGCAAACACCGCGAGCAGAGCCATGCCGAGGGCCGTCAGCCACGGATAAAGCGTTCCCGCCATGCCACGCGTTCCCGGCAGCTCTCCAGAATCGAAGAGAAAGCCAACACCATAACTCGCCGAAACGAGCAGTGCCGCGACCTGTAGCCAATTCAGTTGCCTGGAGATCAATGCGCCCTCGAAGCGTTGGATCGCTAATGGATGACCGAAGGCAGCAGCCGAGTCATTGAAGTCCGAATCACAGCCAGATACGAATTACAGACAACGGCGTTTAGCGCATAGCTTGGCAGGCGCGCCAACAACTTCTGCGCAGCCGGCAAGCGGTAGTAGGGAACGGTGGATATCAGATGATGCGAGAGGTGATAGCCGTTGTTATGTGGATGAATGATTCCACGCCAGCATCGCCCGATGATTGTGTCCCTTGTGAACGGGTAGACTCCATTTGGCCGAAGCCCGAATTGGTCACACATTTCCCGGAACATCGTGATCGCGTGGAAAGCGGTCGCCTTCACAGTGAACTACAAGGCGACGAAATAGATCGTGAACGAGGCCCCGTTGATCGCACACGACGTAGCAATCAGCGCGGCCCACCATAATCCCATCCAGGCTCGCGATTTCCACGTAAGACGGCGATCCATCAGGCGACTGAATATCGCTCCTAGCCAGGCTTGAACGGAAACAATCTGATCCCGATAGACGATCCACCAAGAACGATTCACGTTGGCGGGAGGGTCGTTCACATCAGGATCTTTGCCCTGCCTGCCCAGGAAGGCGTGATGCCGCGAATGCGCCCTGCGGTATAAACCGAGGTCGCTTGTGAGCGAGGCTGAAATAAAAACTGCAGCGAACCGTTCGTTCAGCAAGCCGGTCCGATACAAATTGTTATGAACCGCTTCGTGTAACAAATTGGCGAGTGCACGTTGCCGGTTACCAATGACGCAGGCTGCCAGCGTGAAAGCAGCAATTCCAACGCCGAACGAGAAAACGACTGCAATGAAGACCATCGAACAGTCGAATACGACATCGACAACGGGCCGCCATGGGATAATTGAGAAGATCGCCGTCATATCCACGGCTCTTGCAGCGAGCTCCCCACGAACGGTCAAGATATCTGATCTCACAGTGTCGACGCCTGTCGATTGCTCATGATCCACGGCACATATCCGAAAGAAATGTCAATGAAGGATTACCTTCCTTCATGGCGCCGGAACATTTTATCGACTAAACAATAATGGCAACGCTGGTTCAATTATTTTAATAGCGTGCCAGTTTTTTTAAACGATGCGCGATGACGGATTACCGGGCCGCGATCAGGGCCTCGAATAGCTGTTTGCCAGAGACTGCAGAAGCGCCATCGCCTCTGGCGCTTCTGCCACGGACACAAACAGATGATCGTGACGACAAGCAGAGCCCACGTTGCACGCGATTCCTGCCCGCGCGAGCGTTGTGCCGTGGACAGAACCAACAGCGGCAAGATCCGAATGAATCGCCAACGTAATCATCCGGGACGACGAAATCTTATCCGACATCGAGCTTTTCGGCATCCTATCTTTCAAGAATTGCCATCAGAATCGCCGCTCCGCAACCATCATCCTTGACAGGCAGAGGTGGCCCCCTATAATCCGATATTGCGATGCACCATAAATATATTATAGGCTGCAATAGCATTGTTTTTGACGTCCAATTAACCTCAACCGTGTCTGGTCATCGCAATCCTTATTCGGAGCCCAATAATGAAGATCGGTGAGCTTTCGCAACTAAGTAATGTTAGTCAAAGGATGATTCGATATTACGAGGAACAAGGGTTGATTTCCCCGGCCCGCTCCGGCGGGAATTATCGAAATTACTCGAAGGACGATGTCTGCCGACTTGGCCGCATTCGGATTTTGCAGGACGCGGGCCTGACGCTCAAGGTAATTCATAGTCTGCTGCCCTGCATGACCGGCGAGCCGATCCGGTTCGAGCCGTGCTCTCTGGTGCGCGCGACCCTGCTCGATGAAAAGAGCAAACTGGAAGCGCGTATCCGCATCCTTTCGGAATCACGCAGCCTGCTCGACTCATACCTTAGCGACATGCGGGGCGAGGCCGACACTAGCTCGCCCCCAGAAACGCCTGTATTTGCTCAACCAGCGCGTCAGGCGCCTCGAGCGGCAGCAGATGGCCGCTTGGCAATTCACGGTACTGCGCGCCGTTGATCAGCTGCTCCAGCTCGCGAGTGTGAGACGGCGGCACCATGTGATCGTATTCGCATCCAATCAATAGCGTTGGACAAACGATTTTTCGGGCGTAGTCGGTCACGTCGACCCGAAGGTCCAGTTCTACCTGCCGTCGCATTCCTTCCCAGCGATTGCCCGTGACGATAGATTCAGCGGCATCGACCAGTTCGGCGTGGGTACGCTCGCGCATCCACGCCGGACTGAACCCCGTCAAGAGGATCAGGTCCGCCGCGGCTCGCCGGTTCTGATCGATCAGTTGACGCCAGAGCTCGAACTGCAGTCGCAAGCGCGCGTCATCTGAAGTTGCGAACCCTGCGATCAGGATCAGCTTGTGCACTCTCGCCGGCAACCTGCCTGCGACGTACGATGCAACGGCCGCGCCGAGCGAGTAGCCAGCCAGGTCGAACGTGTCGATGTCGAGCGCGTTCGCTACCGCGATCACCTGATCGCCAAGACGCTCCACGGTCAGCGCCGCCCCTTCGTCAGAGGTGCCGCCCGAGCCGGAATAGTTGGGGCGTATCACAGTGCGCTTTGCTGCAAGCTGCGCCGTCATCCCGTCCCAGTTGGTTTCGGCATTTCCCCCTGTTCCATGCACAAGGATCAGCGCCGGGCCGGTCCCATCAACGAGGTATTCGATTTCATCAGTTCCATTTCTCAGTATCGGCATAGTGGTTGTCCGGTCCAGTACTGTAGTGAGCGATGGACTCACTATAAAGTCTCACACTCCTGTGAAGGTCAAGCGTTTTTTAGCGGGACGCTGTAGCAAAAGCTGGTAGTCGAATTGTTTGACCGGGCTTCATGCGCACAGGGCGAGGCATCGCTCACCCTGTCGTTGTCAAACTCTGCCATGCGATCGCAATGGTGCTATCCCGACAGCGTTGCCGACTGCCGCAAGCGCCGCCCTGACACGCCTGCGTGACGGTTTCTCAATGAAGCTGTATGCGAACTGTGAAAGCCCGATCACTCCACACGCGAACATCAATGTCCCGAAGGACATCGCGGCATGTTCGGTCATGCCCTTGAGCTCCAACCATCGCGCAAACGCGACGATAAAGTAGATCATCACGTCGTGAATCATGTATATCGCAAACGACAGCTCGCCCAGCCAATGAATTGGCCTGCTGGCCAAGCCGCGCGAGACGATGCTGGTTTGCTGGGCAATGCCTATGATGAACGGCGGCAGCAGAAAGGCGAATACGAGGTCGGCTGGCTTCACGCACAGGGACACGATCAGCGCGAACGTGACGACGCCGATGCACCAGTCGCTTCCGAGTTGAGCCGCGATCGACGGCGCCTGCGCGGCGCGATACGCCACGATCCCCATCGTGAAGCCGATGAACGCGCGCACCACGGGATAAGCCGTTCCGTAATGCCATATGTCCAGAATGCCGGCGCGCTTCGGTTCGTCGATCAAGGCAGGCACCATCGTCAGCAAAGGCAACGCGACAAGCATCGCGATTCCAACGAGTGCAGCACGCCAGCGCCCCCCGTTCAGGCACAACGCGGCCAGCGCCGGAAACAGCAGATACACCGTCCATTCCGCACTGATAGACCATCCAGGCGTATTCAACGTCGGTACGCCAACCAGCGACTGAAACATCGTGAGGTTCACCAGTGCGCTGACGACGACGGGCGGACCCGGCCAATGGTCCATCCATCCGTGAGCGATCAGCAATCCGGCGGGCAATGTCATCAGCGCATACAGCACGTATATCCGCGCGACCCGCCGGCTCAGGAACATGTAAAAGTTGGCCCACGTGAATCGCTCGGTAAATAGCGATCCGTACACCATCGCCATCACAAAGCCGGACAGGATAAAGAACACGTCGACCATGAGATAGCCGTGCGCGACAAACGTGCGAGCCGGCCCTTGAAGCAGACGGAACGTGTTGAAGTGGTAAAACATCACGAGCACGGCTGAGATGCCGCGTAGTCCAGTCAGAGAACGGATTTCCTGTTTCATACACTACCTCTCGGATGGTGACGATTCGTTTGGATGACAGCACTACGGAAGACTTCCCACGCCGCCCGTAGCGCCGCCTCAAGATCATCAGGGAGCACAGCGCTGTGAAGGTCAAGCGTTAAAAGCAGCGAGGCTGCTTGACTCTCACACCGCTGTAAGGAGCTACCGTCAAAGGCATCCCTTTCCTCTTCAGGAGATATGCGAATGCCGGATGACTTCATGACTCTTTACCGATTGCGCGAAGCCGCGAACGGCCAGCGACGGTTATCGATCGAACGCGATTCGACTCCGCAGCCCGGCCCGCACGAAGTACGCGTGCGCCTTCGCGCCGCGAGTCTCAACTATCGAGACCTGATGGTTCTCGACGGCCGCGCGAACGCGGTAGACGGTCTGGTCCCCTTATCGGATGGCGCAGGCGAAGTCGATGCGATCGGCGATGGCGTCACCCGGTGGGCAAACGGCGACCGCGTCGCCGGCCTCTTTTTCCAGGCGTGGGAGACCGGCCGATACAAGACGGCTTTCTCGAAGTCCACCTTGGGAGGCAATAGCCAGAACGGCATGCTGAGTGAATACATCACCCTTCCGGAAAGCGGCATTACCGGCATAGGCTCACGGCTAACGTGGCAGGAAGCCGCGACTCTCCCGTGCGCGGCGTTGACGGCATGGCAGGCGATGTTCGAACGAACGAAAGTCACATCGCGCGACACTGTCCTGATCCTCGGCACGGGTGGCGTTGCGTCCTTCGCGATGCAGTTCGCGCACGCCGTGGGAGCCCGCACCATCGTGCTGTCGTCGTCACCCAAAAAACTTGCGCAGGTGCGCGAATTCGGCGCCACAACAACCATCGACTACACAGCGGTCCCAGAGTGGGACAAGGCGGTCCTCAAGGTAACTGGCGGCGAAGGTGTGACGCTCGTCATCGAAAACGGTGGTCCCGCCACGTTCGACAGATCTCTGGCGTCGCTGGCGCCGGGTGGGCGAATCGCCCAGGTCGGCGTGTTGACCGGTTTCGGGCCGACGTCGAACCTCATGAGGCTACAGAACATCAACGCGGACATCATGGGCATCACGGTCGGCTCGGCGGAACACTTTCGTTCGATGCTTCTGTTTATCGAGCAGCACAGGATCGTGCCGATTATCGACAAAGCCTTCGACTTTGCCGACGCATCGCATGCCTACACCCACCTGCGCGAGGCACGGCACGTCGGCAAGGTTGCGATCTTGTTCAGGTAGGCGACAAGTGATGCTTACGCCTCGGTCCGGCGAAAACCGGCGAGGCGCATTGTCATCGCGAGGACGATCAGACTGATCGCTCCGCACAGAGTGCCGACCTGCAAAACAGCCGCAGCGCCCGAACGTTCGAGCGCGACTCCGCCGATCAAGGCGCCACTACCGATTCCCATGTTGAACATCGCCACGTAGAGCGCGGACGCCGCATCCGCCTCGTCAGGCGCGATCTCCAGTACCCAGCCTTGCAGCCCCACGATCAACAGCGACACCGCGGCACCCCACACCGCCATTTCAAACCAGCCGGCCGCCGGTGTGTTTCCAAGCAGAAGCATGATGAGTTGAGCGCAGACGATCCCTCCCACCGCCAGGGCCACCGCATTTCGCGGCCGGTTGTTCATCCAGCCGCCCATCACATTGCCCGCCATACCCGCAGCGCCAAAAACAAAGAGCATCGCGGGAAGGATCGGCGCCGGGACGCCGACAACCGAATCGAGCACCGGCAGGACGAAGGTGTATGCGCAGAAGTGCGATGCCAAGCTCAGCGCCGTCACCACAGCCACGCCATATAGGACGAAATTGCGTCGCGGCAATCTGCCGCGGCCCTCGGCGGTGACCTCGGCCGCCGGCAAGAATGCCAACCCACCGAGAATCGCGACGACGCCCAGCACCGCGAACACAACAAAGGCTACGCGCCAGCCCACCCACTGGCCCAGCGCTGTGGCCAGCGGCACGCCGCCGACCACGGCCGCTGAAATCCCGGAGAACACCCACGCGGTCGCTCGCGCCGGAGGCATACGGGGTGCGACGCGGGTGGCAAACGATGCAAGGATCGACCAGAAAACACCATGCGTTAGTGCGACCACGACGCGGCACGCCGCCAGCGCGAGGTAGTCCGGCGTGACGGCAGCCAGCGCATTGGCCACCGTGAGGATTGCGAGCAGCAGGAGAAATAGCGTGCGGCGCCCGATACGCGCCGTCGCGAGTGTGAGCGGCACGGCGGAAATCGCGGCGATCCACGCGTATCCCGTGACGAGAGCGCCCACCAGTCCCTTGGGCACATCGAATGCGGTCCCTATCTGGGGCAACAGTCCGATGGGAAGGTACTCGGTCGTCTGCGCGACGAATGCGCCAAATGCGAGAGTCAGTAACGGCCACATGGTTGGGGTTATTTGAATTTCTCTAACGTGGAATGAATCGACACCCACAGATCGCGTCGTTCACTAAAGAGCTGAACCTGTTCGTAATTCGCGATCGACGAAACGCCTGCCGCAATGTCATACGGCTGGGCATCAGTGATGGCCAGCACGGTAGCGCCAGCTGCCTGGCCAGCGGCGATGCCGGCCTCGGCATCTTCAAAAATCAGGCAACGTTTCACGTCGACGCCCAGCAAGGTCGCGGCGAGCGTATAGCCTTCGGGATCCGGCTTGCCGCGCTGCACGGATTCCGCGGTGACCAGAACGTTGGGTAAAGGCAGTCCCGCCGCCGCGAGCCTATGGCTCGCCAGCCGCCGGCCCGCGGAGGTCACGATCGCCCAGCGGTCCGGCGGCAACGCACTGAGCAGCGTCGCGGCGCCGGCGACGGCAACGATCCCTTCCGCATCCACCTCTTCGCGCCGCTCGAGCTCAAGGGCTTCTGCATCGGCATCGATACCGTCGGGACAAAACAATCGCACCGTGTCTCTCGTGCGCCGGCCATGGGCGGCGCTCAGCAACGCCCGGTAGTCGATCCCGTGCCGTGCCGCCCAATGCCGCCATGTTCTGGCGACCGCCTCTCGCGAATCGATCAGCGTGCCGTCCATGTCGAAAAGGATCGCGGCGAATGCGCTGCTGCTAGTCCATGAAGTTCCGTTCATATGCGTCACGGCACCGTATAGCCACCATCCATCACGAGATCGGATCCGGTGACGGCGCGGGCTTCGTCGCTCGCAAGAAAAACCGCACCGGCGCCGATTTCTTCCGGCTCCGCCAGCCCGAACGGCGTCATCGCAACAATCGATTCGGTGACCTCCGGCTGGGCATCGGTGAGCGGTGTCCGCACGATTCCAGGCACGATCGCGTTCACGCGTATGCGGTCTTTCGCGTACGTCACTGCCGCGTTCCGGGTCATCATTCGCAGGGCGCCTTTTGTCGCGTGGTACGCAGCAACGCCGGGCGCGGCAACGATCGACCAGCTAGAAGTGACGTTGATGATCGAACCACCGCCCTGACGACGCATGACCGGCACAACCGCTCGCATTCCCAGCATCGGCCCCGTCTGGTTGACCGCCACGACGCGATCCCAATCTTCAAGCACGATCTCATCCATGGCCTGGTGACAGGTGATGCCGGCATTGTTCACGAGGACGTCAATGCGGCCGGGCGCGATGCTGTCGACCAGTTCCTGCCAGGCGGCAGGTGAAGTCACGTCGAAGCGCCGGTATTGTTGCCGCTCGGCCAGCGGCGCGTAGGGTTCGCTCCTGATATCCGCAAGCAGCACGTGTGCTCCTTCGCGCGCCAGCGCGTCCGCGATCGCTCGTCCTATCCCGCCGGCCGCGCCGGTAACAATGGCGAATTTGTTCGGCAATCTCATGTGGTCATCTCCTGCCTGATCAAAACAATATCTGTGTTGAAGCCCGCGTCCTTTTCGACGCCTGACACGACAATGTCGGTTTCAAGCGCCGCCTCCAGCAGCATGTCGAGAGTCGGCTGCATTCCGCGTGCCCCCAGTGCGGTCACTGCGAGCGCACCGGCAAGATTGGCCAGACCAAGCCGCAGATCGGGCGCCAGCCCGGCCAGGCTGGCAACTACATAGGTGGCGGCGAAGGTGTCGCCTGCCCCCGTCGGATCGATTGCCGTGGCGCGTGGCGCCGAGGCTCTGATGCCCTTTTCGTCGATCCATAGGATCGCACCGTCGGCACCCAGCGTCTGAACGATCTCGGGCTTTCCGCCTTGTGGTGCTACGAGCGGAACACGACTGGCTACCAGCGCGTATTCATGCCGATTCAGCAGCACCACGTCGCAGGTCGAGAGGAGGTTCTCTACGACTGATTGCCGTGCGTAAAGGCCACCCGGGGTCCAGAAAATTCTCGGTGGTGATGTCCGCCAGACAATGGTCTCGAACAATGCAATCAACGCCACAATGCTCGGATCGAAGACAACGATAGCGTCCCATTCGTCGCTCAATGCGGCCTGGACGTTAGCCGCGGTGAGTCGTTCATTGGCCCCGCGGTCCATCAACATGTAGTGGCTATCGCTGAACAGCGGGATGAAAACTCGACCGGTTGTCGCACCGGCATAAGTGTGGAGATGTGCCGTCGAGATCCCGCGCGCCTTGAGATCTTCTCGTAGCATTTCACCATCCGCATCGTCGCCGACCGCGCTCGCGATCGAGACGCGCGCGCCCAATCGCGACAACGCCGACGCACAATTCCCGGCGTGTCCGCCGGGGGCGATCGTGGTGGAACGGACCATCAGCGATCCATCGTTTTGAGGCGACCCGTCGACATCGAGGACATAATCGACGTTGAGCGAGCCGACGACCAGGATCTTCATCGCATGGATCGTCGCGCGCAGCGTGGCGCAGCCACCGAGCGAAAGCCGGACAACACCCTCGCCGTGAAGGCCGCGAAATCTCCCCTCGCCGGATATCCGCTCACTCATGGTGCCCGCCCGGCGCGATCAGTGCGATGCCCGATACCTCGACAAGGCAACCCGCTTCAACGAGGCGGTTGACGACAACGAGAGTGCTCGACGGCGCCGGTTCTTCGAGTACCCGGTTGCGCACAGCGGAGACGGCAGGAAAATCGCCGATGTCGACGAGGTAGATCACCAAGCTGACGAGGTCGCGCAGTGCGCCTCCCGCCTGCGTCAGCACCTGCTCGACTCGGGCAAAAACTTCGGTCGCTTGCCGGCCGGCATCGCCAGGCCCGACGAGCGATCCTCGTGCATCTACAGCCACCTGCCCGCTGACGAACACCCACCGGGCATCCACGGAGGCACTCGTCACAACGCCCGGCGAGTACCGGCCCACAGGCTTCGAGTGACCGTCCGGTATGAGCGCGGATATACCTTTCATCTAACTCTCCTGACATTGTGGGAACGGCCCAAACGCCGAAGCAAGAGATGCCATATGAACTTCGCGAATCTCGACGCTGCCCGGCGTGGCGAAAAGATACCGAACGACTTCGGCCACGTCGCCGGCACTCAATGCGCCGGGTCGCGTGCCCGGTGCGGCATCGTGATGGCTGCCCTTGAACGACGTGTCGACCCTGGCGGGAAACACCACGCTGACGCGAACGCCCGCGCCTCGCAGTTCGAGCCGCGCGGTCTCCAGCAACGCGCGCATGCCGGTCTTGGCCGCGACGTACGCGGCGCGGCTGGGAAAAGGGTATAGGGCGGAATCGGACGATATCCCGACAATCAGGCCGCCTCGCGCCTCCTTGAGTGCCTCGACGCAGGTCCGCAAGACGTAAAACGCGCCACTTAGATTCGTGGCAATCGTGGCGTCCCACACATTCGTGCTCTCCTCTTCTATGGGGCGCCACACTCCGGCGCCGGCATTCAGCACCAGACCTGCGAGTTCTCCCCCGGACGCGATGGTCCGCTCTGCCGCGACCCGCACCGACGCCGCATCGGTCACATCGACGACAGCCGCGTCGACGTGAGCGCCCCTCGCGATGCACGCTGCGGCGACCGCTTCCAGCGCGTCTCCAGACCGCGCCCACAGAGAAAGATCGTAGCCGGCGGAAGCGAGCGAGAGAGCAATGGCCTCACCAATTCCCCTGCTCGCTCCCGTCACCAGAACTCGTCGACGAATCTTCACGGTACGGCCACCGCCTTCGGACGATCTGCCACAGTCACGACCGTGCGCCCTCCGCCTATTTCCATCCGGGTCGTGACCGGTGCAATCGCATACGGCGCGATGTCGTGCAACACCGCCAGGCCGATGTCTACCGATTTGACCGAGGGCGCGTCGTCGCCGCCGACGGTCAGAAACGGACCGTCATGGACCAGTCCAGAACGCACCTCGTTCACCGGAAAATCGAGCAAAGCCTCGCGCTTGTTCCTATGGATCGCAAGACACCTTTCGCTAGTCCGGCCCGTCGACGCGATGATCAATGCTCCCGTGCACACGCCATAGACGCGTGCACCTCGATCGATTGCATCGGTCAAAGCACGTCGAATCGTCTGATCGATGGCCGCCTGTCGAGCCCCTTTCCCGCCAGGCACGACGATCGCGCTTGCCCCGGCCAACACGTCGAGTCCGAAAGGGACCGCGAACGACGTTCCGCCAGATGCGGACACGTTTCCTTGCGGACCCGCGAGGCGAACTCTCACACCGGACAAAGACAAAGGTGGCGTGGTCTCCTCCGCCTTCTTCAGTACGGACCAGGCGCCAAAGAGATCGAGCTCGTCGACGCCCTCATAAGCCAGCACCACGATATCCAATACTTCAGAGTCCTTGCTCATGGTTTGTCAATCCTGTGAGAGAGTTGATCGGCGTCGCGTTTAACGGGCTGGGTTGGCGTCAAGTTGGCTGAAGCTGTGCTCGATAATCTCCGGCGTGAACTTCGGATGACCGCCGGCCGGCGACTTCAGACGCCGGGTCGCAGCTGCTGAGAAGCCGCCCAGACCGGCGCGGCGTGCAGCCGCGCCGATACGGATCAGATCGATGATGACGCCCGCGGCGTTGCTCGAATCCTGCACCTTGAGTTTCAGGTCGAGCGAGACCGGCGTACCCGCCCAGCCTTGTCCTTCGATGTTGAGCATGGCGACCTTGTTGTCCTTCAGATGCGGAACAAAGCCCGCCGACGGAATGATCTCGACGTTGCTCGTGTCGACGCCTTCCTGCGCCAGCGCATTGATCTTCGAATCACGTTTGTTCGCGCCGTGATCCCGCAGATTGCGGAAGTCTTCGTTGCCGCCGAAGTTCAACTGATATGACGAGGACAGCGTAATGCCGCGCTCGCTCAGCAGACCCAGCAGCGTCCGGTGAACGATCGAGGTGCCGAGATGGCTGGCGAGGTCGTCTCCGATCAGCGGTACGGCCGCCTTCTCGTACGCGGTGAGAAGCTCCGGCGAGCGGGCTCCGATATCGGGGGTGCAATTCACGAACGCCACACCCGCTTCGAGCGAGGCCTTGGCGTATGCGTCGAGAGCCCATTGCAAGCCGGTGGGCAGCGAGTACAGCAGTACTTCCGCTTTGGTCTCGCGCAGGCGGCTGACAATCGCCTTGAAACGCGCCGAACCCGGTTCGCTGTCCTCCTTCGTGAACCCTTCATCGACGATGAAATCGACTTTCGGCAGCGTGACATCCAGGATCGGATAATTGTTCGGCTCGGCGAGCACCGCCTTGTCGAACGGCTTGCCAACCTTGTTCGGATGGATTTCGAAGGCCGCTACGAAATCGAGATCGCTCACGCCGATTCCGCCGATACGCGGCCGCGTGATACCCACGAAATCTGCCTCTGCTACGCCCTGTGAAGCCAGCTTGCGGTAATACTCTGCGCCCTGAAAGAGAGCGGAGATGTTGTTGCCAACACCAGCAATTGCGAGACGAAGACGTTCGGTCATGATCGGTTGCTCCAGTAGAGGATCGATATTGGCGTCAAACGGACTGCGCTATAGCACGGCAAGCTTGTCCGTCGACGTGAGACGTACTGCTTCTTCAAGAAACACCTGCGCTTCAAGGCCATCGTTAAAGTCGGCAAGACCATCCGGAAGTTCGTCGCCGCCCGACACGAAGTGCTCGACGATAGGGCGATAGGGGTTGAGGTCTTGAGGCCCGTATTCGCCGACGACAGGAGATTCACCAAGCTTGCTTAACACGCTGTGTCCCGCACCAGTGCCGGGGTCGAGAATGATGTGAAGCGAACCTGCCGTACCTTGTATCGCCACCGAGACTTCGTGACGGCCAGCGTCTACGCGGGTCGCGAAGACATGCGCGTGACGCCTGCTTTCTGTGTCTTCAAGCAGCACATCGGCGATATCCTCCGTATCACAATGAACGTCGAATGACGGGCCTTTGCGCACGGGCCACGCCACGGTCGTCGCCGCAGCCGTGACACGCCACGGCGCCGGAACGACGAATCGCAACAGGTCGAACAGGTGCACGCCCTGGTCTCCCAGCGTGCCCGCGCCGGCTTCTTCGGCGGCGTGCCGCCAGGGCCACAGCGTTGTCGCGCCCGCGAGAAAGTCGTGGTGAAATCGTAGATCCACATGCACGACACGCCCCAGCTTGCCGGCCAGGCAGAGTGCCCGCGCCTGCTGGAACGTCGGATGCTGACGCCACTGAAACGTAATGCTCGCCCGCGCGCCAGTAATCCGTGCCTTGTCGGCAATCGCGCGAGCCACCCTCGCTGTGCTCGCTAACGGCTTGTCTGTAACAGTCACCAGCCCGCGACCGAGTGCGGCTACGATCAATGCTTCATGGGCATCAGGCGGAGTAACGACGGCGATTGCGTCGATCTTGCCGTCGTTGATTATCTGAAACGGCCTGTTGCTGATTAGAGGGATGTCGTAACGCGCCGCCAACGTCTGGGCTCGCGACTCGTTTTGCAAATAGCAGAGCACGTCCACACTCGCGCCCTTCGTTTGTTGAATCCATTGGATATGCGTTTCGGCAAACCCTGTCCCAACCAGCATGAATCGCATATTGAGCTCCTTGTGTCGGCACGTCGGTGACACCGATTTCTCACGGTGAACGCAAGATAGCCCCTGCCACCGCTGTCAAAGTCAAGGAGGATGAGTGATTTATTTTTTCCGTCTGTCTCGATTGACGCTGCCGACATGATCAAAGAGAGGTGGCCCCGTTCGTTCAGACAGTCGTGACGAGATTTAAAGCGGATCCTTGCCGAAGGTTACGCTGCCGTTTTGATCGAAGGCAGCGTCGCGAAGTAAGCCTCATCGGACGTGCGGTTGGCCAAACTGAAATGGGCCGCCGCTGCTTGTACCACGTAAGGTAACCGGCGATCGATCGCCGCGCCTGGCTGATCGATTCGTAAGCCTTCAGATACACCTCCTCGTACTTCACGCTGCCCCAGAATCGTTCGACGAACACGTTGGAGTCCGCAGACAACTGCGTCCGTGAGTGACGCTAGAAGCCGACGTTTTCAGGTAACTCATCCGTACCATCCCCTTCATTTGCTGGAATTCGAACTGGTCCTTCACGCCCAGAACTGGTTCGAGGACAGGGTTTGGTTTCACGACGCGAATGGCCGACTGCGGGCGCTGCCCGCCAGCTGGACGAGCGTCGTCGGCGAGGCCCCATTCAAAATGGTCGCTACCGGGCGCGCCTTGTTTCGCGTGGAAGAGCTGCTTGAACTGGGGCGTTTGATCGCCACGCTGGCACCCGGCGCGCTACCCCCATTCGTCCCAAAGCCATGACACAGGCGGCGAAATAGTCACAACGAATCAAGCTAACGGCAAAACCTCCACAATCAATAAAATGGCTCTCGTGCGCGAAACACGGCAAGCGTAAGACTCTGGCCGACCGTTTCATCACCATCGGCATGATGCCGCCGTGTGGTCGTACGATCGCATGAACCGACGCCGCATGCTTTCCTAACGAGCGGCCGATGTCGCTTTGCGACTCACCATCTTTACATCTCTGCCACAACAACGTTTTTTGTGCAGCTGATAACCCGCATCTTCGCTTCTGATTCACCTACCTTTCCACCTAGGCCGACATTAGACCAGAAGGTGTTGCAACGACCGGTTGAACGCGCCAGACCAAGGATCTACTATTCTGAGAGGCAGAAGGCACTGATGTGGGACCGCTGGCGCAAAGGCGAAACGATTCATCAGATTGCCAAACTGTTCGATCGGGGCCACTCTTCGATACAGCGGATACTCGCGGAGGCCGGCGGCACCGAGCCGCCGCAAAGACACCACGCACCGCAGGCATTGACGCTTGCGGAACGCGAGGAAATTTCTCGCTGCCTGGTGGCCCGATTGTCGATTCGGTCTATTGCGGCCAGGCTGGGACGTGCTCCTTCCACTATGCCGCGAACTGCAGCGCAGCGGAGGCAGTCAAGGTTATCGAGCGAGTCAGGCGGACGCGTGCGCCTAGGATCAGGCACGTCACCCGAAGGTTTGCAAATTGGTGAAAAACCAGACGTTGGCGCGAGTTGTCGCTGCAAAGCTGAAGCTGCAGTGGTCTCCTGAGCAGATTTCTGGTTGGCTCAAACATGCCTATGCTGTCAACGAGGATTATCTGGTGTCACACGAGACGATCTATCGGAGCCTCTATATTCAAGCGCGCGGTGCCCTGAAAATGGATTTGCTTGAGCATTTGCAACGATCTCGATCCATGCGCCGGTTCCCAAGCATCAAATTGCATCGTGTCGAGATAACGACAATATTTCGCGTTCTGTTGCCGGATTTGTTCCATTACCTCTAGATTCAATGCCATTTCAATCTCCTGTGTCATCGCACGCACCACCGATGCACATTGCGGGCTGTCCCTATCACGCTCGGAAGCGCAAAGTGCCGAAGACAACCCTTTCCGCGCAAGCGGGCGCCTTGATGCCTTGAGCTATAGCAAGACGCATTAAAGAACAATCCTAGAACCGCTGGGTTAGACCCGCGGTGGCCACGATCTGATGGTTTGTGCCTGAGGCACCTGACGTTCCCACTATATCGGCCACGGCGTTCGCTCCCAGCGAGTTAGTGCCGCTGGCCTTCTGATATACCGCGACGGCATAAATCGATGTCCGCTTTGATAGGGAGTAGATTGCACCTGCGTCGACTGTCTGATATTTCGCCCCGCCGTTACCGTCAGCGCCTCCGTCCTTCGTGTAGCTATAGGACGTGCCTAGGACAAGCGTAGGACTTACCTGAAATTTCACATTCAGTTCACCCGTATTCAACGATACCGAGCCACTGTATTTGGCGGCGGCTCCCGTCGTTACACCTGCCACGCTGCCAAGGTTTCCGAACTGAACATTGCTATAGGTCAGGTTAACCGTAGCGGGCCCAAATGTGTAGCCGCCGCCGGCGGTGATGATCTGTTGCGATCCTGCAGATGCGTAGCCAGAAATGATCACGTTGGAAATATTGCTTCCTGTCGTGCTATCGTTGGCTTTGTCACCCCAAAAAGAAAAATTGGGATCCTTGGCGAAGAGATAGCCCACACCGAGCTTGATGGAACCGTTCACATACGCGCCAGCGAGATCGACGATGCCGTTCTGGCTGACACTGCCGGCCTTGCCGCCCAGGCTATACAAGCCCGCAAAGGTAAACCCTCCAAAATTCGGGCTCTGGTACTTGATGGCGTTGTTGATCCGGTTTGAACTGTCGAGGTTGTCCACGTCGGCCGGATGTGTGCCATAACCCGCGCCCGCCGCAGCCCAGTCCCCACCCGACGTAAGCGACAAAAGTCCCGTAAGCGTCGTATAGGACGCTCCATACTGGCGCCCGAGTGTAGCGGTTCCATAGCTGCTGCTACGCAAACCGACGAACACCTGGCGCCCGAACTCGGTGCCGTTCTGGCCCAGCGCACCGGTGTTAGTGCTAAAGCCGTTTTCCAGAGTAAATATTGCCTTCAGATTACCTCCAAGATCTTCGGCTCCGGTCAATCCCCAGCGGCTGCCGGATTGGTTGGAACTGGTCATTGCATACTGCGCAGAACCTTTGACGTTGGACGTATAAGTGATGCCTGCATCTACTACACCGTACAACGTCACGGTGCTTTGGGCCTGGGCGGTGCTGACAAACGCACCCGTAACTGCGATAGCGAAAAGCGATTTTTTCATTTCGAAGATCTCCTGATATGCAACTTAATTTTCCCTATGTCTCCACCTCATTGCATCAATCCACTTTTATCCACATATTCATACGTATTCCTTCATATTTTTAGGCGGACTGGTACACCACTGCCTCGTCTCCATTGGCAGCTTGACAACTTCATCGACCCTTCACGGGTTCAACTTTTCGAGCGGTACTCCATTGGTTTTTGGGCCGAAGGAGCCGATCAAAATTACTACGGCAATCATTGCAACTGTCACTCCGGCAAATACACCGCCCACGCCGAAGCTTTTCAGCAACGCCGCGATGATGAAGCCTGAAAACATTGCGCTGAGGCGGCTCGCCGAATAGACAATCCCGCTTGCGCGCCCACGCAGCGCCGTCGGAAACACCTCGGTCTGGTAGGCGTGAAAAGAAACCGCCATCGTCTGTGCAGCGAAACTGATCAGGATGCCGCATGAAATGAGCGGAATCGTCGATCTCATTTGTCCGAATGCAATCCCGCAAATACTGATTGCCAGCGCGCTTAAGACAATCAGGTATTTTCGCTGGATCCTGTCCGCGTAGAGCATGCTGAGTAACGACCCGACAGGCAGCGCAAACGCAATGATGAACGAATACAGAAGGCTTCGGGTCACCGTAATACCCTGGACGATGAGCAGCGTGGGAACCCAATTCACGAACCCGTGATATCCGATTGCCTGGAAGAAGTTGAATGCGGTCAGCATGATCAGACGCGAGCGGTATGGCGCTTGCCTCAAGTCGGCCAGAGAGACGCGACGTTGCGTACGCGGAGAGATATCGATCTCGGGCGTCGCTAACGACACCCCGGACTGGCTGATGACAGTCGACTCCATTTTGCTGACGACCTGCTCGCTTTCAGCCTGTCTGCCATGATCGGCGAGCCAACGCGGGCTTTCGGGCACGCCGCGCCTGATAAACCAGACAATGACAGCGCCTACTGAGCCCGCCAATACAACTACGCGCCACCCGTCCAGTCCGAAGACCACCTGCGGTACTAGCCACCAGGAAAGAAACGCGGCAACCGGGGCGGCCGAAAGCATCACCGTTTGGTTAAACGCGGTCGCCCGGCCGCGCATCTGTCGCGGCACGATCTCTGTCAAGTAAGTGTCGATGGTAATCATTTCGACGCCCAAACCGATACCGGTGACAAATCGCCAGATCAGCAATCCGTCCGTTGTGGTTTGCAATGCCATGATCGCCGAACTGACCGAATACCAGAGCAGAGAGAAAGTAAAGACAGCGCGACGTCCATATCGGTCGGGCATCCAGCTCAGAGCGAATGTGCCGACAAACAACCCAGCAAAAGTCGCGGCGATGAACGCGCCGATACCCGTCATGCCGAAGAACGCCTTTGTCGCGGTCTGCAGCAGACCGCTTTTCACCATGCCCGGTGCGATATAACCTGTGAATATGAGGTCGTAAACCTCGAAGAAGCCGCCCAGCGAGATCAGTAGTACCAGGATCCACACATGAAGCGTGATCGGTAGTCGATCAATGCGCGCGGAAATTTGTGCCCCGAGCGTCGCATCGGCCTCTAGGCTGGGACTGGCAAGCGGGGGTGAGCCCGCAGTGACGTTCGTTTGCATCTGAGTGTCTCCTATATCCCACCGGCTTTCCGGTGTGTCTGTTTTTGTACGGTGTAGGCCGTTTGCCGGCTAATTGGAATTCACAGCGTTGTCAACTTGCCGAAGGCGTGACAAGGCAGTGGTGTGCTGGTCCACTGGTCAGGCAGCGGATGACGGATTCCTGGCCGGTTGGATGCAGCCTGCGCCATTCGATCAGTTCGCCAACATGGCAATGCCCCGCGGGCTTCCAAAAAGCGAGATCGTGCGGAGTCGAAATCGAGACATCGGTCATATCGTTTTCTCTTACACAAATTGCACTAGCAACTCCAACGGCGTGTTGGTGTCGAGGCAGAGGAGGCAGGCCTCGCGTTCCTGCTTCGTAGCGGGCTGCCACCGACGCTCACACAATCTCAAAGAGCGCGGCCACCCCCATCCCGCCACCAACGCACATGCTGACGACGACACGCCTGGCACCGCGGCGCTTTCCCTCGACAAGAGCATGGCCAACCAGGCGGGATCCGGTCATGCCATAAGGGTGTCCGATCGATATTCCTCCGCCATTCACGTTGTACTTTTTGGGGTCGATGCCAAGCCGATCGCGACAATAGACCGCCTGACAAGCAAACGCTTCGTTCAGTTCCCACAGATCGATGTCGTCAACATGCAGTCCGTGTTGCTTCAACAGCTTTGGGATCGCATAGACGGGACCGATTCCCATGTCCTCTGGCGCACACCCGGCTACGGCCATTCCGCGGTATAAACCGAGCGCTTGCACACCACGCCGATGAGCGGTGCTCGCGTCCATCAGCACACACGCCGACGCTCCGTCTGAGAGTTGGCTTGCATTGCCCGCCGTGACGGTGCCGTACTCGATCACAGGCTTTAGGGCTGCGAGGCTATCGATCGTCGTATCCGGCCGGTTCCCCTCATCACTTTGTAAAATCGCTTTCTGATAGGTCGTGTTACCGCTGACCTTGTCGTGGACTGCCACGGTCGTTTCGAAAGGAACCACCTCGGCATCAAATAACCCTTTTTCCTGTGCCAGGGCCGTACGCCGCTGGGACTCACACGCGTACTCGTCCTGAGTCTCGCGAGAGATACCGTACTTCGTCGCAACATGCTCAGCCGTTTGCAGCATGGGCATGTACGCGTGGGCAACACGAGCAATGACTTCGCCGTCCTGTTCGGCGGTGGCCCACTCGAAGTAACGCTTCTGCACCGCGCTGATGTTTTCTTGCCCACCGCCGATCACGATATCCATACCGTCTACGACAATCTGCTTCGCCGCTGTCGCGATTGCCATCAATCCCGATGCACATTGCCGATCCATAGTTTGAGCGGCCACGGAGGGCGGCAGCCCGGCCGCGAGTACAGAGAAACGCGCGACGTTCATTCCGGCTGTCCCCGCTGCAAGCACTGTGCCGATGACCACGTCGTCCACCTCTGCTCCCTCGACACCAGCGCGGGCGACAGCTTGTGCAATCACGTGGCCCAGCATCGATGGCGATTTGGTGTTGTTCAATGCGCCACGGTATGCTCTGGCAATACCCGTGCGGGCAGTCGATACGATGACGGCTTCTCTCATAGTGAGCGCCTCCATTCCGTCATTCGGTTGCCGCCGGCGGCCAGTTGTACCAGCAGATGCGAGCACGTCCAGTAGCCAAACCGATTGCCGCGCTCGCGAGCGTAATGCTCCAGTCTCGACACGACCGTGCGAACACCAATCTCGTCTGCGTAGAACAGCGGCCCACCTTGATGGTCAGGGAAACCGTAGCCGGCCGTCCAAACTACGTCGATGTCGCCGGGCCTGTACGCAATGCCCTCCTCCAGGATCCTGGCTGCTTCATTGATCATGGGGTATAGCAATCGCTCGACGATCTCCTGTGAGCTGATGTTGGTTCTTCGCGGGATGTTGTGCTCGACCGCAAGCTCGCGAGCCAGCCACTCTGTCTCGGGATCCGGAACGGGCGTGCGCGCTTCGTAGCGGTAGTAGCCTGCGCCCGTCTTCTGGCCGAAGCGACCGAGTTCGAACAGACGGCGGACGAGCGCCCTGTAGCTGCTATCCGGCGGCAATCCGCCAACCTTGCCGCGCTCGATCACCGTTTTGGCTCCAACATCAATGCCCGCCATGTCCAGCATCCGGCACGGGCCCATGGACATTCCGAACGCCTCGACCGCCGCGTCGACTTGCGCCGGGGAGGCGCCCTCCATTATCAGAAACTCCGCCTCCCGCATGTAGACCTCCGCCATGCGGTTGCCAATGAAGCCATAGCACACGCCGGACACAACAGCCGTCTTCCCGATGCGGCGGCCCAATCGCATGATCGTAGCGAGTACCGGCGCAGACGTTTGAGCACCGCGGACGACCTCCAGCAGTTTCATCACATGCGCCGGCGAAAAGAAGTGCAGGCCCAGGAAATCGCTGGGACGGCCGCTTGCCTGCGCAAGCGTATTGACATCCAGCGTAGACGTGTTGGTGGCAATGATCGATCCCGGAGCACAGACCGCACCAAGGTGGGCGCAGATCTGCATTTTCAGCTCCATATCTTCATACACAGCCTCGATCACAAGATCACAATTAGCAAGCGGGGCGTAAAAGGTGGAACCGGACAACAACTGCATCCGCTGCTGCAACTGTTCGGGGGTGACTTTACCCTTGGTGACACTTATCTGGTACAGTTCGCGGATTCTTTCGAATGCCGTATCCAGCGCCGCCTGGGACGTTTCGACAAGTACGGTTTGCACTCCTGCATTAATGAAGTTCATGGCAATGCCACGCCCCATCGTGCCGGCTCCGACCACTCCTACCGAATGAATTTCGTGCGGTTCGATGTCTCCAGGCAGACCGGGAATCTTGACAGCCTCGCGCCGCGCGAAGAACAGGTGTCGCAGTGCTCTGGATTGGCGCGACTTTCGCAGCGCCTCGAAAAGGCGCGCCTCCACCGCTACGCCCTCCGCGAAAGGTAGACTGGACGCTTGCACCGCCTCAACTGCCGCTGCAGCCGCGGGGTTCGAAGCCTGCTCTTTGCGCGCGTTCGCCAGCGCCGTCGCGAAGAAGCCGTCGGGCACCTGGTCGAAACAAACGGGGCACCGGCTCAGCCGTCGCGCAACTTCGCCCCGCGCTGGCAGATCCCGCACAAACTCCAAGGCAGAATCGCTGAGCGACGGACCGAGGATTGCGTCAATCAGTCCCGCGTGCAGCGCCGCCGCGCTGTCGATGCTGCGGCCGCCGGAGATCATCTCCAGGGCTTTCTCAACACCGATCAGACGTGGCAGTCGCTGGGTCCCGTGTGAGCCCGGGATAAGACCAATCTTCACCTCCGGAAAACCGAACTGCGAGCCTTCGGCAGCAACACGCCAATGACATGCGAGTGCCAGTTCCAGGCCCCCACCGAGCACCGTGCCGTGCAACGCGGCGACTACCGGCCGCTCTAACGCCTCAATCCTTGCAAGAATGCGGTTAAAAGGGTCGGTCGAAAAACCAGGCTCATCAAACGCCGCTATGTCCCCACCCGCAACAAACGTACGGCCGTCAGCTCGGACAATCAAAGCTCGCAAACTACGATCCGCTTCAAAGGAGGCGATGACACGGTCCAGATCGACAATCACATCCTGTGAAATAGCATTGACCGGTTGACTATCAATGACTGCCACCGCCAGATCGCCATACCGTTCCAACCTCACTTTCGGGTGAAGCGTAGCCGCACTCTGTAACCCTGTCGTCACGCGGACCTCCCCGAAGCGACAGCATGAACGGCGATTGTCGGGCGGCGCACAACCGCCCCTACGGACTGGAATTCCTCAAGAAGAGCGCTGCGCTTTGCGGCGGCAACGACCATGGACGCCTCCTTCACGTGGCCATAGCCACGGATCCCTTCAGCAACCGAAGCAAGCGCCGCTGCCTGGGTCAGGTTGTCCGGCCGGAGTTTTTCGGTGACCATTTTCATCGTTTGTTCGTACTGGTCTATGAGCGCTCGTTCAGCGCGACGCTCCGACGTGTACCCAAACGGATCTAACTTTGTACCGCGAAGCCCTTTGAACCGAGCCAATACACGCATTGCGACCAGTATCCAGCTACCGAATTCCCGCTTTTTCAAGTGGCCCGTTTCTGCATCGCGGCCAGCGAACAGAGGCGGCGCCAAATGGATGCCGACGCGCAACTTGCCGGTAAACTGTTTGCCCAGTTGCTTCATGAATTCGGGGCTGCTGTACAACCGCGCAACCTCATACTCATCCTTGTAGGCGAGCAATTTTGCGAAGTTATGGGCTACCGCGCGGGCGAGCAATTGGCTTCCAGGCACTACTGCGCCCTCCGCTTCGGCGACACGCTGCACAAGCTCTTGATATCGGCGGGCATAACCTGCGTCCTGATAGTTAGTCAGCAGAGCGGTACGGTGCGTCACGATCTCGTCTAGCGTCGACTCGCTCAACGTCGGCGGACGATCAAGCTTTGCTTTCACGGCTGCCTCAAACCACTCGGGTTGCACGACCCACACTCTTCCCGCTTGAAACGCTCGCTTGTTGAGATCCACCTGGACCCCATTCAGCTCGATGGCCCGATGCAAGGAATCGATCCCGACAGGCAACCAGCCGCGTTGCGCCGCGACGCCCAACAGGAAAATGTTGGCCGCGATCACATCTCCGAACAGCGTCTGCGCCAGCTCTGTAGCGTCCACAAAGGCACAGTGTTGAGCGGGAATGCGTTGGAGCACCTTCCTCTGGAGCAGGTCCCCGTCCACCCGAGCGTCGGGATCTGCCACGAACTTCGCAGTCTCCTGTACTCGACGATTTCCGACGAAATGGCTCTGCGTTCCCGCCGCTCGAAATGATTCATCCCCCAACGCAGCGACCAGGTCAAAGGCCAGGATAAGTGACGCATCGCCTTGGCCGAGCCGCTGGCTGTGAATATCTTCCGGACGATTGGCTATTCTCAGATGGCTGAATACCGCGCCATTCTTCTGGGACAAGCCCGTCATGTCGTACGTCGATGGAGCCTTGTACTCAAGGTATGCAGCCATCGCCAGCACCGCACTGACCGTCACAACCCCGGTGCCCCCAATCCCGGCCATCATTACGCCGTATGAACCGTCCACGATCTTCGCTACGTCTGGGGCAGGCAACTTTTTCAGAAGCTGCTCGGGCAGTTCCAGCTTCTCTGTTCCCCGCAGTCGCGCACCATGCACAGTGACGAACGACGGACAGAAGCCCTGAACACAACTGAAGTCTTTGTTGCAGCTGGACTGGTTCACGGCGCGCTTGCGACCCAGTGCAGTGTCGAGCGGCTCGATACTGACGCAGCCTGATTGCGCCGAACAGTCGCCGCACCCCTCGCACACTTCTGAGTTGATGACTACGCGTTGATCGGGGTCCGGATAGGTGCCCTTCTTGCGCCGGCGACGCTTTTCCGCCGCGCATGTCTGGTCATACACCATCACCGTGCAGCCGGGTTGATCCCGCAACTCCCGCTGCACCCGTTGCAGTTCCCTGCGGTCGAACACGTCGACGCCGGCCGGCAGGCTACCATTTTGCGCGTACCGCGTCAGATCTTCCGTGAGCACCACAATTCGCTTCACTCCCTCGGCCAACACCTGTTGAACGACTCGACCAACGCTTAGCTGACCGTCAACCGGCTGACCGCCCGTCATCGCCACAGCGTCGTTGAAGAGGAGCTTGAAAGTGATGTTTGCACCGCTCGCGATCGCAGCACGTATGGCAAGCGATCCAGAGTGAAAATAGGTCCCGTCACCGATATTCTGAAACACGTGACGCGTCTCGGAGAACGGATGCAGTCCCACCCAATTTAAGCCTTCACCACCCATCTGTGTGCTCAGGTGCGTCCGTGGCTTGGCCCACATCGCCATGCCATGACATCCGATACCGGCAATCGCGGCACTCCCTTCAGGAAGCTTCGTCGACGCGTTGTGAGGGCAACCTGAACAAAAATAAGGCAACCGTCTCTCAGTATCCTGAGTAATGCTTAGGATGGCACTGCGATAGGAACGCAGAGCCTGCACTTTTTCCCGCAACGCGTCGTCGGTCAAGCAGAGGGCATCCAGCCGCGCGGCAATTGCAAATGCCACATCCACCGGTTCAAGCGACTTTTCTGACGACAACAACGGCTGGCCCTGCAAATCCAGCTTGCCGGTAATCGCAGGGCGCTGCATCTCGTTGTACAGAACAGTCGCCGCCTGAAGCTCCATGAAGGCCGCTTTTTCCTCAACGAAGAGCAGCTCCTTTCGCCCCGTTGCAAATTCCTTTAGGCCGGACCCCTCCAGTGGCCAGATCATCCCGACTTTGTAGACCGCTAGCCCCACCTGGCGTGCACGCTCATCACCGAGGCCGAGCATGCGCAGCGCCTGCCTCACATCCTGGTATGCCTTACCGGCGGTGACAATGCCCAAGGCCCCTTGCGCACCCACCGTGACCGTGTCGATGCGATTGGCACGCGCGAAACGCGCCACAAGCGGCAGCCGGTGCTTGTGCACGATCTCTTCATCCCGCAGTGGCGCGTATTCTCCTCTGCAATGGACTCCTTCCGGCGGCAGCAGATCGCTATTCGGCGGAAGCACCGGCTCGAACGAGTCCAGGTCCAGGTGTGCCACCGCCGTCTGCTCGGCGGTTTCGTTCACCATCTTCAGACCGACCCAGGAGCCGCTGTAACGCGACATCGCGAAACCCAGAAGGCCGAACTCCACAGTCTCCTGCACGTTGGACGGATACAAGACCGGCACGCTGTGTGCTGCCACCGCCTGCTCGCTGTGATGCGCGATGCTCGAAGACTTTCCTGGGTGGTCGTCTCCGAAGACAGCCAGCGCACCGCCTCGCGGATGCGTGCCGGCATAGTTGGCGTGCTTCAGGGCGTCGCCGGCGCGGTCTACACCCGGGCCTTTTCCATACCAGAGGGCAAAAACACCGTCGACGTTTGCAGGCCCATAAGTCTGAAGCTGCTGCGTACCGCCTACAGCCGTAAGGGCCAGTTCTTCGTTGATCCCCGGCTGGAAGACGATGTTCGCCTGCTTAAGCTGGCCAGACGCTTTCCAGAGCGCAAGATCGAAGCCGCCTAGCGGCGAACCTCGATATCCCGACACATATCCGGCCGTGTTGTATCCTGCACGGAGGTCGATCTCGCGTTGGGCCAATAAAACGCGAAACAGCGCTTGCGATCCATTGATGAACACTTCCGCTTCGTTTATGTCATAGCGTGCGGCCAGACCCTGCTCACGCAATCCCCCAGCTACTAAAGCCGCCGGTCTCTCTTCAGTCATTCTTCGCTCCCGATTCCTTCGTCACCTTGGGCCAGTGGCTCAGACTGACTAAGCCTGCAGCCGCTCGGCGATAGCCTGGGCCATTTCCCTGGTCCCCGATGTTCCATCACCACCGAGATCGCGTGTGCGCGTGCCAGCCGCGAGTACCTCCTCCACCGCCCGCGCCAGCCGTTTCGCAAGTTCGGGCACACCGAGTGAATGCTCCAACGCCATCGCCAAACTGAGGACCGTACCGATCGGATTCGCCAGATTCTTACCAGCGATATCTGGAGCTGACCCGTGAATGGGCTCGTACAGACCCCGCCGGCGACCGAACTCGTCTTGATTGGCCAAGGATGCCGAGGGCAGCATGCCAATCGACCCCGGAATCATTGCGGCACAATCGGAGAGGATGTCGCCGAATGTGTTTTCCGTTACGATGACATCGAACTGGGTCGGCTGACGGACCAGTTGCATCGCACAGTTGTCCACGTACATGTGGCTGAGTTCGACATCGGGATACTCTGATCGCCCCATCGATGACACGACGTCGCGCCAAAGCGCACCCGTGGCAAGTACGTTGCCTTTGTCGACTGAACACAGTTTGTTGCGCCGGCCGCGCGCCAGCTCAAAAGCTACTCGCGCAACCCGCTCGATCTCGTCCGAGAAATACACCAGGCTGTCCACCCCGCGGCGGCGCCCATCCGGCAAGGTCTCTACGCCTCTCGGCTTGCCGAAATACAGCCCTCCGAGCAGTTCTCGCACGACGACGAAGTCTGCCCCGGAGATCACCTCTGGCTTCAGAGGTGAACGGTTCACAAGACTAGGGGTGATCCACACGGGCCGGAGATTGGCGAATACGCCTAGTGCCTGTCGAAGCTCGAGAAGTGCAGAAGGCGGTCGTTCAGAAGGGTGCAGCGTGGAAAAAGCTTCGTTATCCTCAGCCCCAAACAGCACCGCATCGGACTCGAGTGCCAAGGATAAAGTATCGCGAGGTAAAGTCGTGCCGTGTGCCAGATAGGCGTTATATCCTGATACCGCCTCTTTGACATCCAGTTCCATGCTGGACTGCAACCACGCGACTATTGGCTTCAGCGCGGTAAAGATCTCCGGGCCTACCCCGTCGCCCGGCATGATGAGCAATTGCTTTTTTGGCAAGATACGTCTCCTTTAAAAAAACCGTTTTAGTTGAGATGCGAGGGATGCCAGAGCCAAGGGGCGGCGTTGCGCTGACTCGCTTCAAACGCATCAATCTCAGATTGGTGTAGAAGCGTCAGTCCGATCTCGTCCAACCCGTCAATCAATCGTGCTCTTCTCGATGGATCGATATCGAACGCAAGAGTGGCTCCGGTGGCGGTGACGATGGTCTGGTTCGGAAGGTCGACTGTCCACTCCATACCTGGCGCACCGAGTGCGTCGCTGGCGAGTTTTCGCACATCTGCAAAAGGCAGGCTCACCGCCAGGAGGCCGCTATTGACACTGTTCTGAAGAAAAATGTCACCGAAGCTTGGGGCGATCACACATTGGACGCCGAACTCCACAAGCGCCCAGACGGCATGCTCGCGACTCGATCCGCACCCGAAGTTCTCTCCCGCAAGCAGGATCACCGCCTTGCGCCAGGGCTCCTGATTCAAGATGAAATCCGCGCGTTCAGCACCCTCCGCATCGAAGCGCCTGTCCGAGAAGAGCGCCCGATCAAACCCTGTCCGTACGAGCCGCGTCAGGTGCTGCTTGGGACAAATCTGGTCGGTATCGATGTTGTCCTTAAACAGCGGTGCAGCAATCCCTCTCAATACTGTGAACGCCTTCATTCCACTTGCTCCGGGTCCGGATAGGCCAGTCGACCGGTCAACGCCGCTGCCGCCGCGGTAGCCGGACTCACCAGGTGGGTCCGAGCGTCGCGCCCCTGGCGCCCCTCGAAGTTTCTATTCGAGGTAGAGGCACATCGTTGCCCTGGCGCCAATACGTCATCATTCATCGCCAGGCACATGGAACAGCCCGGCGAGCGCCACTCAAAACCCGCCTCCAGAAACAGCGTGTCGAGGCCTTCCGCCTCGGCTGCGGATTTCACCAGGCCGGACCCCGGCACCACGATTGCCGTTACGCCCGAGGAAATCCGGCGCCCCCGCACTACGTTGGCCGCCGCGCGCAGATCCTCCAGTCGGCCGTTCGTACACGAACCGATGAATACATAGTCGAGCTCAATGTCGGAGACCGGCATGCCCGGGCGAAGACCCATGTAATCAAGGGCCCGTTGCATCGAGGCGCGACGGGCAATATCCTGCTCAGCCGAGGGATCCGGCACGCATCCGTCGATCGACACGGAATCCTGTGGCGTCGTCCCCCAGGTGACCATCGGTCGCAGCGAAGACACGTCAATATCGACAATGTGGTCGTAGCGCGCACCATCATCGGTGTGCAGCGCTCGCCAGGATTTAGCCGCAGCGTCCCATTCGACCTCCTTGGGTGCCAAGGGGCGCCCGCGCAAAAACTCGAATGTAGTTTCATCCGGCGCGATCAGGCCTGCCCTGGCACCAGCCTCTATGGCCATATTGCAGAGGGTCATTCGTCCTTCCATCGTGAGGCCAGAGACAGTCGCACCGGCAAACTCGATAACGTATCCAGTGCCGCCTGCGATGCCCACCTTGTTAATGACCAGCAATGCCAGATCCTTGGCGGAAGTCCCCTCAGGCATCTCACCCGTTACCCGGATAAGCATGTTGCGAGGCTTTTTGCGCCACAGCGTCCGGGTTGCGAAGACGTGTTCAACCTCTGAAGTGCCGATACCAAACGCGTAGGCACCAAATGCACCATTGGTCGACGTGTGGCTGTCGCCGCACACGATGAGCGTTCCCGGCAGGCTATAACCTTGCTCTGGTCCGACCACGTGCACGATGCCCTGGCGCGGATCGTTCTCGTCGAAAATTGAAACGCCGTACTCGGACGTGTCTCGATGGAAAGCCTCCATCATTGCCCGGGCCTGCGGATCGACCGGCGGCAAGTGCCGCATACGCGTCGGTATCGTGTGATCAATAACGCCGATCATCGTGTGCGGACGCAGTAGTCGACGTCCTGACGCACGAAGGCCTGAGAACGCAAGTGGCGTTGAACCCTCGTGGAGGATGTGCTTGTCTACATAGAGAAGGTACTCGTCGCCTTTCTGCGTGACGACGTGCGCGTTCCAGATCTTCTCGAATAGAGTCTGTGGTGAGGAGTAGGTGTTCATGCGCCAATTCTATGAAGGGACGCGTCTGTTGAACACAAACTAAAGTTGAGCGTTGCCTGAGAAAAGAATGCCCCTTTCGCCGCGCGTCGCGGGGCCCTGCTGACGAGCCACCAGCCCCTTGCGAGTATGCGGTTTTTTGACGCGATGACGTGGTCCGGCACCACCGGCAAGTCATGCTTCGAATGGGTCGTCGATTTGAATTTGCGCTTTCGCCTGCAGCGCAACCCAAGCTTTTACGAATGGCCGAAAGGCGTTCGGCCGCTTTGACGGCGGACAAGGATCACCACGACAAACGCCTTTTCCGAATCACGACCGCTTGGAGAGAATCGCCCGTCCCACTCGAGATCCGTTCTCGCGGCCGAGTTGAGCTGAGATCCACGCGCCGCAATCCACTACCGCGTCCAGATCGACACCAGTGTCTGCGCCCAGTTCGTTCAATAGATACACGACGTCCTCGGTCGCGACGTTGCCGGTCGCGCCTCTCGCATAAGGACAGCCTCCCAACCCGGCGACCGAGCTGTCGAACACGCGCAGTCCGAACTCGTACGACGCGTGGACGTTGGCTGCCGCCATGCCGTAGGTGTCGTGGTAGTGCCCCGCCAGACAGTCGACAGGAACCCTCGCCGCTACCGCATCGAGCATGCGCCGCACCGAACCCGGCGTGCCGGTTCCAATCGTATCGCCAAGCGACACCTCGTAGCAGCCCAGCTCGTACAGGCGTGCCGCCACGTGCGCGACGTTCTGCGGCGCGATCGCACCGTCGTACGGGCAGGCCACTACGCAGGACACGTAGCCTCGGACCTTGATGCCCTGACGCCTGGCAGCGTCGAGCACGGGAACGAATCGGTCTATCGATTCCTCGATCGAGCAGTTGATATTCTTCTGAGAAAAACCTTCCGACGCGGCCGCGAAGACGGCCACCTCGCTCGCACCTGCGGCCACTGCGGCCTCGAAGCCCTTCAGATTCGGCGTCAGCACCGGGTATTTCACGTTCGGTCGACGTCGCAATCCCTGCATTACCTCGGCCTGGTCCACCATCTGCGGGACCCACTTGGGCGAGACGAACGACGTAACCTCGATATCGCGCAGGCCCGCAGAGGCCAGGCGTTCGATCAGCTCCAGCTTGATCGCGGTAGAGACGCTCTGCTTCTCGTTCTGAAGCCCGTCACGCGGACCGACTTCGACGATGCGTACATGCTCCATCACTCGACTCCTACGTCTACATACCCGCCTGATCGACAATCCATTCTGCGAAAGCACGCACCAGACCCGACTCCCTCCTGCCTGGCCGCACCTCGACAAAATAGCTGCTGCCAGGCGCGCTGATGGTACTGAGGCGAAGAAGCTGCCCCTGGGCGCAAGCCTGGCTTACGAATGTCAACTCCGCGCAAACCGCTCCGAGTCCATTCATGGCAGCCTTATAGGCCATAGAAGACGACCCAAAAAGATATTGCGGCGTAGCAGAGTCTGGCTGCAACTCGCATGCGTGGAACCATCGTAACCAGTCGGTGGTTTTGATGACCGAACTCAAAAGTGGCCAGTCAAGCAGTTCGTTAGGGCTTATCTGCACGTCCAGGTTGGCTGCTTCCCGCCACTGCGGCCCGCATACCGGAGAAATAGTTGTGTCAAACAGGTGGATGCCCCGCTCGTTCCATCCCCCTACACTTGCATAAACCGCGATGTCTGCGCTATCGGTGTCCCAGTCCGTCTCTTCCATAGACGTGGTCAACTGAATACGCGCATCCGGATGCTCCGTCCGAAATGCTCCCAAGCGAGGCAGCAGCCAATATTCAGCAAAAGTAGGCAGAACGTGAATATGCAGACTCTGATTGTCACCGGGTTCGGAAGCACGTCGCGATGCATCTTCGATTGCGGATAACGCACCGGAGACTTTCGTCAGATATTCGGCCCCTTCTTCAGTGAGTCGGACGTCGTTGTGGCCCCGCTTAAATAGTGTGATCCCGAGAAAAGTCTCAAGGTTTGCGACATGCCTGCTAATGGCCCCAGGGCTGACGAACAATTCCTCACCCGCCGCAGTAAAGCCGCCAAGTCGCGCTGCCGCCTCGAACGCTTTAACTGCGTTGAGTGGAGGAAGCTTACGTCGAATATTCATTTTCAATGATGAAGGAGATTAAGGATCGACTCAGTATAGTAAGTCAAGAGCAAAAATAGTGAGTCAAGGCTCAAGATATTGTGGCCGTATCCCAGCGCCTCGCTCGATGCGTGGCCACGCGCATCCAATATACTCAGCTTCAAGCGTTATGGACTATGATTCGCTCTTGCCCGGGAACATGATGCCGAGTAGACAATCTTGACGACCTCAGTAAGTTATCCTTATGGTTTACTCTGACACCGTCTGGATATGTTTTCCCATGGACACCGAACCTCAGCAATTCAGCTTTCCGGACTCGCATGGCTGCATACATTGTTTGTCTTATCGACGTAACCCATCCCGAGAGGTACAACAAGTACATTGAACTCGCGGGTCCCGCTGTTCGGAAGAACGGCGGCCGATTTCTGGCACGAGGATCTGAAGTCGAGGTACTTGAAGGCGGTTGTTACCCGGGCCGTGTGGTCATTGCAGTCTTTGACGACATGGAAGCTGCTCGCCGCTCCTATCATTCTCCAGATTATCAACGAGCTCGAGAACACCGCATCGGAGCAGCAACTTTTCAAGCAATTTTGGTCTCGGACTCTTAGGTTCATCCTGACGCCCCCTCACTCCATTCGGCGCCAGCGACTGATGGCCGTCGAGGCTGATCAATCTACCCCACCCTCTTCCTGGACCTTCTTTTGAAGGCGGCAGTGAGGAGAAGTCCAATGGAGTCGTTCGTATGTCACTGAAAGGGAAAACGCTGTTCATCACCGGCGCCAGTCGTGGGATCGGCTTGGCAATCGCGGTACGTGCTGCACGGGACGGGGCAAATATCGCGGTCATTGCAAAAACCGCTTCCCCTCATCCTAAGCTACCGGGAACTATCTATACTGCCGCGGAGGAGATTGAGGCGGCGGGTGGAAAGGCATTGCCACTGGTTGTGGATGTGCGGGACGCGGAGGCGATCGAGAGCGCAGTTGCGGCGACTGTAGATTGCTTCGGCGGTATAGATATTTGCGTGAACAATGCGTCAGCTATTGGGCTCACGAGGACTATGGAAACTGACCCCAAGCACTATGATTTGATGCATCAGATCAATGTGCGCGGAACTTTCCTTGTATCTCGTGCCTGCATTCCTTACCTGCGTCGTGCGGAAAACCCCCACGTAGTAGCGCTTTCGCCACCACTGAACCTTCACCCACAATGGCTGGGGGCTCACGTGGCATACACCTCGAGCAAGTTCTCGATGAGTATGCTCATGGTCGGCATGGCGGAGGAGTTCCGGAATGACGGCATCGCCTTTAATGGACTTTGGCCGCGCACAACGATCGCGACATCAGCAGTCCGATTTGCCCTTGGCGGAGATGAAGGAATGCGTCACTCGCGGTTGCCAGCCATCATGGCTGATGCCGCCTATGCTTTGTTCTGTCGACCGGCACATACCAACACCGGGAATCTCTATCTCGATGAGGAGGTTTTGAAAGAGGAGGGCATGCAGGACTTCGATGCGTACCTGGTTGACCCTACAGTTGAACCGGCATTCGATCTCTTCGTGGATGCTACTAACCCACCGGTCTAGTTCGGGACGCCATGCTCGTCGATCGCACGCCATCTCACGCGATCGGCACAAGAACCTGACAACACCGTCACGACTGCCCGATCACCCCGGCCATGACTCAGTCGGTCGCCGCGCTGATGAACGTAAGCGCGCGTTAGCCGTCTGATATGAACGTCCCGCCCGAAAGGACAGAAGACGCCGATGACGCTTCCGCTTTGCCGTTCTGCCCGAGGATCCGTGTGATCGACTTCCCTCCGTTTCGGCTAGATCGCGTGAATCGCTGCGTCTGGGAATGCGGGCCCGACGGCACGAGCCGCCGGCTCGCATTGACGCCGCGCGCATACGACGTGCTGCAATACCTGATCGATCACGCCGGCAAGCTCATCACGCACGATGAATTCCTCGATGCGCTGTGGCAGGACATGCCTGTGCAGCCCGAGGTGCTGAAAGCCCATATGCTCTCGGTGCGTACGGCGCTCGGCGACGATCCGACGCATCCGAGCTTCATCGAAACGCATCGCGGCCGCGGCTATCGCTTCATTGCGCCGCTGCACGGCAGCGCCAACCCCAGCGTGCCACCAACGCGCGAGCGCGGCCACGGGCCATTCGTCGGCCGCATGCCGCCACTGAACCGGCTGAAGGTGCTGTTCGAGGAAGCGCGCGAGGGCGCATCGCGCATTGTCTTCGTCGCGGGCGAGCTGGGCATCGGCAAGACGACCCTCGTCAACCAGTTCCTCGACTCGTTCGATAGCGATGCCACGGTGCTGACTTCGCTCGGGCGCTGCATCGAAAGCTACAGCGGCACCGAGCCGTACTACCCGGTGCTGGATGCGCTGATCCAGTTGGTTCGTGGCCAAACGGGTCCGATGATCATCAGCATGCTCCTGTCGATCGCACCCACCTGGGCGCTCCGGATATCGGCCTCCGTACCACCGCCGTACCGCACCGAACTGCAGCATCAGGTGATCGGCGCAGCGAGTAGTCATATGCTGCGGGAGATCTGCGAATTCCTCGAGGCACTTTCGCTCCAGCAGCCGCTTGCCCTTGTGTTTGAAGACCTGCATTGGTCAGACTACTCGACGGTGGACATGCTGTCCGCCCTTGCCCGCCATCGCAGCAACGCGCGGCTGATGGTGATCGCCACTTACAGGCTCGAGGATACCCTGGTCGCGCAGCATCCGTTGGGTCAACTGACGCGCGATCTGAGACTGCAGAAGCTCTGTCACGATATCCTGCTGGAACCGCTCACCGAAACGGCGATCGCTGAATATATGACCGGCGGCGGTCCGAACGACCCTCCGTCCGAGGACATCGGGGGCTTCGCACAACTCGTACGTGAACGCTCTGGTGGCAACCCGCTTTTCATGGTTGCGACACTCGATCATCTCGTCGAGCAAGGCATTGCGCAATTGACACCGGAGGGCTGGAGGTTGCGTGTGCCACCGTCGAACGTACGGCTCGAAGTGCCGCTCAGGCTCAGTCAGATGATCGAACATCGCATTCAGCGGCTGGCTGCCGGACAGCAGCGCGCGCTCGAGGGCGCAAGCGTGGCCGGCCTGACATTCGGCGCAACCACTGCGGCCCTCGCCGCCGGAATGAGCGAGGAGCATTTCGAGGACATTTGCGAGGCGCTGTGCCGCCAGCAGAGCTTCATTCGGCGCGAGCCGGCTTCCACGCCGGTCGGCGGCCTCGCCGCGCCCACCTACTCCTTCCGTCACATGATGTACCGGCAGACCTTCTACGGCAGACAAGGTCCGCTGCGCACGGCACGTTCGCACCTGCGCGTCGCGGAGGCGCTCGAGGCGCAGTTTCTGTTACACGCGCGCGGCGATGTCGCGGCGGAGCTCGCCCAGCATCTGGCCGCGGCGAAACGCTGGGAAGCCGCGCTCGGCTATCTGCGCATCGCGGTCGAGACCGCGAAGAAATGTCTCGCGTACCACGACGCACTAGCTTTGCTCGATCGCGCGCTGATGTTCGCCGCCAACCTTCCCGATGCGGCACGCGCGACGGCGGAGGCCGAATTTCTCGAAGGCCGCGCTTCGATCGTCGCTGCAGCTCACGATCCGCGCACGCGTGAAACTGGGAACAACTTGCCAGGTACGCCGCGCGATACGGTCTGATCGACATTCAAGTCCGTGTGCTGATGAGTTGCGATTCAGGTCCGCGAGCCGCAAGCCGACTTCCGCTCCCGCGCAGTCGAACGCAGCGAGGCGAAGTCCGCATTCAACGAGACGCCGATGGTCGCGAAGGCCTCTTTCATGTGGGATCCAACGCCCGTCATATTGCGTACACGCAACCGCCTCATGCAGGCCAACGACCGTTGCTATTCGACTCGATCTTTATCTTTTACGGCACAGAACGTCTGCGCCGTAAAGCACGTGGGAAGAATGATGCGATGCTGGATCTCGGCAAGAGTACCCATTGGCCCGGAAGAAATGACAAGATCAGGCAAGGATACGGGAGTTTTTCTGTAGCCGGCACGCTACCGATACGCGAAACTCAGCCAATTGATCATCGAGGATCAGGACCATGCTCGCCAACGCCCCGGTTCAAACCGTACTCGATACGCAAGCCATTACTACCTTACTGTATCGCAGCCTGCGCTATGCCGACGAAAAGCGCACCGATGAACTGCCGCATTGCTATGCAGACATCGTCACCATCGATTTCGGCGGCGTGAAACCGTCACAGCAGATTTCCGCAAAGGATCTTGCAGCGTGGGCTGGGCGCGCCTATGCACTGGTCAAAACGCAGCATATGATGTTCAACGTCGGAGTCGAAGTAAACGGTGACAACGCCACATCCCGATCGTGCGGTCACGCGCTGCACGAGCGCACCGACCACGAAAGACTTTTGGCATATCTACCCACACTACGAGAACGGGTACGTCCGTACGGCAGACGGCTGGCGAATCGATCGCATCCGTATGACGCCGATTTTCGAGCAAGGTAACCGTGCATTCCTAGAAGAATCGTGGACAGCAGCCGGTAGTACGGCATGATGAACCGACCTTTGACGGAACATAGCCACCGCTGCATTACCGTGAATGCCATCATTCCGACCGCACTCGAAGGCCCTAGTCCATTGAACCAATGAAATTGCACCGATCTAAAGGTGTATGGGCAAAATGAATCTGAGAGAAGCCGAGCGCGAAGAACTGCTGTCGATGCAGCGCAGCCGAACGATGGCCGTTGGCCCGGTAAGGCGAGCACGGTTGATCCTGCTGCTCGACGAGGGGGCCTCGCGCGGGGCAATCATGAACGAATTGCGATGCGGTTCGCGTTTCATCACCGCCTGACAAACCCGCTTCGCCAGTGAGCGTCTGGCAGGCCTGTATGGCAGGCACCCAGGTCGTGCGCCGCGCCTTGACCTGGCGCGTCTTGAGGCGAGAGTGCTCGACTACACTCTCAGGTGCAAACCGGCCGGCGGCTCGACGCATTGGAGCCGCCGCAAGTTGGCCGCGCAGTTGGGCGTGCCCTTCATGACGGTTCAACGTATCTGGCGCAAGCGCGACGTTCGGCCGCACCGTCTCGATATCCACATGGTGTCGAACGATCCCGACTTTGAGGCCAAGGCTGCCGATGTGATCGGCCTGTACCTGAACCCACCGTTGCATGCGGCGGTATTCTGCGTGGACGAGAAAACGGCCATTTAGGCGCTTGATCGGAAAGACCGGATGTTGCCGCTCTCGCCCGGTCGCGCTGAAAGTCACAGCTTCGAATACAAACGCAACGGTACCCTGAGCCTGTTTGCAGCGTTGAATGTCGCCGCCGGCGAAGTGCTGGGCAAGACTGCGCCACGACATACGAGTGCCCAGTTCGTCGCGTTCCTCACCGAGGTGGTATCGGCACAGTCAGCCAGAAAGGAGATTCACGTGATCTGCGACAACGTTAGCAGCCACAAAGCCGACGTCGTGCAAGCCTTTCTGGCTAACCATAGGAAAGTCTCGATACATTACACCCCCACGTATTCGTCATGGTTGAACCAGGTCTAGAACGAATGGCACTTACTTAAGTCAGCATGGAGGAGAAGACGCGGGTAAGTACTTGAAGAGAAACGGAGGAGGCTGATCCAGGGATTGATAGGATGGGTGTTACGAGGCAAACACCCGTCTCATTCCAAGGACCAGCCCCCATGGATCGTAATGCACGAAGTCATCACAGGCAAACACGAGGCGGCGTTCAAAGCCGGGCACGCAGAGCCCAGGCGGTTGACTACTTCAACATATTGACGAGCCCCGGGCTGTTGGACATAACGGAAGCGCATTTGCCAGAACATCGGGAACGACTGTATCCGCCGACGGTGACGCTGTCGATGTTCATGCGCCAGGCGCTGGAAGAGGACGCCTCGTGTCAGAAGGCGGTCAACGGGTGGGCCGCGCAGCGAGCTGCCGACGGGCTGCGACCGATGAGTGTGCGTACGGGAGGCTACTGCCGCGCTCGCCAGAGACCGCCGCTGACGATGGTGCGGGAGTTGGCGCACGAGACAGGACGTCAACTGCACGAGCAGGCCAGAGCGGCCTGGAAGTGGCGCGGGCGCCCGGTCAAGCTGGTTGACGGTACAGGGATCTCGATGCCCGATACGCCGTCGAACCAGGCCCGCTTCCCGCAGTCCGGTTCGCAGGCCGAAGGAGTGGGATTTCCGTTAGCCTGTCTGGTTGCGGTGATCTGTCTGGCAAGCGGCGCAGTGCTGGAGGCGGCTGTCGGAACGTACGCGGGCAAAGGCAGCGGGGAGCTGACGGCGTTTCGCATGCTGCAAGATACGTTTTGCAAAGGTGATGTGATCGTCGCCGATGCCTTGTACTGCCACTACTTTCTGATGGCCTCAATGATCGACGCCGGAGTGGATGTCGTGATGGAACAGCATGGGGCGCGCCGCACCGACTTTCGGCGAGGCAAGTCGCTGGGTGGACTTGCCCCTGCATGACCGGACATGCGGTCACGCTTAGGTTGGTGAATTTGCTCGCTGGCGAAACTCCCATGGTGAGCGGTATTTCAGGGCGCTATGCGGATGCGACTCGTTGTAGTGGTCAAACGCGATGGCCAGGTTCTGCAACGCCGTTCTCGCGTCTGGCTTGGGCATCCACGAGACGTAGTCTCTCTTCATCGTTTTGACGAAGCTCTCGGCCGTCCCGTTGCTCTGCGGACTGCGGACCGGCGTCGTGATGGGTTTCAGGCCCACTTTTTTCGAGAACGTCAGCGTCTCCTCGGCAATGTAGCAGGAACCGTTGTCGCTGAGCCATTCGATTTCGTTGTCGGCCTTCAGCGCACCATCGAAACGGTTTTCTACAGCCTGAAGCATGACATCACGCACCATGTCTCCGGTATAGCCTCCAGCGGTCGCAGCCCGGCTCATGGCTTCCCGGTCGCAGCAGTCCAGTGCAAAGATGACGCGCAGCGGTGAGCCGTCATCACAACGGACTCGAAGCCGTCCGAGCACCAGCGCGCATTGCTCCGGTCCCCCGCGACCTTGCCGTCGTGCCGGCGCGTGGATTGGGGATGTGGAGGGCGGCGCTCGAGCAGCAGGCCGTGGGTATGCAAGACCCGATAAACCCGTTTTGCATTAACGCGAGGCTGCCCCTGTGCGTCCCGGTTTCGCCGTAGCAGGGCCCAGGCGCGCCGGTAGCCGTAAGTAGGCAAATCAGCAACCAGCCCCTGCTGCTCCGCAACGAGCGGCATGTCGTCACGGGCGGGCGTCTTGCGCTTGTCGACCCATTCAGCGTCGCGCTTTGATTTCACTGCGAGATTAGAGCGCGACACACCCAGGACTTCACAGACCGTCTTCATCGGTCGTCCCCCGGCAGCAATGGTGAACGCGCAATCGATTTTTTTGCCCGGCCGTACTCCACTGCTTCGCGGAGGATTTCCACTTCCATCGTCTTCTTGCCCAGCAGTCGCTGGAGTTCACGAATCTGCTTCATCGCTTCGGCCAGGTCGGATGCCGGTACCACCTGCTCGCCGGCACTGACTGCTGACAGGCTTCCGTCCTGATAGAGCTTGCGCCAGGCGAACACCTGGTTTGCATTCACCTGATGACGACGGGCAACTCCGGATACGGTTGCGCCGGGCTCGAAGGTCTCGCGCACTATCGCAAGCTTCTCCTCGACAGAGCGCCGGCGGCGCTGTTCGGGCTGGGTCAAAACTTCAATGGGTTCCACGTTAGAACTGGGCTTAAACATAGGCGTAAGACTACCTCAAAGTTTAAGCGTTACCTCGTGTCCGGTTTTCGCCGGGGCCGGCCCACTGGGCATGCGCGATCACATTGTGACGTGGCCCAAACCCCGGCAGCGTCCCGACTGGATGACGCGTGAGCAGTACCAGGCCTTCCCCGATGAACTGATGGTGCGCGAGTCCAGGCTGCATCACCGAGTGTCACCACAATGCTTGATGCACGCAAGACCAGCAAACAGGACCTCTCGCAGTTGTACGCCAGGCGTTGGAACGTGGAACTGGATCTACGTAACATCAAGACGACGATGGGTATGGACGTACTGCATTGCCAGACTGCCCACATGAACGAGAAGGAGATCTGGGTCCATCTGCTGGCCTATAACGTGATCCGGTTGCTGATGGCCCAAGCCGCGAGCCACTATGCCGCCGATCCGAGAACACTGAGTTTCAAACACACCGTGCAGCTATGGACTGAATGGCTGGCCCGAGGTCTGACAGCAACCCACGACCAGAGTCTCCTGTTCAACCTGATCGCACAGTCTTGCGTTGGGAATCGCCCCAGTCGCATCGAACCACGAATGCGGAAACGAAGACCGAAGTCTTACCC
>Ga0153933_1000060_pt1 | contig 63370 bp, 50 predicted proteins | sample TSNJ017MetaG_FD_102275 | JGI IMG/M metagenome (GOLD analysis project Ga0153933, IMG submission 102275) | Attine ant fungus gardens microbial communities from New Jersey, USA - TSNJ017 MetaG | ecosystem: Host-associated > Fungi > Mycelium > Unclassified | place: USA: New Jersey, Wharton State...
ACTGCGGTCATGAGTGCGGTCAGCCTGAACGTCGTTTTGGACGTCTTTTTAAGCGTCTTGGCGCGAAGCGCGTGATGGAACAGCATGGGCAATCTACCGACGGTGGCCGGCCGCGAAACGGCGAAGTCCGGTTCCGGCCCTGATTAGATCAGAAGCGTGGCGCAGTCTCTTGTTTTTGCGGTTTTTGGTCACACGGAGCGGTATGCACTTGTCCCGAAACCGCTATAAGGAGCCACCGAATACGGCCAGTCTGGGGCGGTAACCGGTGCTGGAACCTTAATTCGGCGGCAGCCGCCCAAATAGCACAGATATCCATGCAAGACGCCACTGTGAGAGACCGTGTGACCAGCCTGCTGACCGCGTCGGGGCGGAGCGATGTTCCGCCGTTCATGGTGATGGACGTGATGGCCGCGGCGGCACGAATTGAGGCGGCCGGCGGCCGCGTCATCCACATGGAGGTCGGTCAGCCCGCGGCCTCGGCACCGAAGCCGGCGATCGCGGCGGCCCAGGCCGCGCTGCAGGACGGGCGGATCGACTACACCTCCGCGCTCGGGATTCCGTCCTTGCGCGCGCGCATCGCCCGTCACTATCGCGAGACATATCGCTGTGACGTCGATGCCGAGCGCATCATCGTCACCACCGGCTCGTCGGGCGGTTTCATCCTCGCGTTCCTGGTGATGTTCGAGCCGGGTGACCGGGTCGCCGTCACCGTTCCGGGCTATCCGCCATACCGGCACATCCTCACCGCGCTCGGCTGCGAACCGGTGCTGATCGAAACATCAAGCGACACGCGCCACGCGCTGACCGGCGAGGCGCTGCTCGCGGCCCATCGCAAGGCGCCGCTGAAGGGCGTGCTGGTCGGCAGCCCTGCCAACCCGACCGGCACGATGATGTCGCGCGAGGCCCTGGCGAGCCTGATGGCGGCTGCCGAGAGCGCCGGCATCCGGTTCATCTCCGACGAGATCTATCACGGCCTCGACTACGCGTTTCCGGCGGTGACGGCGGCGGAGTTGTCGCCACGGGCGCTGGTGATCAACTCGTTCTCGAAATACTTCTGCATGACCGGCTGGCGGGTCGGCTGGATGGTGGTGCCGGAGGTGCTGGTGCGGCCGATCGAGCGGCTGCAGCAGAACCTCTCGATCTCGGTGCCGACGCTGTCGCAGATCGCGGCGGAAGCGGCGTTCGAAGGCCGCGATCAGATGGAAGCGATCAAGCGCGGTTATCTGGAGAACCGCCGCATCCTGATCGAGGGCCTGCCGAAGGCGGGGCTCACAAAATTCCTGCCGGCGGACGGCGCGTTCTATCTCTACGCCGACGTCTCCGACTTCACGTCGGACAGCTTTGCGTTCGCAAGCGAGATGCTTGAGAAGACGCATGTCGCGGCGACACCGGGCGTCGATTTCGACCCCGTCCACGGCCGCGCCTTCATCCGCCTTTCCTACGCGCGCTCGGCCGCCGAGATGCAGGAGGCGGTTGCACGGATCGCCCATTGGCTTAAATAGCCGCCGATTTTCAAGGGCGCATCCTGGAGCTTTCACTTGTCGGTCAAATCGGTTTCGCCGCGCAACGCAAGCGCGGCCTTTCCAGCCCCCGCGCAGTTCCATTTGACTTGAACGGCAAAGTCGATTTTGGGTGGTGCCGCACTTCTGAGGGGGAGTTAAATAAAATGGCAACGAAATCAGTTGCCACGGCTGTGCCGGCGACTGCCGGCAGCAAGCCGTGGTACAAAATTCTCTATGTCCAGGTCCTGATCGCGATCGTGCTCGGCGCAGTCGTGGGGGCCGAGTGGCCCCATTTGGCCACCAACGACTGGATCAAGGCGCTCGGAGACGGCTTCATCAAGCTGATCAAGATGGTGATCGCGCCGATCATCTTCTGCACCGTCGTCTCCGGCATCGCGCATATCCAGGATGCCAAGAAGGTCGGCCGCATCGGTATCAAGGCGTTGCTCTATTTCGAGATCGTCTCGACCTTCGCGCTGCTGATCGGCCTCATCATCGGCAATGTGGTGAAGCCGGGCGCAGGCTTCGGCAGCGCGGCCGCGAACGCGCAGGCGGTCGCCGGCTTTGCCAAGCAGGCGGAGGCGCAGAAGAGCGTCGACTTCATCCTGCACATCATTCCGGATACCGTGGTCGGCGCGTTCGCGCAGGGCGAGATCCTGCAAGTGCTGCTGTTCTCGGTGCTGTTCGGCTTTGCCATCATGGGGCTCGGCGAACGCGGCCACACCATCCGCGCGTTCATCGACGACGCCGCGCACGCCGTGTTCGGCGTCATCTCGATCGTGATGCGCGCCGCGCCAATCGGCGCCTTCGGCGCGATGGCCTACACGATTGGCAAGTTCGGCACCGGTGCGATCCTCAATCTGATGGGCCTGATCGCGACGTTCTACCTGACCGCTGCGCTGTTCATCGTCCTGGTGCTCGGCATCATCGCGCGGATCGCGGGCTTCTCGATCTTCAAGTTTCTTTCCTACATCAAGGATGAACTGCTGATCGTGCTCGGCACCTCGTCGTCCGAGAGCGCGCTGCCGTCCCTGATGGAGAAGCTCGAACGGCTCGGCTGCTCGAAATCGGTGGTCGGCCTCGTGGTGCCCACGGGCTATTCGTTCAACCTCGACGGCACCAACATCTACATGACGCTGGCGACGTTGTTCATCGCGCAGGCGCTCGGCTACGATCTCAGCTTCAGCCAGCAGCTCACGATCCTGGTCGTGGCGATGCTCACGTCAAAGGGCGCATCGGGCGTCACCGGCGCCGGCTTCATCACACTGGCCGCGACGCTTGCGGTGGTCGATCCGCGGCTGGTGCCGGGCATGGCGATCGTGCTCGGCATCGACAAGTTCATGAGCGAATGCCGCGCGCTCACCAATCTCTGCGGCAACGGCGTGGCCTGCGTGATCGTCGCCTGGTGGGAGGGTGAACTCGACCGCGACAAGCTCAACGCCAACCTCGCCAGGCGGATCGATCCGACCGACATGGAGACCGCGGTCACGACCGATTAAGTCGATCCAGGTCAGAACCGATCCGGCCGATACGGCGAGGCATCTATCGGCGATGCCTCGCCGTTCATCGTTTCGGCGAGCAGTCGCGCCGTGGCCGGGCCGAGCGTGAAGCCCTGATGGCCGTGGCCGAAATTCGTCCATAGTCCGCGATGGCGTGGTGCCGGCCCGAGCACGGGCAGCATGTCGACGGTGCAGGGGCGGGTGCCGAACCACGGCTCGGGCTCGACGCGCGTGCCGATCTCGAGCAGTCCGCGCGCGGCGGCTTCCGCGTGGCCGAGCTGAATGGGCGTTGCCGGAGCGCCCGGGCTGGTCAGCTCCGCGCCGGTGGTAATGCGGATTCCCTTCGCCATCGGCGCCATCGCATAGCCGTTGGCGGCATCGACCAGCGGCAGATCGAGCGGAGTGCCGCCCTGATAGTGCATGTGGTAGCCGCGCTTGCGCACCAGCGGGATCTGATAGCCGAACCGGCGCAGCAGGTCGGGAGACCACGGTCCGAGCGCGACCACGGCGGCAGCGGCATCGAGCCGGCCTTGCTCGGTGTCGACCGACCAGCCGGTGGCCGTCTGCGTCAGTGTCTGCGCATCGCCGCGCACAAGCATGCCGCCGAGGCGCTCGAACAGGCCGGCATAGGCCGAGACCAGCCCGCCGGGATCGGACACCGTCCAGGGCGCGAGCCAGTGAATCGCGCCGGGCAGGTCGTCGCGCAGCAAAGGCTCGGCCTTGGCGAGCTCTTTGCCATCGAGCACCCGGAACTGGACGCCATAGTCGCGCCGGTTTTCTTCCGCGGTCGCGATCGCCTCGTCCAGCGCGCTCCGGTCGCGGTGCAACAGCCGATAGCCGGCGCGTCGGATCAGATTGCCGGCATGCGCCTCGCTGATCAGGGTGTCGTGCTCGGCTGTCGCATAGGCGATCAGCCGCGCCCAGGCGAGCGTGGCTTCGCGGTGCCGCTCCGGCGTGGAGTGCCACCAGTAGCGCAGCAGCGGACCGGCGTGCCGGGGCAGCGAGGCGAGGCGATAGCGCACGTCATTGGCGCGGCCGGCCGCGATCCTGACGAGCGTTGCGAGATCGCGCGGCATCGGATAGGGCCTGACCGCCTCGCTCTGGATGATGCCGGCATTGCCGTAGCTGGTCTCCCGGCCGGGCTCCTTGCGGTCGACCAGCATCACTGACCAGCCACGCCGCTGCAAATGCAGCGCCGTGCTGACGCCCACCATGCCGCCGCCAAGAATGATTGCGCTTTTCATTGCAGTCCTGCTCTCCGTCAGTCGGGGAGTGGAGCGAGCCTGGTCCGGTCCGCCTTGATGGTTGCCGCGACGATGACGGCCATCTGCGCCAGCGCCAGCGAGATCGCGGCGCGGTCGATGTAGGAAATGCAGAACGCGAGATAGAGCAGGACGAATCCGACGACACTGGTGCTCCGCTTCGGCAAGTCAGACATCATCATCTCCGATCACATAACTAGTCCCACGCGAGGAAGCCCGGTGCCTCGGACAGCGATGGCGCTGCGGCGAGCCGCGCGAGATCGGGGACCGGCCGGCGCAGGTCCGCTCTCGCGGCGAACACAGCCTCGAGCGCAGCCGCCACGGCCAGCACGATGGCGTCGCCGCCGCGCGGGCCGACGATCTGCAGGCCGAACGGCATGCCCGCCTCGTCGACGCCGACCGGGAGGCTCAGGGCCGGGTGCCCTGCGAGCGTCACCGCATAGGCGAGCGCAAGCCAGTGGAAGTAGGACTTGGTCGGCGCGCCGTCGATCTCGGTCGGGTAGAGCTCGGACCAGGGGCGAGGGCTCAGCGTGATGGTCGGGCTGATCAGGACATCGCAGCTTTCGAAGAAGGTCTGATACGCGCGGTAGATTCGCGTCTGCGTCGCGGCTGCGCGGGCGTAGTCCTCAAGATCGTAACCGAGCCCTTCCTCGACATTGGCCCGCACATTGGGGCCGAGCATGGTTGGGCGCTCCTTGTAGGTCTTGCCATGCGTCGCCAGGAACAGCGCTGCGCGCAGCACCGCGAAGGCGTCGTCCGCGCCGGAGCAGTCCGGCGTCGCCTCGCGGCATTCGGCGACGACAGGCGCGAGCTGTTCGACGCGGTGACGGAAGACGCGCCGGATCGCGCGCTCGGTCGGGGCGAAGCCGAAATCCTCGGTGAAGGTGACGCGGAGTTTTGCAAGCTCCGTCGGACGGGGCGTGTTCCAGCGCTCGCGTCGTCCGCGCAGAGGTTCACCCGGCAACGTGTAGGCCAGTGGATCGCGCGCGTCATCGCTCGCCATCACCGAGAGCATCAGCGCAGTGTCGGCGACATTGCGCGCCATCGGGCCGTCGGTCGACAGATTGGACCAGCCGAAGGCGCGCCGTTCGCTGGCCACGAGGCCATAGGAGGGGCGCATGCCGACAATGCCGGCATAGGCGGCGGGGTTGCGCAGGCTGCCGCCGGTGTCGGAGCCCGACGCGAGCGGGGCCATCCCGCACGCCAGCGCCACCGCGGAGCCGCCCGAGGAGCCGGCGGCCGAGCGTGAGGGGTCGAACGGATTGCCGGTCGCGCCGTGCACGGGATTGCGGGTGTTGCCGCCGGCCGCCCATTCCGGCGTGTTGGTCTTGCCGATGATAACAGCGCCGGCTCCGCGCAGCCGCGCTACCGAGGCCTGGTCGGCCGCCGGGACGTGGTTGGCGAACAACGGGCTGCCATAGGTCGTGCGCAGGCCGGCAGTGTCCTGGGTATCCTTGATCAGCAGCGGGAGGCCGTGCAGGGGGCCGAGTTCGTCGCCGCGGAGGATGGCGGCTTCGGCGGCCTTGGCGGCCGCGCGCGCAGCTGACACATCGAGGGTCACGACGGCATTGACGGCGTGATTGGTCGCGGCGATGCGCGCAAGGCAAGCGTCGAGCAGCTCGACCGGTGAGATCGCGCGCCTGGCCATTAGCCGGCTGAGTTCAAGAGCACTCGAATCGCAGAGTCCGTTCACGCCCGACCTCTTTCTATTTGTGAAAGTTATTTAGCATATCGGAAACAAGTGCAACGCATGAATATTGACCGGATTCCTCACATTTTTGCACATTTGCTAGCTGTTCCGCGCAGGAGGCTGTCAGGCAGCCGATCTACCGAGCCTGCGATTTGACTGATCCGACAAATATTTTTCGAGCCGCCGATGCGTGGTAGAGATGCGCCATGAGTGACATCACGACATCAGAGGGAACCAGTTCCCAGCTCGGCCAGTGCCTGAAGGCTGCCCGCCAGGCCCGGGGCCTGACGCTGAAACAGGTCGCCGAGCGAACCGGCATGGCGCTGTCGACCCTGTCGAAGGTCGAGAACGGGCTGATGTCGCTGACCTACGACAAGCTGCTGCAACTCACCTCGGGCCTGCAGATGGAGATCGCCGAGCTGTTCAATCCGACAGCCGGCCGGCCCGGCCAGGACCGGCCGGTGACCGCGCGCCGCAGCATCAGCCGTGCCGGCCAGGGGCAGGTGATCGCGACCAAATTCTACACCTACACCTATCAATGCACGGACCTGATCGGCAAACGCATGGTGCCGATCGTCGCCGAGGTGCGGGCGCGCTCGCTGGAGGAGTTCGGCCCGCTGCTGCGCCACGCCGGCGAGGAGTATTTTCTGGTGACCAGCGGGCGGGTCGCTGTCCATACCGAGTTCTACGCGCCGGAAATCCTGAATGCGGGCGACGGCATCTATCTCGACAGCACGATGGGGCACGCCTACCTCAACGCGGGTGACGCGCCGGCCAAGGGCGTCTGCCTGTGCACCAGCGAGGCGCCGGATCTCTACGATCAGCTGCGCCGCATTGCGAGCCGCGACGCGCCTGCGGACGATTGAAGACGCGTCCGCCCAATAAAAAACGCCCGGCTGAGCCGGGCGTTTTTGTGTGAGGCGGTTAGTTGCCGCCGCCGAAGCGCCGCGACCACCAGCCCTTGCGGGTTGGAGCCTCGGTGGTGGCGGCCGGCATCGGCTCAGCGGCCGGAGCAGTGGACGTCTCGGCCGGGCTCTCGACCAGCGCGGGGGCAGGAGCTTCCGGTGCGGGGCTTGAGGCGAAGCTGACCTTCTCGCGCACCGTCGAACGTCGCCGCGCGGCACGATCGGCTTCAGCCGGCGTTTCCTCCGATGTCGCAACGGCCTCGACAGGCGCCGGCTGGACCGGCGACAGCTCGGCCGGCTGCGGATCGACTAGCTGCGCGACGGGCTCGGGCTGCACCAGCGAGGGGGCAGGCTCGCTCGAACCACCATCGAAGTCGGCGACCGCCTCGACGGCTTCCGGCGCTTGTGTCGGGCCGAGCTCATCGGTGATCGATCCGGCGAGACCTTCCTCGGGTCCGCCACCGCGACGGCGACGGCCGCCACGACGTCCGCGGCGGCGGGGGCGACGCTCGCCATTGCCGCCTTGATCGTCACGGGCAAAGCCCGGCTGCCCGTCGCTGTCCTCGTCGTCGCCTTCGGCGTCCTCGGCCGCGACCGCGTCCGTGCCCTCGGGCGCCACATGCATGAGGTCGCCGTCTTCGCTTGCCGGCGCAGCACCCTCGCGGGCTTCGCCGCTGCTGCCGCGGCCGCGCCGCCGGCGGCGCCGCTTGCGGCGCTGACCATCGCCTTCGCCCTCGGCGCCGGCTTCCTCGGCTGTTGCCTGATCGTCGGTAAGGCCTTCGGTTTCCTCGGTCTCGATCTCGGCTTCGTAGTCGAACAGTTCTTCCTCGTCGTCAGCCTCTTCGGTCTGCGACGGGGCCGCGGCGGCCTGCGCTGCCAGCAGCGCCTTGGCGGCTTCGAGCGTATGCACCTGCTCGCCGCGATCGATGATGTAGGATTGCTGGCCGCTCACCGTGGCGTCGGCGACCACCGAGAGCGAGACCTTGAAGGCGTTCTCGAGGTCGCGCAGATGGCCGCGCTTGTGGTTGAGCACGTAGAGCGCGACGTCGGTGCGGGTACGGACCACCAGATTGTGGGTCGCGCCCTTCATCAGGATTTCCTCGATGCCGCGCAGCAGCTGCAACGCCACCGACGAGACCGAGCGGACATGTCCCGAGCCGCCGCATTGCGGGCAGGGCTCGGTCGAGCTTTCCAGCACACTGGCGCGGATGCGCTGGCGCGACATCTCCAAGAGGCCGAAATGCGAGATGCGGCCGACCTGGATCCGCGCCCGATCCTGACGCAGGCAGTCCGACAATTTGCGCTCGACCGCACGGTTGTTGCGCTTCTCGTCCATGTCGATGAAGTCGATCACGATCAGGCCGGCAAGGTCGCGCAGCCGGAGCTGGCGCGCGACTTCCTCCGCCGCCTCCAGATTGGTCTTGAGTGCAGTGTCCTCGATGTGGTGCTCGCGCGTCGCCCGTCCCGAGTTGACGTCGATCGACACCAGCGCCTCGGTCTGATTGATCACGATGTAGCCGCCGGAGCGCAGCTGCACGGTCGGCGAGAACATCGCGTCGAGCTGGCTCTCGACGCCCATGCGCGAGAACAGCGGCTGGCCGTCGCGATACTGCTTCACCGCGCGCACATTCGCCGGCATCAGCATCTTCATGAAGTCGCGCGCTTCCCGGTAGCCGGCTTCGCCCGCCACCTGGATCTCGTCGATCTCCTTGTTGTAGAGGTCGCGCAGCGAGCGCTTGATCAGCGAGCCTTCCTCATAGACGAGGCTCGGCGCCTGCGACTTCAGCGTCAGGTCGCGCACGGTTTCCCACATCCGGATCAGGTATTCGAAGTCGCGCTTGATCTCCGGCTTGCTGCGGGCGGCGCCGGCGGTGCGCAGGATGATGCCCATGCCCTCGGGCACGTCGAGATCCTGCACCACTTCCTTCAGCCGCGAGCGGTCCTGGGCCGAGGTGATCTTGCGGCTGATGCCACCGCCGCGGGCGGTGTTGGGCATCAGCACGGCGTAACGGCCGGCGAGCGACAAATAGGTGGTGAGCGCTGCGCCCTTGTTGCCGCGCTCTTCCTTGACGACCTGCACCAGCATCACCTGGCGGCGCTTGATGACTTCCTGGATCTTGTACTGGCGGCGCGGACGGAACGGGCGCTCCGGAACCTCCTCGAGCACGTCGTCGCCGCCGACGGACTCGACGACTTCCTCTTCCTCGCCGTCCTCGCTGTCATCTTCCTCATCGTCGGCCGCGTCATCGCCATCCTCGGCTTGAGCTGCGACGGCTTCTTCCGACGCTCCGTGCTCGGCGACCACGACGTCGCCGGTGCTCGGATAGGCTTCTTCGGCATGGCCCGCGATCGGCGCATCGTCGGCGTGCGCGGTGTTTTCCTCGACCTGCTCGTCATGCGCCCGCTCGGGCTCATGATTGATCTCGACAAGTTCGACGGTCTCCGGCGTGGCTGATGCAGCCGAGGCATGGATGGCCGCAGCCACCGGTGCCTCGCTCAGCGCCGGGGCATGATCGTGCTCATCGTGATGGTCATGATCATGATGCTCATGGTCGTGATGCTCGTGGCCGTGATCATGGTGGTCATGGTCATGGTCATGGTCATCATGCTCATGTTCATGATGATCGTGGCCGTGATCGTCGTGTCCATGGTCATGATCATGCGCCTCATGGGCATGACCCTCATGGGCACTTACCTCGTGATCATGGTGCTCGGCATCGACGGGGTGCTCGTGAGCCTCATGCGGCTGCGCGGCCTGCGCCTCGGTGCCGGCGCCCTCGACCACCTCGCTCTGGACGCGGTCGCCATGGCCGCGGCGGCGGGCATTGCGATGGCGCGAGCGACGGCGGTGGCCGCGGTTCTCGTGCTCTTCCTCGGCCTCGCGGTGAGCGCGTTCATCGGCCTCTATCAGCGCCTGACGGTCGGCGACCGGGATCTGGTAGTAGTCAGGATGGATTTCGCTGAAAGCCAGGAAGCCGTGACGGTTGCCGCCATATTCGATGAAGGCAGCTTGCAGCGACGGCTCGACGCGCGTGACCTTGGCGAGGTAAATGTTACCGCGCAGTTGCTTGCGCTGGGCGGTCTCGAAGTCAAACTCTTCGACGCGATTGCCACGGACCACAACGACCCGGGTCTCTTCCGGGTGGGTGGCATCGATCAACATCTTGTTGGGCATTTTGGAGCTCTTGACGGCGGCGGGCGCGGTGCATGGCGCGCGCAAATTGCGCCGCCCGGTGACGCGACGGTCCACCTGATTCGGGGGTGAGGGGAAGGCCAAAACGCGTCTCGAAGCGCAGCGCCGAGCGGGTGCCCACCGGGATGATGCGTCGGGCGAAGCTTTCACCTCGCGTCAGCGCGATCGTCTCGGCGATCCCAGTCGGCAATACAGTCTGGCGCATTAAGCGTCGGCCCGTCTAAACATGGTGGCGGCGAGAATTACCGCCGTATCTTTTGCTGACAGCCCAGCGCGGCGCCGAAGCGCTCGCCGGCCATCGCATATCGAGGCCCCAAGGGAACACCGAGGGACCGGATAATCGTTTATGCCGTGTCTCAAACCGTCCCTCTGGCGAGAGTGTGCCTGGGACCGGACGCCGCTCGGGCTCGAATCCGCCCCTCCATGTCAGCCGCGCGCGGCGCTGGCTGCGGAGGGGACCGGAAAAACACGCTGGACCCTTCGGCTGAGAAGGTTCCACCGCTGCACCGGGAGGCTGAACGCGACACAACCGGGAGTACTAGCCGTCAGCATTCCGTACATACGTGGATTGCCCGTCCTGCGCAAGGGAAGCGTCGCGGGGCTGCAACACTGGATCCTTTTCGCTTCTCCGTCATTAGGGTGCGATTAACCGTGTGGTCCTAATGCGGTATGAGGCTGCATGGAGGCGCCGAATCGGTGGCATTTCGCGCAAATCATCATGTTTTGCTGACGGGCGGGCTGTTGTGCGCCGCAGCATTGGTGTGCTTCGAAATGAGCGGCCCAAGCGCCGCCGAACAGCCGCAAGCCAGCGCTCCGGCGCCAGCCGCCACCTCGAGCGTTCCAGTCCCAGCCGCCGCGAGCTTCCCGGTCGCTTCCGATGCCCGACTCGCCGGCGACGGCAAGCAGACCCGATTCATCCTCGATCTCGACCGGAAGGTCGAATTTCGCGCCTTCCCCCTGGCTGATCCCTACCGGGTCGTGGTCGATCTCCCCCAGGTCAACTTCCAGCTCGCGGCCGGGACCGGCTCGGCAAGCCGGGGACTGGTGAAGGCCTTCCGCTATGGCCTGGTGATGCCGGGCGGCTCGCGGATCGTGTTCGACCTGACCGGGCCTGCGAAGATCGCCAATTCCTACGTGCTCGACGCCGCCAACGGGCAGCCGCCCAAGCTGGTCCTGGAGTTCGAGGAGGTGGATCGCACCGCGTTCGTGCAGTCGCTCGCGCCGGAGGATCATCCGGAACTCAAGCCGGCGATCGCTGAAGCCAATGCCACGGTCGCCCCGCCTGCGACCACGGCGGCGCTGACGCCTGCGCCTGCGCCGGATACCCGCCCGCTGATCGTGATCGATCCCGGCCATGGCGGCATCGACAACGGCACTGCGTCCGGCGACCAGATGGAGAAGACCCTGGTGCTCGCATTTGGTCTCGCCCTGCGCGACCGGCTCGAGAAGACCGGCAAATATCGCGTCGTGATGACCCGCACCGACGACACCTTCATCCCGCTCAATGACCGGGTGAAGGTGGCGCGCACCCAGTCGGCAGCGCTGTTCGTGTCGATCCACGCCGATGCCTTGCCGCGCCACGAGGGCGATGCCCAGGGCGCCACGATCTATACGCTGTCGGACAAGGCGTCCGACGCCGAGGCCGAGCGGCTGGCCGAGACCGAGAACAAGGCCGATGCCATCGGCGGTGTGAACCTGACCGACGAGCCGACCGAGGTCGCCGACATCCTGATCGACCTCGCGCAGCGCGAGACCAAGACCTTCTCCAACCGCTTCGCCCATCTGCTGATGACGGAGATGAAGACCTCGGTCCGGATGCACAAGAATCCGCTGAAGTCGGCCGGGTTCCGGGTGCTCAAGGCGCCCGACGTTCCCTCGGTTTTGGTCGAGCTCGGCTACGTCTCCAACAAGGGCGATCTCGAGCACCTGGTCTCGGAGAGCTGGCGCAACAAGACCGTCGGCTCGATGGCCCAGGCAATTGATGCGTATTTCGCCAAGCGGCTCGCAACGGCCGCGCCGGTCAAATGAAATCGGCCGGGTGAAAGGCCTGGGCTGCGGCCCACAGGCCCTAGTTTGGCCACAGCGGCCACGGTATAGACTGAGGCTCCGCAGAGCATTCGGAATCGGCCATATTGTCCGGCGGCTCTTGTATATTGGGCGTGCGCTACGGTGGCCCGCTGGGTCCAGGCTTCGTCGTGTGAGTCTTCGTGGTGTGAGACACTGCCGCACTTTGGACGGGCGCTTCAGAGCAGAAGGGCGCCGAAGGGTTGGAGCGGAACTTCGATAATGCGCCTGCTTGTGCGGTTCATGGGATTCTTGTTCGCCGCCGGAACCGTGCTGTTCCTGGTCGGCGTCGCCGGCGTCGCCGGAGCGATCTGGCACTTCTCCAAGGACCTTCCGGACTATTCGCAGCTCCAGGATTATGAGCCGCCGGTGATGACGCGCGTGCATGCGTCCGACGGCGCGCTGCTCGGCGAATACTCCAAGGAACGGCGGCTCTATCTGCCGATCCAGGCGGTGCCGAAGCTCGTGATCAACGCGTTCCTCGCCGCCGAGGACAAGAACTTCTACGAGCATGGCGGCATCGACTACCAGGGCATGCTGCGCGCCGGAATCCTCTATGCGCAGAACTACGGCTCCAACCGTCGCCCGCAGGGCGCCTCGACGATCACCCAGCAGGTCGCCAAGAACTTCCTTCTGACCAACGAAGTGTCGTTCTCGCGCAAGATCAAGGAAGCCTTGCTGGCGATGCGCATCGAGCGCGCCTATTCCAAGGACAAGATCCTCGAGCTCTATCTCAACGAAATCTATCTCGGGCTTGGCGCCTATGGCATCGCGGCCGCCTCGCTGGTCTATTTCGACAAGTCGGTCAACGAGCTGACGATCGCGGAAGCGTCCTATCTCGCCTCGCTGCCGAAGGCGCCCGCGGCGTTGCATCCGGTGCGCAACCACGACCGCGCGATCGAGCGGCGCAACTATGTGATCGACCGGCTGCAGGAAAATGGCTGGATCAAGCAGGCTGATGCCGACAAGGCGCGCAAGGAGCCGCTCGTCGTCACCAACCGCTCGAACGGCGCCCACATCTTCGCCGGTGAATATTTCGCCGAAGAGGTGCGCCGCGACATCTTCGAACGCTACGGCGAGAAGAAGCTCTATGAGGGCGGCCTGTCGGTCCGCACTACGCTCGATCCGAAGATCCAGGTGATGGCGCGCAAGACCATGGCGGCCGGTCTCGTCAACTATGACGAAGCGCAGGGCTGGCGCGGCGCGATGCAGAAGCTCGACATCTCCGGCGACTGGGGCGTCAAGCTCGCCGACATCAAGTCGCTCTCCGACATTTCGCCGTGGCGGATGGCGGTGGTGCTCGAGACCAGCAACGATTCGGCGCGGATCGGCTTCCAGCCGGGACGTGAGCTCGGCGGCGCCGTCAGCAAGGAACGGCAGACCGGCATCATCACGATGGATGGCGTGCGCTGGGCGCGGAGCAAGGGCAAGACGCCGACCGCCGTGGCGCAGGTGTTGCAGCCGGGCGATGTGATCTATGCCGATCCGCTGGTGAACAAGGACGGCACCGCGGTCGACGGCCAGTATCGCCTGCGGCAATTGCCGGAAATCTCCGGCGCCATGATTGCGATGGATCCATGGACCGGCCGTGTGCTGGCGATGGTCGGCGGCTTCTCGTTCGACCAGAGCCAGTTCAACCGCGCCACCCAGGCCTACCGGCAGCCCGGTTCGGCGTTCAAACCGCTGGTCTATTCGGCGGCGCTCGACAACGGCTATACGCCGTCCAGCATCATCGTCGACGGGCCGATCGAAATCGATCAGGGGCAGGGCGGCGGCGTGTGGCGTCCGGAGAACTTCTCCACCGGTCACTATTACGGACCGACCACGTTGCGTAACGCGCTGACGCATTCGCTCAACACGGTGACGGTGCGGCTTGCGCAAGACATCGGCATGCCCTTGATCGGCGAATATGCCAAGCGCTTCGGCGTCTACGACGAGTTGCCGAACTATCTCTCCTATGCGCTCGGCGCCGGCGAAACCACCGTGATGCGGATGGTCACGGCCTATTCGATGTTCGCCAATGGCGGCCGCCGCGTGAAGCCGACCTTGATCGATCGTATCCAGGACCGCTACGGCCACACCATCTTCAAGCACGACGCCCGCGAGTGCCGCGGCTGCGACGCGCCGGAAGGCTGGAAGAACCAGCCCGAGCCGCAATTGATCGATCGCCGCGAGCAGGTGCTCGATCCCATGACCGCCTATCAGATCACCTCGATGATGGAGGGTGTGGTCCAGCGCGGCACGGCGACGGTCATGCGCGACGTCGGCAAGCCGATCGCGGGCAAGACCGGCACCACCAATGACGCGAAGGACCTCTGGTTCGTCGGGTTTTCGTCGGACCTGGTGATCGGTCTCTATCTCGGCTACGACAAGCCCCGTTCGCTCGGCCGGACCGCGCAGGCCGGCCATACCGCCGCTCCGATCGCCCGCGACTTCATGAAGCTGGCGCTCGCCGACAAGCCGGCCACGCCGTTCAAGATCCCGGCCGGCATCAAGCTGATCCGGGTCGATTCCAAGACCGGCACGCGGGTTGGCCCCGGTGGGGGCGGCAATACCATCCTGGAGGCGTTCAAGCCGGGCACGGCGCCGCCTGAAGGCTATTCTTCCAGCGTCGCCGACGCCGATGGCCGCGGACCCCAGCCGTCGCAGGGGCAACAGCCCGATACGGGCCTCTTCATGCGTCCGGGAACCGGCGGGCTCTATTAGCAACTTGGCCGTCCAAATCGCCGGGACGGCGCGGCCAAGCCGATTGCGCTTTGCAGCAGCACTCGCTACATCCCTCGAACGCTTTTTTCCCAACTCCTGAAAGACCATGCGCGCTGAAATCGAACGCCTCGTTGAAGAGATCAAGCAGTCAGTCGGGCTGCTGAGGAGGCATCTTTGACGTCGAACAATCGACGGCACGCCTCGCTGAGCTGAACAAGCTCGCCGAAGATCCCAATCTCTGGAACGATCCCCAGAAGGCCCAGCGGCTGATGCAGGAGCGCACCTCATTGGAGGACGCGCTTTCCGGAATCGGCAAGGTCGAGCGCGAGCTCGAGGACAATATCGGCATGATCGAGCTCGGCGAGGCCGAGAACGACGAAGGCGTGGTCGCTGATGCCGAGAAGGCGCTGAAGGACCTGAAGAAGGAGGTCGCCCGGCGCGAGCTCGAGGCGTTGCTCTCGGGCGAAGCCGACAAGTTCGACTCCTATCTCGAAGTCCATGCCGGCGCGGGTGGCACCGAGAGCCAGGACTGGGCGCAGATGCTGCTGCGCATGTACACGCGCTGGGCCGAGAACCACGGTTTCAAGATCGAGTATCTCGAGGAAACCCAGGGCGAAGAGGCCGGCATCAAATCCGCGACCATCCAGATCAGCGGTCACAACGCCTATGGCTGGTTGAAGACTGAAGCGGGCGTGCACCGGTTGGTGCGGATCTCGCCGTATGATTCCAACGCACGCCGCCACACGTCGTTTTCCAGCGTGGCGATTTTTCCGGTCGTCGACGACTCGATCAAGATCGACATCAAGGAATCCGACGTGCGCACCGACACCATGCGCTCGGGCGGCGCCGGCGGGCAGCACGTCAACAAGACCGAATCCGCAGTGCGCCTGACCCATATTCCGACCGGCGTGGCCGTGGTCTGCCAGGCCGGCCGTTCCCAGCACAAGAACCGGGCGCAGGCCTGGGACATGCTGCGCGCGCGGCTCTACGAGATCGAGCTCAAGAGGCGCGAGGAGCAGGCCGCCGCCGACCAGGCCGCCAAGACCGATATCGGCTGGGGCCACCAGATCCGCTCCTACGTGCTGCAGCCCTATCAGATGGTGAAGGATTTGCGCACCGGTGTGCAGACCTCCGACACCTCTGGCGTGCTCGACGGCGACCTCGACGAGTTCATGGCGGCGACGTTGGCGCAGCGCGCCTTCGGCACCGGGCCGGGCTCGGTCGAGGACGTGGATTAACCCATGCAACGCGTCGCCTTCATCGGGTTGGGACGGATGGGCCACGGAATGGCCGGCCGCTATCTCGATGCCGGCTTCACGGTCGCGGTCTGGAACCGGAGCAGGGCGAAGGCTGAGGATCTGATCGCGCGCGGCGCGATTTGGGCGACCTCGCCGGAGGACGCCGCGATCGACGCCGATGCGGTCGTCACCATGGTCGCCGACGACGAGGCCTCGCGCGAGGTCTGGCTGACCAAAGACGGCGCTGCCGCCACGATGAAGGCCGGCACGGTCGCGATCGAGTGCTCGACGGTCTCGCATCAGCATGCACTCGACATGGCGCACGAGTTGCGCAGCCGCGGCCTGATCTACATCGATTGCCCGGTCACCGGCTTGCCGGAGGCTGCGGCTGCCGGCAAGCTGACGCTGCTGGTCGGCGCCGATCCCGCCGATCTCGACAAGGCGCGGCCGTTCCTTGTGCCGATCGGCAGTACGATCCGGCATTTCGGGCCGGTCGGCACCGGCACCGTGTTCAAGCTGATCAACAATCTGATCGGCGCGGTGCATATCGCGAGCCTCGCCGAGGGCATCGCGATGGCCGAGCAGGCTGGCCTCGACATGCAGCTGGTGGCCGAAGCGCTTGCGACCGGCGCGGTGGCAAGCCCGCAGGTGATCCGCCATTCCCGGCGAATGGTCGATCGCAATTTCGCCGGTGCCTCCTTCACCGCGGCGCTGCGCCACAAGGACGCCGCCTATGCCGTGCGTCTCGCCGAGACCTTGCTGCCGGCCATTCCGGTCAGTCGCGCCGCGCTCGCTGCCTACGACAAGGCGAAGTCGCATGCGCCCGACGGCGACGAAGGCCAGATGATCGAGATCGTCTCGCGGCCGAAATAGCCCGCGGGCCGGATCCCGGGAATCGGGTGGGAATTTTGGCGGCTGCGCGCTAGTCATCTCCACATCCGCAGATGGGAGCCGGGCATGCCTTCCGCCGACAACAGCATCGATCGCCGCGACTGGGTGCTGCTTGCCGTGCTGTCGGTGCTGTGGGGCGGCTCGTTCTTCTTCAACGGCGTGATCCTGCGCGAATTGCCGCCGTTGACCCTGGTGCTGCTGCGGGTGACGCTCGGCACCATCATCCTGCTTCCGCTGCTGCAGGCTCGCGGCATCCAATTTCCGCAGGGCTGGTCGGGGTGGGCGCCGTTCTTTGCGATGGGGCTGTTCAATAATGTGCTGCCGTTTTCGCTGATCGTGTTCGGGCAGGTCTATATCCCGAGCGGGCTCGCCTCGATCCTCAACGCCACCACGCCGCTGTTCACCGTGGTCATCATGGCCGTGGCCGGCGAAGAGCGGCTGCAGGCGCGCCGCGTCGCGGGCGTCATCGTCGGCGTGATCGGGGTTGCGATCCTGCATGGCGATGCGTTGGGCTTCGACAGCCGGCAGGGCATCGGAATCCTGCTGTGCCTTGCCGGTGCCTTCAGCTACGGGCTTGCGGCGCTGGTCGGGCGGCGGCTGCCATCGCATGTGCCGCCATTGGGAACGGCGACGTTCCAGATGATCGCCTCGGCCGTGATGATGGCCGTCGTCGCCGGCGTGGTCGACCGGCCATGGCAGCTGCCGATGCCGCATGCGACGACCTGGCTCGCGGTGCTCGGTCTCGCGGCGCTGTCGACGGCGCTGGCCTACATCGTGTTCTTTCAGATCCTGCAGCGTTCCGGCGCGACCAATGTGATGCTGGTGACGCTGCTCGTTCCGGTCACCGCGATGTTGCTCGGCTATCTCGTGCTCGGCGAGCCGATCTCGGCGCGCGAGGTGGTCGGCGCCCTCGTCATCGCCAGCGCGCTGCTCCTGATCGATGGGCGCGTGCTCGGCTGGATCAGCCGGGCGCCTTTTTCCACGCCGCATACCAATTCGTGAACCGACCGCTGTCGCGCTCGCCGCCATGCCATGCGGCGTAGGTTGTGCCGTCGTCGGCGACCAGCACCACCGCGTCGAGGCCCTTGGAGCGGCGCAGCGTGTCCATCGCCTGCGCCGGCGTCTGTGCAATGGGGCCTGCGACATTGAACGAGGTGTTGACCGACATCTCGACGCCGATGCGGCGGCCGAGCGCCTTCAGATAGGCATGGGTGAGGGGATCATCATTCTCGCGCACGATCTGGATGCGGCCGGTGCCGTCGGCATGCACGACGGCAGGAATCTTGTCGCGGGCCTGCGGCTTCGAATGCGCCGTCAGCACCATATAGTTGTAGGCGTTGTAGTCGTCGTCGGAGGCGCCGTCCTCGAGCACGAAATACTCGCGCGCGGCTTCCAGCGTCGCCATCGGCGCCAGCGGGCGGATCGCCTCGCGGTACTTGACGCGCTCGTTGAGCCGCTCGCGCACGTCGGGATCGCAGGGATTGGCCAGGATCGAGCGGTGTCCGAGCGCCCGCGGGCCGGTTTCCGCCGCGCCCTGGTAGATCGCGATGACGCCGCCTTGCGCGACCATGAAGGCCATCAAATCCGCGATCGCATCGCGTCCCTCTGATGTTGCGACGCTGCCGATCTTGCGCGAGGCGACGTCGTCAGCCTTCAGCGCCGCCGCGATGTCGGCATGCGATGGCGGCACGCCGCAATAGAAGGCGTGCGACAGCGGCGCGCCGCGCGGCGCACCGGCCATATGTGCAAACAGCCACGCTGCGCCGATCGGCACGCCGGGATCGCCGGGCACCGGCGGCACCCACAGATGCAGCTGCGTCTTGCGCTGCTGGGCCTTGGCAAACCAGGCCTCATCGAAATGCTCGAGCAGCCGCATGTTGCCGAGCGCGTTGAGCGCGACGCCGCCGGTCAGCACCAGGCGGTCGGTGCCCGTGATGCGCAAGAGATGATCGACGACATGGATCATCGCATCCTCGAACACCAGCTGGGTCGCGGCGGCCTTGTCGAGCCGGTCCCTGGTGTCGGGACGGTGATGGATATCCTCGACCCGCAGCACGGCATCGGGGTTCCAGAGCTGGTCGGACCGCAACGGCGGGCCGAGGATATCGATCAGCGGCGGCTTGTAGGGATTGTCGACGGGATCGCAGTACCAGTTCGCCATCGCACGATTGAGATGCACCGCGCCGTCGGGGCCCAGTTGCAGCACCTCCTTCAGCCGCTGATAATACGGATTGGTGGCGCGGTTCATGTCGCCCCAGGCGGCGGCGCCCATGTAGCGGCCTTCGCTGGACAGCCAGGTCCAGCCGCCCTGGCTCGACGAGATCACGCTGTAGAAGGCGCCAAGCGAGTCGAACAGGCTGTCATTGCAATAGAGCTGCTTCATCTCGCCGTTCTCGGCGACATAGAGCGAGATCGAACCGGTGTCGCCGGTGCCGTCGAGCACGCCGATTGCGACCGGCTCGCTGCTGTCGGCGAACGGCGACGCCGCAAACGAGAACCAGGCGTGATTGTCGTGATGCGGCATGCAGATCAGCGGCAACGGCTCGGCTAGCCCGAACTCACGACTGAGCTTGGTCGACAGCCGCCGCACCCGGTCGAGCTGGCGCAGGCTGATCGCCGGCGCGATCGGCGCGCGCAGCAGCTTGAGGCTGGCGGGCGCTTCCTCGACCGATGTGCGGATCAGCATCGCCATCAGCGCCGGGTAGTCCCAGGTCGTGACGAAGGCCGCGATGTCGCCGATGTCGCGGCCCATCCGCTGCAACACCGCGCGCATGTCGCTCAGCGCGGCTTCGGGATATTCGTTGGTGTGCTTGTTGCCGGAGAAGCGCTCTTCCTCGTTGTTGACGATCAGGCGCGGTCCGTCCTTTTGCGTCACCTCGATCAGCGCAACGCCGGTGTTGTGCGTGCCGGGGCAGGCGAGGCCCGCGATATAGACGGTCTCGCCGCGTTGCAGCCGTTCGCGGATTGCGGCCAGCCTCTGCTTGGCGAAGTCGCCATTGGCCTTATGCAGGCCGATACGCGCCATCGCGGGCTCGCTGATGCGGCGCGTCAGTTCATGGCCCGCCGCCGCCAAGCGCGGATGGCGCGGACCGATACGTACCTTCGGCTTAAGCAATCAGACCGCCTCGACTCGTGAGTCCCCGAACGTCCACCAAACACAGATAGCGCCAGGCAACAACGCCGTTTCGCCCAACGGAAAAACCCGACGCTTGCCAGCACATCCGCGACTTGCGAGACTTGTCGTCAAAACCAACGACAAAAATCGGGAGGAAACGATGCCGGCTCGTCATGCATATATTGGCGCGATTGCGGCCTTCGCAAGTGCGGCATTGATCGCGAATGCGGCCTTCGCGCAGAAGAAATATGACCCCGGCGCGACAGATACCGACATCAAGATCGGCAACATCATGCCATATAGCGGCCCGGCATCGTCCTACGGGGTGATCGGCAAGACCGAAGCCGCCTTCTTCCGGATGACCAACGAGCAGGGCGGGATCAACGGCCGCAAGATCAACTTCATCAGCTACGACGATGCCTATTCGCCGCCGAAGGCGATCGAACAGGCGCGCAAGCTGGTCGAAAGCGACGAGGTGCTCCTGATCTTCCAGGCGCTCGGCACGCCGTCCAATTCGGCGATCATGAAATACATGAATGCCAAGAAGGTGCCGCAGCTGTTCGTCGCCTCCGGCGGCACCAAGTTCGGCGACCCGAAGAACTTTCCCTGGACGATGGGTTTCCAGCCCAACTACCAGAGCGAGGGACGCATCTACGCCAAATACATCCGCGACAATTTCCCCAATGGCAAGATCGCGGTGTTCTGGCAAAACGACGATGCCGGCAAGGATCAGTTCAAGGGCCTGAAGGACGGGCTCGGCGACAAGGCCGGTATGATCATCGCCGACAAATCCTATGAGGTCTCCGACCCCTCGATCGATTCCCAGATCGTCGCGCTGCATGATTCCGGCGCCGACATCTTCTTCTCCTGGGCCGCGCCGAAGGGTTCGGCGCAAGCGATCCGGAAAGTGGGCGAGCTCGGCTGGAAGCCGAAATTCTTCCTCGCCAACACCGCGACCTCGGTCGCCTCGGTGCTGAAGCCGGCCGGCCTCGAATATTCCAAGGACATCATCTCGACGGCCTATCTGAAGGACCCGACCGATCCGACCTGGGACAAGGATCCCGCCGTGGTGAAGTGGCGCGCCTTCATGGACAAGTACTATCCCGACGGCGACAAGACCAACGCCAACAACGTCTACGGCTTTGTCGAGGCGGAGGCGATGGTGCAGGTCTTGAAGCAGTGCGGCGACGAGCTCACACGCGACAACGTCATGAAGCAGGCTGCCAATCTCAAGAACTTCCACTCCGACCTGATGCTACCGGGCATCATGGTCAACACCTCGCCGGAAGACTACTATCCGATCGAGCAGATGCAGCTGATGAGGTTCAACGGCGAGGCCTGGGAGCTGTTCGGGGATGTCATCACCGGCGAGGTCGGGCATGAGGTGAGGTAGGGACGCACACTGCTGTCGTCCCTGCGAGGGCGGGGCCTAGAATTTCGGTGTCATCACCCGCGCATGCGGGTGATCCAGTATCCCAGAGGCGGTTGCTTGAGCCGATCGGCCTCGGCGTACTGGATCGCCCGGTCAAGCCGGGCGACGACAGCCGTAATTTGGGACGCAGGTTCGCATTCCCGCGAAATCACCCGCCCGAGTCTTGCCTTTCATTCCGCCGCTCTGTGCAGCTCACACCCACGGCTCCCCGCGTGATGACAGGCGTGCGGTGCAGGATCATGGGCGAGCCCGGCTCCCGGCGATCTTGATCCTTGACGCGAACGGTCGGGCGATCCGCCGCGCCGGTGCCCGCGAGCATCTTCCCGGGCCGGCTGGCGCGCAGCGCCATGCCGCCGGCGACGCCGACGCCGATCACATACATCCAGCCCTCGTGGAAATCAGCGAGATGCGAGTTGAGCAGCGAGCTCGTGATGTTCTGCACGACCGTGGCAAGCCCGATCCAGGCGACGAGATCGCGGCCGTTGAACAGCCTGAGATGGCTGATCCACATCGCATACAGCAAGAACACGCCGAGGAGGCCCCACTGGACGGCGACGTTCAGGGTCTGGTTGTGCGGGTTGTTGATCACCTCGGCCTGCAGCCCGCTTCGTCCAACCGCATCGAGGGTGAACAGCTGCTTGATCGATCCGGTGCCGTGGCCGAGCAGCGGGGCCGTGGCGATGAACTTCAGCGATTTCTGCCAATAGGTCAGCCGCTGTGCGGTCGAGGCGATGCCGGAAGTATCCTGCGCGCGGTATTCGACGGTGACGTCGGCGACGCGTTGGCGCAGATAGGGCGACGTCGTCCAGATCAGGAGGCTTGCTAGCGCTACGCCTGCAAACAGCGCCCGCGTGCTGCGCCGGCCGAGATGGAGCGAAGCAAACAGGATCAGCAGCACAGGCATGTAGACCAGCGCGGTCCGGGCCGAGACGACGTAGACCATGTTGGCGATGAACAGCAGGATCAGCGCCAGATAGCCTGCCGCGGCAGTCCATTTGCGCGCGCGCAGCGCCGTCAGCGCCGGAAGCGCCAGTGCGAAGGCGCACAGCGTGAATTCCTGGCTCTGGTCGAGATAGTTCTTCACCGGCACGCCGACCGACGCGGTGTGGGTCAGCTTGAACTCCGGCCGTGCCAGTCCGATCCAGGACAGCACCATCAGCAGCGTGCAGGAGACGAGGAACGCCATGAACACCCAGCGCCCGTGCTGCGAACGCTGGAAATACGCCAGCAGGAACGGCAGCAGCAGCAGCTTGCTGAGCGGCTTCAGCCCGTGCAGCCGCTCGGCCCAGCCGGCGTCGGACCAGCTGAGGCCGATCAGCGCCAGCACGACCAGCCCGACCGCCAGCGCGACGGGCGGCGTGGCGAGATCGAGCACGAACTGCTCCCAATCGATGGTCGGGATCACGGCTGCGAGCCACAGCAGCATGAAGACGGCGAGCGCCGTCGTCGACCACGGCAGCGCGGCGGCCGCGAGCGCAATCAGGATATCGGTCGCGCGGGCATAGGCGGCCGACCCGAACAGGTCGCGACAGCGGTCGCGCAGCGACAGCGTCGGCCGGGCGTTGATGTCCATCACGTCAGAGTCGGCGGTCATGATCGGTCCCTAGGTGCCGTGCGCCGCAAGGCCGTCGAAAACCGGTGCTGCGATCGACGGCACGGCCGTGGCGGCAACGGTTTCGGTGGCTGCGCGGTGCGACAGCAAGTCCCGCGCCTGGGTGTGATGGCCGAAGCGCTCGGCGAGCTCGGCGCGGCGTTCGCGGATGCGGTCGCGCATCTCGTCCTGCCGCGCGATCACGCGGGTGACCGAGGCTCCGATCGCCTCGATCGAGAACGGATCGAAATAGTCGGCGAGGTTTCCGGCGACCTCGCGAAACACCGGGATATCGGAGCACAGCACCGGGGTATTCGCCGCCAGCGCCTCGATGATCGGCACGCCGAACCCCTCGGCAAGGCTCGGCATGATCAGGCCATGGGCCTCCGCGATCAGCGTCGCCTTCTCGGTCTCGTCGACATAACCCGAGAAGCGGACGTTCGGCGGCAGATTGCGCGACAGCTTCGGATCGCCGGTGTAGCCGATCACGATGAGATCGGCCTGGGGCAGCTTGCGGAAGGCGCGGATCACAGCGGCGAGGTTCTTGCGTGGCTCGGCCGAGACGATCATGACAAAGGACGGCCGTGCGGTCCGCGGCAGCGCCGATGCGGGCGGCGCCGACGCCTCGAAGCGCGTGCGTGGATAGACCACGCGCGACGGCAGGTGCGCGAACTGCGGCAGCAGGCTGCGGAAGCGGTTCATGCTGTAATTCGACACGAACGCCAGCTCGTCGGCCTGTTGCAGGCTGGTGAACAGCCGCGACAGGAACAGCCTCGTGGCGACGTCCGAGAGCTTGAGGTCGGTGAGCGGCAGCAGATCGTGCACCACGCAGATCACTTTGGTGCCGCGATCACGCCGGACTGCGACCCGCGTCGGAGTGTCGATCAGAACGACGTCATAGCCGCGCGCGTCGATCCGCGGCGGCGGCAGCCGCATCAGCGCCGAGGTGTCCTGATAGCTGTAGAAGCCGGGCTCGAGCAGGAACTCGCCGAACAGCTGCAGATGCCGCAGGTCGGTCGGGATGTATTCGAGCCCGGCGGCGCGGTTCTCGATCAGCTTGACGCTGGTCGGCAGCAGGTGGAGCGCGCGCAGGAAGCTGACGGCGAATTCCAGCGAGGTCGCGGCGTTGAACTTGGCCTTGAACCAGTCGACGGTGCGGCGCAGGCCGCCGCTGCTGAGCATAACCGGCGCGTTCATGTCGGCCTCGTCGAGGAAGCGATAGAGCGCGAGCAGCTCGATCAGCCGCGAGTCATGCGGCAACAGCGGGGTGCGCTGCTGGCGGCGGCGCAGCTTGCGATAGCGGCGTGACGTCTCGACCAGCAGCGTCAGCGCATGACCGTCCGCCGAGAGCGAGCGGATCAGCTCGCGCGTGAAGTGGAAGATGCCGCGCTTGTGGTTGGGCTCGCCGAGCGCCTCGCTGACGACCAGGATCTTGTTCATGCGCGCTTTTCTCTGAGCTCGAGGGGAAATGTTGTGGGCGGGTCAAGCGCAATGGTGCTTGCAATGCGGCCGTGATCGAGGTTGACGATGGTGTTGCAGGTCCGGCGCAGCAGCCCCTGATCGTGGGAGGCGATGATCACGATCGCCGCGGTCTCGACCATCTTCTGCAGGCGCTGCTCCGCCTTGGCTGAGAACTTCTCGTCGACCACGCTGAGCCATTCGTCGAGCAGGAGGATGTCGGCTGGAAACGCGGTGGCGGTCGCGAACAGCACGCGCATCAGCATGCCCGAGGAGAACATCCGCAGCGGCAGATGCCGCATGTGGTCCTCGAGCTCGGTGAACGCCCAGATCTCGTCGAGGATCTCGGGCGTCGGCTTGCGTCCGCTGATTCGCAGCAGCAGGTTGACATTGTCGGCGGCGACGAAATCGAGATTGGCTCCGGCGCCAAGTCCGAGCAGCGGCACGATGTTGCCCGAAATCGAGACCTCGCCGCCGGTCGCCGGGAACACGCCGGCGATCAGCCGCAGCAGGGTCGATTTGCCGGAGCCGTTCGGTCCGGCGAGGCCGATGCGCGCGCCGGCCTTCGCTTGGAGCGAGAAATTATCGACCGCCCGGATCGTCCGCATCTCGCTGCCCTGGCGGAACAGCCGTCCGAGCAGGCGGCGCTTCAGCGAGAAGTCGTAGGCGCCGTAGAGGGGATAATCGAGGCAGACGTTGCGGAGTGTGATGCTGACCATGCGCTAGATCCAGAACGCGGCTTTGCGCAGCTGGGCGACCGTCACGACCGAGGCGATCAGCAGAGCACCGAGGCAGGCCAGCACATAGAGCAGGCTGGTCATGGCGACATGGCCGGTCGCCAGCGGCTCGCGCCAGATCGCAAACAGGTGCGTCAGCGGGTTGAGCCGCATCACGGTCGAGCCGCGATCGATCATTTCCGGCGTCCAGATGATCGGCGAGGACAGGAACGCCAGCGTCAGCGAGGATTCGATGATCGGCTTGATGTCGCGGTAGCGCGTCGCCAGCGCACCGAGCACGAGGCTCGCCGCCAGCGTGCAGACGATGAACAGCGCGAGCCCCGGCAAGGCAATGAGCGCGCCCGAGATGTCGCGCGGCGTCAGCGCGAGCCAGAGGATCAGCGGGACGGTCGCATTGTGGAGCGCGAACAGCGCCTGCCGGAAGGTGCATTGCAGGAGGAAGATCACCGGCGGCAGCGCGCGGTCCTTGATCAAGCTGGCCGAGCCTTGCAACGCGGTGGTGGCATCGAGCACGACGCTGTTGAGGAAGGTCCAGGCGGTGAGGCTTGCGGCCAGCATCGGCAGCCTTGCCACCGCGCCGGCATTGGAGAAGTGTCCGATGACGGAACCGAGCACCGCCACCATGATCGCCATCTGGAGCGACATCCAGAAGGGTCCAAGGAGGGAGCGGACGTAGCGATGACGCATGTCGGACCAGGCCAGCGCCGCCGCAATCTGGATCGCGCTGACGAGGCCCCCCGCCGTGAGGGGACGCGAGGCTGGGGCTGATGAACCCACGTCCTTCGCGGCACTAGCTTCTTCAGCAACGACAGTACGGTACACCGTCTCGACTCCCTCCTTGAAGGCTGTAGTTGAGTATTTCGTCACGGCACGGTGACGCGCGGCCTGGCCCATGCGTCGGCGGCGGTCCGGATCGTCGATCAGGCTCTCGATCGCCTCGGCGAGCGCGGCGGGATCGCCGGGCGGCACCGTGATCGCCTCGATGCCGTCACGCGCGACATGCGGCACGCCGGTGTCGAGCGCGGTGTTGATGACGGGGCGGCCCGCGGCCATCGCCTCGAGCTGCACCAGCCCGAAGGTCTCCGCGTTGGTGACCGACGGCATCACGAAGACGTCGGCGATGCGCATCAGCTTGACCCGTTCGCTTTCGGAAACCGAACCGAGCAGGCGGACACGGTCCTGCAGGCCGTAGTCGCGGATCAGCTGCTCGAGATGCTCGCGTTCGCGGCCTTCGCCGACGATCCAGACCTCGAAATTCCGGCTGTGCGCGGCGCGCACCAGCACGTCAAATCCCTTGTAGGGAACGAGGCGTCCGCAGGCGAGGACGAGGCGGCCGCGGGTGTTGACGTCGGCGGGCTGCACGGCCGGCCGGTCGTATTTCGCGACATCGACGCCGAACGGAACGGCGTGGCACTTGTCGGCGAATTCCTGCAGCAGCGGCGTGGTCTCGACCAGCACCGGATCGGAGACGATGATCGCCGACGCCCGCCGCAACGTCCGCCGCATCATCGGTTCGACGATGAAGCGCAGTCCCGCATGGGTGACGATGTCGGCATGCCAGTGCACGACCAGCGGGCGGCCGCGGCCGAGACCGAACGCGAACACGAGGTCAGCCAGCGGGAAGGGCGCGTGCAGCGCCAGCAGGTCGTGTTCGGCAATCCGGCGCCACAGCCGCCACGGATAGGTCGGCGCGGCCGGCAGCGACAGCACGTCGCCGTAGGAGTGGACGCGCTCGACCGCGACGTCGTTGATCACGATCTCCGGCGCGCCGCCGGAGCGCGAGCAGACCAGCACGGCGGCGGCGAAAGTGTCCTTCAGCCCGGTGCAGATGTCGCGGATCACAGACAGCGTGCCGCCGAACAGGTCGGGATAGTAGACCTTGAAGATGTGCAGCACCGACGGACGCCGGTCCGGCGCGTTGAGCGTCATCATGAAAAGTGCGCTCCGCTCATGCCAGGACCAGTGCAACGACGAATGGCATGGCCAGCGCGGCGAAGAAGATCACCGAGCGCAGCAGCGCCGGAAACACCGGCTCGATCGGGCCGCACGGCGTGCGCGGCGCGAAAGCGTATGTGATCGCGGCGAACCGGCCGGGCTCGCGGGCTGAACGGACAGACATTGCGTTGAATTCCCCTGCTCGATGGATGTTGTGTACGTGGGAAAATTTCACACGTCAATTGGATCGGACTAAAATGTGGGATTATGTCCCACATGTGGCGGTGGATAACTTTTTTGCGGGAGAGGTGACGCGAGCAGGGCGGCACGGTGGCGCGGCGCCGCAGCCGGATACGCGGCGCGGCCGGAGATCGCGGCGGTGAAAGGGCGCTCAGGCCGGCTCGGCGGCCGTGCCTTCGGTGGATAGCGCCAGCAAGTGCCTGATGGCGGCAATGTCGAACTGGATCTTCGCTGATGACAGCGCCGTGGAGGGCTGCGGCAGGTCGCGTTCGACGACGACGCGCTTGCTGCCATCGGACGCCAGTGCAATCGCGATTGATCGCGCCCGCGGTTCCGCCACGAGCCCGCCATGGGCCCGGCAGGCATATTCGCCGGCGCGCAGCGGCCCGAAGCCGAAGGCGCGCAGACGGCCATAGATGTGCAGCGCCAGCAGGTCGGTTTCGTCGAAATGGCGTGGCGAGCCGGGACCGCGCCGGGCAGGCAGGGATAGGAACCGGCCATCACGGTCGACACGAAGTCCTCATAGGGCACCTGGGCCGTCTTGCAGGCCCGCGCGATCTCAAGGTCGAATCGGATAAGCGTCATCGGCGCCCGGTGTCAGCTGGTTCCAATGTTTCCGGCACCAACTCAGTTGCCATAGGTGGGAAAATGTCACACGTCAACGGCAATCGTAAAAAGGTGGGATTGTATCCCACGCCGGCCGCGGCTAAAATTTGAGCATGAATGCCAAAGCCCCGAAGCCGAAGCCGAAGCCGAAGCCGGCATCGCCTGCGCCGATCGCCGCAGCCAAGCTGCACGCGCCACTCGCGCGCATGCTGCGGCCGCTGGTTCGGCTTTGCATTCGCGGCGGCATGACGTTTCCGGCGCTGACCCAGCTGCTGCGCGAACTCTACGTCAACGTCGCCGAGCATGATTTCGCGCTCGAAGGCAAGGAGCAGACCGACAGCCGCGTCAGCCTCCTGACCGGCATCCATCGCAAGGAGGTGGCGCGGTTGCGCGGCGCCGGCGCCCCGGTCAACGAGGTTCCGGCGACGCTGTCGCGGACCAGCGCGATCATCGCGCGCTGGCTCGCCGCACCCCAATTCACCGACGCCAAGGGCGATCCGCTGCCGCTGCCGCGCACCGCCGACGGCGATGCGCCCTCGTTCGAGGCGCTGGTCGAATCGATCACCAAGGATGTGCGGCCGCGCGCCGTGCTCGACGAATGGCTCGACCGCAAGCTCGTCACCATCACCGACGACGACGAGATCGTGCTGGTCGAGGAAGCCTTCGTGCCGCATGGCGATGATGATCGCAAATGGCACTATCTCGGCCGCAATCTGCATGACCACGTCGCCGCCGCCGAGGTCAACGTGTCGTCGGCCGCGCCGCGCTTCCTCGAGCGCGCCGTGCACTATGACGGACTGTCGGCCAAGCTTGCCAAGCGCCTCGACGGCCGCTCGCGCGAGCTCGCGATGGAGGCGCTGAAGGTCCTGAACCGCGAAGCCAACCGCGCGCTCGCCAAGGACAAGGGCGGCGACTATCGCTGGAATTTCGGCATGTATGTCTATCGCGAGGGCCCCGACGGTCCGGCCGATGACGAAGCCGACGAAGGTGGCGCGTCGTGAGGCAGCCGCCGGTCATATCGCGCCGGGCCTTGCTGCTCGGCTTCTGGCTGGCCGGCACCTCGCTCGCCGGCGCGCAAGTGAAGAAGCGCGGCAGCGACCAGGGCATCGGCGGCACCGGGATCACCGGATCCGACCAGGGCATCGGTGGCACCGGCATCGTCGGCGTGATCCAGCGTTTCGGCAGCATCTATGTCAATGGCGAGCGGATCGCGTATGCCGCCGATGTGCCGGTGAGGATCGATGGCGAGGCGGCGACGCCGAAGGCGCTCCGGATCGGACAGGTCGCGCGCGTCGTTGCACAGCGCGGCGCCAATGGTGTGCTGTCGACCCGGCGGATCGAGGCGGTCAGCGAGGTGATCGGGCCGATCGAGCATGCCAGATCCGGCGAACTGTCGGTGCTCGGCCAGAAGGTCGCGTGGTCGGGCCAGGAAAGCTGGCTCAAGCCGGGGACGCATGTCGCGGTGTTCGGGCTCCGCCGCACCGACGGCGTGATCGTCGCAAGTCTCGTGCAGGAACGCCACGACAGCACGACGCGTGTCACCGGACCGCTCGAACGTGACCGCAGCGGCAGCATGCGCATCGGCGACCTCAGGCTGTCAGGCGTCGACGCATCGCTCGCCGGACAGCGCGTGCAGGCCGACGGCCATGTGGCGCAGGGCGTGATGCAGGTGGCGCGCAGCCGTGCCGATGACTTCTCCGATCTCACCGGCGCCAACCGCGTCCTGATCGAGGCCTATGTGCGGCGGGTCGGCAGCGAGCTGCAGCTCGGCTCCGGTTTCGTGGCGCGCGACAATTCGCGCTTTGCGCCGTCGGCCGACACCCGCGTGGTCGTCAACGCCACGCTCGAGGGCACGCGCAGCCTGCGGGTCGAATCGGTGCAGTCGGTCAACCGATTCCCGGGCTCGTCGGTGCGAGGTCCTGAGGCGCCCGCGCGTCAGCCCGGCGTAACGCCCGGGCGCGGTGGCGGTGCGCCGGGTGGCGGTCACGGCGGAGCGCCGTCGGGGGCGCCGGGCGGCCCGGGAGGTGGTCCCGGCTCAGCTCCTGGTCCTGGCGGTCTTTCGCCCGGCCCTGGACCCGAACCAGGGCTCGGTGGCGGCATGTCGCAGCCCGGCGGCTTCGGTTCGCCCGGCGGCGGCGGTCCGTTCGGACCTGGCGGCGGCTTCGGCGGCGGCCCTGGTGGCATGGGCGGCGGCATGGGTGGTGGCGGGCGACGCTGATTGCCCACGCATAAGATAATGGCGCAAGCAGTTCTGCTTGCGCCATTATCGAGATGTCTCGTGTGTCGAGGAAGCGCCGTGAGGGATCTCAGCCCGCGCTGAGGCGGACGCCGGCGCGCAGGAATTTCTGCGGATCGACCGCTTCGCCATCGATCCGGGTCTCATAGTGCAGATGCGGACCGGTGGAGCGGCCGGTCGAGCCGACTTCGCCGATCACCTGGCCGATCTTCACGACTTCGCCGACCTTGACGTTGATCTCGGACAGATGGCCGTAGCGGGTCGACAGGCCGTTGCCATGGTCGACCTCGACCATGCGGCCATAGCCGCCGGCCCAACCGGCCGACACCACCTTGCCGTTGGCGGTGACGCGCACGGGATCGCCGGTCTGGGCGCGGAAATCGAGACCGGTATGCATCGCGGGGCGGCCGAGGAACGGGTCGGTGCGGACGCCGAAGCCGCTGGTGAACTCGACCTCGCCGACGACGGGCTTGCGGTAGGGCACCAGCGCCAGGGTCTGGTTCAGCCGCTGCATCTGCGCGCGGTTGATGTTGATCCGGTAGAGCTGGCGCTCGAACGGCCCCGCGTCGGAGGCAAGCTTGACCGGAACGAACGGGCCACCCATGCCGGAGCGGGGCGTCGCTGCTTCGAGTTGCGCCATGTCGAGCCCGAGATCGCTGATCACGCCGCGCATCCGGCGTATCCGGGAATCGATGCTTTCCTCGACCGACGAGAGCGCCGCGACCTGGCGCCGCTCGACCTGATCGAGCGAGTTCTGCAGGCGGACGATGGCCGTATCGACGCCCTGGGCCTTGGCGAACTGGTTCGGCTGCGCCTTCGCGACGGCAGGTGCGCGCGACTCCAGCCGCGCCTCACGATCCGGCGGTGCGACGAAGATCACGGTATCGCTGATCGGCGACGGTTTCGGCGTGCCGGAGGAGGGCGTTGTTTCGGCGCGGCCCTGCGGCTTGATCGAGCCGGTCGCGCCGAGATCGGGCATCGTGCCGAGTGCGGACGAGCGCGATTCCAGGGTCGACTGGCGGCGCATGATCTGGTCGAGCTTCTGGTCGAACTGCTCCTGGTCGAGCAGCTGGCGACTGGTGGTGTGGTCGACCTTGGCGCGAAGCTCCGCGATGCGGTCCTCATAGGCGTATTGCATCTCGGCTTGGCGGGCGATCAGCCGGGTCAGGACATCGTCACGGAAGGCGAAATAGGTCGCGGTCGCGGCCGACCACATGCCGAGCAGGACCACAGTTCCGACCGCGATCCAGAACACCACCGGCCCGAACCGGACCTGCTTGCCGGCGTGAACAATGGTGTAGCCGGCGCCGGAGGCTGCCGCAGCAGAAGAAGCCGCGACCGCCGCCTGGGCGGTCGGTCGGCGCGCGGCTGTCCGGCCATGGTCGTGGGCATGATTATGGGAATGATGATGTTTTGCGTATTCGAGGTGACCGGACCGGCTCGACATCGGAACTCCCGCGGCCGGTCGGACCAAACTCCGTACGGCTTAATCTGCGGGGGCGATTTGACCCTCCCATGGTTAATTTTCAGGAAACGGAACCATTACGATGAGAGCGACCGGGCCGCCTCGAGCACCGCGTCGGCGTGGCCGTCGACCTTCACATGGCGCCAGATCCGGGCGATCTTTCCACTGGAATCGACCAGAACCGTCGTGCGAATAATCCCCATGAAGGTCCTGCCATACATGGATTTTTCGCCCCAGGCGCCATAGGCCTCGAGCATCTGATGGGTCTCGTCGGAGACGAGCGGGACCGACAATTGGTGTTTGTTTCGAAATGACTCCTGGGCCTTAACCGTGTCGGCGGAAATGCCGAGCACCACGGTACCTTCGTCCGCGAAGGCCTTGTTCAGCCGGGTGAAATCGATCGCCTCCTTCGTGCAGCCCGGCGTGTCGGCGCGGGGATAGAAGAACAGCACCAGCTTCCTGCCGGCGAAATCCCCTAGCGAAACGCTGCCGCCGCCGTCTCGCGGCAGGCTGAAAGGGGGCGCCTGTATGCCTTCGGCAAGGCCGCGGCCCGCCGATTTGGTCGCGGCGGCCGGCTTGGCTGGTACAGGCTTGGGCTTTAACGGTTTCGATGCAGCCTTGTGCGAGCCTTTGCTTCGAACGGTCCCGGCGGTTGTGCCCGATGCCTTGCCTGATTTCTTGGCAGGTGCCTTGACAGGTGCCTCGGCCGCCGCCGTGCGGGTTTTGGCCGCGGACCTCCCAGTGCTGGTGCCTGCGCCGCGCGTAACTTTTGTTGCGGCCCGCTTTCCGGTTGTGTTGGAGGATTTCTTGCGCGTTTTCTTGGACATACGCCTTCCTTTCGTCGCTTTCCGCGGCTCAACCAGTGAGGTATTGCGGGTCTCATCCGCGGCGACCGGATTCGCATCCGTCGCTGGGCAAGTTTGATGGCCTCGGAGTATGGTTACAAGGAATTCGACGCGTCATCCGTCCGCTCGTTGAATTGGCTTTCGATCGGTTGCTTTCGTTCGTTCTTGCGTCCGTTCTTTGGTCCGTCAGCGAGTAACACTATTAACCGAGGACACGCCGCGATGCCGGCACAGGAGCGCTCGATACCGTTCGACGGGCGCCCTGATGGCGGCGATCAACGTCACCGCCAGCACCGAGAGGCAATGGCAAGGAATACGACGCCGCAGGGGCCACATCCGCGCGCCGGGGCCGATCTCTCCCAGTGGGAAGATGAGGTCGCGTGGGACGAGCAGGACGAGGCGACGGGCCATCAGGCACGCCGGCTGCTCGCGCGCTCCAACACCAACCTGCATCGCTTCTCCGACTTCTGCTCCGGCCTGCAGCGCTGGCTGAACGCCGAGCGCTGGGTGCGGCGGATCGGGCTCGTGCTCGCGGTGCTCGTGGTGATCTTCGCGACCTGCTTCGGCGCATTGTGGTGGCGGCTCGGCGCCGGTCCGATCAATCTCGACATGGCCACCCCCTGGCTTGCCGCGGCGATCGAGCAGAACATCGGTCACGGCAACACCGTCGAGGTCGGCGGAACCCAGATCGAGCGCGCCGGCCGCATCAGGATCGCGGTGCGGATCCGCGACATCATCGTCCGCGACCGTGACCACGCGATCGTCGCCAGCGCGCCGAAGGCCGAGGTGCGGCTGTCCGGGACGGCGCTGCTGATGGGCCAATTGCGGGCGGAGAGCCTCAACCTGGTCGACGCCGAATTGTCGGTGCGGATCACGCCGGATGGCTATGTCACGGTCTCCGCCGGCGACACCGCAAAGCCGCTCGCCACCGGCGTCGCCTCGAAGCGGGACGCCGGGATGGCGCCGACATTCCCGCGTCAGGCGCCAGCCGTTCCGCAATCACCGGCGCCGCCCGACAGCTCGCAGGCCGCGCCCGAAACGGCGCAGAACGGGGTACTCGCGGGGCTCGATTGGCTCGACAGCCTCAGCATGACCGGCCTCGACGGCCAAAACCTCAACGAGATCGGCCTGAAGAACGGCAACCTCGTCGTCGATGACCAGCAGCGCGGCAACAAATGGACCTTTGAGAATATCAGCCTGAGCCTGCGGCGGCCGAGCGGGGGCGGCGTCGCGCTCAGCTTCGGCGAGGAGGGCGCAAAACCCTGGTCGGTGCGGATGGTGGTCGGACCGCAGGTCAACGGCGTGCGCTCGGTCGACGTCAAGGCCGACAAGGTCTCCGCGGCCAATATCCTGCTGGCGCTGCGGGCCAAGGACCTCACCTACACCGCCGACCTGCCGCTGTCGGGCGAGCTCAAGGGCGAGCTCGGGCGGGACGGCCTGCCGACCTATTTCAACGGCAAGGTGATCGCCGGCGCCGGCAACATCATCGATACCGATACGCCGAGTTATCCGATGGCGATCGATTCGGCCGAGATGAGCGTCGAATGGGACGCCGGGCGCCGTGTGCTGCTGGCGCCGATCAAGATCGTCTCCGGCGCCAACCGCATCACGCTGCTTGGCCATCTCGAGCCGCCGAACGACAGCGTCACCGACTGGCAGGCGGGGCTCTCCGGCGGCACCATCGTGCTGGCGGGCATCGACAACGAGCCGCCGCTGATCTTCAACCGCATCAACGTCGCCTTCCGCTTCGACACCGACAAGAAGAAGGTGATGCTGACCCAGGCCGACATCTCCAATGGCGAGATCGGCGTCGCCGGCACCGGCAGCATCGACTATTCCGGCGAGCCGCGGCTGCAACTCGGTTTCGCCGGCACGCCGATGTCGGCCTCCGCCTTGAAGCGGATGTGGCCGACCATCATCGTGCCCGAGGTGCGCGAATGGGTGATCGAGCGGATCGAGCGCGGCACGCTCCAGCGCATCGATGTCGGCGTCAACTCGCCGGTGCACAATCTGTCGCGCAAGGGGCCGCCGATCCCGGATGACGGTCTCTCGGTCAACATCGTCGCGTCAGGCGTCACGGTGCGGCCGGTCGACGGCATGCCGGCGGTGCACGATGCCGATCTGAAGGCCAGGGTGACGGGCCGCACCGCGACGGTCACGATCGGCCAGGGCGTCGCCGACACGCCGGCAGGCCGCAAGATCACGTTTTCGGATTTCACCTTCGAGGTGCCTGACATGGCGCCGAAGCCGTCGCCGTCGAAGGCGCGCTTCCGGGTCGATTGCCCGGTGCCGGCAGCGGCCGAAATCCTCGCCTCCGACCGCCTCAGCGATCTCTCGGCGACGCCGATCGATCCCAACGCCAGCAAGGGCAACGTCACGGCGACGATCAATCTGGCGATGCCGGTAAAGGGCGAGCTGACCAAGGCCGACACGATCTATTCGGTTGCCGCCGACGTCTCCGGCGTCGCCGTCGACAAGCTCGTGATGAACCAGAAGCTCGAGGCCAACACGCTGAAGGTGGTCGCCAACAATTCCGGCTACCAGGTCAAGGGCGACGTCAAGATCAACGGGCAGGCGGCCTCGCTCGATTATCGCAAGCCAGCCGAGGGCGATGCCGACGTCAAGCTGCAGGCCACGCTGGATGACGCCGGGCGTGCGCGGCTCGGGCTCGATCTCGGACCTGCGGTCTCGGGTGCGATCCCGATCAAGCTGACCGGCAAGATCGGCAGCGGCGACAATTCGACCAAGATGGGCATCGAGGCCGACCTCACCCAGCTCAAGCTCGACAACATCCTGCCGGGATGGGTCAAGGCGCAGGGAAGGGCGAGCAAGGCGACCTTCAACGTGGTGCCGAAGCCGCAGTCGACCCGGTTCGAGGACATCGTCATCGAGGGCGGCGGCGCGTCGATCAAGGGGGCGCTCGAGGTCGACCAGAACGGCGACCTCATGAACGCAAACTTCCCGACCTACGCACCCTCGGAGGGCGACAAGGCCTCGCTCAGGGCCGATCGCGGGCCCGACGGCGTGATCAAGGTGACGATGCGCGGCGACGTGTTCGACGGCCGGAGCTTCCTGAAATCGGCGATCTCCGGCCGCGATGCCGATCCCAAGAGCAAGGCCAAGATGATCGACGTCGACATCGACCTGAAGCTCGGCGCGGTCGCAGGCTTCAACGGCGAGGCGGTGCGCAGCGTCGACGCCAAGATGTCGCGGCGCAACGGCTTCCTCCGGGCATTCACGCTGAGCGGCAAGGTCGGGCACGACACGCCCTTCACCGCCGACATGCGCGGTCGGCAGCAGGGACGCGAGATGGTCTACCTGCAAACCGCCGACGCCGGTGCATTCCTGCGCTTCATCGATACCTATTCCAAGGTGATCGGCGGCCAGCTGACGCTTGCGATGGATCCGCCGACGCCGGATCAGGGCCCCAAGGAAGGCCTCATCAATATCCGCGACTTCTCGGTGAAGGGCGAAGCCCAGCTCGATCGCGCCGTCGCCGGCGGACCGGTCTCGACCCAGAACGGCATCGGCTTCTCGGCGCTCGGCGCCGAGTTCACGCGCCAGAGCGGCCAGCTCTCGATCCGCAAGGGCGTGGTCAAGGGGCCGACCATCGGTGCCACCATCGAGGGCAGCATCGACTATGTCGGCAATCAGGTGCGGATGAACGGCACCTTCATTCCGATGTACGGGCTGAACAACATGTTCGGCCAGATCCCGTTCTTCGGCATCTTCCTCGGCGCCGGCAGCAATGAAGGCCTGATCGGCGTCACCTATGAAGTGGTGGGCACGCCGAGCGCGCCGGTGCTGCGCGTCAACCCGATCTCGGCGCTGGCGCCCGGCCTGACGCGCAAGATCTTCGAGTTCAACCAGTACAACCCGACCGATCTGCCGCCGACGAATAATTAGGACAGCGCGAAACCAGGGGCCAACCGCGCTGGAGCGCGGGCGCGTTGCCAATGCATCGAAAACAACCCCATGCAAAGTAGGCAGCGGACGGCGTTCGACCAGGCAACTTGACACGTCGGGCAAATCAGCGATATATTTCTAATATTCAGAAATCATGCAAGCGCCGCCCCTCGCTCCCGCGTCACCGCCGCATTGCCGGGCTTCATCAGACCTGACATCAGAGAATATCGCCTTGTGACCCGGAACGGACATTAGGGAGAGACTGTCAGGCATTGGGTTCCGGAGCCAACTTCAAGCCCGGCGGTAGCCTGCGAGCGAGGAGTCATCGACATCGGGAAGGTTCACCACGATGTTCTCCGGTGTCCGGCAGGCCAGCCACCAAAGTTCTTCTGTCGTGCTCATGTTGACTTCGAGATGCGGGATGTAGGGCGGCACGAACATGAAATCGCCTTCCGATAAATCGACGTACTCTTGGAAGTCCTTACCGAAATACACACGGGCGCGACCCGACAGAACGTAGGCGCCAGTCTCGGCTTCGCCATGATGGTGCGGCAAGGAACGGAAGCCAGGCGGGTTGCTGGCCTTGCCAAACCAGATTTTAGTCGCTGCTGTATGCTGCGGTCCGATCCCGGTCATGAGCTTCAGGCCGCCCGACTGCCCCGTGTTGCCCTGCTCGTAACCCTTCTTGGTCACTTGCGGTCGATCGTTCGCCGTCATTCACGCTCTCCGACTATGGGCCGTGCCAGCCGATGGACTGATTGTCCAACGCAGAATGCAATCCAACTATCGCGCGCGCAAGCGCGGCTTCGGCCACGCGCGGCCATAGCGAACGGTTGGCGTGATGCCTGCTTCTGGCCCGTAAGAGACATCAAAATTCCATCCACATACCCTTGCGAGTGCTATAAAATACTCATCAAGTGGCCGTCGGGGCGCCAGATGACGAAAAAAAGCGACGCGGGAATTGCGCGCACGCCGGAGCAAATCGAGGCGGCGCTTCGGGAAAGCGAGCAACGATTGCGTTGGCTGGCTTCCATAATTGAATCTAGCGACGACGCGATAGTAAGCAAGAATCTCGACGGCGTTATTACAAGCTGGAATGGCGGCGCTGAGCGCATCTTCGGCTACTCTGCCAGCGAGGCCATTGGTCAGCCCATTACAATTGTGATCCCTCAGGATCGGCAAGGCGAAGAACGTGAGATTCTAACGCGCATCCGACGAGGCGAGCGCGTTGACCATTTTGAGACCGTTCGGCAACGCAAGAATGGTGTTTTGATCGTCGTGTCGCTGACCATTTCTCCTGTCAAAGATGCAAGCGGAAGAATTGTCGGCGCATCAAAGATTGCAAGAGATATTACTGAGCAGAAAAAAAATCAGGAGCTGATCGTGACGCTGGCACGCGAGGCCGAGCACCGCAGCAAGAACTTACTCGCGAACGCATTAGCAACGGTCAATCTTTCTCAATCGAGCTCGCCAGAAGGTCTCAAAGAGATAATCACTGGACGCATCCAGGCACTTGCAAATGTTTGCTCTCTTTTCGCGGCAACGCGTTGGATCGGTGCCGAGATATCGGAGATTGCGACACAGGAACTCGCTCCTTATTTCGAAAGGAAGCGAACGTTGATAGATGGTCCACCAACCCTGTTAGCGCCAGACGCCGCTCAGGCAGTTGCAGTAACGTTGCATGAACTAGCGACCAACGCCGCGAAATACGGTGCTTTGTCAACGCCCGAGGGCCAAGTCCGCTTGGAATGGTCACACGCAGTTGATGGTCGATTGCAGCTACGCTGGACTGAGACGGGCGGTCCAGCCGCGCACGAACCTACGCGAAAGGGCCTTGGTAGCCGTATCATCGAACAAATGATCGCCCAGCAAAAGGGGGAAGTTCGCTTTGACTGGCGTAAAGACGGGCTTGTTTGCAAAATCAAGGTTCCGGTGTGAGAATATCCGTTGTTGGCCCATCGCGTCGGTTGGCGCGGCGCAACGACGAGTCCGGAGTTGAGGTAAGGTCGGAAGTGGCCGACTGACCGTCAAAGTGAGGCGATTGACCCTGAGCGGAAGTCGGCGCCCTCCCTGACGCTTTGCGCGGAAGGAGGCAGATAGTCTGTCACGGCAGGCAGCACAAACTGGTTGAGAATGGCGAGCGGGATCGAATGTCTTTGCTCGAAAGCATTCACAACGACCACAAGATCGAGTTCGGGCACGATGAAAAGGCGTTGCCCGCCGCTGCCAAACCCGGCGGTCCAAATCAGATCGTGACCGTTGAGCAATGAGCGGCCAAGCCACCACTGATAGCCATAGTATAGCGCCCCGTGGCCCTCGGCGTTCATGCGCGGCTTCGTCGACTCGGCGATCCACCAGCCAGGTACGATTTGCCTGCCGTTCCAACGCCCGTCAGCCACCATAAGCTGACCGAGCTTGGCAAGATCACGCGGCCGTAACCGTAACCCGGCAAAGGCCGCGGGCTCGGCGCAGCCCGCAAAGCTCAACCACTCGACATCAGTGATGCCAAGCGGTTCGAACAGCTTCTCCTCGGCAAAAACATCGATTCGCTTACCAACAGCCTTGGCCAGAGCCGCACCCAGCAGGCTGGTAGCGCCGCCGCTATAGTTGAACGACACGCCTGGCGGCAATGCCACCCGCTGCTCCAGCACATAGCGGTAAGGATCCTTTGCTTCGAGCAAATGCCGCTCGTTGTTGGCCTGGCTTTTCCATCCCCGGGTTTCATCCCATCGTAGCCCGTGTGACATGGTGAGCAGATGCCAAAAGGTGATGCGCGCGTTTTTGGTTGTGCGTAAATCGGCGTATTCCGGAAAGTAATCGACGACCGAGGAAGTGATCGGCGGAAATTTGCCCTCGCTCACAGCGATCCCAATCAGAAGAGAAGTTACACTTTTCGAGATCGAACGGATATCGTGCTTTATTACTGGCGAGAATTGAACCGGCTCCGACCACTCCATCCATCGGCGTTCCCGGCCACGGAAATAGCGCTCGAACACGAGCTTGCCACGCCGCACGATGACGACAGCGTGAATGTTGCGCTTGGGCCAATATCTGAGAAATGCATCGAGCCCGGAAAGTCGGTCGGCATCGAGTCCGACATCAGCGGCACTAGCAACAACCCATCTGTCGTCAAGCATTGAAGGAGCCAGTATTTACTTTAGTTGAACTGAAACCTAGCAACAGTTAGCCTGCCCGTTGAGAGAGCGCAAATGTCGCCTTGTGGCCCTTAGCCGACATGACCAAGCCCGTCTCTTTTCTCGGCTTCCGACGGTAATGCGGACGTGGTTTGCGGGCGAAAACGCTCGTCACCGCCTTAGCGCCGGCACCACCAGGAACGGGATCATCCCGAGCACGACGTTGACCAGCGCGAAGGCGATCAGCGGGTTGTAGCTGTGGGTCCAGTCATGCAGCAGGCCGCCGCCCCAGGAGCCGAGCGCCGAGCCGAGCCCGCTGCCGATCGAGATCGTGCCGTAGATGGTGCCGACGCGCTCGCCACGGAAGATTTTTAGCGCGGTCGCGGTGATCAGCGGGCCGCGCGAGCCGATCATGCTGCCGAAGCAGATCACGAAGCCGGTGAGCAGCCAGTAGTTCGGATACCATTGCAGCAGCCACAGCAGGATGATTCCGGCGATCGAGACGCCGTAGCTGAACAGCACGCTGGGACGGCGCCCGATGATGCCGTCGAGCGTGGAGACGCCGAGCATGCCGACGAACAATGCGGCGCCGGAAAAGCCCCAGGCGGTCGCCGCCTGGAGCGGCGCAAAGCCGACATCGATCAGATAGGCAACGATCTGCGCCGTCAGCGCATACATCGCGATCGCGGTGAAGAAGAAGGTCGAGAACAGCGCCCAGAACGCGTGATGGCGCATCGCGCCGAGCAGCGTCCAGCCTTCGTCGGCCAGACTGGTTTCCACCTTCTTGACGACGTGCGGTGATCCGCGCGCGAGCCGGCGCCAGGGCAGGAACAACAGCGGTGCGAGCAGGCAGAGCGCACCGATGCCGAACACCTGGTAGGCCTCGCGCCAGCCGATCCGGTCGATCAGCACCTGCGACAGCGGCAGCAGCACCACCAGGCCGGCGCCGGTCGCCGAATAGATCACCGCCATTGCGGTCGGAAGCCGCGGTCCGAACCAGCGGCCGAGCAGGATCGAGTTCGAGACGTTGCCGATCAGCGCCGTGCCGAAGCCGACGCAAAGGCCGACGCTGAGGCGGAATTGCCAGAGCGCGTGCGCGTGAGAAGCAACAAGGAAGGCGCAGCCGAGCAGCGCCAGCCCAAGCGTATAGACCACGCGCGGGCCTGAGCGATCGAACAGGCGTCCGACCAGCGGCGCCGTCAGGCCGCTGGCGAGCCAGGTCAGCGAATAGACCGAGACGACCTCGGCGCGATCCCAGCCAAAACTTTCCGAGATCGGTTTCAAGAATACGGTGAAGCTGTCACTGAGGCCGCGGCCGAGCACCGACAGCACGAAGCAGAGCGCGAGCACATTCAGCGCGACGCGGGCCGGCGCGTTCGGCTTTGCCTGTGTTTCGTCCCTTGGCGTGTTCCTTGGCGTATTCTGATCCATTGGATGCAGGGAGCGCGCTTTCGCCGTTCCCGACAACCGACAAATCCGAATGCGCCTATGCAGGCCTGAGCAGGACGTGACGCTTCTTGCCGAGCGACAATTTCACCACGCCTTCCGGCGTGAGATTGGCCGATGTCAGCGCCATCTTCTCGTCGGTGACGGCAACGTCGTTGACCCGCAGTCCGCCGCCCTTGATCTGGCGGCGCGCTTCGCCGTTGGAGGCGACGAGCTCGGCCTTGACGAAGGCCGCGAGCACGCCGAGGCCGGCTTCAAATTCGCTGCGCGGAATATCGACCGTCGGCAGCGTCTCGGCCAGTGCGCCTTCCTCAAACGTGCGGCGCGCGGTCTCGGCGGCCTCAACAGCGGCATCGCGGCCGTGGAGCAGGGCGGTTGCTTCGGTTGCCAGCACCTTCTTGGCTTCGTTGATCTCGCTGCCGCCGAGATCAGCGAGCTTGTTGATCTCGCTCATCGGCAGCACCGTGAACAGCTTGAGGAACTTGACGACGTCGGCGTCCTCGACATTGCGCCAGTATTGCCAGAAATCGTACGGCGAGAACTGGTCGGCGTTGAGCCACACCGCGCCCTTCGCGGTCTTGCCCATCTTGTCGCCGGAAGCGGTGGTGAGCAGCGGCGTGGTCAGCGCGAACAATTGCGGCGTGCCCATGCGGCGGCCGAGGTCGACGCCGTTGACGATGTTGCCCCACTGGTCGGAGCCGCCCATCTGCAACCGGCAGCCGGTGCGGCGCGACAGCTCGGTGAAGTCGTAGGCCTGGCAGACCATGTAGTTGAACTCGATGAAGCTCATCTCCTGCTCGCGCTCGAGCCGGAGCCGCACCGAATCCATGGTCAGCATGCGGTTGACCGAGAAGTGGCGGCCGACATCGCGCAGCATCTCGATCCAGTTCAGCTTCGTCAGCCACTCGGCATTGTCGAGCATGATCGCATCGGAATGACCGTCGCCATAGCGCAGCACCTTGGCGAACACGCCGCGGATCGAGGCCTTGTTGGCCTCGATCTCGGCAACCGTGCGCATCGCGCGGGTCTCGTCCTTGCCGGAGGGATCGCCGACCATGGTGGTGCCGCCGCCCATCAGGGTGATCGGCTTGTTGCCGCTCTGCTGCAGCCAGTACAGCATCATCATGGTGAGGAAGTTGCCGATATGCAGCGACGGCGCGGTGCAGTCATAGCCGACATAGGCGGTGGCCTCGCCCCTGGCGGCAAGCGCGTCCAGCCCCTCGAAATCGGAGCATTGGTGGATGAAGCCGCGTTCCTGTAAAGTGTTCAGGAAATCCGATTTAAATGCCGTCATTTGTCTGCGACCAGGATCATTCTTGTTTTACGGTTTTTGCATCAATTTGCGGAACCTTGGCGGAGAGCCTGCCGCAGCCGGACGCGCTGTGGCATTATAGGATGTACTTGTTTGAGACAAGCCGGCGGTTCCGGCCGGAGCGCTACCAAGATGATGCTGACGGCCCTAGGACTCATGAGCGGCACCTCGCTCGACGGGGTCGACGTGGCGCTGATCGAGACCGACGGCCGCCAGGTCAAGGCGTTCGGGCCCTCGAGCTACCGGCCTTATACGGAGGGCGAGCGCAGCCTGCTGCGGCAGGCGCTGGTGGAGGCCGTCCATTTGCCGCAGCGCGATGCACGGCCCGGGATCCTGCGCCAGGCCGAGCACGTCGTCACCATCGCCCATGCCGAGGCGGTCGCGGCCTTCACGGCGCAGCACCGGATCACCGCCCAGGATATCGACATCGTCGGGTTCCATGGCCAGACCGTGCTGCACCGTCCGGAGCGGCGGCTGACGGTGCAGATCGGCGACGCCCCGGCGCTCGCCAAGGCGATCCACATCCCCGTGATGCACGACTTCCGCGCCGCCGATGTCGAGGCCGGCGGGCAGGGCGCACCGTTCGTGCCGGTCTATCACCGTGCGCTGGCGCAGTCGCTGAACCGCGAGGGGCCGATCGTCGTGGTCAATATCGGCGGCGTCTCCAACATCACCTATATCGACGGCACGGATACGCTGATCGCCTGCGACACTGGGCCCGGCAACGCGCTGCTCGACGACTTCATGTTCCGCGAGATGCACCAGCCGTTCGACACCGAGGGCCGCTTTGCCGCGCAGGGCCGGCCGGACGAGGCCTGGATCGCGCAGGCGCTGCGGCTGCCGTTCTTCGCGAAGCCGCCGCCGAAATCGCTCGACCGCAACGATTTCGCGAGCCTCAGGCTTGGCGCCGCGGCGCCCGCCGACGGCGCCGCGACGCTGACGGCCTTCACGGCGGCCGCGATCGCCCGGATCGTGCCGCTGCTGCCGAAGCGTCCGAGAAGCTGGATCGTCGCCGGCGGCGGCGCCTCCAACCTGACCATGCTGCGGATGCTGCGCGAGCGCCTGGCGCCGGCGATGGTGGAACCCGCCGGGTCGCTCGGCTGGGCCTCGGATGCGATCGAGGCCCAGGCCTTCGGCTTCCTCGCCGCGCGCGGCCTGAAAGGCCTGCCGCTCAGCTATCCCGCGACGACAGGCGTGCCGATCCCGATGACCGGAGGGGTCATCGCGCGGCCGTGATGTGGATGCGGATGCATCGACCTTGACGGATTAATGCAATTGCATGTAATTGGATGCAACTGCATTGAACGCGAGGTTCGCCGATGGCCGCCCTGAAGCTGATCAGCCACAAGCTTTGTCCCTATGTGCAGCGCGCGGTGATCGCGCTGCGCGAGAAGGGCGTGCCGTTCGAGCGGATCGACATCGATCTTGCCAACAAGCCGGACTGGTTTCTGAAGATCTCGCCGCTCGGCAAGGTGCCGGTGCTGGTGGTGAGGCGGGATGACGGCAGCGAGGTCGCGTTGTTCGAGAGCAACGTGATCTGCGAATATATCGAGGAGACGCAATCAGGCGAGAAGCTGCATCCGCAGGATGCGCTTGAACGTGCCGAGCATCGCGCCTGGATGGAGTTCGGCTCGGCGATCCTCGGCGACCTCTGGGGGCTCGAGACCACCACCGATGCTGCGACGTTCGAGAGCAAGCGGCAGGCGGTCGCGGCGAAATTCGCGCGCGTCGAGGCTGCGCTCGGCACGGGGCCGTTCTTTGCGGGCGCGCAGTTCAGCCTGGTCGATGCGGTGTTTGCGCCGATCTTCCGTTATTTCGACGTGTTCGATCAGCTGACCGATCTCGCCGTGTTCGCCGATACGCCGAAGGTGCGGGCATGGCGCGCGGCGCTCGCCGAGCGGCCGAGCGTGCGCAACGCCGTCTCATCGGATTATCCCGATCTGTTGCGTGCCTTCCTGGTGCGCTTCAACGCGCACATGCTGAAGCTTGCCGCGTAGCGGGCCGCGTTACCGCACGTTGGCGAGACGCATGTCGAGATAGCCGGTCACCGTCTCCATCAGCGGCTCGAGCTTGCCGTCGAAGAAATGGTTGGCGCCGGGGATGACCTGCTGGTCGATCACGATGCCCTTCTGCGTCTTCAGCTTCTCGACCAGCGTGTTGACGTCCTTGGGCGGCACCACGGCATCCTTGTCGCCATGCACGATCAGGCCCGAGGAGGGGCAGGGCGCGAGGAACGAGAAGTCGTAGAGATTGGCGGGCGGTGCGATCGAGATGAAGCCCTCGACCTCGGGCCGGCGCATCAAGAGCTGCATGCCGATCCAGGCGCCGAACGAGAAGCCGGCGACCCAGCAGGCCCGCGCTTCCGGATTGATCGCCTGCGCCCAGTCGAGCGCGCTTGCGGCATCCGACAATTCGCCGGTGCCGTGGTCGAACGAGCCCTGGCTGCGGCCGACGCCGCGGAAGTTGAAGCGCAGCACCGAGAAGCCGCGATGCGCGAACGCATAGTAGCACTGGTAGACGATCTGGTGGTTCATCGTGCCGTGGAATTGCGGATGCGGATGCAGGATCATCGCGATCGGCGCGTTCTTCTGCTTGGCCGGATGGTAACGGCCTTCGAGGCGGCCCGCAGGACCGGTGAAAATGACTTCAGGCATCGTGATCCCTTATTGATCCCTCGATTGATCCATACGCATCAACCGGATGTGGGCTGACTTCATCGGCGTCCCGGCAGACAAAGCGGCTCATCGAAAGGGTGATCGGCGTCGGTTGGACGATGCCCCGCAGGGCGCAGTCAACTTTGAGGCCGCCTTCTAGCATGAGCAATGGGGCAAAAATCAAGGATTTTGTGCGCCCGCCGGCTTCCGCCATCAAATCATGAGAGCGGCATAAGCTCCTGATTGGACGCGGAAAACGCCGGCCGACGCCGGCGCCGGGCAGTTCAGCTCGCAGAATGCGACTGATCAAACCCGGCAAGCGCGTCCCGGTACCGCCGGCTGCCCTGAATCAGCTGCCCATTGTCGAAGGTCAGCTCGAAGTCGCCCGATGGCTTCACCGCAACGCCCGTGACGCGATCGAGATTGGCGAGCCGGGTGCGATGGATCCGCGCAAGCTTGAAGCGCGCGAGCTCCGCCTCGGCTGCGGCGAGTGTGCCTCGGATCAGGTGGCTTGTGCCATTGGCGAGGCTGTACTCGACATAGTTTCCGGCCGAGCTGACCGTGATGAGGTCGTGCGGCGCGATCCGGGTCCGTGTCGCGCCGTCGCGCAGCCAGATGATCTCGGGCTGCGCCGGTGGCACGCCTGAAGCCGCCGGTTGCTGCACCGGTCGCACCAGTGCGGCACGTTGTGCCCTGCGGCGCTCTTCGATCAGCCAGAAGCTGCCGCCGATCAGCACGCAGGTGACGACGTCCTTGCGGAATTCATAGAGCAGGGTGGTAACCGACAAATGGAAATCGTAGGAGCCGCCGGCGAGCAGCATGACGAGCTTGCGGATGCTCACCATTCCCAGCACGTGCAGCGCCGAGAACACCACGATCGCGGCTAGCGCCAGCGCGATCCGTAGCGGCCAGCCGGTCAGGCGGCGCATGCGCCTGACGGCGGCAAGCAGGATCGGCGACAGCAGGATGATCACCACGGCGCTGGACATCTCCCAGAGCAGCGGCGTGCGGAGCTCGTAGGCGCCGCCGCGCCAGGCACTGTCCTGCGCCGCGGTCAGCGCGTTGACGAGAGCGGCCGCCAGCGCGATCGCCACCGTTGGCGCATAGAGCCGGCGGTCGCGGCCGGTCATCCCGCGCAGCCAACCGCTCGTCCCTGATGGCGACTGCTCATCCCAGGAGGCCTGGTTCTGATCCCAAACCGGCTCGACGCCGGGGTTTTCGGGCGCATTTTTGACGTCGGACATGCGGTTATCAGCGCAACACAGGATCAAACCATGACACGGCAAGACATATCACAGACCGTCGACCTCACGCCGCTCGATCGCGAAACGCGACGGGTCGATCTCGACTGGGTCCGGATCGCGGCCTTCGGGCTGTTGATCTTCTACCATGTCGGGATGCTCTACGTGTCCTGGGGGTTCCACATCAAGAGCGTTCACCGGATCACGGCGCTGGAGCCGCTGATGCTGATGCTCAATCCGTGGCGGCTGGCGCTGTTGTTCCTGGTGTCTGGAGTCGCCACGCGGTTCATATTGCAGAAATACGCGCTGACGCGGCTGCTCCGGGCGCGATCGGTGCGGCTCCTGATCCCGCTGGTGTTCGGCATGCTGGTGATCGTGCCGGTGCAGTCCTACGACCAGATCGTCGAAGCGCTCGGCTACCCCGCCGGATTCGTCGATTTCTATCTGCGGCACTACCTCGCGTTCGGCAAGGAATTCTGTCCGAACCCCTGCATCGCGCTGCCGACTTGGAACCATCTCTGGTTCGTGGTCTACCTCTGGGTCTACACGATGGCGCTCGGCGCGGTGCTGCTGGTGCTGCCCGGCCTGCTCGGCTGGATCGAGCGCGCCCTTGCGATTGCGCTCAGTGGTGTGCGGATCGTGCTGCTGCCGGCGCTGCTGCTTGCGGCCTATCGACTCTGGCTCTATCCGAACTTCCCGATGACGCACGCGTTGTTCGGCGACTGGTACGATCACGCGCAATACGCCACCGTGTTCCTGCTCGGCTTCGGGCTGGCGCGCACTGAGGCCGTCTGGGACAGCATCGAGCGGTGGCGTTGGCTCGCTTTGTCGCTCGCTGTCGCCGTGTTCGCAGCGGTCCTGGCCCTGATATCGATGCGCGGCGGGCTGCCGCTGAAGGCCGTTTTCAGCGTCATGTACGGCTGCTACCAATGGTTCTGCATCCTGGCCGTGCTCGGCTTTGCCCGGCGCTGGCTGACGGCGGATTCGGCGGCGCGCCGCTACCTGACCGATGCGATCTTCCCCTATTATATCGTGCACCAGACCGCGATCATCATGATCGCCCATGCGCTGCACGGCTATGACCTGCCGGCCTGGCTCGAGGCCTCGATCGTGATCGCGGGTACGGCTGTGACCTGTGCGGTGACCTATGAGGTCGTGCGGCGCGTCAACATCCTCCGGCCGCTGTTCGGCCTGAAGCTGATGACCGCCGGGCCTGCGGGCTTTCAGGCCAGCCGTCAGGCCGCGGAGTGACGTCGCGTAAAAGGTGCTAAGACGGCGCATGGCTGAGCGCATCTATCTCGACTGGAATGCGACCACGCCGCTTCGCCCCGAGGCGAAGGCGGCGATGGTTGCTGCGTGGGAACTGAGCGGCAACCCGTCGTCGGTGCACTCCGAGGGCCGCAAGGCGCGGCGTCTGGTCGAGGATGCGCGTGGCGCGATCGCGCGAGCCGTCGGGGCCAGGTCGCAGGACGTAGTGTTTTCGTCAGGCGGAACGGAAGCCAATGCGCTGGCGCTGACCCCGCGCTTGCGGCGCGGCGCGGGCACCCCGGTGACGCGGTTGCTGGTCTCGGCGGTCGAGCATGCCTCCGTGCTGGCGGGGGGACGGTTTACGGTCGACGCGATCGCACAAATCCATGTCACGCGCACCGGTGTCGTCGATCTCGATCATCTGCGCGCGCTGCTGGCGGACGGACCGCCGGCGCTGGTGTCGGTCATGCTCGCCAACAACGAGACCGGAGCGATTCAGCCGGTTGCTGAGGTCGCCAGTATCGCCCATGCGGCCGGCGGGCTCGTGCATGTCGACGCCATCCAGGCCTTCGGCAAGATCCCGTTCGATCTGGGATCGACGGGGGCGGACCTGCTGACCTTGTCGGCGCACAAGATCGGTGGCCCCAAGGGCGTCGGTGCCCTCGTCTTGGCCGAGGGCGTAGAGGGGCTGGAGGCGCTGCTGCGCGGCGGCGGGCAGGAATTGGGGCGCCGGGCCGGCACGGAGAACGTCGCCGGGATTTCCGCCTTTGGCGTGGCGGCCAAGGCGGCGATGGCTGTGCTGGGTACCGATGGTGAGCGGATGCGCGCGCTGCGCGACCGCCTCGAGCAAGGGCTACGGCAGGCTTCGGACATAATGATCTTCGCCGGCGAGGTTGAGCGGTTACCGAATACCGTTCTGTTCACGGTATCAGGGATGAAGGCCGAGACCGCCGTAATCGGATTCGACCTTGCCGGGGTGGCCGTATCCTCCGGCTCGGCCTGCTCCTCGGGCAAGGTGCAACCCTCCCACGTGTTGGCGGCAATGGGATACCGTCCGGACGTTGCGCAGGGAGCGGTGCGGCTCAGTCTGGGCTGGTCTACCACGGAGACAGACGTGGATTTGGTGCTCAAGGCTTGGCGAAAGCTCGCCGATACCTTAGTTAGAGGGGAGCGACGAAACACGGCTTGAACGGTTCTAAGCCCGTTTCGTCCCCAAGCTTCGTGATAGAATTTCGGAACTGAGATCCACCGCGGTCCTTGAAACCGCGAGCGGAGGATTGAATGCCTGCTGTACAAGAGACGGTCGAGCGCGTCCGGCGCATCGACGTCGACCAGTATCGTTATGGGTTTGAGACCCAGATCGAGTCCGACAAGGCTCCCAAGGGGCTGTCGGAAGATACCGTCCGCTTCATCTCTGCGAAAAAGAACGAACCGGCCTGGATGCTGGAATGGCGCCTGGAGGCGTTCCGCCGCTGGCTGACCATGACCGAGCCGACCTGGGCGCGCGTCAACTATCCGAAGATCGACTATCAGGACATCTACTATTATTCGGCGCCGAAGCCGAAGAAGACGCTGTCCTCGATCGACGAGATCGATCCCGAGATTCTCAAGACTTACGAGAAGCTCGGCATTCCCTTGCGCGAGGTCGCGATCCTCGAAGGCGTCGAGCCGCCGCCGGGTGGCCCGCCGTCAGCCAGCCGCAAGATCGCGGTTGACGCCGTGTTCGACTCGGTCTCGGTCGCGACCACGTTCCAAAAAGAGCTGAAGGCCGCCGGCGTGATCTTCATGCCGATCTCGGAGGCGATCCGCGAGCATCCCGAGCTGGTGCAGAAATATCTCGGCAGCGTGGTGCCGACCTCGGACAATTACTTCGCGACGCTGAACTCGGCGGTGTTCTCCGACGGCTCGTTCGTCTACGTGCCGCCGGGCGTGCGCTGCCCGATGGAGCTGTCGACCTATTTCCGCATCAACGAGCGCAACACCGGCCAGTTCGAGCGCACGCTGATCATCGCCGACAAGGGCTCCTACGTCTCCTATCTCGAAGGCTGCACCGCGCCGCAGCGCGACGAGAACCAGCTGCATGCCGCAGTCGTCGAGCTGGTCACGCTCGACGATGCCGAGATCAAATATTCGACGGTGCAGAACTGGTACCCGGGCAATTCGGAAGGCAAGGGCGGCATCTACAATTTCGTCACCAAGCGCGGCGACTGCCGCGGCAGGAATTCCAAGATCTCCTGGACCCAGGTCGAGACGGGATCTGCGATCACCTGGAAATATCCGAGCTGCATTCTGCGCGGCGACAATTCCAGCGGCGAGTTCTACTCGATCGCGATCTCGAACGGTTTCCAGCAGGTCGATAGCGGCACCAAGATGATCCATCTCGGCAAGAACACGTCGAGCCGCATCATCTCCAAGGGCATCGCCGCCGGCAAGTCGCAGAACACCTATCGCGGCCTCGTCAGCGCCCATCGGAAAGCAACAGGCGCGCGCAACTACACCGCCTGCGATTCGCTTCTGATCGGCGACAAATGCGGCGCGCACACCGTTCCTTACGTCGAAGCCAAGAACTCCTCGGCGACGTTCGAGCATGAGGCCACGACCTCGAAGATCTCCGAGGACGTGCTGTTCTACTGCATCCAGCGCGGGCTCAGCCAAGAGGAGGCCGTCGGCCTCGTCGTCAACGGCTTCGTCAAGGACGTGTTGCAGCAACTGCCGATGGAGTTCGCGGTGGAAGCGCAGAAGTTGATCTCGATCAGCCTCGAAGGTTCAGTCGGTTAATCTCATCCCTTTGCAGGGTCGCGGCTGACGCGCCTCGGGATGACGCTCAGGAAGAATGTGATGTCATTGCTTGAAGTGAAAGATCTGAAGGTCCGGGTCGAGGAGCGTGAAATCCTCCACGGGCTGTCGCTCACCGTGAATCCGGGCGAGGTGCACGCGATCATGGGGCCGAACGGCTCCGGCAAATCGACGCTGTCGCACGTCATCGCCGGCAAGCCCGGCTATGAAGTGACCGGCGGGCAGGTCCTGTTCAAGGGCGAAGACCTGCTGGCGATGGCGCCCAATGAGCGCGCCGCGAAGGGCGTGTTCCTGGCGTTCCAGTATCCGGTCGAGATTCCCGGCGTCACCACCTGGAACTTCCTGCATGCGGCGCTCAATGCGCAGCGCAAGGCGCGCGGTGAGGACGAAATCTCGTCGCCGGCGTTCCTCAAGAAGGTCCGCGAAGTCGCCAAGTCACTGAACATCCCGCAGGACATGCTCAAGCGCGGCGTCAATGTCGGCTTTTCCGGCGGCGAGAAGAAGCGCAACGAGATCCTGCAAATGGCGCTGTTCGAGCCGGCCGTCTGCATCCTCGACGAAATGGATTCCGGCCTCGACATCGACGCGCTGCGGATCGCAGCCGACGGCGTCAACGCGCTGCGCTCGCCGGAGCGCGCGATGGTCGTGATCACCCACTATCAGCGGCTGCTCAACTACATCGTGCCCGACGTCGTGCACGTGATGTCGAAGGGCCGGGTCGTCAAGAGCGGTGGCAAGGAGCTGGCGCTGGAGCTGGAAGAGTCCGGCTACGCGCAGTTCGAAGACGCCGCCTGACGCGGAACGGATTCAGAGATGAACGTGGTTGTGGCAAAGACCGAGACCGGACGCGCGTTGGGCGATGCATTCGCCGTGGTGCGCGACCGCTTGCCGGGCAAGGGTGCGATATCAGATCTGCGGCGCGCGGCGTTCGAGGCCTATGAACGCGCGGGCCTGCCGTACCGGCGGATCGAGGACTGGAAATACACCGATCTGCGCGCGCTGATGCGCGAGGTGCTGCCGCTCGCGCCGCAGCCGGATGCCGCCGCGCTCGGCCGCGCCGCGGCCGCTTTGAAGGCGCAGGCGATCGACGGCGTGCGCCGTCTCGTGCTGGTCGACGGCATGTTCGCGCCTGATCTGTCCGATCTGGCTGGCCTCGAGAAGGGGCTGACGATCCGGCCGCTCCGCGAGGTGCTCGAGGCAGGCGATGCGCTCTCGGCGCAGGCCTTCACGGCTGATAATTCCAACCCGATGATTGCGCTCAACGCTGCTCTGGCGACCGATGGCGTCGTCATCGATGTCGCCAATGGGACGGTGCTGACGCAGCCGCTGCAGATCGTGCACGTCGCCACCGCGTCGGCCGCCATCGTCACGCGCTCGCTGCTTCGGCTCGGCCGCGACACGGCTGCGACCCTGGTCGAGAGCTATCTCGCCGCCGACGGCGCTGCGGCCTACCAGGTGCATGACGGGTTGGTCGTTGCGATCGGCGACAATGCGCGGCTCGATCACGTCCGCCTGGTCGAGGATAACAGGGACGCCTTCAACATCTCGTCCGCGACCGTCTCGCTCGGCGCGCACGCCGATTTCAACACTTTCGGCATGACCACGGGCGACCATGTCAGCCGCTACCAGCTCAACGTGGCGTTTGCCGGCGAGCGCTCGAAGGTCGCGACCAACGGCGTCAATCTGATCAACGGCAAGCAGCACGCCGACACCACGCTGTTCATGGATCACGCGGTGCCGCATTGCGACAGCCGCGAGATCTTCCGCGCCGTGGTCGATGACCGCGCCCATTCGGTGTTCCAGGGCCGCATCATCGTCCGCCCCGATGCGCAGAAGACCGACGCCAAGATGATGACCCGCGCGTTGCTGCTCTCGGACGAGGCGGAAGCCGACAACAAGCCGGAGCTCGAGATCTTCGCCGACGACGTCACCTGCGGTCACGGTGCGACCACCGGCGCGCTCGACGAGAGCCTGTTGTTCTACATGCGCGCCCGCGGACTGCCGGAGAAGGAGGCGCAGGCGCTTCTGATCCAGGCCTTCGTCGGCGAGGCGATCGAGACGATTGTCAGCGACGCCCTGCGCGAGGTCGCGATCGCGGCCGCGCGGCGTTGGCTGGAGGCGAGGGCATGACGCAGCATCCGGCGGTCCAGAACGGCGCTTACGATGTCGCCCGCGTGCGGCAGGACTTTCCGGCGCTGGCGATGCAGGTCTATGGCAAGCCGCTGGTCTATCTCGACAACGCCGCCTCGGCGCAGAAGCCGAATGCGGTGCTCGACCGCATGACGGAAGCCTACAGATCCGAATACGCCAACGTGCATCGCGGCCTGCACTACCTCGCCAATGCCGCGACGGAAGCCTATGAGGGCGCCCGCGGCAAGGTGGCGAAGTTCGTCAACGCCCGCCGTAACGAAGAGATCGTCTTCACCCGCAACGTCAGCGAGGCGATCAACCTCGTCGCCGCGTCGTGGGGCGGGGTGAATATCAAGGAGGGCGACGAGATCGTCCTCTCGATCATGGAGCACCACTCCAACATCGTGCCGTGGCACTTCCTGCGCGAGCGCCAGGGCGCCGTGATCAAGTGGGCTCCGGTCGATGACGAGGGCAATTTCCTGATCGAGGAATTCGAAAAACTCCTGACGCCGAAGACCAGGATCGTCGCGATCACCCAGATGTCGAACGCGCTCGGCACGCTGGTTCCGGTCAAGGAGGTGATCCGTCTGGCCCATGCCCGCGGCATCCCGGTGCTGGTCGACGGCGCCCAGGGCGCGGTGCATCTGCCGGTCGACGTGCAGGACCTCGACTGCGATTTCTACGCCTTCACCGGCCACAAGGTGTACGGGCCGACCGGCATCGGCGCGCTCTACGCCAAGCACGAGCACCTGGTGGCGATGCGGCCGTTCAACGGCGGCGGCGAGATGATCCGCGAGGTCGCCAAGGACTGGGTCACCTATGGCGATCCGCCGCACAAATTCGAGGCCGGCACGCCGCCGATCGTCGAGGCGATCGGGCTTGGCGCCGCGATCGACTACGTCAATTCGATCGGCAAGGAGCGCATCGCGGCCCACGAGCACGATCTGCTTACCTATGCCCAGGACCGGCTGCGCGAGATCAACTCGCTGCGCCTGATCGGCACCGCCCGCAACAAGGGCCCGGTGATCTCCTTCGACATGAAGGGCGCGCATCCGCACGACATCGCGACGGTGATCGATCGCCAGGGCGTCGCCGTGCGCGCCGGCACGCATTGCGTGATGCCGCTTTTAGAGCGGTTCAACGTCACGGCCACCTGCCGGGCGTCGTTCGGGATGTATAATACCAGGGAAGAAGTCGACCATCTGGCGCAGGCGCTGCTCAAGGCGCGGGATTTGTTCGCATGACCGATACAGCCGAAGTCAAAACGGCCACCATGGAGACCACCTCCGCGCTGCCTGCGGAGGAGACCGAGCGCCTGAGCGGCGAGATCGTCGCCGCGCTGAAGACGGTGTTCGATCCGGAAATTCCGGCCGATATCTACGAGCTCGGGTTGATCTACAAGGTCGACCTCAAGGACGACCGCAGCGTCGAGATCGTGATGACGCTGACCACGCCGAACTGCCCGGCCGCGGGCGAGTTGCCGACCATGGTGGAGAATGCGGTCGCGAGCGTCCCCGGCGTCGGCATCGTGGGCGTCAATCTGGTGTGGGATCCGGCCTGGACGCCGGATCGGATGTCGGACGAGGCGCGCCTCGTCCTCAATATGTGGTGATGCGTTAGGAGACTCGGCTTAACCTTCAACGACCGGTGATTGATTTGCCGCTGGGACTGACCACATGACTGACATGACGCAAGCCTCAACAACCCCAGCCAAGCCGAAGCGGCCCCGCCCGCAGGTCATGAAGCTGACCGATGCCGCCGCGGAGCGCATCACCGAATTGACCAAGCGCGCCGATTCCGAGATCGTCGGCCTGCGCGTCGGCATCAAGAACGGCGGCTGCGCCGGCCAATCCTACACCGTCGAATATGCCCACGAGATCCGCCCGACCGATGAAGTGGTCGAGGACAAGGGCGTGAAGATCCTGGTCGATCCCAAGGCCGTGTTGTTCCTGCTCGGCACCGAGATGGACTACAAGGCCGACAAGATGCAGGCCCAGTTCGTGTTCAACAACCCGAACCAGGTCTCGGCCTGCGGCTGCGGCGAATCGGTGCAGCTCAAGCCGGCGACGGTTTAGTTGTCGTCCCGGCCTAGTGCGCAATTGCGCACGGGGGGCCGGGACCCATAACCACCAGCGTTGATTGTTGGTCCGATTCGTCGTCCATATTGCCTTATCGATAGGCCGCGGCGTATGGGTCCCGGCTTTCGCCGGGACGACAGTGGATATATGGACCGCGAATTCCTGACTGACCTGTTCGCCGATTTCGGGCCGGTCACCTTGCGCCGGATGTTCTCCGGCTACGGCATTTCCGCCGACGGCACCAATTTCGCGCTTGCCCTGCGGGCCGGGCTCTATTTCCGCGCCGATGAGGAGACCATTCCGCAATTCGAGGCGGAGGGATCGAAGCCGTTTCAGTATCAGACGCGATCCAAGACGGTGCTGGTCAATTCCTATTGGCAGCTGCCGGCGCGGCTGTTCGACGACACCGAAGAGCTTGCCGTCTGGGCGCGGCTGGCGCTGGCCGCAGCGCAGCGCGCGGCGTTGCGTAAGCCGAAGAAGCGCAAGGCGAAGGCGCCAGTGAAGAAGGCCGTGGCGAAGAAAGTAGCTGCGAAGAAGAAGCGTAAATCGCGCTAGGAATGGTGGGCACGCTGCGCTTTGCCCACCCTACAAAGCCGGATCACGCCACGCGGCTTTGGGTCTCGGCGTTGTATTCCGGATCGGCTTCGCAAATGACGCGGTTGCGGCCGGCGCGCTTGGCGGCGTAGAGGCAGGCGTCGGCGCGCTCGATCAGCGCGTCGGTGTCGTCGCCTTCCTTCAGCATGGAGACGCCGACCGAGATCGTGACGCGGCCGAGGATCTCGCCGGTCGACTTCTTCTTCAGTTCCTTGGCCATCACGGCGCGGCGGATGTGGTCGGCGACCGTGAGCGCCTGGCGCAGCGCGGTGTTGGGCAGCACCACTGCGAATTCCTCGCCGCCATAGCGGGCGGTGATGTCCTGGCCCTTGATGGTCTGCTTCAGCGATTGCGCCACCAGCCGCAGCACCTGGTCGCCGGTCAGGTGGCCGTAGGAATCGTTGAACGACTTGAAGTGGTCGATGTCGAACATCAGGAGCGACAGCGGCTCGCCGGTCGCCAGCGCGCCCTGCACCGCCATCTCGATCGAGCGGTCGAAATATTTCCGGTTGCCGAGGCCGGTCAGCGGATCGGTCAGGCTTTCGGCGCGGATTGCCTCGAGGCTGTGCTGAAGCTCGTTGATTTCCGATTTCGACAGCGAGAGCCGGTTCTCCAGCGCCGTGTTGGTCTCGCGCATCTCGCGCGTCGATTTCGCCAGGCTCTCGACGATCGCCTTGACCTGATCGCGGGTGGTTGCGGTCGCAAGCTTGTCGCTGGCGCCGACCAGGCTGGCGTCATAGGTCGAGGCGACACCGAGTGCCTCGGTGATCAGCTTCATGACGTCGTCGATCTCGCCGATGACGCGGGCGCCGACCTTGTCGATGCGTTCGGAGGTTTTGATGTGCGAGAGATAGGTTTCGTAGATCTGCTCGAGATCGGCTTCGCTCAACCTGCCGCTGCGCGCCAGCGTCTCGTTGATGATCTTGTTGAGGGCGGCGTTGTAGCCGGTGGCGTAGACGTACCAGATTTCGTAGTTGCGGGGGACGGCGGTCTGGCGAAGGGAGCGGATTTGACCAAGAGCGACTTCGGCAAAAGCCAGCGTGCGTTCGTGTTCGTCCAGCAGCTTGACCACTGTTACGTCCCCAATGCGAGCAGCGCCGGTTGATCTCCGGCAACAATGACTAAATTATCGTCGCAAGGGTACGGGACGAGAGTGAAGGCAAGGTAAACAGTAGAACTACGGGACGCGTGGCCAAACGCCTCTGGAGGCGCTTGATTTCGCTCCGATCCAGCGCTGCTTTCGCAAGCTTTCGTTTGGCGCGCCATCCGCGCGCGAATGCGCGCCCGCCTGCTTCAAGCGAACCGATAACGCGCAGGTTCGGCAGATCAATCGCGGCGATGGGCTTTGGTCTGAGAGCGATCAGACCAAAGTTTGAGCCTTACACCCGCGCCTTTACCGGACGGAGCAGGAAGGCCGGCAGATGCGAATGATCGGCGGGCTCGTGGTCGACCTCGCGCTGCGGCCGTCGCGGCTCGCTGCGGCCGATCGACGGCACATGCGACGTTGATGCCTGCGGCTGCGGGGCGTGGCGGCCATGACGCGGTTCGCGCTCGTGACGCGATTCCTGACGCGATTCTTGACGCGATTCCTGGCGTGATTCTTGGCGCGGCTCCCGAGGCTCCCGGTCCTGGCGCGGCTCGCGCTCGCGGCGCGGCTTACGATCGCCGCGGGCCTTGTCGCGCGACCCATCGCGGCTACGCGACCGGCGCGGCGCCTCGGCGTCGCCGGAGCCCTCGCTGTGAACCGTGTAGTCGCCCTCGGCACGCGGGATCTGCTGGCCGATCAGCTTCTCGATCGCGGCGATCGATTTGCTGTCGAGCGAGGTGACGATGGAGATCGCGGTGCCGGTGCGGCCGGCGCGGCCGGTGCGGCCGATGCGGTGGACGTAGTCGTCGGGATGGTGCGGCACGTCGAAATTGAAGACGTGGCTGACGGCCGGAATATCGAGGCCGCGGGCGGCGACATCAGAGGCGACCAACAGCGGAATCTCACCCTTGCGGAATTGATCAAGTGCGGCGGTGCGGGCGGACTGATCCATGTCGCCATGGAGGGCGCCGACACTGAAGCCGTGCTTCTGCAGCGACTTGTGAAGCACGGCGACTTCGCGCTTGCGATTGCAGAAGATGATCGCGTTGTTGAGGTCCTTGGCGTCGCGCAGCAGGCGACGCAGGATCTCGCGCTTGTCATGGGCCTCGCGACCGGCGGGGACCTGCAATTGCGTCACGGTGACGGCTGTCGTCGCAGGCTTGGAGACCTCAATCCGTGCGGGATTGTGCAGGAAGGCCTCGGTGATGCGGCTGATTTCCGGGGGCATCGTCGCCGTGAAGAACAGCGTCTGCCGCGTAAAGGGGACCAGCTTGCAGATCCGCTCGATGTCGGGGATGAAGCCCATGTCGAGCATGCGGTCGGCTTCGTCGATCACCAGCAACTCGACACCGGTGAGCAGCAATCCGCCGCGTTCGGTATGGTCGAGCAGGCGGCCCGGAGTTGCGATCAGGACGTCGACCCCGCGCGTCAATTTGGAGTCCTGGTCGCCGAACGAGACACCGCCGATCAAGAGCGCCACATTGAGCTTCTGGCCGGCGCCGTATTTATCGAATTGCTCCTTGACCTGCGCGGCGAGCTCGCGGGTCGGCTCGAGGATCAGGGTCCGCGGCATCCGTGCGCGGGCGCGACCCTTCTCGAGCAAGGTGAGCATCGGAAGAACGAAGGCGGCCGTCTTGCCGGTGCCGGTCTGGGCGATGCCGAGCACGTCGCGGCGGGCGAGAACGTGAGGGATCGCCTGTTCCTGGATGGGGGTGGGGGAGGTGTAGCCGGTGGCCGCAACTGCGGCGAGGACCTTGTCGGACAGGCCTAGATTGGAAAAGGACATTGAGCCTCTGGTCGATACCGCCGTTCGGAATCGAAAGTAAAAGGCTGTCGCGTTCGGCCCCGAAACGGCTCGCTTCTCAAAAAAGCTCGGGGGCTCTGACTAACGCTGACGGGCGGCAAGCCTCACGAATCGCGTTTCGATCCGAGGCCGCGTTGAGCCGGAACATAGGGTCGAAACCAGCAAAGTCAATCTTGGAACCGGCCGGAATGGCCAAAAAGCTTAATGTTCTCGCACAAATAACCGTCTTTTCCGTCATTTTCCGGTCAACTGACTAGCCGCTTCGCCATTCGAAGGCGGCGCAGCGGCGAGCGGGCCCGCATTCTCCCGTGCCCTGAACTCGCCCGGCGTCAGGCCTTGGGATGCGTTGAAGACCCGGTAGAAGGTCGCCAGGCTTCCAAACCCGCAGGCATGGGCGATCTGGGCGATCGGTCGCGGCGGGATCTCACCCAACAGCCGGCGGCTCTCGGCCATGCGAAGGGCCGTGACGGTGTGGGAGAAGCTCGTCCCCGTCGTCTCGAACAGCATATGGACATAACGGACGGAGACGCCGAGCAGCGTGGCGACCATCGCCGGCGACAGGGTCGGCTTCGCCAGATGGCGCGTGATCAGACGGCGGGCCAGCGACAGCCGGCCGACGCGGAAGGCCTGCTGGGCGCGCCGGCTGCCGGGCCTGATCGCGCCACGATCGATCAGCGCGAACTCGGCCACGGCCTGGACCAGAGGCGGGATGCTGGGGGCGTCGCCGATCCGGATCGCCTCCTCGAGATCGACGGCACAGGCGTCGCGCAACGGCGCGAAGCCTTGATGGGCCGATGTCGTGAGGTGTGGTTCCCGGGCGGGCGAAGGCGTCGGATCGATGCCGAGGTCGAAGCCGTTGAGGGAGGGCGAGCCGGCTGCAGCCGGTGCTTGCCTGTAATCGTACTCGTGTTCACCACGCATGGCGCGTCACTCCTCCGCCGGCCGCAGCCCGTCGTTCACCACGACGTCGGCAATCAGTTGCCCGCGCGGCGGCTTCTCATTGCGCGCACGGAAAATGTCCGAACCGAAATGGTGCTGGATTATTGCGGAGGCCGACCGGCGCAACTGCGGTGTCTGTCGCAATGCGCCGACCATCAATCCCACGCCCCTTGCCAAGCATTCCGGCAGTCGAAATATTGTGAGCGAGTCTTGTCATGTTGGTCGGTGAGTGTCTTGGTAAGGTCCTGCCGACATTTCTGAAATTTTTCTGATATTCGTTTTCGTGCCGGCAAATGCAGGCCACTTGAAAGGCGTGGGGACGAGGTGTTTCGGTTCGCGGGATTTGAACTCGATCCGCAGCAGGCGCGGCTGCGCGGTCCCGACGGCGAACAGATTCGGCTGCGGCCGAAGTCCTTCGAGATGCTGCATCTGTTCGCGGCCAATGCCGGGCGCGTGCTGAGCAAGCAGGAATTGTTCGAGGCGATCTGGCCGAACGTTCATGTCGCCGACGACAGCCTGTTTCAATGCATTCGCGAGGTTCGCGCGGCGCTCGGCGACGATCGGCGCCAACTAATCAAACTGGTGTCCGGCCGCGGCTACCTGTTCGAGGCCGAGGTGTCGACCGATCCGGTCGGCGCCCCCGCCGGCGGTGAGGCGGCACCGTCGATCGCGGCGGCGGTCGTCGCTCCGCTCGCTGGCGCCGAACCGGGGGCGGGGTCGGGGAGATCGCGGCGGTCACTGTTCGGCCTGCGTGGGCCGGCGGCCATCGCCGCGGTCGCAGCGCTCTGTGCCATTATCGGATTCGCGGTGGCGGCGCCGGTCTTGCGACCTTCGCTGATCTACAAGCGGGCGCCGTCGATCGTCGCCATGGCGCCGATCATCGAGGCCAGCAACGATGCCCGCGCCGCAGCCGTGGCGGGCGGTGTGACCGACCGTCTGGCCGATGGTCTCGCCAGGATCGAGAATATCCGCCTCATCGCGCCGCGGTACGACGCGGCGGGGACGCATCCCGAACCGACGTCCGCCAATTCCGCGCGGCCGGACTTTGAAGTGCGCGGCGAATTGCAGCGCACGGAGCAATCCTGGGTGCTGCGGACACGCCTGATCAGAACCGCAACCGGTGAGGTTCAAACAGTCGCCACCGTTACGGTCGATGGCGACGGGTCGGACACGCAACTCGAGCAATCGCGGCTTGCCGCGGGCGTAGGTCACCAGCTCGCGGTCCGCCTCAACGGGCTTCTGGAGGGCGGCGAGCCTTCGGCCTCAGCCAGTGCTGCTGCCGGCAGCGCCAGAACCGCCATCGAGCAAGCGACGGCGTCGATCAATCAAACTTCGCGCGAACGCTTCGGCATGGCGCAGACCATGCTGGAAAAAGCGCTCGTCACCGAGCCCGACAATGTCGATCTCGCGGTCGCGCTGGCAGCGCTTCAGCTCCGCGGCATCCAGATGGTGTGGTACAGCCCGGACGACGCGCGTGCGGCCGAGGCCAATGCCAGCGCGACGCTGGAGCGCGCGCTGCGCGTCAGGCCCAATTCCATCCCCGTGCTCGAAAGCTATTGCCGCTTCCTCAGCGCCACCAACCATTTCGTCGAGAGCCTCGTGGCCTGCTCACGGGCGCTCAACTTCGATCCATGGGACGGGCTTGCGCTCTATCTCACCGGACTCGGGCAGATTTATCTCGGCCGCACCGAGGACGCGCTTGCGACGTTCCAGCAAGCCGATCGTTACGACACCCCGCAGGTTTCGCGCTGGACCTGGCTGCTCGGCGCCGGCTGGGCGAACATGCTGATGGGCCGCGGCGAGGACGCTGTGCCGTGGCTCCAGCGATCGATCGCCATTACGCCGGCATCCGGCCGCTCGCAGATGCTGCTGGCCGCCGCCTATCAGCAATTGGGCCGGACCGACGAAGCGCAGGCGGCGATGAAGCAAGGGTTGAGTTTGCGCCCCGGCACGACGGCGCGCAATGTCGGCTCGTCGGACAAGAATTCCAGTCCGGTGTATCGTGAAGGATCCGCGCGGATCATCCGACTGATGGTCGAAGCGGGGTTGCCCGAAAGCTAGAGCAGTTTCGCCGCAGCGCTCAGGCCGGCTGCGCCCGGTAGTCGCCCGGCGTCATCAGTTCGGTCGCATTGAAGACGCGGTAGAAGGTCGCAAGGCTCTCGAAGCCACAGGCATAGGCGATCTCGGCGATCGGACGCTGCGGCGCCTCGCGCAGCAGCCGGCGGCTGCGCGCGATCCGCAGCGCGGTGACGGTCTGCGAGAAGCTCATCTGCGTGGTCTCGAACAGCATGTGCACGTGGCGCACTGAAATACCGAGCATGTCGGCCACCAGGGTCGGCGACAGCTCTCCCCGCGACAAATGCTGCGCGATCAGGCGGCGGGCCAGCGACAGGCGGCCGATCCGAAGCGCCTGCTGGGCGAGCCGGCTGGCTGGACGCGCGACGCCGCGCTCGATCAAGACCATCTGCGCCAGCGCATCCACCAGCGGCGCGGCGCTTGTGGGTTCGACGTCGTCACCGGCTTCGACCAGATCCTGGAAGCAGGATTCCAGCAGCGGCCGCAGCACGGTCTGATCGTGCACCGGCTTGGGCACGAGCGCGTCGAGCCCGGTGCGCGGCCGCGCAATATCCGCAATCGGAATCTTCACGATGCGCAGGTGGAAGCCATCCTCGCTGAGCGGCGCGGTGCGATAGGGCAGGTCCGAATAGCTGGTCGCGAACATGCCGTCGCGGATCGCGAACTCGTCGAGCCGGGTGCCGCTGAACCAGCCGCCGCCGCCGAGCTGCTGGTAGACGCAGAGGCTGTCACTTTGCGCATTGGCAATGTCCTCGACGCGCCGCTCGACCCGATAGGGTGAGGCGCGCAACTCGACCAGTCCGGCATTGCCGAGTTTGCGCAGCGAGAATTCGCCGCGGAAGTGCTGCCGGCGTTCCGGCTCGAGCTCCGCCGTGACGCCGAACAGTCCCTTGGCGCGCACCTCGCGCCAGTAATCAAAGCGATCGCGCGGATCGACTTGATCGGTGGACCATTTATACACGGAAGTGCCCCTGGGACCTTGCGTATCGGAGCGGAATTTATCACGCAGACGGGAAAACGAAACATGACCGGGTGTGTGTAGACCAAGCGCCTCAATTTGGCCCGCTGCGGCCGGTCACAACGGCGTGTCACCCGCTCGGCCTTGAACCGGCCAAACGGCTGGTCCGACTATTATCCGGCAGGCCGTGAGGCCTGCCGACCTGTGGTGCAGGCGGGGAACAGGATGACGCGCTGGCGTTTGAGCTTTTCTGCGATCACCGCTGTCGCGGCGGCGTTCATGGCGCTGGCGATGCCGGCCCATGCCGAGAAGCGCGTCGCGCTTGTGATCGGCAACAACGACTACAAGAACGTGCCCCAGCTGCAAAAGGCGGTCAACGACGCCCGCACCATGGGCGATACGCTGAAGCAGCTCGGCTTCAGCGTCATGGTGGCCGAGAATTTGAACCGCCAGGCCTTCTCTGAAACGCTGCTCGCCTTCGATCGTGCCGTCGAGCCCGGCGATACCGCGTTCTTCTTCTACGCCGGCCACGGCTTCGAGATTGCCGGACAGAATTTCCTGCTGCCGACCGACGTGCCGGCCGCGACCGAGGGGCAGGAGGAACTGGTGCGCGACGCCTCCGTGCTCGCCGACCGGATCGTCGAGCGGCTACAGAACAAGAAGGCGCGGACCTCGATCCTGGTGTTCGATGCCTGCCGCAACAATCCGTTCGAGCGGGCGGGCACCCGCGCGGTTGCGGGCGGCGGCGGGCTGGCGCCGATGACGCAATTGCCCGAGGGCGTGTTCTCGGTGTTCTCGGCCGGACCGCGCCAGACCGCGCTCGACCGCCTGTCGAACGACGATGCCAATCCCAACTCGGTGTTCACGCGCACCTTCGCCAGGGAGCTGCTGCAGCCCGGCGAGAATCTCGTGCAGGTCGCGCAGCACACGCGGCGGCTGGTCAGCGAGATGGCCGACACCGTGAAGCACAAGCAGATCCCGGTCTATTTCGATCAGATGGTCGATGACGTCTTCCTCAATGGCGTCGCGAAGACACAGACCGACGCTGTGCCTCCGGCGGCGCCGCCCCCGCAGCAGTTGGCGGCGTTGCCGCCGGTGTCGGTGCCGAAGCTGCCGAAGGACGAGGCCATCAATGCGCCGATCGCGAGCTTCTCGCGGCACAATGGCGGCTGGACCGTGGTGTTCTCGCTGGCCGACCCGGCGCTCGGGATTTCCTGGCGGATGGGCGATGCCGGCGACTTCCGCGAGACCGGCTTCATCGACACGCTTGATCCGCGCACCCGCAAGCGGATGCCCAATCCGTCGATCGAGCTGCCGGCCGACGCACCGGCAGGCACGATCCAGATCCGCTATGTCG
>Ga0153933_1000061_pt1 | contig 63169 bp, 63 predicted proteins | sample TSNJ017MetaG_FD_102275 | JGI IMG/M metagenome (GOLD analysis project Ga0153933, IMG submission 102275) | Attine ant fungus gardens microbial communities from New Jersey, USA - TSNJ017 MetaG | ecosystem: Host-associated > Fungi > Mycelium > Unclassified | place: USA: New Jersey, Wharton State...
CACCACCCCGGCTGATGTCGTGAGAGACGGCCGCTCCGCAAGCAGCGGCCAGGCCAGCAGGACGGTGAAGGGCGGGGCGAGCTGATAGGCAACGGCCGACATGCTGCCCGAGCCGAGTCCAAGGCCGACGTAGAACAGCCCGAAATTCAGCCCGCCGAGGAAGAGCGAAATAGCTGCGATCGGGCCGACCTGTTGGCGTGTCGGCCTTCTGACGAACGGAACAAGCAGCAGCGCGATAGCCAAGAAGCGCAGCGCGAGGAAGAAGAGCGGCGGAAACTCGGTGACGCCGACCTTGATGACCACGAACTGGTAACCCCAAAGCAAGTAAACGGCCACCGCACAGACGATCTGGAGGGCAGACATGGCATCTTACCTTTCAAGACCGATCGGTCTAAATATCGGCGCGCCAGCAGCGGAGGCGTCCATGGGCTCTTTACCTGATGAAGCGGTCGAGAAGAGCGTCAACGGTGGCTTGCGATGTGATCCGTGTCGGTGCCGTTTTGGCGACCACTCGTAACCCCCAAAGGAAACAGATGAGAATTCGGGCGGCACTCGAAGGCTCGACGCCATCGGCCAGCTTGCCTGCGGTCTCCGCACGGGAAAGCGCATCAGCCACCCTGGCCTCCATGGTTTTGAAGAAGTTCCCGACGCGACGACCAACCTCGGCATCCTGGCCGGCCAGCTCCATGGCTGTCGCCACCAGCAGGCAGCCGCGCCGACCATTGGCGCCGCTGGTGCGGTCAACGTAGCCGGCAAGATAGGTCCGCAGGCCGTCGACCGGATCTCTGCGAGGGTCGAACTCGGTGTCCATCCGTGCCAGCGCATCCGCAATGTAGCGATCGAGCGCAAGCAGGAACAGCGAGTGCTTGTCACCGAAAGCGGCGTATAGGCTGCCACGCGACAGCCTCGTCGCACGAAGCAGGTCCGGCAGCGCCGTCGCGTGATAACCGCGCGACCAGAACACCTCCATCGCGCGCGCGACCGCGGCGTCCGTGTCGAAGCTTCGCGGGCGGCCACGGGGCAGTTGGATCGGTACGTGCCGGCTCATCCAGGATATGTAGACCGATTGGTCTTTAAATGCAAGGGATCGGGCCCGGCACTGGATTTCACCCGCAGTTGCTGCTTTGCTCAGGAGCAAAACAGGAGCGAAGTGCCGCATGTCGTCAGAGCCATCCCTCCATCCGCTCGATCGTCCGATCTGGAGCGCGCTGACCACGCGGCAGCGCGATCTGGCTGAAGGTGGCACTGAGGCGCGGCGCTTTCCGGTCTCGATCGCGCCGTTCGCCGACATGGTCGACATGTCGCTGAACAGTTTCGCTGCGCTCGGCGCGTTATTGTCGGGGCCGGAGATCGCGGTGCTGTTCACGCCCGATCCGGTCACCGCGCCGCCCGAGTTCAAGGTGCTGCTGGCCGAGACCGGCGAGCAGATGATCGGCGCGCCGGCGGAATTCTCCTTGTCCGGCGTCGAGATCGTGACGCTCGGGGCATCAGACGTTCCGGCGATGATGGCGTTGATCGAATTGACGAAGCCCGGTCCGTTCGCCGCTCGGACGCATGAGCTCGGCACCTTCCTCGGCATCCGCGTCGGCGGCGAGCTGGTGGCGATGACCGGCGAGCGGATGAAGCCGGGCAACTACACCGAGATGACCGCAGTCTGCGTGCACCCGGATCATCGCGGCCGCGGCTACGCGCAGGCGCTGCTGTCCGCCGTCTCCCGCCAGATCGTGGCGCGGGGAGAGGTTCCGTTCCTGCATGTCTTCACCAACAATCATTCGGCGATCGCGCTCTATCGGCGCCAGGGCATGGACATTCGCCGTCGCTTGCACATCACGGTGTTGCAGAAGCAGGTGTAGGGCGGGACTGGAGCGAAATCTCCGTTCGCTCCAAAACGCTCTATGTCGAGGTCGGATACCACTCCGGCAATTTCCTGATATCGGGATCGAGATGATCCCAGGCGTGGCCGCGTGAGCAGAACAGCGCGACGGCAGGCTTGAAAGCCGAGGCGTCGTCGAGGCAGCCGACATAGATGCCGACGAATTCCGGGCTCTTGTCCGGTTTGTTGTAGATCGGCGAGCCGCAAGCGGGACAGAAGCCTTTTCGTTTGATCGTGCCGCCGTCGGTGGTTCGCGCGATCTCGCGCACCTCGCCCGTCACCGTGAGCGCGGCGCTCGCGAACACGGAGCTGTGGCCGCCGCCGGTGTCGCGCTGGCAGTCGCGGCACAGGCACTGGAAGCCGCGGATCGGGTCCGCAGAGATGGTGTAGCGCACCGCGCCGCACGAGCAGCCGCCTGAGAAACCCATTGCCGTCTCCTCCCGGGATGCGTCGTCATGACATGGCAACGACCTTGCGAATTGGCAATGTCGGTGATCTCGACGTTCTGGCCACGGTGACGCGATCAACTTGACATATGACTGACATACTGCTGGTATGTCAGTCATGCCAGCCGCTTCCCTTCACCGCGACAAGGCCTATGCGCGGATCCGCGATCTCGTGATCTCGGGCGAGTTCGCCCCCGACGAACCGCTGTCCGAACGTAGCCTCTCCGACCGCCTCGCGCTCGGACGAACGCCGGTCCGTGAGGCCCTGAGGGCGCTGGCCGGCGACGGCCTGCTGACGATCCATCCGATGCGCGGCACCTTCGTGCGGCAATTGTCGTTCGACGATCTGCGCGAGATCCACGAGCTGCGCCTCGCGCTCGAGGGCATGGCGGCCTATCTCGCCGCCGCGCGGGGGCCGACCGAGGGGCTGGCGCGCTGTGCGAAGGAGCTGCGCCGCATCCGGTCGCGCGCGACGATCGACGTGGAGGAGGCGCAGCAGATCGGCTGGACCTTCCACGACGAGCTGTTCCGCGCCACCACCAACGGCCGCCTGGTGCAGTCCTACGACAATCTGCGTGCGCAGAGCGGTCTCGCCTTGCAGAAGATGCCGCAATACAGCGCCGACCGCACCAGGCAGGCCATCGAGGAGCATCTTCAGATCCACGCCGCGGTCGAGGCGCAGGATTCCGACGCTGCGCAGCAGCGGATGTGGCGGCATCTGTCGCTGGCCTTCAAAGCGCGGTTGAAGGCGCTGGGCGCGGTGCGGCCGCGTGTTGCGGCGAGGGGAGATCGGCGGTCATGAGCGAACGATCGGTTGTCCGGCGTGTCCTGAAACTTCCGCTCGCGGTCCAGATGCTGATCGGCCTGGTCGCGGGCCTCATCGTGGGACTGATTTGGCCAAATTTTGGTGCCAGCCTGCGGCCGTTCGGCACCGCCTTTGTCGAGGCCGTGAAGATGATCGTGATCCCGGTGGTGTTTGCCTCGGTCGCGCTCGGCATCTACCGGATGGGGACCGAGCTCAAGGTGCTCGGGCGTGTCGTCGTGATCTGTCTCGGCTATTTCTACCTCGCGACCGTGATCTCGATCGTGATCGGGCTTGTGCTCAACGCGATCTTCCATCCCGGTGCCGGTGCCCCGCTTGCTGCGACCGGCAAGGTGCCGGCGAACCTCGCGGTGTCGGTCGACTGGATCAAGTTCCTTATGGAGATGATCCCCTCCAACATCGTCGCCGTCATGGCCGAGCAGAAGATCCTGCCGACGCTGGTGTTCGCGATCCTGTTCGGTCTCGCGCTGGCCTCGATCGGCAAGGTCGGCGAGCCCATGGTCGCGGTGCTGGAAGCGGTGATGGCGGCCATGTTCAAGATGACGAAATGGATCACCGCGCTGGCGCCGCTCGCCGTGTTTGCGATCATGGCGTGGCTGTTCGCGACACAGGGCCTTGCCACCGTGGTCGCGCTCGCCAAACTCGTCGCGGTGATGTATCTCGGCCTCGCCATCATGGTGGTGATCTTCTGGCTGATGCTGCTTGCGATCGGCGAGAAACCGATCGCGGTGACCAGAGCGGTGATGGAGCCGATGCTGCTGGCATTCTCCACCCGCTCCTCAGAGGTCACGCTGCCGCTGCACATGGAGAAGCTGCAGGCGATGGGCGTGCCGAACCGGATCGTCTCGGTGGTGCTGCCGCTCGGCTATGCCTTCAACCGCGATGGCGCGATCATGTATTTCGCGCTCGCGGTCACCTTCCTGGCCGAGGCCTATGGCGTGACGCTGACCTGGTCGACATTGCTGACCATCGTGATGGTCACCACCATCGCCAGCAAGGGCAGCGCCAATGTGCCGTCCGGCGGGCTCGTCGCCATCGCCATGGTGCTGTCGGCGATCGGATTGCCGGTCGAGGCGCTCGCGATCATCGCCGGCGTCGACGCCTTCCTCGACATGGGCCGCACCGCGATCAACGTGTTCGGCAACACAGTCGCCGTCAAGCTGGTGCAGCGCTTCGGCGGCGAGTTCGCGGCGGAGGAGCCGGACGCGCTACAACTGGCACTTAAGACCCAGGACGCGTGACGGCCATGGATCAGGGCAAGACCGACATCGTCGATCTGCGCAGCGACACCGTGACGCTGCCGACCGAGGCAATGCGCGAGGAGATGCGCCGCGCACCCCTCGGAGATGACAGCCGCGACGGCGATCCGACCGTGCGTGCGCTTGAGGTGCGGGCGGCGGCGCTGACCGACAAGCAGGCTGCGCTGTTCGTACCGAGCGGCACGATGGGCAATCTGTTGGCAATGCTGGCGCATGGCGAGCGTGGCGGCGAGGTGTTCTCCGACAGCGCCGCGCATCTGTTCAATTCCGAGATCGGCAGCATGGTGACGGTGGCGGGCCTGGTGCCGCGACCGGTCGCGAGCCGCCGCGGCGCCATGGAGGAGGAGGCGCTGGCTCAGGCGATCGCCGCCGCGTCGGCGGCGGGACGGCCACGCCCGGCGCTGATCTGGATGGAGACCAGCCACAACGGTGCAGGGGGCGCCGTGTTGCCGCTGGCGCACATGGCGCGGATCCACGCGCTTGGCCGCGAGAGCGGCACCGCCGTGCATGTCGACGGTGCGCGGCTGTTTAATGCCGCGGTCGCGCTCGGCGTCGGCGCATCGGAGATCGCAGCGCACGCCGACAGTTTGATGTTTTGCGTTTCCAAGGGGCTCAGTGCCCCGGTCGGCAGTCTGCTCGTTGGCGACGCGGCGTTCATCGCGCGCGCACGGGCGTTCCGCCGCTTCGTCGGCGGCGCCATGCGCCAAGCCGGGGTGATTGCGGCGGCCGGTCTCGTCGCGATCGGTGCCATGGTCGATCGGTTGCGTGAGGATCACGAAGCCGCAGCGCGGCTCGCACAGGGATTGGCATGGCTGGATCCGGCGCTGTCAGAGCCCGGCCACGTGCAGACCAATATATTGCGCATCGATGTGTCAGGCGGTCGCGCAGCGGCCGACTGGGCCGCGTGCGTCAAGGCGCACGGCATCCTGGTGCAGGCCAGCGGCGCCAGCCAGCTTCGCCTGGTCACGCACCGCCATATCGACCGTGCGGCGGTCGAACGCACCATCGCGGCCTTTGCGGCCGAGGCGTGAGGCGGCCTCAATATTGGCCTGCGCTCACGTCAGGCGGTTGCCCGCGAGATGCACCGTGTGCTTGTCGCAGGTGGGATCGATTGCGACGGCGTTGGTGGCGATCCGGCCGCGGGCGGCGGCGTTGTTGCTGACCTCGACGTTTCTGCTGCGGCCGACATAGATCGCGCTATCAGGCTTGATGCCGAAAAGTCCGCCGGCTCCGAACGTGTCGCCGCGGAGAAAGGTCTGGCCGATCTGGTTGCCTGATATCTTCACGCTGTCGGCATTGCTGACGAAGATCGCGTAGATGAAGGAATCGTCGATGTGATTGCCTTCGATGATGACACGCCGGTTCTGCACATTATCCGGAAAGCCCCTGACGCCTTCAGGCGCGACCATGCCGACATAGATCGTGCCGAGCACACCGCTGCCGTCGGTCATTTCATTGGCGCCGTTGACGCAATGGCTGAAGCGGTTGTTGCGGAAGGCGAGATTGTCGGCAAAACCGGACTCCGACCAGAAGCCGATATCGCTGCCCGCCTGCAGCGCGACGCCGGTTGCGAAGGTGAACTGGCAGTTCTCGACAATGACGTTCGGCGCCTTCATCAGCACGCGGCCGCAGGCGTGGAAACTGCAACGCAGCACGGTGGAGCCCGATCCGATATGGGTCAGCGATGAGATGGCGTCGCCCACCTTCAGCGGCAGGTCCTGTTGCAGCGCGACGTCGTAGATCAGGTCAGGCACGCTGGTCGGGCTCCGGCCCTTCCAGAGCGCAGCGATCTTCGATTTCAGCTCGGGCGCGTGGCGTTTTGTTAGCTGCTCGACCTTGCTGCGGCCGAGCGAGCGGAAGGTCGCATGATCGCAGCTCTCGATATCGTCGCCGGCGGCAAGCCCGATGTCCCATTTCGGGCTGAGCAGGAAGCGGCGCGGCGCCGGCTTCGCCACCACGTAATAGTAGAAGCCGTGCACGTTGATGGCATCGTCGGAGGTGTTGGCGTAGCTGCAATCCTCGATCGTCGGGCCGTGCGTAACAGCGGTGAAATGCGAGCCGTCCGAATTGGTCGAGATCAAGCGGTCGGTGCTGGCGCCCTTCGGCCGCGGGCCTGGCACGACCGAGACCTTTTGCAGCAGCATCCCGCCTTCGCCGCCGTTCTCCAGGATGCCCATGCCGGGCGAGGCCAGCAGCTTCACGTCGATCAGGCTGGTTGCTGCGCTGGAGTCGATGGTGACGGCAGTCGCGCCGCTGTTGGAGATCGCGACCACGTCGCCGACGGCGAGCGGCAGTTGGCTCGGGAAGCGGTCGTTGGCCCCCCATCTGAGATGCACCCTGATCAGCCCGTCACTGACGCGCGTGACGTGGGCCGGCGAGAGGAAATCCCTCGCGCCCGTCTTCAGCGCGCGGTTGTGGCGATCCATCACCTTGAAGAAGCCGTCCGTGATGCCGGCGAGCAGCGCCGGATCGTCGGGAAAGCCGGGATCGACCTTCAGCGTGACCTCGATCGCCGCCTTGTCGAAGGCGGTGATGGTGCCTTGGGTGAAGGGCAGCGGATCATAGTCGATGGTGAGGTCGCGCACCGTAAGATGGTCGCAGCTGGAGATCGCCAGCGTTCCGCTGCGCGCGGTATTGATCAGCTGCGCGCCATTGCCGTTGAGCTCGAAGCCGTAGAGCTGCTTGAACGCGAGCGGTCGCTTGATCCGGTAGAGCGCGCTTTTCTCGAGGTTGAGGACGATGTGCGCCGGCCCCGCCTTGGCGGCGTCAGCCGCCGCCTTGGCGATCGCAGCCAGGGCTTTCGCAAACGCCGCGTCGGCGTCGCCGCCCGAGGTCGCGGTGAAGGTCGCCATCTCGAATGAGGCCGCGCCCGGCACCGGAGCCTGCTCCGCGCGGCTCTCGGAGCCGAGCAGGGGGCTTGCGACGACACACGTGGCAAGCGTCAGGGCTTGCCTTCGGCTGAGCTGTAACATGCGAGGCTCCTGGCCTGATCGCGGTTGGTCGCGGTCGCATGATCCGCGCATCGAGATGAACCGCAGCCAAACGGAATTGGTGTACCCGAAAAAGTGAAGGCCCGGGCACGCGGCAAGCGCATGTCCGGGCCCGTTGTTGTTGACGCAGGGTCACTGCATCGTCGCTTCCGACGCCTCGATCCAGGCGATCACGGCCTCGGAGAAGCCGTCGACCCGCGTCCACGGGCCGTGTCCGACACCGTGCTGATAGGAGGCCACGTTGACCATGTATCCGCGTCCCTTGGGCGCGGGCACCTTGTCGTGGCTCTGCTCGTCGGTGAAGACGATCAGGCGATCGCCCTTGCGGTCGATCTCCGTCACGGCCTTGCCGAGATAGGTCGCGCCGTGCGGCTGCGAGCCGATGATCGCATCGCGCAGCGCGAAGCCGCGGCGCGGCGGCAGCTTCACGACCGCATTGCTGAACGTGAAGATCTCCACCTCGTCGCAGACCTCGCGGGCGAGGATCGCAAGCCCGCAGGCCGCCTCCGCCCGCGTCATCTCGGACTGCGCGGACAGCGGCGTGAACATCGACCCCGACACGTCGATCAAAAGCCGCGTGCGGCCGGCGAGCCGCGCGTGGCCCTTGACCGACTTCAGCATCGCGGTCTCGAGCTCGGGCTCGAAGTCCGGCGCATAGCGCGCCGCCGTGATGAAGCGGTACGGCAGGACACGGTCCGTCCGCATCGCCTCGATCGCGTCCGCGATGATCCGGCGCGGCACCTCGGCCTTCTGCATCAGCCGCAGGTTCCGCAGCAGCGCCAGGCCGCCGAGCTTGTTCTCGGCGATCAGCCGCTCGAAGGTCGCGCGCTTGTCCTTGCCGGACGACAGCGAAACCTCCCAGGTGTCGGGCGAGGGCAGCTCGCCGTCGACGAGCTGCTTCCAAACCTTCTCCTGGGTGACGTCCTTCGGCTTGGCGTGCACCAGGAACAGCACGTCCTTGATGCGCACCGCACCGTCGCGATCGTACTTCGCGAGCTGATAGGCGTCGAACTTGGTCAGCGCCCGCGCCAAGCCCTTCTTGACCTGGGCCGAGACCGGCTGACGCTTGCGCTGCTGCTGCGGTCCGAGCGCATCCGCCCAGTAGATCGCCAGCAGCTCGGTCATCTCATCCGGACGCTGGATCACCCGGGCAAGCGTATCGGCGACCAGCGCACGGTGCGTCTCGTGCCGCGTCATCTCGCGGACCACGAGCAGCGGCGCATGCCGCAGCTTCATGGTCTCGCGCGCAACGATGGCGAGATCGGCGACCTTCGCAGGCTCGACCTTCGGCACCAGCGCCTTGATGCGGTCGGCGATCGCAACGCCGTCCTCGTAGAACTGGTCCTCCCACAGGAGGCAGTTCAGCAGTGCGCGCCGCAGCTCCATCTCGGGCGTGAAGCGCTTTCCGCGCGCGCCCTCACGGGTGAAAGCGCGCACGATCTTGTTGATCGTGACCATGACGGCCTCCTTGCTGGGTGATTATGGATTGGAAAGTGGTGCCGGGGAACAGGCGAGACTGGACTGCCCTTGCGGCCTTCGCAGAGCGACTTGAATCATCGCTGCTGCGATCACGAAGTAACAGCACTCTTCACCACCGGCTGTCGGCGTGATAGCGCGCGACAAACACAAGATAACCACGACCCGGGAACAGGCGATTGCTGAGACCCCGCCCGGCAGCTTACCCTGCCGGGCGGGAAGCGCTCTAACCGTTGAGCTACCGGCGCGCATGACGCCGGGCGGGATTCGAACCCGCAACCTCTCGTTTCACAGACGATGTAACAGCGATCTTCACCACGGGACGTGGAGAGTGTTGGCGGGGAACAGGCGATGCTGTTGCTGCCCTTGCGGGCGAACCGCCTTTCGGCGTGCGGGCCTCGAACCCGCTCGGCGCCGGAGCGCCTTACCACGAAGTAACAGACATCTTCACCACCGCCGCACCGATGCTTGCGCATCGGTGGATAGGTACGCTGGGGAACGGGCGATATCGGTGTCAATGACACAACACAGCGCCGCTCCTTGCGGAAGCGAGACTGCGCCGGGGCGCGCGCGAACCTTTCCTGGGCCGCATCCCCGGTGCGTGTGCCAAAGGCGGGATTCGAACCCGCTCTTTCCTGTGGAGCGAAGTATCCGATATCTTCACCACCAGCGTCGGTTGAGCCGCAGCGATGCGGCAAACCGTTTTAGATAATTCTATCGCGGCGCTGTCGACGCGCCGCAGACTGCGAACTCCCTGGAGTTCGCTCTGCCATCGGTGTCTGGCTCATCGCCTCGTTCCCTCCGGCAGGCCCCGCGCGCTTGGACACGCGCGTTTCCGCGCGAGCCCCGGGATCCGGGTCTCCCGTTCCGGCTTTCGCCGGGCAATGTCGAATGAGCCGTGCTCCGGACAACAAAAAACCCTCCGGAGCGGCTGGCTCGGGAGGGTCCGTTGCAGGCGGACTGTCGATCTCGCGTCAGGCAAGATCGCTCCCATGAGCCGGGCACGCGCTCTCGATCGGCCGAAGGCCGTTCGACAGGTGGCGGCGATTTTCAAATCCGTATTGCATCAGTTGGCTCATGTTGATCGCGAACGCGAGTGCTCGCGAGGGCGCGGGACATACGCCCGGTTTATCCTGTTGTCAACAGCGCAGAGGCGTGACTTGACGCGCAAGCCATGGCGGACGATTGAGATCGACACCTTCACGCCAATGACACAAGGACACTCCATGACACGCGTGCGCTGCATCACCGAAATGGGCATGGGCGTCGACGTCCATGGCCGCGACGCCACCAAGGCCGCCAAGCGCGCGGTCTCGGACGCAATCCGCCATTCCAGCCTCGGCTTCTTCCGCATGCTCGGCAAGACCGCGAACGACATGTTCGTCGACGTGACGATCGCGGTGCCCAATCCGGACGACGTTGATATCGATGCGGTCGCAAAGGAACTGCCTTACGGCGCCAAGACGGTGAAGGCGATCGCGGGCGGGCTGGAAATTCCCTCGGATCTCGGTAACGATCCGATCCTGATCGCGAACGCGGCGGTGATCGTGAGTTTCGACGACGGCAAGTGAAGTTGGTCAACCGCTGTACCACTCGCGTCGTCCTGGCGGAAAGCCAGGACCCATAACCACAGGGTTCGGTTGTTGAAGAAGGCTGCGGCCCCAACATCGCGCAACGACGGGCAGTTGGGGTAATGGGTCCTGGCTTTCGCCAGGACGACGGCGGTGAGGATGTCACTCACCACCGCTAAAATAATCCGGCTTGCCGGTGGTCCAGGTCTCGCCCCAATGCTGGCCGCCGCCGTCGACGGTGAGGGTTTCGCCGGTGATGAATTTGCCGGAGGGGCCGGCGAGATAGATGCTGGCCTCCGCGATGTCCCAGGGCGAGCCGGGCCGCATCATCGGATTGGAGCGCGGATAGGCGGCGCGTGCCTGCTCGGAGTAGACGTTCCAGCCCTCGGTTTCGACCGCGCCGGGGGCGATGCAGTTGATGCGGATGTCGAGCGGTGCCCATTCCACCGCGAGCGCGCGCGACAGGCCGATGACGCCGGAGCGCGCCGCGATGGTGTGCGCGATGCCGTAAAGGCCGTGGGTCGTCACCACGACGATGTTGACGATGCTGCCGGGATGTTTGCGGTCGCGCCAGCGCTGCGCCGCCGCCTGCATCATGTACCAGGTGCCGTTGAGGTTGGTATTGACGACGGCATTCCAGCCCTTGACCGAGAAATCGATCGCGGGTTGTGGGAATTGCCCGCCGGCGCTGTTGACCAGGATATCGAGACGGCCATGCGAGGCCCACACCGCATCGAAGGTCGCGTTGACCGCGTCCGGATCCTTGATGTCGGCGATTTCAGCGGAAGCCTTCAGGCCGCGCTGCCCGAGACGATCGACGAGAGCCTTGAGCTTGTCGCCATTGCGGCCGACCGCGACGACGTGGGCGCCGAGCCGCGCGAACAGCCAGACGATGGCGCGCCCGATGCCGCCGGCGCCGCCGGACACGATGACGACCCGGCCGGCCAGTGCGTCCGCCGCGAACACGGTCGGGTGTGTTGCGAGTTCGTCATCGGAGAGGCCGAGCTTCGCGCCTGTCTGCTGATCGTCCATGGCCGGTTGCAGCCCTTGCGGCTTTCATTGAGCTCCGTACATTACCCGCTCAACAACAAGCAGGCAAAGATCACTGACATGCCCGATCTGTCATCCTTCCCGATCACGAAACGCTGGCCGGCCCAGCATCCGGACCGCCTCCAGCTCTATTCGCTGCCGACGCCGAACGGGGTGAAGGTCTCGATCATGCTCGAGGAGATCGGCCTGCCTTACGAGGTGCATCTGGTCGACTTCGGCAAGGATGACCAGAAGACGCCGGAATTCCTCGCGCTGAACCCGAACGGCAAGATCCCGGCGATCCTCGATCCGAACGGCCCCGGCGGCAAGCCGCTGCCGCTGTTCGAGTCCGGCGCCATCCTGCAATACCTCGCCGAGAAGACCGGCAAGCTGCTGCCGTCAGATTCCGCGCGCCGATATGAAACGATCCAGTGGGTTCATTTCCAGATGGGGGGCATCGGCCCGATGTTCGGCCAGGTCGGCTTCTTCCACAAATTCGCCGGCAAGGATTTTGAGGACAAGCGGCCGCTGCAGCGCTATGTCGCCGAGTCGAAACGCCTGCTCGGGGTGATGCAGACCCATCTTGCCGGGCGACAATGGTTCATGAATGACGAATACACCATCGCCGACATCTCGATGCTCGGCTGGGTGCGCAATCTGATCGGCTTCTACGGCGCGCGCGAATTGGTCGAGTTCGACCAGTTCGCCGATGTTGCCGCCTGGCTGGAGCGCGGCCTGGCGCGCCCCGCGGTGCAGCGCGGATTGAACATTCCGAAGCGGCCTTAGTCCTGAGCGGCCCTAGACTGCGTGATTGAGCAGTTCATAGACCGTCGGGTTGTCGGCGCAGGCGCCAAGGCCGCATTCCAGCAGGGTGGAGATCACGTTCAGTGCGGTCAGTCCGATCATCAGCCAGGCCGCGGTCAGCGCAAATGCTCCTGCCGTAGCGGTTTGCGGCGCGGCGTCGTCGAACTGGCGTTCGAACAGCAGGACTGCCGCGAGCAGCACGATCGCCGCGACGAAGCCGATCAGCGCCCAGCTGTAATAGTGATAGCCGAGCAGCGCGGAACCGTAGCCGGCATCTCCGGGAAGGATGTGCAGCAGGATCTGCCGGGTCGAGACCACCGCGCCGGCAATCGCCGTCAGCAGCGACAGCGCATAATGGCTCGGCCGCGGTCCGAAGCGGACGTTCAGGATCGGCCCGACCGCCAGCAGGGCGAACAGGATGCGCTGCAACAAACACAGCGGGCAGGGCAGTTCGTGGAGCAGGAGCTGCGCGGCGAATGCCGCCGCCAGCACCAGCGCAACGCCGTAAAGCGCAAGCGCATTCAGGGCTATCGCATGCGTGCGGGTCATGGCGTCAGAACGACAGGTTCAGCTGGTCGGTGGCATGGTGCAGGAAGGTCGCGACGCAGGCGATCAGCACCACGGCGAACAGTCCGATTGTGACGCGCCGCGGACCGCGCCAGGCGATCAGCATGGTGATGGTGACGGCGAGAAAGAGTGCGGTGAATTCCATCGTCTGCCCCGGTGACGCGATCCGGGCGACAGTCTATGACAGATTCGCCGATCTGTTGGGACGCAATGCTGCTGCCGGCATGCGCGGCACTCGCAACGGCGACAATATCCGTTGTCGAGCGGGCCGCGCTTCGCCATGATTGTCCTGCCTGCCCGTTCATTCCAGCCTTGGGCCCACCCATGACAACAGACGCGATCCAGCCTGCCGTCAAGCCCGGTCATAAGCATCAGCCCTGGTACAAGATCCTCTATATCCAGGTGCTGATCGCGATCTTCGCGGGCGTCCTGATCGGGCACTTCTATCCCGATCTCGGCAAATCGCTGAAGCCGCTCGGCGACGGCTTCATCGCGCTGATCAAGATGATGATCGCGCCGGTGATCTTCTGCACGGTGGTGCACGGCATCTCCTCGATGGGCGACCTCAAGCGGGTCGGGCGGGTAGGGTTGAAGACGCTGATCTATTTCGAGGCGGTGTCGACGGTCGCGCTCGCGTTCGGCCTTCTGGTCGGCGAGCTGCTACAGCCGGGCCGTGGCTTCAACATCGATCCGTCGACGATCGATCCGAAGTCCGTCGCGACCTATGTGACGCAGGCCAAGGAGCAGGGCATCGTCGCCCATCTGATGGCGATCATCCCTGACAGCTATTTCGGTGCGGTCGCCCGAGGCGACCTGCTGCAGGTGCTGTTGATCTCGATCCTCTCGGGTTTCGCCATCGCCCTGATGGGCAAGGTCGGCGAGCCGATCGCCGCGGCGGTCGACACCGCGGCCAAGATGTTCTTCGGCATCATCCGCATGATCGTCCGCGTCGCGCCGCTCGGCGCGTTCGGCGCCATGGCGTTCACGGTCGGCGCCTATGGCCTCGGTTCGCTCGCCAACCTGGCGGCGCTGATCGGCACCTTCTATCTGACCAGCGTGCTGTTCGTGCTGATCGTGCTCGGCGCGATCGCGCGGCTGGCGGGCTTCTCGATCATCCGCTTCATCGCCTATATCAAGGATGAGCTGCTGATCGTGCTCGGCACCTCGTCGTCCGAGACCGTGTTGCCGCAGCTGATGCAGAAGATGGAGCATCTCGGCGCCTCGCGCTCGGTGGTCGGCCTCGTGGTGCCGACCGGCTACAGCTTCAACCTCGACGGCACCAACATCTACATGACGCTGGCGACGCTGTTCCTGGCGCAGGCCACCAACACGCATCTGACGATCTGGCAGGAGCTCGGCATTCTCGGGATCGCCATGATCACCTCGAAGGGCGCCTCCGGCGTCACCGGGGCGGGCTTCATCACGCTCGCTGCGACGCTGTCGATCGTGCCTGACATCCCGATCCAGTCGATCGCGATCCTGGTCGGCATCGACAAGTTCATGAGCGAATGCCGCGCGCTGACCAATCTGGTCGGGAACGGCGTCGCCTGCGTCGTGATCAGCCTGTCCGAGGGCGAGCTCGACAAGGACGCGCTGCACCAGACCATGGCGCATCCGATCGAGCTCGGCGAGGCGCTGGAGCCGGGTGGGGCCGGGTAAGGCAATGTGACGCTATGGGGCCTTCGCAGGGGGCGGTGCCAATAATGTCGAAAACAACCCCATGCAAAGTAGTCGGCGTCGGGCGGTGTCCGACCGAGCAACTTGACGCGTCGGGCAAATCCGGGATATATTTCTAATATTCAGAAATTGCGTAGGTGACCTTCGCCCCGCCGCTCCCACATCGCTGGCGGGCCTGTCGACCAGTTTGGTGAAGAAGATGCTCCTGGATATAGGTCTTCGCGGTGGGGCCCTCGCTTTGCTGGTGCTTCTCGCGCTCGACGCCCTTCTGCAGTTGCGCAAGAGCCGCCTCGGCCGCATAACCCTTGCTTTCGACCTGTGCGGAATTGCGTTTCTCATTGAGACGGCTCCGCAATTTCGAGACAGCCACGCAATGTGGGTCCTCTTGCTGCGGGTGGCGAGCAATATGGCTGCAGGTGTCTTCGTTCTGTGGAGCGAGGAGGTATTCGACGACACGGCGAGGCCGCCTTTGATTGGTTGGACACCGATGGGTTTGATGGCCTTGCTTGCCATCTGGGCCGTGGTCACTGACTCCTCATGGGCTTGGCTCGCGACCCATGTCTGCGCCCTGATGCTTGTGGTGCTCGCGATCAGTCGCGTTCTGCTGGGCCGAGCCAACGACCTGATCGAGATGCGCCGCCGGGATCGGGTCGTGTTCGCATGCGGTTTGGGCCTCGCGATCGCGGGCTGCACGCTGATTGGGTCAAGCAATGTCGGGATGACGCCCGCGCTTCCCGGTGTGTTGGGCGTCGCGCTTGCCGCTGCCTTGTTCCGCTTGCATAGGGCAAGCCCGATCTCCGCGGTCGCCGCCGCGCCAGCGGCATCGGGCTCGGCCTCATCAACATCTGAAATGACCGGGGCGGAAGCGGCCCTCTATCGGCGTTTGCTGACGGTCATGGAGGTGGAGCGAGCCTACCGCGACGGCAGCTTGACCATCGCCAGCCTGGCCAAGCGGCTCGACACGCCGGAATACCGCGTGCGCCAGCTCATCAATCAGCGGCTCGGCTACGGCAACTTCGCCCGCTTCGTCAACTCCTACCGGTTGGCAGAAGCGCGCTCGGCGCTGGCCGATGCCGGCCAGGCGCGTGTCCCGATCCTGACGATCGCACTCGATGCCGGCTTCGAGTCGATCGGCCCTTTCAATCGAGCGTTCAAAGCGGTGACTGGAGAAACGCCGAGCGCATTCCGCAAACGGACCCTGGCCGGGCCGGTATGACGCACCGATTGTCGCAAACGGCCAAGCTTTGCGGGTTTCGGCGACCCTGAGTGCGACTTTCGGCGCGACCGGCTCGGCCTTGGCCACCATGTTCGGCGTCCAGCGAAGGAGACGCCCATGGTACACCCCGTTCCACCAACGACCCACAGACTCCTGTACATCGACAACCTGCGCTGGTCGGCGATCAGCATGGTCGTGGTCATGCATGCCGCCGTTACCTACTCGCCGTTTGGAAGCTGGTACTATCGCGAACATCGACCGCTGGGGCTGGGCACCCAGGTGGCCTTTGCGGCTTATCAGGCGTTTCAGCACGCAGTTTCGATGGGGCTGCTGTTCGGCATCGCCGGATATTTTGCCGCCGGCATGGTGGCCCGCCGCGGCGTCGTTGGCTTCTTGAAGGAACGGCTGTATCGGCTCGGCGTACCGCTCCTCCTCTATATCGTGCTTATTGGACCGCTGACAGAGTACTACGTGGCGGGATCATGGTGGTCGCAACCGCGCCGGAGTTTCATTGAGGACTGGTTGCACCACGTCTCCAACGGCCAACTTCTCGACGGCTCCGGCCCGCTCTGGTTCTGCCTTGTGCTGTTGCTGTTCTCCGGCTGCCTTGCCCTGCTATGCAGCTTCCGACCGATCGGCCAGCCTTCCGCCCGGTCGGTACCGAGCATCGCGGTTGTGCTCGGCTTTGTCCTGGTGATGAGTGCCGTGACCTTCGCGGTGGGGCTGTGGGTGCCGGAAGGCCGCACCATCCTCAACATCGCCATTCACGACGCGCCGCAGTACCCCTTCATGTTCGCCGCTGGGGTCGCGGCGTGGCGGGGCGATTGGCTGCGACAGATTTCGAGCGGCGCCGGAGGGCGCTGGCTGATCTGCGGGCTGATGGGGAGCATCGCGCTGTGGGCAGCGATCGTCGTCTTCGGAGGAGCCCTCGAAGGTCGGCTGGCCGACTACGGCGGCGGTTGGCATTGGCAGGCGGCAGGCATCGACCTTTGGCGGTCGGCAACGTGCGCCTCGCTCAGCCTGGGATTGGTGGTGCTGTATCGTGACCTGTTCGACTGCCAGGGTCCGGTGACGAGGTTCCTCAGCCGAAATGCCTTCGGTGTTTACGTTCTGCACGCCCCTGTGCTCATCGCGGTGACCCGCATCATGCACGATTGGTCCGTTGCCCCGCAGTGGAAATTCCTGTTGGCAAGCCTCGTCGGCGTGGTCGCCAGCTTTCTGGTCGTTGGATTGCTGGCTCGGCGCGTTCCGGGACTACGCGCAGTATTGTAAACGCTGGAGCGCACGGGAATTGTACAGCAGGCGACAGCCGGTGACGCGCGACGTAGCTCGCGGCGGTCGAGGTCAAGGGCGAAGTCGTTGAAATGGTAGGGCAAAATCGATCAATCCCGCCATGGCCTAGGCAGGTGGCGGAACCTGGCACAGCCGGCGTCGGGCAAAAATCACGACACTCTGAAGCGCAAATCCGTGCCATCTCAAAGCGGATGGGGGCTGGCTCTGGCATGGTCATGTCAGACACCAGATGCAGGAGACGTCCATGTCGCAATCCATCGATCAGCATCGCCGCCGCTTCCTCGGGATCGCCGGCGTGACCTTTGCTGCAGCCGGCTTCGGCATGATTGCACCGGCGCGGGCCCAGTCCGCACCCAAGGCGCTGCCCGCGATCAAGCCCGGCGCGCACACCTCGCTCGGTCCGGTGAAGCAGATCGACGCCGGTCTGCTCAATGTCGGTTATGTCGAGATGGGGCCGGCGTCGGGCCCCGCCGTCATCCTGCTGCACGGCTGGCCCTATGACATCCACAGCTACGCCGACGTCGCGCCGGCGCTGGCCGAGGCCGGCTATCGTGTCATCATCCCGCATTTGCGTGGCTATGGCACGACACGCTTCCTTTCAACCGACACGATGCGCAGCGGCCAGCCGGTCGCGGTCTCCGCCGACATCATCGCGCTGATGGATGTCCTCAAGATCGAGAAGGCTGTGCTCGGCGGCTACGATTGGGGCGCGCGCACCGCCAACATCATGGCCGTGCTCTGGCCGGAGCGCTGCAAGGCCATGGTGTCGGTGAGCGGCTATCTGATCGGCAGCCAGGCGGCCGGCAAGGTGCCGCTGCCGCCGAAGGCGGAGCTGCAATGGTGGTACCAGTTCTATTTCGCGACCGAACGCGGCCGCGAGGGTTACGCCAAGAACCGGCATGACTTCAACAAACTGATCTGGCAGCTGGCCTCGCCGAAGTGGCAGTTCGACGACGCCGTTTATGACCGCAGCGCTGTTGCCTTCGACAACCCCGATCACGTCGACATCGTGATCCACAATTACCGCTGGCGGCTTGGCCTCGCGGAAGGCGAAGCGAAGTATGATGCGTTCGAGAAGACGTTGGCCCAGGGACCTGTGATCGCTGTACCGACCATCACGATGGAGGGCGACGCCAACGGCGCGCCGCATCCGGAGCCGGCGGCGTATGCCAACAAGTTCTCCGGGCATTATGAGCACCGCCTCGTGAGCGGCGGCATCGGCCACAATCTGCCGCAGGAGGCGCCGAAGGCATTCGCGCAGGCCATCATCGATGTCAGCAAGGCCTGAGGCGACGGCACGGAGATCAGTGTGGAGACCTCCCTTGACCGATCTGGCGCTGTGATGTCTGCGGGGCTAGTTTCCCCGCAGCATACGCATGCGGGGACCGGCAGTGAGCATCACCATCTACGGCATCAAGAACTGCGACACCATGAAGAAGGCGCGGGCCTGGCTCGACGATCACGGCGTCGCCTATGACTTCCATGATTACAAGACCGCAGGCATCGCCAAGGACAAGCTCAAGCAATGGAGCGAAGAGGTCGGCTGGGAAACGCTGCTCAATCGCGCTGGCACCACCTTCAAGAAGCTGCCCGAGGCAGACAAGGAAGGATTGAACGAGCGCAAAGCCTTGGCGCTGATGGCCGAGCAGCCGTCGATGATCAAGCGCCCGGTGCTCGACCTCGGGCCCAAGCGCGTCGTCGGCTTCAAGCCGGATCTTTACGCCAAGGAAGTGCCGGCGAAGGCGCGCAAGAGAGGCTAGAGCAGCTCTGCCGATCGGCTAGCCGAACTCGAGCGCGTCCCCGCGCGGGATGCGGCCGGGGGCGCGATGGAACAGGTCGCGGTCGATTACCGCCTGGAGCTTCGTCTCCGGGAGCTTGTCGTTGCCGCGCATCAAATTGCGGATCTCGAAGTTGCCGTGCTCGCTGATGGTCTTCAGCGAGGCGATCAGATGGCTGACGGGACCGCCGTCCGAGAACGGCAGCAGCAGCCGTTCATAGGCGACGACGCGGCCGTAGACGTCGTCGATATCGGCGATGGAGTAAGCGGGCAGCCGCCGGGCGATGCATTCGTGGTAGATCGGCACCACCATCGGCGCGAGCCGCGGGCCGAGATAGTCGTCGAGCTGGCGGCCCTTGCCGCTGTGTCCGTAGGCATTCGCCATCCGCGTGCCGTCGCTCTCGATGGTCAGACGCGGCGTCCGCGCCGTCATGTCGACGGTGAGGAAGACGAGATCCGGCAGGTCTTCCGCGATCCGCTCCGGTCGGAATTCATCCATCCGCGGGATCACCTGCTCGCGCGCATAGAGGCGCAGCCAATTGTTCAGGAAATCACGTTGCCTGATCGACTTCACCACTGACGGATTGGCGCTCTCGAACTGCAAGCTGAAGGCCCGCTCTGTTTCCAAACCGCGCGAGCTTCTGCCATCGGGCGGAAATATTCTATGAAAGCGCGGAATCGGAGCAAAACACCGTTAATGGCCGCTTTCCGCTGCGCAGAGCGCGGCCGAAATCCATTCGATTAAGGATCAACCGGAACCGGGTGTGGTCGATGCCGCACCGCACTGCTTTCCACCTTGCCTAACCGCCGCAGATGACGGCATATTCCGGCCCGGAGGCGGCAGGGCCCGAAACGATTTCCAAGACGTTTCGGACAACCTGTCGGGCATGAAAAAACCGGCCACGCGGGCGAGAGGCCTCGCGGCGATGGCGTATGGGGGAAATCTATTTGGCCGATGAATTCATCCTTGAAACCAGCGGACTGACCAAGGAATTCGCGGGTTTCTTCGCCGTTCGCGACGTCGCGCTGAAGGTGCGTCGCGGTCATATTCATGCGTTGATCGGGCCCAACGGCGCCGGCAAGACGACCTGTTTCAACCTGCTGACCAAATTCCTCAAGCCCTCGGGCGGCCAGATCCGCTACAAGGGACAGGACATCACGGCGATGCCGCCGGCCGATGTGGCGCGGCTCGGGCTGGTGCGCTCGTTCCAGATCTCGGCGGTGTTTCCGCATCTGACCGCGCTCGAGAACGTCCGCGTGGCGCTGCAGCGCCAGCACGGCTCCTCATTCGACTTCTGGCGCTCCAAGAGCGTGCTCGACCGCTACAACAACCGCGCCCTCGAGCTGCTCAACGACGTGGGCTTGAGCGAATTCGCCAACACGCCGGCGGTCGAGATGCCCTATGGCCGCAAGCGCGCGCTCGAGATTGCGACCACGCTCGCGCTCGACCCCGAGATGATGCTGCTCGACGAGCCGATGGCCGGCATGGGCCACGAGGACATCGACAAGATCGCCGCTCTGATCAAGCGGATTTCGGCCAAGTACACCATCCTGATGGTCGAGCATAACCTCTCGGTCGTGGCCAACCTGTCCGACATCATCACCGTGCTGACGCGCGGGCAGGTGCTGGCGGAGGGCAACTACGCTGATCTTTCCAAGGACGAGCGCGTGAAGGAAGCCTATCTGGGAGCGGGGCATGGCTGAGGCGAAACTGGCGGAAGCCCCCGCGAAGGCAGCCGGCGCCGAGGTGCTGGCGGTGAAGGATCTGCAGGCCTGGTACGGCGAGTCCCACATCCTGCACGGCATCAATTTCAACGTGAGGGCAGGCGAGGTCGTCACCTTGCTCGGCCGCAACGGCGCCGGCAAGACCACGACGCTGAAGTCGGTCATGGGCGTCATCGGCAAGCGCTCCGGCTCGATCCGCTTCGACGATCGGGAGATCATCCGCGCCACCTCCGACCGGATCGCGCGGATGGGGATCGCGTTCTGTCCCGAGGAGCGCGGCATCTTCTCGAGCCTCGACGTGCGCGAGAATCTGCTGCTGCCGCCGGTGGTGCGCCCGGGCGGCCTGTCGCTCGACCAGATCTTCACGCTGTTTCCGAACCTGAAGGAACGTCTCTCCAGCCAGGGCACCAAGCTCTCCGGCGGCGAGCAGCAGATGCTGGCGATCGCGCGCATCCTGCGGACGGGGGCGCGCTTCCTGATGCTGGACGAGCCGACCGAGGGGCTCGCGCCCGTCATCATCCAGCAGATCGGCCACACTATCGCGCGGCTGAAGTCGGAAGGCTTCACGATCCTGCTGGTCGAGCAGAACTTCCGTTTCGCCTCCACCGTCGCGGACCGCTACTACATCGTCGAGCACGGCAAGGTGATCGACGGTTTCGCCAATTCCGAGCTGTCGGCCAACATGGACAAGCTCCATACCTATCTCGGCGTCTGAAATCGCCAGAACCAGAAAATTCAGGACGAGGGAGTACGAGATGAAGAGAACGATTTCAGCGCTGCTGCTCGGCACCGCAATGACGCTGGCATTTGCCGGCATCGCGTCGGCCGACGACAAGAACGTCAAGATCGGCGTCTTGTCCGACCAGTCCGGTCTCTATGCCGACCTCGCCGGTCCCGGTTCGACGCTGGCGGCGCAAATGGCGATCGAGGATTCCGGGCTGAAGGCCAAGGGCTGGACCATCGATCTGATCTCCGGCGATCACCAGAACAAGCCCGATATCGGCACCACCATTGCCCGCCAGTGGTTCGACGTCGACAAGGTCGACGTGATCGCCGACGTGCCGAACTCCGGCGTCGCGCTTGCGGTCAACAACGTGGTGAAGGAGAAGAACGGCGTCTACATCAATTCGGGCGCTGCGACCTCGGACCTGACCAACGCGCAGTGCTCGCCGAACACGGTGCACTGGACCTACGACACCTATATGCTGGCCCACGCTACCGGCCAGGCGCTGGTGAAGGCCGGCGGCGATACCTGGTTCTTCCTGACCGCCGACTACGCCTTCGGCGCCGCGCTCGAGCGCGATACCACCGCGGTCATCCTCGCCAACGGCGGCAAGGTGGTCGGCGGCGTCAAGCATCCGCTCAACACCTCGGACTTCTCCTCCTTCCTGCTGCAGGCGCAAGCCTCCAAGGCCAAGATCATCGGCCTCGCCAATGCCGGCGGCGACACCACCAACGCGATCAAGCAGGCCGCCGAGTTCGGCATCGTCAAGGGCGGCCAGAAGCTCGCGGCTCTGTTGCTGTTCCTCACCGACGTCAAGGCGATCGGGCTCGAGACCGCGCAGGGCCTCAATTTCACCGAGACGTTCTATTGGGACCTCAACGACAAGACCCGCGCCTTCTCCAAGCGCTTCGCGGAGAAGATGAAGAACGGCGCGATGCCGACCATGGTGCAGGCCGGCGTCTATTCGGGCCTGCTGCATTATTTCAAGGCGCTCGACGCGCTCGGCGCCAATCCGCATGACGGCGTCAAGGTGGTCGAAAAGATGAAGTCGATTCCGACCGATGACCCGCTGTTCGGCAAGGGCGTGGTCGAGGCCAACGGCCGCGTCACCCACGACGCCTATCTGTTCGAGGTGAAGAAGCCGTCGGAATCCAAGGGCCCGTGGGACTTCTACAAGCTGGTCGGCACTGTGCCCGGCGACCAGGCCTTCACCCCGCTCGACAAGAGCACCTGCGCGTTGCTCAAGAAGTGACGGTCACGCCCGTCGGTCGGACCTGACCGGCGGGCTTCATCTACCTCAGCGAAAGCTCATTCGATGCAGGCTTTGTACGCACAGCTTCTGGTGGGACTGATCAACGGCTCGTTCTACGCGCTGCTCAGTCTGGGGCTCGCCGTGATCTTCGGCATGCTCAACATCATCAATTTCGCGCATGGCGCGCTCTACATGATGGGCGCCTTCGTGGCGTATTTCCTGCTCAACCTGGGCGGCATCAACTACTGGTTGGCGCTCTTGATCGCGCCGGTTATCGTCGGCATCTTCGGCATGATCCTCGAGCGCACCATGCTGCAATGGCTGGCCGGGCTCGATCATCTCTACGGGCTGCTCCTGACCTTCGGGCTGGCACTGATCATCCAGGGCGTGTTTCAGAATTACTTCGGTTCCTCCGGATTGCCGTATTCGATCCCATCTCAGTTGCAGGGCGGCATGAATCTCGGCTTCATGTACCTGCCGATCTATCGCGGCTGGGTCGTGATCTTCTCGCTGATCGTCTGTCTCGGGACCTGGTACCTGATCGAGCGTACCCGGCTCGGCGCCTACCTGCGCGCCGCCACCGAAAACCCGACCCTGGTTCGCGCCTTCGGCATCAACGTGCCGCGCATGATCACGCTGACTTACGGGCTCGGTGTCGGGCTTGCCGCGCTCGCCGGCGTGCTGTCGGCGCCGATCAACCAGGTTCGTCCGCTGATGGGCGAAAACGTCATCATCGTGGTGTTCGCGGTGGTGGTGATCGGCGGCATGGGTTCGATCATGGGATCGATCATCACCGGCTTCGCGCTCGGCGTGATCGAGGGACTGACCAAGTATTTTTATCCCGAAGCCTCCAACACCGTGGTGTTTGTCCTGATGGTGCTGGTGTTGCTGGTGAAGCCAACGGGACTGACGGGACGGGCGGCCTGATATGTCAGCATTAACAGACGATACGCTTCCGATGACGCCGCGCGCGATGCGCGACGAGATGATCGCGTTCGCCGTGATGGCGGTGTTGCTCGCGATCGTTCCGTTTACCGGCATCTACCCGTTCTTCGTGATGCAGGCGCTGTGTTTCGCGCTGCTGGCCTGTGCCTTCAACCTCCTGATCGGCTACGGCGGATTGTTGTCGTTCGGCCATGCCATGTTTCTGGGCACCGCCGGCTATGTCACGGCACACGCCCTGAAAGTCTGGGGTCTGCCGCCCGAGCTTGGAATATTGACCGGCACTGCGGCCGCCGCAGGACTTGGCGTCATCACCGGGCTGGTCGCCATTCGCCGCCAAGGCATCTATTTCGCGATGATCACCCTGGCGCTGTCGCAGTTGCTGTACTTCATCTATCTGCAGGCGCCTTTCACCCACGGCGAAGACGGCATCCAGGGCATCCCGCAGGGCCATCTGTTCGGCGTGTTCGACCTTTCCAAGCCGACGGTGCTCTATTACGTCGTGCTCGCCGGCTTCCTCGGCGGCTTTCTCTTGATCTACCGGACCATCAACTCTCCGTTCGGCGAAGTCCTCAAGTCGATCCGCGAGAATGAGCCGCGCGCGGTATCGCTCGGCTACAAGACCGATCAATACAAGCTGCTCGCCTATATCTTGTCGGGAACGCTGGCGGGATTGGCCGGCTCGCTGAAGGTATTTGTCGCACAGAATGCATCGTTGACGGACGTCGAAGTGGCAATGTCCGGGCAAATCGTGCTGATGACGCTGGTGGGCGGGCTCGGCACCGTATTTGGCCCGGTGGTTGGCGCGTTCATCATCGTCGCCATGCAGCAATATCTGTCCGGCCTCGGGCAATGGGTGACCGTGATCCAGGGCGCGGTCTTCGTGACCTGCGTGCTGCTGTTCCGCCGTGGCATCATCGGCGAGATCGCGCATTTTTTCCGGCGGTCGCTGTAGGGCAGGGCCCGGCCGGCGGGCCTTTTGGGAGGCCGACAAAGCGGTGGAAGACCGCCCGTCCGGGCGGCTCCGGCCGGGCGCTTTTCCTCGCAAAATGTTCTATGACAGTTTTGTGACGGCTCCCTGAGAGCCGTTCCGAAACGATGGAACTGTCCCATGCTGCGCTGGTTTCGCTCCTTTCTTCCCAAGGAAGAGCGGTTTTTCGACCTCTTCGCCCGACACGCCGAGACCGCTGTGCAATGTGCTGTTGAATTGCAGGGCATGCTGAAGGGCGGAGAGGAAACGCCGGTCCACTGCCAGCGCGTCAACCAGTTCGAGAATGACGCAGACGCTATCACCCGCGAAGTGCTGACCGCGATCCGCCGCACCTTCATCACCCCGTTCGACCGCGGCGATATCAAGAACCTGATCACGGCGATGGACGACGCCGTCGACCAGATGCAGCAGACCGCGAAGGCGGTCGCGCTGTTCGAGGTGCGCTCATTCGAGCCGCCGATGCGCGAGATCGGCAGCCTGATCATCGAATGCGCCAACCTGGTCGTTCGCGCGCTGCCGCTGCTGCAGGCGATCGGCCAGAACGTCGTGATGCTGGCGCAGATCACGGAGGAACTGACCAAGCTCGAGGGCCGGGTCGACGATCTCCACGATATCGGGCTGAAGGAATTGTTCCTGAAACACCGCGACGCCAACACGATGGACTTCATCGTCGGTGCCGAGATCTACGATCACCTCGAGAAGGTGGCGGACCGTTTCGACGACGTCGCCAACGAGATCAATTCTATTGTGATCGAGCAGGTCTGAGCGTGGACGCCACGCTGGGTCTTCCCGTTCTCGTCATCCTGATCGCGGTGGCGCTGCTGTTCGATTTCCTGAACGGCCTGCACGACGCCGCGAATTCGATTGCGACCATCGTCTCGACCCGGGTGCTGCGGCCGCAATACGCGGTGATCTGGGCGGCGTTCTTCAACTTCGTCGCCTTCGCGGTGTTCGGCCTGCATGTCGCCAACACCATCGGCACCGGGATCATCGATCCGGCTGTGGTGGACGCCACCGTGATCTTCGCAGCGCTGGCCGGCGCGATCGTCTGGAACCTGATCACCTGGGCGCTCGGCATTCCCTCGTCGAGCTCGCACGCGTTGATCGGCGGGTTGGTCGGCGCCGGCATGGCCAAGGCGGGAATCAAGGCGGCCGTATGGAGCGGGCTGACCAAGACGCTGCTTGCGATCGTGCTATCGCCGGTGGTTGGCTTCGTCCTGGCGCTGGTGCTGGTCGCGATCGTGTCGTGGCTGTCGGTGCGCTCGACGCCGTTCGCGGTCGACCGGGCCTTCCGGATCCTGCAATTCGGCTCGGCCTCACTCTATTCGCTCGGCCATGGCGGCAATGACGCGCAGAAGACCATGGGCATCATCGCCGTGCTGCTCTATTCGCAGGGCCATATCGGTGAGGCGTTCGAGATCCCGCTCTGGGTGGTGCTGGCCTGCCAGAGCGCGATGGCGCTGGGCACGCTGATGGGCGGCTGGCGGATCGTCCGCACCATGGGGCTGCGGATCACGAAACTGACGCCGATGCAGGGCTTTTGCGCCGAGACCGGCGGCGCCGCGACCCTGTTCATCGCGACCTTCCTCGGGGTTCCGGTCTCGACCACCCACACCATCACCGGTGCCATTGTCGGCGTCGGCGCGGCACGGCGGCTCTCCGCCGTGCGCTGGAACGTGGCAAGCTCGATCGTCTATGCCTGGGTGATCACGATCCCCGCGTCAGCGGCGGTCGCGGCGCTGACTTACTGGGCGGTGATGATTTTGCGCTGACCGGCGCTGATCAGGCGACCAGCTTCAGCCCGGCGATGCCGGCCACGATCAATCCGATGCTGGCGAGCCGCATCGCGGTCGCGGGTTCGCCGAACAGGATGATGCCGAGCGCAGCGGTGCCGACGGCGCCGATCCCGGTCCAGACCGCATAGGCGGTCCCGATCGGCAAGGTTTTCAGTGCCACGCCGAGCAGGATCACGCTTCCGGCCATCGCCGCGACCGTCAGCGCCGACGGTACCAGCCGGGAGAAGCCCTCGGTATATTTCAGCCCAATGGCCCAGCCGATCTCGAGCAGACCAGCAGCGAACAAGATGGACCATGCCATGACGAACCCTCCGGATAAGGCAGGGTCGTCCCCGCTGGTGATGTGGTGAGGTGAAGGTCGTCCTTCCCGTATCTATATGGGGATTGTCCCGGCGTTCCGCATTGCGACAAAACGCCCTTGATTGCGCCCGTTTTCCCTGCCAAACGCTCGGCATGTCCGACACCGCCATTGCAGCCGAATCGCCGTCCCGCTCGCCGCTTTCTGAGGAAGTGGCGCGGCGCCGCACGTTCGCGATCATCTCGCATCCGGACGCCGGCAAGACCACGCTGACCGAGAAGCTGCTGCTGTTCGGCGGCGCGATCAATCTGGCCGGCCAGGTCAAGGCCAAGGGCGAGCGGCGCAACACCCGTTCGGACTGGATGAAGATCGAGCGCGAGCGCGGCATCTCGGTCGTCACCTCGGTGATGACCTTCGAGTTCAACGAGCTGGTGTTCAACCTCCTGGACACGCCGGGCCACGAGGACTTTTCGGAAGACACCTATCGCACGCTGACCGCGGTCGACTCCGCGGTCATGGTGATCGACGCCGCCAAGGGCATCGAGGCACGCACGCGAAAACTGTTCGAGGTGTGCCGCCTGCGCGACATCCCGATCATCACCTTCATCAACAAGATGGACCGCGAGAGCCGCGACACTTTCGACCTGCTGGACGAGATCGAGAAGACGCTGGCACTCGACACCACGCCGATGACCTGGCCGGTCGGCCGCGGCCGCGACTTCCTCGGCACCTATGACGTCGTCAATGGCGGCGTGCGGCTGCTGGAAGGCGGCGGCGCCAAGACCGGCGCCACCGAGCAGATCGACATCGCCGATCTGGCGAAGCGCAATCCCAATCTCGACGTCGCCACCGTCAGGGACGAGCTCGAGCTGGCCTCGGAAGCCTGCAAGCCGTTCGAGCTTACGGCGTTCCGCGAAGGGCATCTGACGCCGGTCTATTTCGGCAGCGCGCTGCGCAACTTCGGCGTCGGCGATCTGCTCGAAGGCCTCGGCAAGTTCGCGCCGGCGCCGCGCGCGCAGGATTCCGATCTGCGGAAGGTCGAGGCCGCCGAGCCGCGCATGAGCGCCTTCGTGTTCAAGATCCAGGCCAACATGGATCCGAACCACCGCGACCGCATCGCATTTGCGCGTCTGTGCTCGGGCAAGCTCAGCCGCGGCATGAAGGCCAAGCTGGTGCGCACCGGCAAGAATATGAGCCTGTCGAGCCCGCAATTCTTCTTCGCCCAGGATCGTTCGGTGGCGGACGAGGCTTTCGCAGGCGACGTCGTCGGCATTCCCAATCACGGCACGTTGCGGATCGGCGACACGTTGACCGAAGGCGAGGACCTGACTTTCGTCGGCGTGCCGAGCTTTGCGCCCGAAATCGTCCGCCGCGTCCGGCTCACCGACGCGATGAAGGCCAAGAAGCTGAAGGAGGCCTTGCAGCAGATGTCGGAGGAGGGCGTCGTGCAGGTGTTCCGCCCGCGCGACGGCGCACCGGCGCTGGTCGGCGTGGTCGGTCCCCTGCAACTCGACGTGCTGAAGGCGCGGCTCGATGCCGAATATTCGCTGCCGGTCGAGTTCGAGATCTCAGAATTCTCGCTGGCGCGCTGGATTTCCTCCGACGACCGCAAGAAGCTCGAGGCCTTCATCGCCGCCAACAATTCCGGCATCGCCGACGACGTCGACGGCGATCCGGTGTTCATGGCCAAGAACGAGTTCTATCTCGGTTACACGAAAGAGCGGGCCGACGGCATCACCTTCTCCAACGTCAAGGACGTGAAGAAGAAGGCGTAGCTGCCACATATTCCGCTGTCGTCCGCCGCGAAAGCGGGGGATCCAGTACGCCGCGGCCTCTCGATCGATCACCGGCGCCTCTGGAATACTGGATCGCCCGGTCGAGCCGGGCGACGACAGTTGAGTTTGCTGCGCCCACAAGCGCGACGCGCGCGAACTCGCTACTCACTCGCTGTCGTCCCCCGCGAAGGCGGGGGACCCAGTACGCCGCGGCCTCTCGATCGATCACGACCGCCTCTGGAATACTGGGTCCCCGGTCGAGCCGGGGGACGACATTTGAGTATGCGGCGCCCGCAAGCGCGAGGACGTGAACGCGACCCCGCTTGATGCGATCTGTCCGCGGGGCCATGTTCGGGAGCGTGCACTCACGGGCCATTCGCATGCTCCGACGAACTGCCATCTGCGCTCTTGCCCTGCTGGCGATCGGCCCGGCCATGGCCGGCTCGCGCGAGCGCCAGACCAACCCGGTGCCGTTCGCGCATACGCCGTGCAGCGTGCTCGACGACCAGCCCTGCGTGCCCGGCTATTGCAGCGTGCTCAACCACGGGCCGTGCCTGCCCGAAATGAGCTATCCGTATGGTGAAAACCTGCAGCTGACGATCCTGACCGTGCCGCCGGAGGATCAGGTCGAGAGGTACCGTAAGCCGGACCATGACCTCGATACCATCGGCGATCTCTTTGCCGCGCTGCGCTCCTGCTGGTCGCCGCCGGCGGCCGACGATGCGCGTGCAGGGATGCAGATGTCGGTCCGCTTCAGCTTCAAGCGCTCGGGCGACATGATCGGCACGCCGCGGATGACATTCGCAACCTCGGGCGTCCCGGCGGACACTCGCACCGCCTATCTGAACGCGATCAATGCGTCCCTCAATGGCTGCCTGCCGCTGAAATTCACTGGCGGCCTCGGTGGCGCGCTGGCCGGCCGGCCGATCATGATCCGCTATGTCGACAATCGGGAGCTGACCAAACAGGCCGACAAGCCGTGACCACGGCGTGGGGCCGTAGCGCATTGCGTTCCTCCGGGCGAAGGTGGTACGCGAAAGCATTAAAATAGCTGGGGAGGAATATCGTGGGACTGCTCGTCTTGATCCTGGGTCTCGTGCTGTTCCCCGGTGTCCACTTGCTCACGACGCGCCGCGAGTTGCGCGCGAGCCTCGTGAAGAGGATAGGTGAGGGCGCCTACAAGGGCGCCTACTCGCTGGTCTCCGTCGTAGGCCTGTTTCTGATCGTCAGGGGCTTTGGCGAATATCGCGCCGCCGGAATGATCCCGGTCTGGACGCCGCCGACCGCCTTCAAGCACATCACGGTGGCCTTGATGTTGCCCGCCGTGATCCTGTTCGTGGCCTCCTATATCCGCGGCCGCATCTACACCACGCTGAAGCATCCGATGCTGGCCGGCGTGAAGCTGTGGGCGTTTGCGCATCTGCTCGCCAATGGCGATCTCGGCTCGATCATCCTGTTCGGCTCGTTCCTCGCCTGGGCGGTCTATGATCGCATCTCGCTGAAGCGCCGCAGCGATCCCGGCGCGCCGCCGATCCCGGTGGGTGGTGTGACCAACGATTTGATCGCGATCGCGGTCGGCGTCGTCGCTTATCTGGCGCTGGCGTTTGCGTTCCATCCGGTCGTGATCGGTGTGCCTGTGATGGGAGCCTGAGATGTCCGTTCAGTCAGCCATCAAGCGCAAGACCGCGCCGGACCTGCGCGCCCGCAAGAACGGCGAGCCGATCGTGATGCTGACCTCGTATCACGCGCACACCGCGGCGCTGGTCGACCGTCACTGCGATGCCATCCTGGTCGGCGATTCCCTCGGCAATGTCATGCACGGCTTCGAGACCACCGTGCCCGTCACGCTCGACATGATGATCCTGCAGGGCCGCGCGGTGATGCGCGGTTCGCAAGCGGCGCTCGTCGTGGTCGACATGCCGTTCGGATCCTATGAGGCCTCCAGGGAGCAGGCGTTTCACTCGGCGGTGCGGATCATGAAGGAAACGCTGTGCGGCGCCGTCAAGCTCGAGGGCGGGGTGCGGATGGCGGAGACGGTGGCGTTCCTGTCCGAGCGCGGCATCCCCGTGATGGGCCATATCGGGCTGACGCCGCAATCGATCAACACGCTCGGGTCGTTCCGCGCCCAGGGCCGCGAGGAGGCCAACTGGGCGCCGATCGAGAACGATGCGAAGGCGATCGCGGAGGCCGGTGCCTTCTCGATCGTGGTCGAGGCGGTCGCCGAGCCGCTGGCGCGCAAGATCACGCGATCGATTCCGATCCCGACCATCGGCATCGGCGCCAGCGTCGCCTGTGACGGCCAGGTGCTGGTGCTGGAGGATATGCTCGGCCTGTCGCCGCGCGCGCCGAAATTCGTGCGCCGCTACGGCAACCTCGGCCCCGCGATCGAGGAAGCGATCGCCGGCTATGCGCGCGATGTGAAAAGCCGGGCCTTTCCGGGACCCGAGCACGTCTATGACATGAAGAAGAGCTGACGAGGCAAGGACGAGGCAAGCATGGATTGGTCGCAGCACGCACTTCCTCCCATGCGGCTCGAGCCGCGCTTCGGCGACCGCGTGGTGCCGGTCTTTGTCGAGCGGCCGGGCAGCCTGTGGGCGATGATCGCAGAGGCCGTCGCTGCCAATGGCGACGGCGAGGCGCTGATCTGCGGCGATGTCAGGCTGACCTGGCGTGAGATCGCCGAGCAATCGGCCAAGGTCGCGGCCGGTTTCCAGAAGCTCGGCCTCGCGCGCGGCGACCGCGTCGCGATCCTGCTCGGCAACCGCATCGAATTCGTGCTGACGATGTTCGCCGCGGCGCATGCCGGGCTCGTGACGGTGCTGCTGTCGACCCGCCAGCAGAAGCCTGAAATTGCCTATGTGCTGAATGATTGCGGCGCCAGGCTATTGGTGCACGAAGCCTCGCTCGCCGATCGCGTGCCCGCGGCCGCCGATCTTCCGGCGCTGAAGCATCGCATCGCGGTCAGCGACGACGGCGCCTCGCAATTCACGGCCCTGCGCGATCATGCGCCGGCAGCTGATCCGGCCGAGGTGAGGGAAGAGGACACCGCGATGATCCTCTATACCTCGGGCACCACGGGCAAGCCGAAGGGCGCGATGCTCGCCCATTGCAACATCATCCACTCCTCGATGGTGTTCGCATCTTGCCTGAAGCTGACCAGGGCCGATCGCTCGATCGCCGCGGTGCCGCTCGCGCATGTCACCGGCGCAGTCGCCAACGTCACGACCATGGTGCGCTGCGCCGGCGCGCTGATCGTCATGCCGGAGTTCAAGGCGTCGGACTATCTCAAGCTCGCCGCGCGCGAGCGCGTCACCTACACCGTGATGGTGCCGGCGATGTACAATCTCTGCCTGCTGCAGCCGGATTTCGACAGCTACGATCTGTCGAACTGGCGGATTGGCGGCTTCGGCGGCGCGCCGATGCCGGTCGCCACCATCGAGAAGCTCGACGCCAAGATCCCCGGGCTCAAGCTCGCCAATTGCTACGGCGCGACCGAGACCACGTCGCCTTCGACGCTGATGCCGGGCGAGTTGACCGCATCCCATATCGACAGCGTCGGACTGCCATGCCCCGGCGCCGAGATCATCGTGATGGGCCCCGACGGAAACGAGGTGCCGCGCGGCGGGATCGGCGAGCTCTGGATCCGCAGCGCCTCCGTCATCGCGGGCTACTGGAACAATCCGGAGGCGACCGCCGACAGCTTTACCGCCGGCTTTTGGCATTCCGGCGATCTCGGCTCGGTCGATGCCGAGAATTTCGTCCGCGTGTTCGACCGCCAGAAGGACATGATCAATCGCGGCGGCTTGAAGATCTATTCCGCCGAGGTGGAGTCGGTGCTGGCCGGCCACCCCGCCGTGATCGAGAGCGCGATCGTCGCAAAACCGTGCCCGGTCCTCGGCGAGCGCGTGCACGCGGTGATCGTGACGCAAGGCGAGGTGAATGCGGAAAGCCTGCGCGCCTGGTGCGCCGAGCGGTTGTCGGACTACAAGGTGCCGGAGACGATGGCGCTCACCACGACCCCGCTGCCGCGCAACGCCAACGGCAAGGTGATCAAGCGGCAGCTGCGGGAGACTTTGGCGGCAGGCGCGTAGGTGCGCTTGTGTGAAGCCTGCCGCGCACTCGGTGTACCTCTCCCGCTTGCGCTTGCGGGGGAGGGAGCCCGCCCACAGACTTCGTGGCCTGCCATAACTCTCCCCCGTTAACGCTTTGATCCGGCTCGCTTTGCCTTGCCTCCGCCACACCGTTAGGGTAACGCCGCCGCGATGTGGGGATCGGGCGTGGGCTGCGCCCGGCCGTTGGTTTCGGCCCCGAGGGGATGGGATAGCCTTAAGTGTCTGAATTATTTGACGAAGTCGACGAGGAAGTCCGTCGCGAACAGCTCAAGAAGCTGTGGGACAAGTACTCGCTCCTGATCATTGCGCTGGCGATCCTGGTCGTCGCGGGTGTCGGTGGCTGGCGTGGCTACCAGTATCTCGAAGGCAAGAAGGCCGCCGAGGCGGGTGCGGCATTCGACCGCGCCACTGAGCTGTCCGAGCAGAACAAGCATACCGAGGCCGAGGCCGCTTTTGCCGATCTCGCCGCCAAGGCGCCGTCCGGCTACCGGAATCTGGCGCGGCTGCGCATGGCCGCCGAGGTCGCGGTCCGTGACCAGCAGGCCGCCGCGAAACTGTATGACGAGATCGCCGCCGACGGCAGCGTCAGCGCGCCCGAGCAGGATCTGGCGCGGATCCGCGCCGCGCAGCTCCTGATGGACACCACCACCTATCCGAACATGCTGCAGCGGCTCGAGCCGGCCACCGCCAAGGATTCGACCTTCCGCCACACCGCGCGCGAGATGCTGGCGCTGTCGGCCTGGCGCGCCAATGATGCCACCGCCGCGCGGCAATGGCTGGATCAGATTGCCAATGACGGCGAAACGCCGCCGAGCCTGCGCTCGCGTGCCGAAGCGCTGCAGGCCCTGCTGCCGCCGGTTGCCAAGAGCTAACAAGAGCTGACTAGAGCTGGCGGCGAAACCCGAGTGCCAAGTGAGAGATCGACCATGCGAAGCTCGCAACGCTTGATCGCAGCCGCAGTTCTCGTCGCGCTTTGCAGCGTGCTGGCGGGCTGCAGCGGCGGCATGGCCAATTTCGATCCGTCCGACATGCTCGACTGGCTCGACACCAAGAAGAAGCTGCCAGGCGACCGCAAGCCGGTGTTCCCGGAGGGCGTGCCGGGCCTCGAGCAGGGCGTGCCGAAGGAATTGTACAAGGGCGCACAGCAGGACTCACTCAATCCGCCGGCGGACCCTGCCACGACCGCCGCCGCCGCGCCGCCGCCCCCCGAACCGGCGAAGGGCGTGAAGAAGCACAAGTCCAAGCCCGCCCAGGCCGCCGCGAGCAGGGCGCCCGCCACGGACCAGGCCGCGGCTCCCGACGCCGCCGCAGCGCCCGAGGAGGGTGCCACCCCGGCACTTCCGCCTGAGCCGAAGAAGAAAAAGATCGTCCGCCGCCGCACCACCGCGCCACCGCCCGACGACCAGCAGGCGCAGCAGCCTGCCGCCCAGCCCGCGGCACAGGCCCAGACCACGCAACAATCTGCCGCGCCGTTCCCGGCGCCGGTACCAAGCGGCTCGTTTAGCCGCTAGGTTTCCGCTCCAATTCGTTTGAAGCGCGCTGCTGTTTCAGCGCCTGGATGATCCATGTCTTTCACCATTGCCATTATCGGCCGGCCCAATGTCGGAAAGTCGACGCTGTTCAACCGGCTGGTCGGGCAGAAGCTCGCGCTGGTCGATGACGAACCGGGGGTCACGCGCGATCGCCGCGAGGGGCAGGCCCGGCTCGGCGATCTCGAATTCACCATCATCGACACCGCCGGCCTCGACGAGGGCGCCAAAGGGTCGCTGACGGCGCGGATGCAGGAGCAGACCGAGACCGCGATCGAGCTCGCCGACGCGCTGATGTTCGTGATCGACGCCCGCGTCGGGCTCACGCCGACCGACCGCGCTTTTGCCGATTTCGCGCGGAAGGCCAACAAGCCGGTGGTGCTGGTCGCCAACAAGGCCGAGGGCAAGCATGGCGAGATCGGGGCCATGGAATCCTACGCGCTCGGTCTCGGCGATCCCGTCCAGATCTCGGCCGAGCACGGCGAGGGCATGGGCGAGCTCTATGATGCGCTCAGCCCGTTGATGCCGCCGCCGGTCGAGGAGGATGAGGGCGAGGAGATCGAGGGAGTCGAGGATTGGTCGGATGAGGAGATCGCGCAGCGTCCGATCCGGGTCGCCATCGTCGGCCGGCCCAATGCCGGCAAGTCGACGCTGATCAACCATCTGCTCGGCGAGGAGCGGCTGCTGACCAGCCCCGAGGCCGGTACCACGCGCGATTCCATCGCGGTCGAGATCACCTGGCAGGGCCGTCAGTTCCGTGTGTTCGACACTGCCGGCCTGCGCCGCCGCTCGCGGATCGAGGCGAAGCTGGAGAAGCTGTCGGTCGCCGACGCGTTGCGCGCCGTGCGCTTCGCCGAGGTCGTCGTGCTGATGATGGATGCGCAGAACAAGTTCGAGGAGCAGGACCTGCGCATCGCCGACCTGATCGAGCGCGAGGGCCGCGCGCTCGTGCTCGCGGTCAACAAATGGGACCTCGTCGAGCGCAAGCCGAACCAGATTTCGGCGCTGCGCACCGACGCCGATCACTGGCTGCCGCAGGTCAAGGGCGTGCCGATCGTCGCCGTCTCCGGCCTGATGGGCGAGGGCATCGACCGCCTGATGACGGCGATCCAGGACGCCTATGCGGTCTGGAACCGGCGCGTGCCGACCGCGGCGCTCAATCGCTGGTTCGAGGAGGCGATCGGAACCAATCCGCCGCCCGCCGTCTCCGGCCGCCGTCTGAAGCTCAACTACATCACCCAAAACAAGGCGCGCCCGCCGAGCTTCGTGCTGTTCTGCTCGCGCGCCGATGCCATCCCGCAATCATATTTGCGCTATCTCACCAATTCGATGCGCGAGGCCTTCGACCTGCCGGGTACGCCCGTTCGAATTGCGCTGCGCGAAAAGGCCAATCCGTTCGCCCACAAGCGCAAGCGGCCGTCGTAAGCGATAAGGGTGGGCACGGCGCATGCGCCTTTGCCCACCCGACGGGTCTCGCGCGATTGTTCTAATCCTCCGCCGGCACCGAATGGTGCTCGTGCATGATGCGCCATTGGCCGTCGATCTTGCGCAGCCCGATGGTGAGGCGGAACTGCAACGGGTCGTCAGGAGGGCCGCAATGCATGGCTGCGACGGCGAAGGCGACATCCTCGCCGGCCGTGATCGCGAGGTCATCGATATCGAAGGCGTCGGACGACTTGTTGCAGCCGAAGAACAGATCCCAGGTCTTCCGGTACTCATCGAGACCGCGCGACTGGAATGGCGGCGGCACGTCGAACATCACGATGCCTTGATCGTGATGGGCGAGGACGCCCGCATAGTCGTGCCGGCGGACCGCATCCGCCCATGCTTCGATCAGCGTTCTGATCTGGCTCTCGGCCGCGTGGTTCTGTTGGGGCATGGCTCTCGCTCCGCATGCTGGCTGCTTGTGCCCCAAGGACGCAGGGGAGGGAGCACATCCGACAAGCGGAGCAAGATTTTCGACGAGGAGGTGGGGAACAAGTCCGTAGAGTGGGTTACGCTTCGCGAACCCACCCTACGCAGCCTCGTTTACTTCTTCACCAGTGGGCACTCACTGTCCTTGAGCGGCTTGGCAGCGTCTTCCGGAGAGATGGTGGCGACCAGCTTGTAATAGTCCCACGGATATTTGGACTCTTCCGGCTTCTTCACCTCGAATAGATAGGCCGGGATGATGCGGCGGCCGTCGATCCGCAGCGGGCCCTTGCCGAACAGCGGATCGTCGGTCGGGATCTCCTTCATCTTGGCGACGACCTTGGCGCCGTCATGCGGATTGCCGCCCATCGCGTCGAGCGCCTTCAGGTAATGCAGCACGCCGGCATAGACACCGGCGACCGTCATCGAGGGCATCGAGCCCTTCGGCGAGCGCTTCTGGAAGGCCTTTGACCAGGCGCGGGTCTGGTCGTTCATGTCCCAGTAGAACGACTCGGTGAAAGTCAGGCCCTGGGCGATCTTCAGGCCCAGCGCATTCACGTCGTTGACGAACAGCAGCAGCGCTGCGAGCTTCTGTCCACCCGCGGTGATGCCGAATTCGGACGCCTGCTTGATCGCGTTGGTAGTGTCGCCGCCGGCATTGGCAAGGCCGATGATCTTGGCCTTGGAGGCCTGCGCCTGCAGCAGGAAGGAGGAGAAGTCGGCGGTGTTGAGCGGGTGCTTGACGTCGCCGAGCACCTTGCCGCCGTTGGCTGACACGACGGCCGAGGTGTCGCGCTCGAGCGCGTGGCCGAAAGCGTAGTCCGCGGTGAGGAAGAACCAGCTGTCGCCGCCGGCCTTGGTCAGCGCCTTGCCGGTGCCGTTGGCGAGCATGTAGGTGTCGAAGGTGAAGGAGATCGTGTTGGCGTTGCAGGCCTTGCCGGTCAGGTCGGCGGTCGCCGCACCCGAATTGAGCATGATCGAGTTCTTTTCCTTGACCAGATTGCTCACCGCCAGCGCCACGCCGGAGTTCGGCGTGTCGGTGATCATGTCGACCTTCTCGTTGTCGATCCACTGCCGCGCGATGTTGACGCCGACGTCGGGCTTGTTCTGGTGATCACCGCTGACCACCTCGATCTTCCAGCCCTTTTTGAGCAGGCCGGAATCTTCCACCGCCATGTTGGCCGCGACCACCGAGTTCGGACCGCCGATGTCGGCATAAAGGCCCGACATATCGTTCAGCACACCGATCTTGACGTTCTTGTCCTGGGCGAACGCAGGAGTTGCAAGGCCCAATCCGGCGCAAGCGAGAAGCACGGCGTAGCGCCGCGCGAGCGTCGTCGTCATAAAAAACTTCCTCCACTGTGAAAATCCGGTCGGCCCTCTTGAGACGGAGCCTTGCCGGTTGGGTTCCCGCTTACCTTGTCCTGAGGCGACCGGCAATCCGCCAAAAGCCGGATGACGCGTCATTAAGCATGATTGGGCGCGGTCGCTATTTCAGGGCGTCGGAGGTGAGCCTGAATTTCTGGATGCGCTTGCCCTCGACCTCGCCGGTGTAGACATTGCCTTTCTGATCGACCGCCATGACATGGAGCAGGGCGAACTGGCCGGCATTGCGGCCGCTGTGGCCGAAGCTGCCGACCACGCTGCCGTCGTCGCGCTTGATGATGCGGATCTCGTTGTTGGTGCCGTCGGCGTTGAGCAGATAGCTCTGCTTCGCATCGGGCCACAGCGCGAGATCGAACACCGCGCCGTCGCCGCGGCTGTTCTTCTCGTAGAACCATTCCGTCACGAAGGTGCCGTCCTTGCGAAACACCTGGATGCGGTCCTGGCTGCGGTCGCAGACATAGACCAGCCCGTCATTGGCGATCTTGATGCAATGCACGGGATTGCCGAACTGCTCCTGCTCGGGGGCTGCGGGATCGTAAGGCGGCTGCTTGTCGTCATTGGGCCTCTCTCCGGTGCCGCCCCAATGCCGCTTGTAGGCGAGCGTCGTGGCGTCGAACACGATGACGCGGCGGTTGCCGTATCCGTCGGCGACGTAGAGCTCGTTGGCTTCCTTGTCGATCGCGACCTCGGCGGGACGGCCGAGCTGGGTGGTGTCGTTGCTGTTGGTGCGCGGTGCGATCTTGCCGATCTGGCCGAGATATTTGCCGTCGAGCGTGAACTTCAGGATTGCGCTGTCGTCATCGGCATTGCCGCCGATCCAGACGAAGCCGCGTTCGTCGACCTCGATGCCGTGCTCGCGGCCGACCCATTTGTAGCCGTCGCCGGGGCCACCCCAGGCACGCAGCAGATTGCCGTCGACGTCGAACTCCAGCACCGGCGGCGCCGGCACGCAGCATTTTGCGCGCGGCGGATTGAGGGTGGCCGCCTTCTCGCCGTCGGTCAGCGAGCGCGGCCGCTGGATCACCCAGATGTGCCCCTGCCAGTCGACGGTGATGCCGCCGACCTGGCCGATGATCCAGTTGTTGGGAAGCTGTTTGGGCCATGAGGCGTCGACGGCGAAGGTCGGGATGTCGGAGGCGCGCGCGGGGGCGGCCGGATTGAGCAGGGCTGATGATGCGATGCCGGCGGAGAGGATGAGTCCGGACAGAGTGGAGCGCGCGCGATTGAACGTCGGCGTCATTGGTGCCTCCCATGATTATTCTTGGCGGTGTCCCGCTAGGGAGCGCAGTCAATCGTGGGGAGGGAGGCGAGTCAATTGCATGGAGGAGGAGGCGGACGCATCAAAGTAGGTCTTATCGCCGGGCTGGACCGGGCGATCCAGTACGCTGCGGCTTCTCGATTTGATCGCAATCGCCTCTGGAATACTGGATCCCCGCATTCGCGGGGATGACAACCGAGGGCGCGGCTCGCCTGTGACCTCTCACGCCGGCGGCTGAAAGCTGCGCAGCGCCCGCGCCTTGTAGTCGTACAGCTTGCCGGTCTCGGTCCAGTCGGGCGAGCACATCGGCACGATGAATTCGGCGGCCATCTCGGGCGTATCCAGCGTCATCGGGTCCTCGCCCGGAAACACCTGCGCGCGCATCCGGGTGCGGATCGGGCCCGGGCTGAACAGATTCACGCGCAACTTGCTGTTCGCGGTCTCGTTGGCCCAGGAGCGCACCAGCGCTTCGAGCGCGGCCTTCGAGGCTGCGTAAGGGCCGAGATAGGCGTTGGCCTTGTGCGCCACGCCCGAGGTCACGAACACCGCGCGGCCTGCATCGGACGCCCGCAGCAGCGGGTCCATGCAGCGGATCAGCTGGAAATTCGCGGTGACGTTGACCGCCATCACGTCGTTCCACGGCTTCAGGTCGATATGGCCGAGCGGCGAGGACGGGCCGGCTGTGCCGGCATTGCCGAGGAGGATGTCGAGCTTGCCGTGGCGCTCATGCAGCGCTGCGCCGAGCCGCGCGATGCCTTCATAGTCGGTGAGGCTAAGCGGCACCAGCGTGGCACTGCCGCCAGCTTTTCGGATTTCGTCGTCGAGCTCCTCGAGCCCGCCTTGCGTGCGCGCCACCGCCACGACATGCGCGCCGGCCTTGGCGAGCGCGATGGCCGCGGCATAGCCGATGCCGCGCGAGGCGCCGGTGACGAGGGCGATACGGGAGGCGAGGGGTTTTGTCATGGACGGGACTCTAACAAATCGTCGTCCCGGCGCAGGCCGGGACCCATACGCCGTGACGGGTGTTGTGGCACGAGGTGCTGGTTTCTAAGCGTCTTCGAACAACGAAGGCCGGTGGTTATGGGTCCCGGCCTGCGCCGGGACGACAGATTAACTCGCCTCCGCCAGCAGCGACAGCTGCCGCGGTGCGGGCTCGACGTCGCTTTGGTCGGTGAGGTGGGTCGGATAGGTGCCGGTGAAGCAATGGTCGGCAAATCTCGGGTTCGCCGGATCGCGGCCGGGATAGCCCATCGCGCGGTACATGCCGTCGATCGACAGGAAGGCGAGCGAATCGGCGCCGATGATCTCGCGCATCTCCTCGAGCGAGTGTGTCGCGGCCAGCAGGCCGCCGCGGTCGGGCAGGTCGATGCCGTAGTAATCGGGATAGAGGATCGGCGGCGAGGCGAGGCGGAAGTGCACCTCGCGGGCACCGGCGTCGCGCATCATGCGCACGATCTTCTTCGAGGTGGTGCCGCGCACGAGGCTGTCGTCGATCAGGATGATGCGCTTGCCTTCGATCGCGGCGCGGTTGGCCGAATGCTTCATGCGCACGCCGAGCTCGCGCACGCTCTGGGTCGGCTGGATGAAGGTGCGGCCGACATAGTGGTTGCGGATGATGCCGAGCTCGAACGGCACGCCGGAGAACTGGCTGTAGCCGACTGCGGCGGGCACACCGGAGTCAGGCACCGGCACCACGACGTCGACGTCGGGATGGCTCTCGCGGGCGAGCTGCGCGCCGAACGCCTTGCGGACGTCATAGACCGAGCGGCCGCCGACGATGGAATCCGGCCGGGCGAAATAGATGTATTCGAAGATGCAGGGCCGCGGCGGCTTCGGCGGGAACGGCTTGTGCGAGTGCGCGCCGGACTCGTCGAACACGATGATCTCGCCGGGCTCGATATCGCGGACATATTTGGCGCCGATCATGTCGAGCGCGCAGGTCTCCGACGTCAGGATCGGGCGGCCGTCGAGATCGCCGAGCACCAGCGGACGGATGCCGAGCGGGTCGCGGGCGCCGACCAGCTTCTTGTTGGTCAGCGCCACCAGCGCAAAGGCGCCCTCGATGATGCGCAGGGCCTCGATGAAGCGGTCGATGAAGCGTGAGCGCTTGGACTGCGCCACCAGATGCAAGATCACCTCGGTGTCGCTGGTGGACTGCATCAGGGCGCCGCCCTTGACGAGCTCACGGCGCAGCGTGAGACCGTTGGTGAGGTTGCCGTTGTGGCCGACGGCAAAGCCGCCGGCGCTGAGCTCGGCGAACAGCGGCTGCACGTTGCGCAGGATGGTGCCACCGGTCGTGGAGTAGCGGACATGGCCGACGGCGGCATTGCCGGGCAACCGTTCGATCACTTCGCGGCGGGAGAAGGCGTCGCCAACCAGGCCGAGGCGGCGTTCGCTGTGGAAGCGGCTGCCGTCGAAGGAGACGATGCCGGCGGCCTCCTGGCCGCGGTGCTGGAGGGCGTGCAGCCCGAGCGCGGTGATCGCGGCGGCTTCCGAATGGCCGAAAATGCCGAATACCCCGCATTCCTCGCGGAGCGTGTCACCATCGATGTCCGGGTGTCTGAGATCGAACTCTTCGAGACGCTTCTGCGATTCGATCGGGCCGAGGTTGAGATCCATCTGGTCGGCGTGATCGGAAGGGGTCTGCATCTCGTTCATCGCCTCTCGTTAGGGCCCAAACCAAATGAGTTATCGGCCCGCGGGTTTCTCGATCAGCTTTTTCAGGCTGTCGCGCGCAGGTTTACTGTAGCCATCGCCTGACGCCGGTGCGGCCTGCTGATCCGGATCGGCAGCAGAGGAATCGTCGTCGGGCTTATTCTTCTTGAATTTCTTTAAGATGGTGTTCTCGGGGTCGTCAGGCAAGAGCGACATCAGCCAATCCCCGGTTCCCTGCAGCACCACCCGGGACTTCGCCCCGGTAACCCAGTCGGGCCGCTGCTTGTCCGGGACCAGCCAGGTGAAGAACATGAACGCCACGACCACGATCAGGAGGCCGCGGGCCAGCCCAAACAGGAAGCCCAGGGTGCGGTCCAGCGCGCCGATCCGGGAATCCAGGATCATATCCGAGATCCGCACCGTGACGATGGAGACCACGATCAGCGTGCCGATGAAGACGCCGGCGACGACCACCACGGCCGCGACCGTGTCGTTGTTGAAGTAAGTTTTCGCGGTCGGCAGCAGCTTTGAGAAAGCATACAGCGTGACCAGCGCCGCGGCGCCCCAGGCGGCGATCGAGAGAATCTCGCGCATGAAGCCGCGCACCATGGCAAGCAGGCCCGAGATCAGCATCACCCCGAGCAGGACGAGATCGAGTATCGTTATCGGCATCGGCTGGTCAGGTCCGCTGGTACGTATGGCTATGCTGTTGTTTGGGTACGCTGGCTACGCCGTCTGAAAGCTCTCACGAATCGGCGAACTCAATGCCGTCTTAGCTGAGGCGCATCGGGTGCTTCCGGCAAGGCCGGATCGCAACCTGTCCCGCGCGCCGGATGTATAGCGGCGGGGGGCTGTTACGTCACGCCGCTTTAGCCATTCTCGCGACGGAATCGGGCCGGTGTGGCATTTTTCTCAATCTTGTCATCGTCCCGAGGGGTTGCCCGGCCGCCGCGGGGGGTCCCGCGTGCGGCGATTTCGGCGACCAGGGTGGTCAGATTGCCGACGCTGTTGAGGGCGAGCCCCGCGTCGCCGCCCGCATCGCCACGGGCCGATTCGGGCAGGATGGCGCGGCCGAAGCCGAGCTTTAAGGCCTCCTTCAGCCGGGCCGGGGTCTGGGCCACCGGGCGGATCGCGCCTGATAGCGAGACCTCGCCGAAATAGACCGCGTCGGTGGGCAGCGGAGCGTTCACCAGCGAGGACACCAGCGCTGCGGCCGCCGCCAGGTCCGCCGCCGGTTCCTGGATACGCAGGCCACCGGCGACGTTCAGGTAGACGTCGTGGCCGGACAGCTTGACCCCGCAATGGGCCTCCAGCACCGCCAGCACCATCGACAGCCGGCTCGGGTCCCAGCCGACCACGGCGCGACGGGGCGTTCCGAGTGAGGTCGGCGCCACCAGCGCCTGCAATTCGACCAGCACCGGGCGGGTGCCCTCGATCCCGGCAAACACCGCCGTTCCCGGGCTGCCGAGATCGCGTTCACTGAGGAACAATTCGGAGGGGTTGGTGACCTCGCGCAGGCCCAAACCCGTCATCTCGAACACGCCGATTTCGTCGGTCGCGCCGAACCGGTTCTTGACCGAGCGCAGGATGCGGAATTGCTGCGAGCCTTCACCCTCGAATGACAGCACCGCGTCGACCATGTGCTCGACCACGCGAGGGCCGGCGATCTGGCCATCCTTGGTGACATGGCCGACCAGGATGATCGCAGCTCCCGTCTTCTTGGCGAAACGAATGAGCGCCTGCGCCGAGGCGCGGACCTGGGTGACGGTGCCGGGCGCCGATTCGACGGTGTCGGTCCACATGGTCTGGATCGAATCGATCACGATCAGGCGCGGCACCGCGCCCTCCGACAGCGTCGCGACGATGTCCTCGACCGAGGTCTCGGACGCGAGCTGCACCGGTGCGTCGGCAAGGCCGAGCCGCTCGGCGCGCAGCCGCACCTGCGCCACCGCTTCTTCGCCCGAGATATAGACCGCGCGATGCCCGGAGCGCGCCATCATGCTGGTGGCTTGCGTCAGCAGCGTCGACTTGCCGATGCCGGGATCGCCGCCGACCAAAAGCACCGAGCCGCGTACGAAACCACCGCCGGTGACGCGGTCGAGCTCGGCCATGCCGGAGGACAGGCGGGGCGCGTCCTGGGTCTTGCCGCTCAGGCTCTCGAGCGCAAACGTCCGCCCCCTGCGCTTGCTGCGGATCGAGACCGGCACCGAGCCAGATGTGTCCTCCTCGGCCAGCGTGTTCCATTCGCCGCAGGAGTCACACTTGCCCTGCCAGCGATTATACGCCGCACCGCAATTCTGGCAGACAAAGGAGAGGGTGGATTTGGCCATGGGTGGGTTTCGAATCCGCATCCTCTCCATAGCACGGATTGACTGGCGGCAACGCCAGACAGACTCCGTTGCCGGCAACATCTTCGGATCCGGTCTGGGTTTGTGCCGCAGCCTAGGTCGACCGTTGCTTCACGACGCGAACCTCGATCGAGGTCGCCGGCCACAATTGCACCCTGTAGTGATCGTCTCCTTCCAGGCCGTTCGCCGACAGCGTATCCAGGCCGCCGTACGAGACGCGGACCTGATAAGTCCCGAGAGGAAGGTCTATGCCCTCGGCGTCAGGAAGGTAGTCGGTGCAACCGGAGATGACGATACGCCCGGACACGACGTCCAGACTGGCTTCGACGACGTGATCCCATTGCGAGGAATCATCATCCGGCTGCCGGTCGAGAATCTGGAGCGAGACCGGAACATCCATGTTCCGTACGGTGCCGATCCCGATCGTCCCAAATGCCGTGGCGAGCATCCGATCAGTCGCCTCCTCAGTCCAGGCCTCCGAAAGATCGTCGGGAACAGCTTCATCCTGGATGTAGAACTGGAAGAAGTCGGCGAACAGCGAACGATCGAACGATCTCATTTCCGGGTGCCCCATCGTCCCGTGGTGGACGGTCGGGTCATCCGATACCACGGAATGCGGTCGAGGGGCGCCGTCAAATCGACGGCCTGGCTTGCAGGCCATCGATTGACATTGCGATCGACGGTCAGGTGATCAGGGCCTGTCGTGCTCCTCGGAGATGTCCTTGTTGGTATAGTCGGGCATCATGGCGGTCGCGACGATGCTGACGACGGCGCAGAACAGGATGTAGACCGCGATCACGTAGCCCGATCCGGTCGCAGCGAGCAGCGCGGTCGCGATCAATGGCGCCGGCCCGCCCGATATGACCGAGGAGAGCTGGTAGCCGATCGAGCTGCCGCTGTAGCGCAGCCGCGGGGTGAAGCATTCGGCAATCAGCGCCGCTTGCGGACCATACATCAGGTCGTGCGGCACGAACGACAGCACGATGGCGACGAAGATCAGCGCCGGCGCGGCGGTGTTCAGCATGCCGAAATACACGAAGCCGAACAGTCCGGTCAGCACCGAGCCGATCAGATACATGCGCTTGCGCCCGATGCGGTCCGACAAATATCCGGCGAACGGCACCGTGAACAGCGAGACGATGCCGGCGCAGATCAGGCAGATCAACAGGAAGTCGCGATCCTGGTGCAGCACCTGGGTGCCGTAGGCGAACACGAAGGCCAGATAGATGTAGGCCGGGGCCTGCTCGGCCATCCGCGCCAGTGCCGAGAGGATGATGGATCGCGGCTGGCGCCTGATCACCTCGAGGACCGGGACACGCTCCACACGGTTCTCGGCCACGATCCGCCGGAACGTCGGCGTCTCCATGATGCCGAGCCGGATGTAGAGCCCGATCGCGATCATCACGATGCTGAGCAGGAACGGGATGCGCCAGCCCCAGACCAGGAACTGGTCGCCGGAAATGCGGCTGAACACCAAGACCGCGATGTTGGCGAGCAAGAGGCCCGCGGGCGCGCCGAATTGCGGCCATGACGCGATGAAGCCGCGGTGCTTGTTGGTCCGCGCCCATTCCATCGACAGCAGCACCGAGCCGCCCCACTCGCCGCCGACGCCAACGCCCTGGATGAAGCGGATGACGGTCAGGATGACGGCACCCCAGATGCCGATACTGTCATAGGTCGGGACGAGGCCGACCGCGGCAGTGGCAAGCCCGGTTACCAGCAATGTCGCTATCAACGCTGCCTTGCGGCCGATGCGGTCGCCATAATGGCCGAAGATCGCAGCCCCGATCGGCCGGGCGATGAAGCCGACCGTGTAGATCGCAAACGCCTCCAGCACGCCGACCAGCGGATCGGACTTCGGAAAGAACAGCTTGCCGAAGACGAGGCCGGTGACCGTGCTGTAGAGCAGGAAATCGTACCATTCGATGGTGGTGCCCACCGTGCTGGCGATCATGGCGCGGCGCAATTGCGCTTGATGGTCGGCTTCCGGCAATGGGCTGGCAGTGATGTCGAGTGTTGTCATCGTGCATCTCCTTGGTCGGCGTGATCGGCCTACTGGAATGCGTTGCGTCCTCCATCCACGGCGGTGGATGGAGCGATCGATGCCCAGTTCTTGTTTGGTTGGGGCTGTGCCGCCGACGCGCGGACTGCGGCCCATGCCGGCCTTGAGGGGCAGGGGTGCTCGACGCTGGTGGCGCCAACCGAGCGTCATCACGGGAGCACGACATTCCCAATGACACGGTCTTGCGAAGGGAACTCTAGTCCCTCGGGCTGTCAGGTAAAATTCGACCTTTGTCGTCCCAGCCGAAGAATTGCTCGGCCAATTGCTCTACTTCGCGCCATGACTGCGCCAGATGCGCGGCGCCGGCGTCCCGCAGCGCGGCATGGTGGCCGGCGCGGATGTGGCTCGCGGCGCAGAGCCCGATCGACGTCATTCCCGCGGCGACGGCGGCCTTGATGCCGCCGGTACTGTCCTCGATCACGAGGCATTCGGCCGGCCGTGCGCCGAGCCGGTCGGCAGCCAGCAGGAACAGGTCGGGATGCGGCTTTCCGCGCGCAACCATGTCGGCGCTGAACACGCGGCCAGCGAACTCCGCCTCCAGTTCGAGCACCGAAAGACACAGATGCAGGCGATCGATCGAGCTCGATGAGGCGATGCACCTCGGAACGTCGGAGAAACGCCGGATGAAGGCCGCGGCGCCGCTGACCTCGGTCAGATCGGTACGAAACCGGTCCAGCGTGGCGCGCTTGAGCGCGTCGGAAAAATCCGCCGGCAACGGCCGGCCGATCGCCGTTTCGATCTCGGTCAGCACGTCGTCCCAACGCTTGCCGGAATAGCGCGCCAGCGCCTGGTCGAGCGTGGTCGGGTGACCCAGATCGGTGATGGTTTCGGCGACAACGGTGTTTGCGATCGCTTCGCTGTCGGCAATCACGCCGTCGAAATCGAAAATCAGTGCGCTCACCGTCTGCCCCCACAGAATCTCGCGCGAACGATAGCTGGTCCGGCATCAAAACGGATTGACCCGTGCGATGTCGCGCGGACACTTTCTGTTGCGCTGTGTATCAACCGGCAAGACCTGAGCCGCGTGGGGTCTTGCGGTCACGCATGCTGCCAGAAACTGGCAGCAAGGCGTGCTAGCATGCCGGCATGTCGCGCGCTCAACGGCTTCTCGACCTGATCCAGATCCTGCGCCGTCACCGGAACCCGGTGGCGGGCACCACGCTGGCCGACGAGCTCGAGATCTCGCTGCGCACGCTCTATCGCGACATCGAGACCTTGAAGGGCCAGGGCGCCCATATCGACGGCGAGCCGGGTGTCGGCTACATCCTGCGGCCCGGCTTCATGTTGCCGCCCTTGATGTTCTCGGAAGACGAGATCGAGGCCCTGGTGCTCGGCGGCCGCTGGGTTGCCGCGCAGCGCGACGAGCCGCTCGGCAAGGCGGCGCGCAATGCGCTCTCCAAGATCGCGGCCGTGCTGCCTGACGACCTCCAGAGGAGCCTGGAAACCTCCAGCCTGATGGTGGCTGCGCAGCCTCCGGCCGCCGGCGACGCCGAATTGCCGACGATCCGCCAGGCGATCCGCGCCGAGCGCAAGCTGCGCATCACCTACAGTGACGAAAAAGACAACCGCAGCAGCCGCACCATCTGGCCCATAGCGCTCGGATTTTTCGAACGCGTTCGCATGGTGGCCGCGTGGTGCGAAACGCGGCGCGACTACCGGCATTTCCGCACCGACCGGATTCGTTCGCTGAAGATGACCGACAGCCGCTATCCGCGCCGCCGGTTGGAAATGCTGCGCGAATGGCGGACGAAGGATCGTCGCAAGCCTCCGGAATCATGCTGACAGAAATTGGCAGGGTGACCCTGTATGCCATTGGCCATGGACGCGCGCGAGCGCTCGTCCCAAGCCAGATCGCAAGCCAGCACGAAGGAGACCTGCCGTGACCAATTTCAATCTTGTGGTGCTCTACGTCAAAGATTCCAATGCCAGCGCCGCGTTCTACGCAACGCTGCTGGACCGGCCGATTGTGCAATCGTCGCCGAAATTCTCGATGCTGCCGCTCGACGGCGGAGCCATGCTGGGGCTTTGGCAGCGGGAGGAGGTCCAACCTCGCGTCAGTCATGAGCCCGGTGGCAGCGAGATTTCGTTCGCCGTCACCGACGCCGATGCGGTCGGCGCAACCCACGAGACGTGGAAAGCGCGCGGCGCGATGATCGCGCAGGCGCCGACCGCGCTGCCGTTTGGATATACGTTCGTCGCGCTCGACCCGGACGGCCATCGTTTGCGGGTGCTCGCGGCGCCGGCATGACAGACGCACCTGCCGAGCGTCGTTGCAGCCTGTTCGAGCGAAGCGAACCGGTCTGCGCGAGAGTCCAGAGTTCCGTTCCGACACCATCGGAACGGAACTCCAGCCATTGCGTGGTGGCGGGCGCTACCGTGGTTTCTGAAAAGTAGAATAATACCGCCGATGCCCGGCGTCTCAGGCCGCTCTTCCGGGTGCCGGCGCCCGCCCGCTACTTTGCATGGGGTTGTTTTCGATAGGTTGAGAGACGCGGTCAGACTACGACGTCGCCGCCGACCACAAGAGCGAGATGCCCGCCGCCAGCATGATGCCATCCATGATCAGGCGAAACGCCTCGGGCTTCAGATGCAGCACGAAGCGCTTGGCGATAAAGGCGCCTGCCATCAGCGAGGCGCCGGCGATCAGGCCCTTGAGCGCAACATCCGACGTCAGCGCGCCGAAGCGCTCGAAGGTCACCGATTTGCTCAAATAGAGCCCGAGCGAGCTTGCCGCCTCGGTGGCGAGGAAGGCGCCCCTGGACAAGCCGTAGAACAGGAACAGCGGCACGCTGAGCGGGCCGGTCGAGACCACGATGCCGGTGAGATAGCCGATCAACGCGCCGCCGATCGCAAGGTGCCCGAGATTGGCCTTCAGCGCGTGCCGCGCCAGCCAGTGCCGCACCGGCACCATCGCGATCAGGAACAGCCCGATCGCGACATCGACCGCGCGCGAGGGCAGGGCCAGCAGGGTGCGCGCGCCGAGCGCGGCGGCCGGGATGCCCGTGATGGAATAGGCCGCGCAGGCGCGCCAGTCGACCTCGCGCCACCAGGCCAGGATGCGCGACAGATTGGCCATCACGGATGCGACCGCCATGATCGGCACGGCCTGTTTCGGTCCGAACTGATAGATCAGCACCGGCATCAGCATGATCGACGAGCCGGTGCCGACGATGCCGGAAATGGTGCCGGCGATCAGGCCGACGATGAGGACGAAGACAAAGCCCACGCGCGCTCCGCAAACTGATTGCCCTTGGCGCTGATTTGCCCGACGGCGCAAGTGTGCGCCTCACAAGCCGCGCAACAAACTCAGTGTCGTCCCGGCCAAGGCCGGGACGCTAGCGTGGCAATGCACCCCATCACCTCAACACCACCCAGGCCGGCGCATGGTCGCTGGCGCCGTCTTCGCCGCGGATGTCCCGATCGACACCCGCCTTCTTCAGCTGCGGCGCCAGCACGGGGCTGAGCAGGAGATGATCGAGCCGCAGGCCGGCGTCGCGCGGCCAACGGTTGCGCTTGTAGTCCCAGAAGGTGAACATCGGCTGCTTTGGATGCAGCGTGCGGATCGCGTCGCACCAACCCTGATCGACAAGGGCCTCGAACGCAGCACGGCTCTTCGGCTGGATCAGCGCATCCTTGTCCCAGGAGCGGGTCGGATAGATGTCGAGCGGCGTTGGCGCCACGTTGTAGTCGCCGGCGAGCACCACAGGCACATCCAGCTTGAGCAGGCTGTTCGCATGCGCCTGCAGCCGCTTGAACCAGGCGAGCTTGTAGTCGAATTTCGGCCCCGGCTGCGGATTGCCGTTCGGCAGATAAAGACTGGTGACGACGATGCCGCGCACCGCGGCCTCGATGTAGCGCGCCTCGTGGTCGTTGCGATCACCGGGCAAAGCGGTGCGGATCAGCACGGGCTCGGCCTTCCGCGCAAGGATCGCAACCCCATTCCAGGTCTTCTGTCCCTGCCACACGGCGCCGTAGCCGGCTTGCTCGAGCGCAGCGGCGGGAAATTCGGCATCGCCGGCCTTCAGCTCCTGGAGGCTGACAGCATCAGGCTTCGCCGCCTTCAGCCAGCGCAGCAGGTTGGGCAGGCGGCGATTGATGTTGTTGATGTTGAAGGTCGCGATCTTCATACGCGACCTCGCATCCGCCTAGCTCGACGCTTGAGCGGTCGGCAAGGGTGGCGGCGCAGCCGGCTCGGTGGGCAGCGCCGGAGGTGCCGCAGCCGCGTCGGCCTGCTCTGCAACCGCATGGCCGCCCTTGTAGATCCGGTGGAAGCGGCGGCCGAGGCTGGTCAGCACCTCGTAGCCGATGGTGCCGAAATGATGCGCGACCTCGTCGACCGTGATGCCTTCGCCGATCAGCGTCACCATGTGGCCGCGCCGCACCGCATTCTTGTCGAGATCGGTGACGTCGACTGCGATCAGATCCATCGAGACGCGGCCCGCGATCGGGCAGCGCTTGCCGGCAACCACGACCTCGGCGCCCCTTGTGCCATCATTGGCGCTTGCCGCGCGGAAGTAGCCGTCAGCATAACCGGCTGCGACGACGGCAAGCCTTGTCGGCCGCCGTGCGGTCCAGGTGCCGCCATAGCCGACGGTCTCGCCGCGGTCGATGTTGCGGATCTGCACGATGCGCGCCTTGAGGTCGACGACCTGCTGCATCGGATTGTCGGCCTCCGGGGTCGGGTTTACGCCGTAGAGCGCGCAGCCCGGCCGCACCAGCTCGAACTGGAACTGGGCGCCGAGGAACACGCCGGAGGAGTTCGCCAGCGACGCCGGCACGCCGGTGAACAGGCTCGCGATCTCGCGGAACGCCGACAGCTGCCTGGCGTTGGCGGGATTGTTGAGCAGCTCGGCGGAGGCGAGGTGGCTCATGACCAGCGTGATGCCGTGATCGCCGGCATTGATGCGCGGGATAATGCCCTGCGCTTCGGTGGTGGTGAGCCCGAGCCGGTTCATGCCGGTGTCGATATGGATGGCCGCGCCACCGGACCAGCCGGAGCGGCGGCAGAACACGTCCCACTCGGCGAGTTCATTGAGGTCGCCGATCACGGGCTTGCAATCGATCCTGGCGTAGGCGTCGCCGGAGTTCTGGAAGAAGCCGCCGAGGGAGTAGACGGTCGCCTGTGGGGCAGCCGCGCGGACCACCGCAGCCTCCTCGATATTGGCGACGAAGAAGGTCTTGCAGCCGGCATTGGCGAGCGCCCGCGACACCTGTTCGGCGCCACAGCCGTAGCCGTTGGCCTTGACCACCGCGCCGCACTCCGCCGGTACCGCGGTCTTCTCGAGCTTGCGCCAGTTGGCGACGATAGCGTCGAGGTCGATGGTCAGGATTCCGGTGGCGGTCGGATGGGCCGCCAGCAGGTTGGCTTCGGGCGTCAGTTGCGATTTCGCGTCGGTCACGATGTTCATGCGCCAGTTGTACGCGCGGGCCTTCCGGCGTTCAACCGCATCGCGCTGCTAGTATCCGCGATCCGGAACCTGGCCGTCGGGCGCAAGATCGCCGAAGCGGGTGACGCTGGCCTCGAAGTGCAGGTCGACGGTGCCGGTCGGGCCGTGGCGCTGCTTTCCGATGATGACTTCGGCCTTGCCATGGGCGAGGTCCATGTCCATCTGCCACTTCTCGTATTCCGGGGTGCCTGCGCGCGGCTCCTTGTTGGCGAGGTAGTATTCCTCGCGATAGACGAAGATCACGACGTCGGCGTCCTGTTCGATCGAGCCGGATTCACGCAAGTCCGAAAGCTGCGGCCGTTTGTCGTCGCGGTTTTCGACCTGACGCGACAGCTGCGACAGCGCGATGACCGGGACGTTGAGTTCCTTCGCCAGCGCCTTCAAATTGGTGGTGATCTCGGTGACTTCCTGCACGCGGTTGTCGTTACCCTTCTTGCCCGAGCCCTGCAGCAGCTGGATATAGTCGATCACGATCAGGTCGAGGCCCTTCTGCCGCTTGAGGCGGCGGGCGCGGGCGGTGAGCTGCGAGATCGAGAGGCCGCCGGTTTCGTCGACATAGAACGGCAAGGACTGCAGCTCGATCGAGCAGTCGCGGATCTTTTCGAAATCCAGCTCGCTGATGCCGCCGCGGCGGATGTGGCTCGAGGGGATGCCGGTGCGTTCGGCGAGAATACGGGTGGCGAGCTGCTCGCCGCTCATTTCGCAGGAGAAGAAGCCGACGCAGCCGCCGTTGACCGCCTTGGTGGTGCCGTCCGCCTGCACCTCGGGCACATAGGCCTTGGCGATATTGTAGGCGATGTTGGTGGCGAGCGACGTCTTGCCCATGCCGGGACGGCCGGCAAGCACGATGAGGTCGGACGGCTGCAAGCCGCCCATCTTGGCATCGAGGTCGCGCAGTCCGGTTGAGATGCCCGACAGCTTGCCGTCGCGCTGGAACGCCTTCGCGGCCATGTCGACCGCCACCGCCAGTGCCTGCGAGAAACGTTGGAAGCCACCGTCATAACGGCCGGTCTCGGCGAGGCTGTAGAGCTGCCGCTCGGCATCCTCGATCTGGGCGCGCGGCGCGAAATCGACCGGCGCGTCGTAGGCGACATTGACGATGTCCTCGCCGATCTGGATCAGGTTGCGACGCAGACTGAGGTCGTAGACGGTACGGCCGTAGTCCTGCGCGTTGATGATGGTGGTCGCTTCGGCCGCAAGCCGCGCGAGGTATTGGCTGACCGTCATGCCGCCGATGTCGAGCTCGGCCGGCAGGAACGTTTTCAACGTGACGGGGTTCGCGACCTTGCCCATCCGGATCAGGCTTCCGGCGGTCTCAAAGATCTGCTGATGGATGGTCTCGAAGAAGTGTTTGGGCTCCAGGAAATCCGACACCCGGTAGAAGGCGTCATTGTTGACCAGGATCGCGCCCAGAAGGCCTTGTTCGGCTTCGATGTTGTGCGGCGCACTCCGATAGGTTGCCGTTCCGGCGTCGGGCGCGAGCTTGTGGACGTTCGAATCAATCAGGGCCATGGACGAGCTTATTCTTCTGATTTCGTCGTTACTTGGATTTCGACTTGGATTTTCAGATATGGGGCGGCGATCAAGCGCCAGCCGGACACGAAGCGAAAGGACGGATGTGCCTTATGCACGATTCACACAACGAGGTGTGTGAATCCGGGACGCAGACGTGCATTCAGCTTGACGGGGTTTCGTCCGAATCCCGGCAGCTCGCGGCCGACCGGGTATGTCGTGGGGAGAAGTGCAACTCGGCCTGAACCTTTTGGCGCGCCGATGGACCCATCTGAGGTGAGGGGGCGGTTGGCGCCGCGTCCTCAGACCAGGATGAGAAACGCAAGTGCGATCAATGCGGCGGCGACGCCGGCTGCGATGAGGGCGTAATCGGTCGCGATATCGCGCTGCGGGTCCAACATCGTCTGGTACGTCTTTCGGGCCATTCCGGACCACTACGACAGCCCGGGCCGGCCCTCTGTGAAGCAGGTCACATGAGCCGCAATTTCTTTGCGGCAGGTTCGCGGGAACGACTCAGGCGATTTCGGGTTGTTCTCGCTCAGGCAAGATACGGCGACGATGGCAGCAGAGTTTCAGACATCGCGAATTCAGATTGGCCGCCCGGCGGGACTCGATTCGCGCTGGCTGTTGAGGCTGGTCGAGGCCATGGAACTGGCTGCCCGCCCGGATGTCCGGAATGTCCCCTGCGACGCCGGGCTGATCTCCGACGTCACAGCCCATCTGGCGCGGCCGGCATCGGCGTTCGCCCCTTGGGGCTCATACAGCTTCCGGAATTAGGATATCGGCCTTCCCAAGCCCTATTCGCCCGCGAGCCGCAGTCGCGGCTGGGCGCTTTGCTCCTTGCGGCGAAGCAGCGCCTCGCCGCGCGTGATGTAGTCGCGGGTCATCGGCACGACGCCCTGGCGCTTGGTGAGCTGGAGCTGGAAGTTCATCATGTTCTGGACGCGGAACGACATCTCCGAGGCTGCCAGATAGAATTCCCACATCCGCGCAAACCGCTCGTCATAGAGCCGGACCGCTTCCTCGCGCCGGGCCATGAACCGCTCGCGCCACGCCTTCAGCGTCTCCGCATAGTGCAGCCGCAGGATCTCCATGTCGCAGATCAGCAGGCCGGCCTTTTCAATCGCGGGCATGACCTCCGAGAGCGCCGGAATGTAGCCGCCGGGGAAGATATATTTCCGGATCCAGGGGCTGGTCACATCCGGCCCGGTCGAGCGGCCGATCGAATGCAGCACCATGACCCCGTCATCGGTCAGCAGCTCGGCGCAGCGCTTGAAGAACTTCTCGTAGAAGGCCACCCCGACATGCTCGAACATGCCGACCGAGACGATGCGGTCGAACGGGCCGGGGATGTCGCGATAGTCCTGCATCAGGAACCGCGCCGACTGCGCCAGATTCTGCTCGGCCGCGCGGGCGTTGGAAACCTGCAATTGTTCGGTCGAGAGCGTGACGCCGGTGACGTTGGCGCCGGTCATCTCGGCGAGATAGAGGCCGAGCCCGCCCCAGCCGGAGCCGATATCGAGCACGCGATCGTGTGGCCGGACCAGCAGCTTGGCTGCGACGTGGCGCTTCTTGGCGAGCTGGGCGTCGTCCAGACTGGTCTCGGGGGTCTCGAAATAGGCGCAGCTGTACTGTTTGTCGGCGTCGAGGAAGATCGAGTAGAGCCGGCCGTCGAGATCATAATGACGGGCCACATTGGTCTTGGAGTTGCGGCGCAGATTGATCTGCTGGGCGCGGCGCCCCAGGAACCGAAGCCAGGCCTGCAACCGGGCGAAGTTCGGCAGCATCTTGGCCTGGCCCATCAGGACCGCCAGCACGTCGGCGATGGTGCCTTGCTCCACGACGAAGGTACCGTCCATGAAGGCTTCGCCGAGATAGAGCTCGGGATCGATCAGGGTGCGGATTTCGGCCGATTTTGTCAGGAAACGCGCGGCCACCGGAGTACCGCTGCCGTCGCCACAAGTGAAGGTCATTCCGCTCGCGGTCGTGAACGTCACCGTACCGCGGCGAATGAACTGCCCCAGAAAAAGTCGCAACAATCGATCCATCGAAACACCAACGGAACGGCAAGCTGCTTGCGCCTGACAACGCCGGAACTGCCTGTTCCAGTGTGTCCCCACAGAAAACATAGGCAGGCTTTTGGATTACGCTATTGCGTTGTGCTCAAAGCCGATATTCCGAAATGTGACAATAGCGTGGATGCACCATAGATGCGCTTCCATTCGCAGCACAATCGGCTAAAAGGTGACCGCTGCGGCCGGTCGACCATGCGGGCCGCCATTTTTCCAAATCCGGAGACGTAAGGAATGTCCAGCCGAGCGCTCAGTCTGGCGACGGTGATGCTTCTGATTGGCTGCCTCTCGGCGGGATCAGCGCACGCGCAAAACCTCGAGGCCGGCAAGAGCCCCTCCCAGATTTTCGCCAATACCTGCACGGCTTGTCACAAGAGCCCGCGCGGTCTCTTGAAGACCGTGTCGGCCTCGTCGCTGCCGGGCTTTCTGCGCCAGCACTACACGACGTCGAGCGACATGGCCGGCGTGCTTTCATCCTATCTGATCTCGAACGGCGCCACCGACACGCGCTATCAGGCCAAGGATCAGCCGAAGGGGGCCAAGGAGGGCAAGGATGCCAGGCGCGAGGCGAAGCAGTCGCCGGAGCAGGCTGATCATCCGGAGCAGTCCGAGCGGCCGAGCCGCCGTCAGCGTCAGGGCGCGGTCCCGCCGGAGGGCGTCAAGCCCGACGCCGACGGATTGACGCAGCAGGGCGAGGAACATCACGGCCGCAAGGGCAGGCGCATGGCGCGGCCCACGGAAGCGCCCGAAGGGGCCAAGCCGGATGGCCAGACGCCGGAAGCGACTGGCGAGGAGGCCAAGCCGGGCCCGCGCCACAAGCTTGCCCGGCGCGGCAAGCCCGTCGAGGAGCCGAAGCCTGACGACGCCGCGAAGGGCGAGCAGACCCCGAAGGACGAACCCAAGGCCCAGACCGCCAAGACCGATGCTGGTGCCAAAAGCGAGGAAAGGCGCGAGGAGAAGGGCGAGGCCGAGAAACCGGTCAGCGCCAAGGTCGATGCGCCGAAGGAAGGCGCCAGCGAGTCCCCGCTGCGGGCCGATCCCGTTCCGCCGGTGACGCCGGCGCCTGCTGCTGCCGCAGCGGCCCCTGCGTCGTCGCCGGTGCCTGCCGCGTCGCCGGCCGCTGCCGCGCCTCAGCCGGCGGCCTCCGCTTCGCCGGCGCCGGTGACCGCCGCCGTGCCGCTGCCTCCGCCGCCTTCCGGCGCCGCGGCCGGCCCGCCGGAGCCGCCGACCTCCAAGTAAAAAGCTGCCAGGGCAAACTGCCAAGGCAAACTGCCAAGGCAAACTGCCAAGTAACCGCCAATGCCGAGCGTCACAGAATGCGTAAACGCTTGACCAAAACTAGAGTACGACTCTAGAGTAGAAGTCTACGACGGAGAGAAGCCAGGTGACCACGGCGCGCGAAGATCTTTTGGCGGCAGGGCTCATGGTGTTCGATCGCGACGGTTTCGAAGGTGCAACGGTTGCTGCGATCCGGACCCGGGCGCGCGCCTCGAATGGCAGCTTCTTCCATTTCTTCGCCTCGAAGAAAGAGCTCGCCGGAACCCTGTTCCTGGAAATTCTGCAATCCTACCACGCGGCGATCATCACCTCGGTCGATGCGACGTGCGGCGCCAGCGACGGCGTGGCACGGCTGATCCGCGCCCATCTGGATTGGGTGGTGACGAGCCGCCGCGAGGCGCGCTTCCTGTTCGAGATATCGCGCGCCGAATGGAGCGAGGAGGTGCGCGGCGCCCAGCGCACCGAGAACTCGCGGCTCACTGATGCGATCGCGCACTGGCGCGCGCCGCTGCTCGCCCGCGGCGAGTTGCTGCCGATGAGCGCCGTGCTGTTCATCAGCCAGATCATCGGGCCGGCGCAGATCTTCTGCCGCGCCTACCTGTCGGGCCGCGACATCAGAGATCCGCGCGAGCAGGCCGAAGCTTTGATCGCATGCGCGATCCGCGCGGTGGTGGCGCCGGGCGCGCCGGCGGGAGCAGGAGGGACGTGATGAACGAGCAGACGGATCGGGATTTCGCACCGATCGCAACGCGGATCCGCGCCAATGTCGAACGGCAGGGATTCATGGGCCATGTCGGCGCGGAGTTGGCCGAACTGTCGCGCGGCGCCTGCACGCTCGTGGTCGACCGCAGGCCCGAGCTGTTGCAGCAGCACGGCCTGTTCCATGGCGGGGTGACGGCGTTCCTGGTCGACAATGCGACGACGATCGCTGCCGCGACGTCGCGCGGCCAGCCGGCACTGACGGCGGAGTTCAAGCTGAACCTGCTGTCGCCGGCGTCAGGCGATCGCCTGATCTGCCGCGCGCGCGTGGTCAAGCCGGGGCGCCAGGTCGCGGTGGTCGCCGCCGACGTGTTCTGCGTGATCGACGGCAAGGAGAAGCACACGGCGACCGCGCTGGCCTCGATCGCGATGCTCGACGAGCAGGCGGCGGCACGAATCCAAAGCCCGGCCTGAGGGGCCGGGCTTCAGTCGATGGCGCGAATAAGACGCGCTTACTTCTCTTCGGCGGCCGGGGCCGGCTCGGTGTCGTCGTGCTGAGCTTCCGGATCGAAGAACTCGCCGGCGGCGGCCAGCGCCTCGGCGGCGGCGTCCTGGTCTTCCTGGCGGGTCGAGATGTCCTCGCCGCGCTTGATGCGGTCGGCTTCCTCGGCGGAGCGGGCGACCGTCACGGTGACGCTGGTCTCGACCTCGGGGTGGACGGCGATCGTCACCTTCTGCGCGCCGATCACCTTGATCGGCGAGTCGAGCCAGACCTGCGGACGCGACACGGTGATGCCGTCGGCGGCGAGCGCCACGACGATGTCGCGCACCGAGACCGAGCCGAACAGCTGGCCGGATTCGGAGGCCTGGCGGATGATGACGATGTCGCGGCCGTCGATCTTCTCGGCGACCTTGCTGGCTTCGCCCTTGGCCTTGATGTTGTTGGCCTCGAGCTCGGCCTTCATGCCGTCGTACTTGGCGCGGTTCGCGTCGGTGGCGCGCAGCGCCTTGCCGCGCTTGAGCAAGAAGTTGCGGGCGAACCCGTCCTTGACGCGCACGACTTCGCCCATCTGGCCAAGCTTGGCGACGCGCTCCAGCAGAATGACTTCCATTTTCGTTCTCCTTTAGATGCTAAGTATCGGTTTGAGTGGTTGGTCGGAATTTCAGGATGCAGGCAACGGCGGCGGCCTCGAGCGCAAATAGCGCTGCCGCAGTCCGAACAGGGCGTCGGCGATGCCGAGCACGATCAACGCGGCGAGCGGCCAGGCGAACACGACGACGATGGCGTAGGTGCAGAACAGCCAGAAGCCGCGGCTATTGAGCGACTGCGTCACCGTGTGCAGCACCGCGAAGCCGACGACCGCGTAGGCGATCATCAGCGCCGTCGAGACGATCTGCGCGAGGATGGCGAGGAGGCCGCCGACGAAGGTCAGGCCAAGCGCGACCAGCAGCGCCACCAGCGTCATCGGCGGCAGCGCGGTCGCGCGCAGCTCCGGCCACGGCCGGTGCAGCCGACCGGAGGTCTGCGTGACCTTACCGGCGAGCCACAGGTTGAGCGTCAGCGTGACCATCGCAACCATCGTCCCCGCGATCGGCGCCATCACCACCATCCAGTCGACGACGCGCTCGACATCGCCGCCGAGCTCGCCGTCGGTGGCGGCGCTGAACACCTTGAGCAGGCCGCGCTGCATCGCGGCGCGGATGGTCTCGGCATCCGAACCGAGCGTCAGCAGCGCGCCGGTCGTGGTGATGAGCGCGAAAACCGCAATCCAGAGCAGGATGCGGCCGACCGGATACCATTCGATCTGCTGCGGAGCAGGCTGGGCGCCGGTGTCGCCGGCCGGTGCGCCTTCGATCGGCCGTCCGAGCAAAGCGAGATGGCCGAGCCACCAGCCGGGCAGGGCGACCATCAGGGCAAAGGCGATGCAGTAGGGAAGTCCGAAGATCGCGCCGAGACCTGCGGCTGCCAGAATGCCACCGATGGCGGCGGCAAGCGGTCCCCAGCCGAGCGCGGTCACCATCAGCGGTAGCGGCGCGAGGTAAAACAGCAGCAACGAAATCAGCTCGCCCGAAATGATCGAGGCGAACATCAGCGCCGATGCAGCGCCGGCGGCAATAGCAACGATGAAGATCGCGATCATCAGCTGTCCCGCTCCTTTCGAGCGGTTAGAGGCACTCTGTCGAGAACCCCAACCATCGGCGACCGGACGACCCGGAAGCCTTATGAGAAGTCATTTGAGACGTTTTGGCCGGCGGCGCGGGCCGCCGGCCGAAGTCGATTAGCGGATAACGTAGGGCAACAGGCCGAGGAAACGCGAGCGCTTGATGGCGCGGGCGAGTTCACGCTGCTTCTTGGCGGAGACGGCGGTGATGCGGCTCGGCACGATCTTGCCGCGCTCGGAGACGTAACGCATCAGCAGCTTGGAATCCTTGTAGTCGATCTTCGGCGCATTCGCGCCCGTGAACGGGCAGGACTTGCGGCGACGGAAAAACGGACGACGTGCACCAGCTTCAGCCATGATTCCTTACTCCTCGGTCGCTGCGTCTTCTTCGCGCGGACGGCGCGGGCCACGATCGCCGCGGAAACCGCCGCCATCGCGATCACGATCGCCACGGAAGCCGCCTTCGCGGTCGCCGCGGAAGCCGCCGCCGCGATCATCGCGCTCGCGGTCGCGGTCGGCCTTGCGCATCATCGCCGACGGGCCTTCCTCATGCTCTTCGACGCGCACGGTGAGGTAACGGATGACGTCTTCGCTGATCCGCTCCTGGCGCTCGATCTCGGTGACGACAGCCGACGGAGCGTCGATGTTCATCAGCACGAAATGCGCCTTGCGGTTCTTGTTCATGCGGTAGGTGAGGGAGCGCACGCCCCAATTCTCGGTCTTGGTGACCTTGCCGCCGCCCTGTTCGACGATGCCCGTCATCTGGGCCGTCAGTTCTTCCACCTGCTGGGTGCTCGCGTCCTGACGCGCGAGGAAAACATGCTCGTAGAGAGCCATGGGTGTCCTTTCCTGTGTTGGCGCGGAGCCCAGCGACAAGCCCTTCGAGACCTTCGGAAAGGACTCGATGTTGCTCAGAAGGCGGAAGCACGGGACGACGGGCCGACTGGCCCTGCCACATCAAAATCAACGGGTGATTTGCTGAGACCGTCCGTTCAGCTCCCGGCCGGGACCCCACGGATGCGCGCTTTATAAGGATTTTGGCCGCGATGGCAAGCGCTCTCGGCCCTGAACCAGGCCGGCAATGGGACGGCGAGAGGCAGTCGAGGGCTGACCTAAGCCAGATCATCCGGCAGTTCCATGTTGATTTCTTTGTTTGTATATCATACAAATAACGACTGGGAGGTTCGTCATGGGTTCAGAGATAGCCGCCGGCACGCCAGCACCAGACCCCAAGCATGCGGCTCGTGCGACGCGCTCGGCCGGCCGCAAGATGCGCTCCCAATTGCTCGACGGCGCCAGCCGGCTGTTCAAGGAGCGCGGGCTGTCCGGGACCTCGATCTCCGATATCGCTGCTGCCGCCGACGCCTTTCCGAGCCAGATCACCTATTACTTCCGCACCAAGGAAGCGCTGTTCGTCGAGGCCGCCTGCCGCGACATGCTCTATCTGGCACGCGCCACTGAGCAGGCCGCGCTCAATGCCCATACGCCGCGCGACTATACGCTCGCGCTGGCCGAGACCGTGACCGCGACGGATACGGTGGCCTTCTTCGCCGAAGCCCTGACGTTGACGCGGCGCCGGCAGGATCTCGCGCCACTGGTCGAGCGCACCATCGAGCGCCTGCATAGCGAAGGCGCGCGGGCCTATGCCGGACAGGTCGAACGGCACGGCTGGCGAACGCTGCGTGCGCCGGAAGAAAGCTCGCGGCGGTTCTGGGCGGTCGCGATCGGCGTCATTGTCGAAGGTTTTGCGATGGGCCGCGCGGCCGAGGAGATGTGCGGCGAGCTGCTGCGTGCCCTCGGCGCGCAGGCGACCGCAACGGCGGCGCAGGCGACCGCAACATCGGCCAGTGATGGGACGCGCCTGCGCCTCGTTGCCGACCGTGACACTTCGGCCTCATCGGATGAGGAGACCAGCTCATGACCGCGCTTCGCATGCGTGCCCGCGATTTCCTGACCGAAGATGAGCTGGTCGCGGTCCGCCGGCGAACGACATGGAAGGGTGTGGCCTTGATCGCGCATGCCTGGGCGCTGATTCTGGGCGCGATCGCGCTGGTCGCATGGTGGCCCAATCCGCTGACCTATCTGCTGGCGGTCGCGATCATCGGCTCGCGCCAGCTCGGGCTCGCGATCCTGATGCATGACGGCGCGCATGGCTGCCTCTCGGCGGACGAGAAGACCAACCTGACGCTGAGCCAATGGTTCTGCGCCTATCCGGTTTTCGCCGAGACGCGCGGCTATCGCCGCTATCATCTGCAACACCACGCGCGGACGCAGCAGGAGGATGATCCCGACCTCGTGCTGTCGGCGCCGTTTCCGATCACCAGGATGAGCTATCGCCGCAAATTCTTCCGCGACATCACCGGGCAGACCGGCTACCAGCAGCGCAAGGCGCAATTGCTCAACGCGCTCGGGCCGAAGGGCTGGCCGCTGTCGCAGCGCGTTATAAACTTCTGGCAGAAGCTTGGTCCGCAATGCCTGACCAACGCGGTGCTGTTCGCTGGCCTTGCCGCCGCCGGCGTGTGGTGGGCCTATCCGCTGTTGTGGCTGGTGCCGCTGTTCACCTGGATGATGGTGATTACGCGCATCCGCAACATCGCCGAGCATGCTGCCGTGCCCGACAGCGCCGATCCCCTGCGCAACACCCGCACCACGCACGCCAATATCCTCGAGCGGCTGTTCATCGCGCCGTACTATGTGAACTACCATCTCGAGCATCATTTGCTGTTCTACGTGCCTTGCTACAACCTGCCGCGCGTCCACCGCATCCTGAGCCGCAGCCGCTACGCCGAGCGGATGGAGGTGCAGCCGGGCTATGCCGCCGTGCTGCGGCTGGCGACGGCCAAGCCCGACCACGAGGACCGTCCGGGCCAACTGGTCAACAGCGCACGCCGGGCACGGGCCGGCAGCAAGGTTAACGCCGACCAGAATGCCGGCGGGTTCTAGCCCGCTCGCCCTCCGGCATCCCCAGGGTGCCTCCGGCATCCCCAGGGTTCCGCCGGCGCGGCTTGACATCCAGGCCTTGGTCAGTGTCTTACGGCCCGGTCCAGGCTTGGGCCGGACCCGCCGGGGCGCTTTTGGCGCGACGCGGACAGCATTTTCCCGCAAGATCGCTCAACAAGGTAGGGAGCGCCGATGACGGCAGCATTCACGTTTCCCGGGCAGGGCTCGCAGGCGGTCGGCATGGGCAAGGCCCTGGCCGAGGCGTTTCCTGTCGCAAGAGCGGTGTTCGACGAGGTCGATGCCGCGCTCGGCGAGAAGCTGACGGCGATCATCTGGGATGGTCAGGCCGAGACGTTGCAGCTGACTGAAAACGCCCAGCCGGCGCTGATGGCGGTCTCGATCGCGACCTTGCGCGTGTTGGAGAGCGAGGCCGGGTTCTCGGTCGGGCGCGACGCCGCCTTCGTGGCCGGCCATTCGCTCGGCGAATATTCGGCGCTGGCGGCGGCAGGAAGCTTGACCGTCAGCGACACCGCGCGGCTGCTGCGCACCCGCGGCCTTGCCATGCAGAAGGCGGTGCCGGTCGGCGCCGGCGCGATGGCCGCACTGCTCGGCCTCGATTACGAGACCGCGGTTGCGGTCGCCAACGAGGCTGCTGAGGGGCAGGTCTGTCAGGCGGCCAACGACAATGGCGGCGGGCAGGTCGTGGTGTCCGGCGACAAGGCCGCGGTCGACCGCGCGGTCGAAATCGCCAAGACCAAGGGGGCAAAGCGCGCGATGCTGCTGCCGGTGTCCGCGCCCTTCCACTGCAAGCTGATGCAGCCGGCCGCCGACGCGATGGCGCAGGCGCTGGCTGGCGTCACCATCAATGCGCCGGCGGCGCCGCTCGTCTCCAATGTGCTGGCCGCCGCCATCACCGATCCCGACGAGATCCGTCGCCGCCTGGTCGAGCAGGTCACCGGCACGGTGCGCTGGCGCGAGTCGGTCGCCTATATGGCAGGACAGGGCGTGACCCGGTTCTTCGAGATCGGTGCCGGCAAGGTGCTGAGCGGCCTCGTCAAGCGCATTGCGGACGGCGCGGTCGGCGTGTCGGTCGGCGGGCCCAACGATATTGCTGCGGCCAAGGACGCCTTGAAGGACGCCTTGGCGGCTTCGGCGTAACCAGCCGATAAGGAGATTTTCGATGTTCGACTTGACTGGCAAAACGGCGCTCGTCACCGGCGCGACCGGAGGCATCGGCGGCGCGATCGCGCAGGCGCTGCACGCGCAGGGCGCGACGGTGGCGATCTCGGGCACGCGGCGCGAGGTGCTGGACGGCTTCGCCGCCAAGCTCGGCGAGCGCGTTCACGTGCTGCCCTGCAATCTTTCCAGCAAGGAGGATGTCGAGGCGCTGGTGCCCGCCGCGGAAGCCGCGATGGGCCAGGTCGACATCCTGATCGCCAATGCCGGCATCACCCGCGACAACCTGTTCGTGCAGCTGCGCGACGAGGATTGGGA
>Ga0153933_1000063_pt1 | contig 61635 bp, 57 predicted proteins | sample TSNJ017MetaG_FD_102275 | JGI IMG/M metagenome (GOLD analysis project Ga0153933, IMG submission 102275) | Attine ant fungus gardens microbial communities from New Jersey, USA - TSNJ017 MetaG | ecosystem: Host-associated > Fungi > Mycelium > Unclassified | place: USA: New Jersey, Wharton State...
AGTTCGATGGTCGCGGCCGCGGCGCTGTCGAATTTTCTCGGCAGCCTGGTCAGCCTTCCCTTCGCGCAGGGCATCGGTTCGGTGACGGCCGTGGACCTCGGCGTGTTCGCGATGTTCGGGTTGTGCCAGGTTGGCCTCGGCCTCACTCTGTTCACGCTGGGCTCGAGGCTGTTGCCGTCGGGGCAGGCGTCCCTGATCGCCACCCTCGAGACACCGCTGATGCCGTTCTGGGTGTGGCTGGCGTTTGCCGAGGTGCCGTCGCTAAGGGCGCTGATCGGCGGCGCGCTGGTGATGGGTGCCGTGGTCGCCGACATTGTGGCGGAGCGGCGCACACAAACCGCGCAGCCGTAACCGCTACTCTTCCGGCTCGGTGGTGAACAGCAGCGGATAGCCCTTGGCGCGGCCGGCGTCGGTCGCGCGCGTCGCCTTGGTCTCGGCGATGTCCCGGGTGAACACGGCGACCACGCAAACGCCGCGCTGATGCGCCGTCAGCATCACCTTGTAGGCCTGGTCGTCGGTCATGCGGAATTCGCCCTTGAGCACGGTGACGACGAACTCGCGTGGCGTGTAATCGTCGTTGATCAGGATCACCTTGTGCAGGCGCGGCCGCTCGACCTTGGTCTTCGTCCTGTTTTTCGGCTTGACGACGGTATCGGGCATCGCCCGGCACCTCCTTCACGGTTGTCTCCGTAAGAGTACCGCCTTCCGGCCTGCGTTGGAACCAGCCGATTTGCACGGGCTCATGCGGCGCTGGCACGACGCGCGACGCGAGTGTCGCCCAAATCGTGGCGGACCGCGCTTAAACTGAATGTGAAGAGCAGATGCTGTTCGTACTTTTCGCCGCCTGATTTGCATGTCACCATGACAATCACACGACGGGAGGGCCGCAATGCGCTGGTATGTCTCGATCGGAGCGGTGCTTGTCGCGGGCATGTTGGCCGGCGGCGACGCAGCCAGTTTTGCCGCGGCTGCTCCGGGACGACAGTCCAACCGCGAGACAGCCGAAAAGGAATCCACCCCGAGCGTCGATGTCGAGTTGATCATTGCGGTCGACGTTTCCTATTCGATGGACATGGATGAGCTCGCGGTGCAGCGCGAGGGCTATGCCCAGGCGATCGTCTCCAAGGAGTTTTTGCAGGCGCTGAAGGCCGGGCCGAACGGCAAGATATCGGTGACCTATTTCGAATGGGCGGCGTCCACTGACCAGAAGATGATTATTCCGTGGCGGGTGATCGACGGGCCGGAGGCGGCCGACGCGGTCTCCGCCGAGATCATGAAGACGCCGGTGCGCCGCGCCTCGCGGACGTCGATCTCCGGCGCGATCTATTATGCGATTCCCTTGTTTGACGAGGATCCGCATCGCGGCCTGCGGCGGGTGATCGACATTTCTGGCGACGGCCCCAACAACAATGGGGCGCCGATCACGCCGGCGCGCGAGGCGGCGCTGGAGAAGGGCATCGTCATCAACGGCCTGCCGATCATGGTGAAGGAGCCGTCCTACTCGACGATGGATATCGAAAATCTCGACTGGTATTACGAGGACTGCGTGATCGGCGGTCCGGGCTCCTTCGTGGTAGCGATCAAGGATCGCGAGAAATTCAAGGAGGCGATCCGCACCAAGCTGCTGCTCGAGGTCGCCGGCCGCACGCCGGAGCACCCCGTCGTGCGCGTCGCCGACAAGGAGCCGCGCGTCAGCTGCATGATCGGCGAGAAGATCTGGCAGGACCGCTGGGGGCGTTAACCCGCCTACGAGATCCCATGCAGATCCCGCTCGAGCCCCCGAAGCGTCTGCAACGCAGCCGCGTGCTGATCTGATCCGATCAGCCGCCAGACATCCGCGACACGCGCCGTCGCATTCGTGAGCGTCACCGGAAACCCCGCGGCCGCGGCGAGCGCGCCCTTCTCATTGATGAGATACTGCCCGTTCAGCGCAAACAGCACCTCGCCGATGCAGGACAGCGCGCGATAGGCGCAGCCGGCAATGTGTGTGGCATCGCGACGCGGCAGCGCGAGCTCGGCATTCTCGATGCTGAACAGGATTTCCCACTGGAAGCGCCGGATGATGGCCTCGCGCAGCGTCGACGGGTAGGGTGTCGTCCTCGCCTTCAAGGCTGCGATGAAGCCGTTGGGATCGTGCAACGGCCGGCACAGCGCCACCTCGCCCATCCAGATTGCGGAGCAGAAGCCGTGCGGGTGACCCGGCTGGTAATGCATGCCGATCTCGCCGCGGCGACAGGCTTCGATTACCTCAGCGACCTTGTCGATGCTGCGGTAGAGCAGGTCGACCTTGCGGCCGCCGATCGCAAGCCAGGCGCCGCCGACGATCCACGGTCCCCATTCGCCGATAGGCGTCACGTGAACGGCATTGGGCTCATCAACCAGGCTTGTGACCGCCTCGCACAACCGATCGGTGTCGAGGGCGGCCGCGTCCTTGTAGTAAAGGCCGATGTCGTAATCGGACGCCGCATGCGCCGTGCCGCGCGCCCGCGAACCGCCGAGCACGATGGCGGCGACGCCGGGGACATCGGCGAGCACGGGAATGATGCGGGCGAGCAGCGGATCGTCGGACATGGCGCGAGTATAGCGAGGCCGCCACGCGCTGCGATAGCCGTCGCGTCAGCGCGCGAACCGCGCCACCAGCTCGACATGTGGGGTGTGGCGGAACTGGTCGACCGGGGTGACGCCTTCGATCCGGTAGCCGCCGTCGATCAGGATTTTTGCGTCGCGCGCGAAGGTCGCGACATTGCAGGACACTGCGACCACCACCGGCACCTTGCTGGCGGCAAGCTGCGTCGCGACCGCCTGCGCGCCCTGGCGGGGCGGGTCGAATACCACGGCGTCATAGTCGCGCAGTTCCTGCGGCATCAGCGGGCGGCGAAACAGGTCGCGCGCCTCGGCCTTGACCGGCTTCAGTCCTTTGGTCGCAGTCACCGCCTTTTGCAGCGCGACCACCGCGGGCGCGTCACTGTCGAATGCGGCGACGCGCGTGCTCGCCGCAAGGCGCAGCGCGAACGGGCCGACGCCGCAGAACAGGTCGGCGATGTGCTTGGCGCGCCTGGTGTGCGCTTGCACCAGCGCGGCTAGCGCCTCTTCGCCGGCCGCGGTCGCCTGCAGGAACGAGCCGGGCGGTAGCGCGACCTGCGCGCTGCCCATCGTCACCACAGGCGTGTTGCGCATCAAGACCAGTTCGCCATGGCGGGTCAGCCGCGCCAGCCGGTGCTTTTCCGCGACCCGCGACAGCGCGCCGATGGTTGCCGTCGCGACGGGACCGGAGCCACGCACGTCGATATCGAGGCCGCTGGCGGTCGCGGTGATCTGGATGTCGAGCGGCTTGTTGGCCGGCTTCAGCACCTCGGCGATGGCGCGGGCGGCGTCGAGTGCACCGTGCAGCGCCGGGTCGAGGATCGGGCAATCCACAATGGCAACGATGGCGTGACTGCCGGCCGCGGCAAAGCCGGTGCGCAACTCGCCGTTGGCGCTGCGGCGGGCGTGGACGGTGACGCGGCGCCGGCCGGCGCCATGGGCGTCGACGATCTCGGCGACCTCGCAATCGATGCCGGCCTGCGCCAGCGTGTCGACCACGATTCCCCGCTTCCAGGCGCGATAGGCATCCGCCCGCCAATGCTGGATCGCGCAGCCGCCGCATTGTCCGAAATAATCGCAGAACGGCGCGATCCGCTCGGGGCTCGGCGCGGTGATGCGCAGCAGACGCGGCCGCTCCGGATCGCCGGCCGTCACATCGACCTCGATCGTCTCGCCGGGCAGCGTGTAGGGCACATAGGCCGCGCGTCCGCCTGCAAGCACGACGCCGTCGCCGCGATGGCCGACATGGTCGATGGTGAGGAGCTCAGCCACGCCGCGCGCCGATGAAGAACTCGATATTGCCGTCGCCGCCCGAGATCGAGGACGGGAACACCTGGATATCGGTGCAGCCGAGCGAGGCGGCAAAGGCGGCGATGTCGTCGCAGATCTCCTGGTGCACCATCGCGTTGCGGATGATGCCGCGCTTGGAATGTTTCCGCTGCGCCTCGAATTGCGGCTTGATCAACGCCAGCAGATGCATCGGCGCGGCCGCGAGCGACAGCGCCACCGGCAGCACCAGCTTCAGCGAGATGAAGCTGACGTCGATTACGACGACATCGGGCCGCGCCGGCAGGCGCTTGCCCTCAAAACTCCTGATGTCGGTCTCCTCCATGGAGACGATCTTCGGATGCCGTTGCAGCGAGGGATGCAGCTGGCCGTGGCCGACATCGATCGCGAACACCAGGCTGGCGCCGTTGGCGAGCAGCACCTCGGTGAAACCGCCGGTCGAGGCGCCGACGTCGAGGCAGACATGGTCCTCGATCTCGATCGGATAGTGCTCCAGCGCGCCGGCGAGCTTGACGCCGCCGCGCGAGACGTAGGGGTGTGCCGGTTCCGCTGACAGGGCGGCGTTCGGCGCGACGATTTCCGAGGCCTTGGCGACCTGCTTGCCGTCGGCGATCACGAGGCCGGCGTCGATCGCCGCGCGCGCCCGCGCCCGGCTCTCGAACAGTCCGCGCTCGACCAGCAGCACGTCGATACGCTTGCCGGCCGGCCCCTCGCTGTCGCGCTCGCCGCTCAATTGAAGCTCATCAATCTGCGGGCGCGTTCGGCCGCGATGCGGACGCAGGCCTCGAAGCAGGTGAGGTCGTGCCAGATGTCCTCCGGCGCTGCGCCGGGCGTCACCAGCGGCGCGCCGTGCAGCTCGAGCGCGTGGACCATCATCAGATTGTCGGGCAAGCCAAACTCTTCCACCGTCAGCCCCTCGGCGTCGACCAGGCGGTCGTCCGGTGCCGCCGCTACCGGATAAAGCCGCGCCACCCGATTGGCGTAGGACGCGGGGTCGTTGCAGTAGGCGAGGCACAACTTGCCGCGACCCGCCATGAAGCCGAGCTCATAGACGGTGCCTGCGTCGGCACTGGGGCCGCGAAACGGCGTCAAATTGGCGATGATGGCGTCGGCCGACTCCATCATCGCCTCGTTGCTCTTGAAGATCGTCAGCGAAACGCTGGCGCCGGCGGGATCGATCGCATTGTCGAGCGGATAGAGCCCGGTCAGCCCATGCGCGGCGCAAATCTCCGCCTTGCGGCGCCCGATCTCCACGGCATCCGGCAGGAACACGTCAGGACCTGCCAGATAGATGATCATGAACTTTGCCGACGCAGTGCGCGCCGCCCGGACAGTTACGCGAGCTTCACGGTCTCGGTCTTGTAGTCCTTGCCGAGGGTCTCGAACACCTTGGCCACGATGCTCTTGGCGTCGAGACCGGCGCGGGCATACATCGCCGCAGGGGAGTCGTGATCGAGGAACACGTCGGGCAGGACCATCGAGCGGAATTTCAGCATGCCGCTGTCAAGCATGGCGTTGTCGGTCAGGAACTGCACCACATGCGACCCGAAGCCGCCGACCGAGCCTTCCTCGATCGTGATCAGGATGTCGTGCTCGCGCGCGAGCTTCAGCACCAGATCCTCGTCGAGCGGCTTCATGAAGCGCGCATCGGCGATGGTGGCCGAGAGGCCGTGAGCGGCGAGCTCGTCGGCCGCCTTCTCGCATTCGGCAAGGCGGGTGCCGAAGGAGAGCAGGGCAACCTTCTTGCCTTCGCGGATGATGCGGCCCTTGCCGACCGGCAGCGGCACGCCGACCTCGGGCATGTCGACGCCGCGGCCTTCGCCACGCGGATAGCGCAGCGCGCTCGGGCGGTCGTTGATCGCGACCTGGGTCGCCACCATGTGCACCATCTCGGCCTCGTCGGCGGCCGCCATGATCACCATGTTCGGCAGGCAGCCGAGATAGGCGTTGTCGAACGAGCCGGCGTGGGTCGCGCCGTCGGCGCCGACCAGGCCGGCGCGGTCGATCGCGAAGCGGACCGGCAGGCTCTGGATCGCGACGTCATGCACCACCTGGTCATAGCCGCGCTGCAGGAAGGTCGAGTAGATCGCGCAGAACGGCTTGTAGCCCTCGGTGGCGAGGCCGGCGGCGAAGGTCACCGCATGCTGCTCGGCGATGCCGACGTCGAAGGTGCGGTCCGGGAATGCCTTGTTGAAGATGTCGACGCCGGTGCCCGACGGCATCGCCGCGGTGATGGCGACGATCTTGTCGTCCTTCTGGGCTTCCTTGACGAGGCTCTGGCCGAACACGTTCTGGTAGGCCGGCGCATTCGGTTTGGCTTTCGCCTGGGTGCCGGTGGCGACGTCGAATTTCACTACGGCGTGGTACTTGTCGGCAGAGGCTTCCGCCGGGCCGTAGCCCTTGCCTTTCTGGGTCACGACATGGACCAGGATCGGTCCGGTCTCCATGTCGCGGACGTTCTTCAGCACCGGCAGCAAATGGTCGAGGTTATGGCCGTCGATCGGGCCGACGTAATAGAAGCCGAGCTCCTCGAACAGCGTACCGCCGTCCATCATGAAGCCGCGGGAATATTCCTCGACGCGGTTGGCGCGGTTGGCGAGGATCTTGGGCAGGCGCTTGTTGATCTGCTTGGCCGCCTCGCGCAGCGTGCGGTAGGTTTTGCCGGAGTAGAGCCGCGACAGATAGGCGCTCATCGCGCCGACCGGCGGCGCGATCGACATGTCGTTGTCGTTGAGGATCACGATCAGGCGCGAGTTCATGGCGCCGGCGTTGTTCATGGCCTCATAGGCCATGCCGGCCGACATCGCGCCGTCGCCGATCACGGAAATCACATTGTTCTTGCCGCCGGAGAGGTCGCGCGCCACCGCCATGCCGAGGCCGGCCGAGATCGAGGTCGAGGAGTGTGCGGCGCCGAACGGGTCGTAATCGCTCTCGGTGCGCTTGGTGAAGCCGGAGAGGCCGCCGCCGGTGCGCAGCGTGCGGATGCGGTCACGGCGTCCGGTCAGGATCTTGTGCGGATAGGCCTGGTGGCCGACGTCCCAGATCAGGCGGTCGCGCGGGGTGTCGAAGATGTAGTGGATGGCGGTGGTCAGCTCGACCACGCCGAGGCCGGCGCCGAAATGGCCGCCGGTCACCGACACGGCATCGATGGTTTCCTGGCGCAGTTCGTCGGCAACCTGACGCACCTGCTCGACCTTGAGCTTGCGCAGGTCTTCCGGCGTGCGGATGGTGTCAAGAAGCGGCGTCTTACTAAATGTGGTCACAGCGAATTTCCAATTTTTGTCCATCGGAACGAACGGTCCGACGCGAGAAGGGTTGCGCGCTCACCGCGCAAACAAGCCAGACACTGGGTGCCGCCCCGGCAGGCCGGTGCCTGTGTAAGCCTAGATGCACTCCGGATTGGACCCCCGTGATATCCCCCACGTTGGTCGCGCTTCACCCGTCCCGGTTCAGTTTTTTCGAACCATTCGAGGTGCTTGCCGCCCGAACAATCTGACCGCCCGCCACCCTCAAATGCCCATAGAACTGGAAGCATTACACCAAAGCAGCGGTTAAAGCCAACCCGCTTGCGGCGCTGGGTTCCCATGCCCGGCGTCAGAAAACCCAGATATTTCAATGGTTGGGACGAGGAGCGGGTTCCATCTCGCCCAATTTAGCGGCAGCCGGACGGCCCAGATCAGCCGATTCGGTCCGTAGAGTTACGGGTCGACAAACGGCGCACGCACGCGATCGTTCCCCAGGCTCGCAGCTTCCTTGGGAAACGTGCAGCAACAATTGGGGGCTCCCGCGGGCCATCGGTCCGACCGTCGCGAGCGCGATAGCTCCAGGCTATTGCACGTCGAGCGGCTCGGTGCCGGTCACCTGGCCGGTGGCGTCGGTCGTGATCTTGTCGACGCGGGCTTCGGCCTGTCGCAGCAGTTCCTCGCAGCGCCGCTTCAACGCCTCACCGCGCTCATAGATCGCAACCGATTCCTCAAGCGGGACCTTGCCGTCCTCGAGCCGTTTCACGATCGATTCCAGTTCCTCGATCGCGCGCTCGAAAGACAGCTTCTTGACGTCGGCTTGGGTATTTTCGGCCATTAAGGAGTTCCCGGCTGCGTTACGTTTGGCTTGAGCATGATCTGGTCCGAAAACCGGTCCCCACTTTTCGGGATCATGCTCGCCAGACCGCAGAATCAATCGAATTTTTGCGGGCGTATTGTGGCGGGGATTTACGCGCCCATCAATGCGGTGACGTGGGAAGCCACCGACTCTTTCAGACCCTCGAGGTCATAGCCGCCCTCCAGCACCGAGACCACGCGGCCGCCGGCGCTTTTATCGGCGACATCCATCAGTCTGCGCGTCACCCAGCCGAAATCCTCGCCCCTCAGGTTGATCGAGGCGAGGGGATCGCGGTGGTGGGCGTCGAAGCCGGCCGAGATGATGATGAGCTCGGGGGAGAATTTTTCCAGCCGCGGCAGGATCAGGTTCTCGAAGGCGGCGCGGAACTTGGCGCTGCCGTCCTCGGGCGCCAACGGCGCGTTGACGACGGTGTCGTGCTCACCGCGCTCGCTCATCGCGCCGGTGCCGGGGAACAGCGGCATCTGATGCGTCGAGCAGTACATCACGGTCGGATCGGCCCAGAAGATGTCCTGGGTGCCGTTGCCGTGATGGACGTCGAAATCGACCACGGCGGCGCGCGCAATGCCGTATTTGCGCTGGGCGTGGCGGGCGGCGATCGCGGCATTGTCGAAGAAGCAGAAGCCCATCGGCGTCGATTTCTCCGCGTGATGGCCGGGCGGGCGCACCGCGACGAAGGCGTTGTGATGGGCGCCTGCCATGACCTGATCGGTCGCTGATATCGCGCCGCCGACGCCGCGCATCACGGCTTCCCAGGTGCCCGGCGACATCGAGGTGTCGCCGTCGATATAGATGATGCCCGAGCTTGGTGCGATGTGGCGGAGCTCGCCGACATAGTGCTCGCCATGGCACAGCAGCACCGACTCCAGATCACCCTCCGGCGCCAAATCACGCACCAGCGCCTTGAAGCGGTCCTCAGCCAGCACCTGGTCGACCGCGCGCAGCCGGTCGGGGCGTTCGGGATGTCCTGATGGGGTCAGATGGTCGAGACAGGCGGAATGCGTCAGAAGCAGTGTCATGCAAATTCCCGGCGCAACCGCTGCGCGTACTGTGCCTAATCTAGGCCGTTACCGGCCGTGCGGAAAGGCCCGCGTTCGGTCTTGCCCTATCACAGTCCGGGGTATGGCACGTCGAGAGCTTGCTCAATTGATCCGCTCGACGCGCTTGTCTGCCGTCGGGCCGACCGGGCTGTTGGCCTTGAAATAGGCGTACAGCGCGTCGACGTCATAGACGCCGAATTGCTGCGCGGTGCCGGCCTTGAACACCGTGAAGCCGTCGCCGCCATCGGCGAGGAAGTTGTTCACGGTGACGCGATAGCTCGCTTTGGGGTCGATCGGTCGGCCGTCGAGCGTCATCTTCTCGGCGATGATGTGCGCGCCGTCAGGCTTGCTCGCATCCCAGGCATAGCCAAAGCCCTTGGAGACCTGCAGCGGACGCGGCCGCTTCGGGTCGGCCCATTGCTGCTCGAACGCGTCCTTGAGCTGCTGGCCGGTCAGTGTCATGGTCACGAGCTGGTTGCGGAACGGCTGGCTCGCGAAGATGTCGGCGTAGGACACCGCGCCGTCGTCGCGCCTGACGAGATCGGTGCGCACGCCGCCGGGATTGGTGAAGGCGATCACCGCGCCGCCATTGGCCTCCGAACTGGTCGCGGCGAGCTGCGCGTCGGCCACGATGTCGCCGAGCGGGCTCTCGCCCGACTCGTTGGGCGTGCGCGACAGTGTTTGCGTGATCATGCCCGCGGCGCGGTTGGCGATCGGCGCGGCCAGCCGGTCATAGGCTTCCAGGAGCGCGCTCTGCTCGGGATCGCGCTTGAAGGTGCCGATGCGGACGATGGTGTTGTCGGCCTTCGCGCTGATCACGTCATGGGTTTTCGGATCGAGCTCGAGATCGATCGCGGTGACCAGCGTGCCGTATTTGTCCGCGGAGGTGACGAGCCGTCCACCGATCTGGCAGACATAGGCCTGATGGGTGTGGCCGGAGATCACGACGTCCACCGCCTTGTCGAACTTCTTGACGATGTCGACGATCGGCCCCGATATGCCCGGACATTCATTGTAGTCGCCGGTCGGAAACCCGCCTTCGTGGATCAGTACCACGATCGCCTCGACATCCCTGGCCTTCAGCTCGGGGATCAGCGCGTTGACCGTCTCGGCCTCGTCACGGAACTCGAGATTGGCGACGCCTGACGGCGAGACCAGGTTCGGGGTGTTCTTCAAGGTCAGCCCGATGAAGGCGACCGGGATGCCGTCGAACGCCTTGATCTCGTAGGGCGGAAACACCGTCTTGCCGGTGGCCTTGTCGATCGTAGAGGCGGCGAGGTAGTGGAATTTGGCTCCGGTGAAGGGATGCGGTCCCCGGCATTTGTCGACCGGGTGGCAGCCGCCATTCTGCATCCGCAGCAACTCGTCCTTGCCCTCGTCGAATTCGTGATTGCCGACCGAGGAGATCGCAAGCCCCATCATCGACAGCGACTCGATGGTCGGCTCGTCATGGAACATCGCCGACAGGAAGGGGCTCGCGCCGATCAGATCGCCGGCGGCGACGAAGATGTTGTTCTTGTGGCCCTCACGCAATTGCTTGACCGCGGTCGACATCCGTTCGGCGCCGCCGGCGCCCACCGTGATCTTCTTGGTCGCATCATTGGGGTCGGTGATGCGGATGCCGCCCGGCGGCGGCCGCAGATAGCCGTGGAAATCGTTGATCGCGAGAATCCGCAAGTCTACTGCTGCCGCTGATTGCGCAAGGCAGGGGCCTGCCGCGACGACGGTGAGCGAGCAGAGAGCGATGGCGAGGAGCGAACGGCGGGGGCGTGTCATGATCTTCCCATGGAGCACGGGATCATGCGGTATCGCCACTACATTTTTGCGACGTGTCCGTTCAATCCTTCGTGCGCGCGATAGCCGGTTCGCCCGGCGCCGAGGTCGCGTCACAGGCCTTCCGGAACCTGCGGGGTCTCGTCCTTCGGGTCATACCAGGTCGCGGCTTCGGAGCGCCAGATATGCGCGCGGGCCGGCCCCGCGACCTCGGTGTCGAGGCATCCCATACGCAGCAGCACGTTCGGCTGCGCCGTCCGCTCGGCCATGATGTGCGAGCCGCATTTTGTGCAGAACCGCCGCTGCTTGCCCGGGGAGGATTCGAACGCGCCGAGCAGCGCTTCGCCGCGGACCCAGCGAAACGCCGTGCGCGGCACCGGCATCACGCTCGAGAACGCCGAGCCGTGCGTCTTGCGGCAGGTCCGGCAATGACAATGCACGAACGCGCGCGGTTCGGCATCGACTTCATAGGCGACGGCCCCGCACAGGCAACTCCCGGTCAACATCGCAATATCCTCGTGTCAGACTTGTCCGCGATCATCGGTCGGGACCGCCTCAAAACGACGTGCCGCCGCCGAACCTGAACTGCTGCACGATATCATATTTGCCCTTGGTGAGCGGCACCGCGTAGTCGAACCGCAGCGGTCCGAACGGCGAGGCCCAGATCAACCCGACGCCGACCGAGGTCCGCACCACGCTGCTGTCGTCATATTGCAGGCCGCAATTCGGGCATGCCGCGGTATTGACCTCGCCGGTTGCGGCCCAGGATGTCGGCCCCTCATAACCCCACAACGAACCGGCATCGGCGTAGACCGCGCCCTTCAAGCCGACCTCGGACGGCAGGAACCAGAACGGCATCTGCATCTCGAGCGAAGCGCCCCAATATTTGGTGCCGCCCAGCGCATCGCCGGTCGCGCCAAAGTTGAGATAGGTAATGTCGCGCGGGCCGATGCCGTTGCTGGCGAAGCCGCGCACCAGGTTCGGGCCCATCTGGAACTGATCCAGCATGCGCAGGTCGTGGTCGCCGATCTTGCTGAGCACGCCGCCCTGCAGATGGACCAGCCCGATCAGCTCGGACACCAGCGGGGTGTAGTATTTCGCATCGACCGTGCTCTTCAGATAGGTCACGTCGCCGCCGACGCCGGCAAAGTCCTGCTTGAAGTCGACGATGAGGCCGTCGGTCGGGTTCTTGTTGTTGTCGAGAGTGTTGTAGTTCAGCGTATAGCCCAGCGCCGAGGTCCACGCGGCGCCGCTGGCCAGTTCCTCGCGCACCGGAAGCGTCGATTCGCCATCGGCATAGCAGCCATAGCCGTAATAGCCCGAACTGGTGGAGTTGGTCGGATCGACGCCGCCAAGCACGTTCTTGATGTAGTTCGGCGTCGGATTATAGGCCAGCGAAGCGTTGTTCGGATTGTTGTTGCAATTGTCGTAGGCGCTCGACAGCGTGATGTTCTGCTCGAACAGCGAATAACGCAGCTGCAGCGACAGGTCCTCGCGCAGGGCAAGGCCGATGCGCGGCGAGAAGCCCAGCGTGGTGACGCCGTAGCTGGTGTAGGACGTCGCCAGCTGCTGCTTGTAGTAGACGTCGAGCCCGAGCGCCACGCGCTGCTGCAGCAGATACGGCTCGACGAAGGACAACGAGACTCCGCGCGAATACTGGCCGTAGCTGACGGAGGCCTTGGCGTAGAGGCCGCGCCCGAGCAGGTTGCGTTCGGAGACGGAGACCTCGGCGAGCGCGCCGTCGCTGGTGGAATAGCCGCCGGAGACGGTGAAGTCGCCGGTCGATTTCTCCTCGATATCGACATTGAGGATGACGCGGTCGCTGGAGGAGCCGGGCTCCGTCGTCAGCTTGACCGATTTGAAGAAGTCGAGGTTCTTCAGCCGCCGCTCGGCGCGATCGACCAGCGCCCGGTTATAGGCATCGCCCTCCGAAATATCGAACTCGCGCAGGATCACATAGTCGCGCGTCCGCGTGTTGCCGCGCAGATTGATGCGCTCGATATAGGTGCGGGGACCCTCGTCGACATTGAAGACGATGGAGACGGTATGCGCATCGAAGTTGCGGTCGCCGTTGGGGCGGACCACGGCAAAGGCAAAGCCCCGCCGCGACGTCTCGATCTGCATGTCCTCCACCGACTTCTCGACCTGCTCGACATTGTACAGCGAGCCGACGCCGACGCGGGAATAGCCGCGCAGCGTCACGACGTCGAAGTTGGGCACGTTGGAGCGGACATCGACCGACGCGACGCGGTACTGCTGGCCTTCCTCGACCTTGAAGGTGACGTGAAAGCCTTTCTTCTCCGGATCATATTCGGTCAGCGCCGCCACCACGATGGCGTCGGCATAGCCGTTCTTCAGGTAGAAGCGCCGGATCAGGTCGCGGTCGGCCTCGACGCGATCGGGATCGTAGATGTTGGCGTTGCCGAGGAAGCTCAGCCAATTGCTCTCATGGGTCTTGATGACGTCGCGCAGCCGCGCGGCCGAGAAGGCGCTGTTGCCGACGAACTCGACCGTCTTGACCACGGTCTTGGCGCCTTCCTCGATGTTGAAGACGAGATCGACGCGGTTGTTCGGCTGCTCGATGATCTCGGGCGTGACGTGCACCTCGTAGCGGCCGGAGCGGCGATATATCTCGGCGATCCGCAGCGTGTCTGATTGCACCATGGCGCGCGAGAACGTGCCGCGCGGCTTGGACTGGATTTCGCCGGACAGCTGCTCGTCCTTGATCTTCTTGTTGCCCTCGAAGGCGAGCCGGCCGATCACGGCGTTTTCGATCACGGTGACGACGACCTGGTTGCCGTTGCGACTGATCTTGACGTCCTGGAACAGCCCGGTCTCGATCAGCGCCTTCAATCCGTCGTCGATTGCGCTCTGGTCCAACCGTCCATCGCCTGTAACCTTGAAGTAGGACCTGACGGTCTCCGCCTCGACGCGCCGGTTGCCCTCGACGACGATGCTTTGCATCGACTGGGCGGCCGCGCGCTCCGGCAGCAGCGTCGCAAGCGGTGAGACCGCAAACAGCAATCCGGCAATCGCCGCCGCGATCGTTCTGCCTCGCATCATCGCAATCCTTCCTCGCGCACAGCACTCCGCTCTGAGAACGGGAGCGCGGTGGCGGCGGTGTGGCTCGCAGATTGCGGGTTTGTTTCCTGTGGTTCGGATTTGTCATCCGTTGCCGCCACGCGCGAGCAAGACGCAGGATCAGCAGCAAGTTGCGATCCGTCGCTCTTGAAGACCGACGCGCTCCGCACGCGTGCAGCTCAGCGGATCGCGCGCGAAAACTTCGGCAACAGGCGCGTCGTTCACATCGCATCGGGGCGGTGCAAGAGGCGGTGCCAACGAGGTCCATTGCAGGAGACGAGCGTGATCGCGAACGCGAGAAGGAAATCGGTGATTCTCATCGCGCTGAGGCTGGCGCTTGCGCCGGTCGATTGCGGCCAGGCTGCCGAGCGGAAGCCGTCTGTGGTCTCCGATGTCGATGCCTATGGTCCCGCTGGTCCAAACCGGTCCTATCGCACCGGGCCGCACGCGCGCGTGTTCGTCACGCGGCGATCTTGGCTCGATGCCGGAACGGAAGTGCTGCCCGGCGAGCGCAAGTTCAGCGACTATGCATCTCCGCCCGGCTCCTCGTTCGCGCGCGAAAACGGCAACCGGCCGCTCGATCGTCAGCCGCTCAATCGGCCGTCCGACATGGGCGGATTCTCCGGGGCAATTCCGTTTTGATCGTTACGGGCTGTCCCATGAATTGAGCAGTCATTCCGGGATGGTCCGAAGGACCAGGCCCGGAATGACAGTTGAGACGTGGACCGGCGGGCGTGTCGCGGCAAGCGCAGGCGCCCAACCCCACGCCCGGAAACGTCGGCAATCTCAGCTTACAGCCAGCAACATTCGGCCTACCGAATGGCCACAATCGGCATGCTAGTGGCTCCCCCCATGAGCACCCACAGCATCCTCGTAGTCGAAGACGATCAGGAAACCCGCAATCTCGTTGCGCGCTATTTGCGCGAGCACGCGTTCCAGGTCGGCATGGTGTCGAACGGGCGGGAGATGGACCGCTATATGTCGCAGAACCGCATCGACCTGCTGGTTCTCGATCTGATGTTGCCCGGCGAGGACGGCCTCACGCTTTGCCGCCGCATTCGCGCCGCCCGCTCGACGCCGATCATCATCCTCACCGCCAAGGGCGACGAGGTGGATCGAATAGTCGGGCTCGAGATGGGCGCGGATGATTATCTGGCCAAGCCGTTCAACCCGCGGGAGCTGCTGGCTCGCATCAACGCCATCCTCAGGCGGCAGGCGGGATCGTCCGGCCCGTCGGGGAATACGCTGAGACGGTTGAGGTTCGACGGCTGGACCATCGACTTCCGGATGCGTGAGTTGCGCGACCCCGAAGGCGTCCAGATTCCGGTGACGAGCGCCGAATTCGATCTGCTGCAAGCCTTCTGCGAACGCAACGGCCGCATCCTCAGCCGGGACAATCTTCTGAACCTGACCGGGCGGCAGGGCGGCGGCTTCGGACGCAGTGTCGACGTGCTCGTCAGTCGCCTGCGCTCGAAGCTCGACCGGACGAACGGGATGTCCGTCATCAGAACGGTGCGGACGGGCGGCTACATCTTCACGCCCAACGTGGAGGAAGCGTGAGCTTGATCGGCAAGCTTGCCGGATTGTTCAGCTTCAGGCGCATCAGCGGCCAGATCGCGGCGCTCATCCTGATCACGCTCGTCCTGATTCACGCGTTGATGGCGGGATACTTTCTGCTCAGGCGCGAGGAGCCGCGGCTGCCGACCGATGAGCCGCTCCAGCAGTTCGTCCTGATCGCCCGTGTCGTCGCCCGGACGCCCGCCGCCGATCGCGCCGCCCTGGTGCGGACCATCGGTCAGGCGCTCCCGAATCTGCGACTTCGCTTGACGGAGAACGACCCGTCCACAGCGGGCGGCGGAGCCGGACGGCGCCGCATCGTCATCCGTTCCCTGATCGAGGGCGAGGTCGAGCTGATCGAGAAATCGCCTCCCGAGACGGAGAATGTGCTGTTTCACTTCGTCGACGGCAGCCGCCTCGAGGCGAGCGTCGGGGCGCCACACCTGCCTCCGTTCATCACCGCCTTCTGGGCGATCACGCTGCTGTTTCTGGTCATGAGCGTCAGCCTGCTCGGGGTCTGGGCCGGCCGCGCGCTCAGCGCACCCTTGTCGGCGTTTGCGAAGGCTGCGGAAGGCTTCAACGTCGACCGGTCCTCGCCGCCATTTCCCGAAAGCGGTCCGGAGGAGATCAGGTCGGCTGCGCGAGCCCTGAACGCGATGCGCGATCGGATCGCCACCCTGATGAAGGACCGGATCAGGATGCTGGTTGCGATCAGCCACGACCTGCGCACGCCCATCACGCGGCTTCGGCTGCGTTCCGAGTTCATCGAGGACGAGGCGCATCGAGCCCAGACCGTGCGCGACCTCGATCAGATGCAATCGATGCTCGAATCCGTGCTCACGCTGTTGCGCAGCGGCAATGTCGCGGAGCCGACGCCGGTCGACGTCGCGGCGCTGGTCCGCCTGGTCTGCGAGCAGTTTTCGGACGATGGCTATGCCGTGAGCTATCATGGCCCGAACCGGCTCAAGCTGACGGCAAGGCCCGACGAGATCAGGCGCGCGATCACTAATCTCGTCGAGAACGCGGTGCGCTTCGGCACCGAGGTGAATGTCACGCTGAGCGCGAGCGGTGAAGCCGCAACCATTGAGGTCGCGGACAACGGACCGGGAATCCCGGAGCAGAAGAAATCCGCGATGCTGGAGCCGTTCGTTCGTGGCGACGAAGCCCGGACGATGGACGACAACAGCGGTTTCGGGCTCGGACTGTCGATCGCGCAGGCCATCGTCCAGGGGCACGATGGCTCGATGCTGCTGCGCGACAACAAGCCGCGAGGGCTCTGTGTCGCGATCCGTCTGCCGCAAGCGGCCGTTCTGGACGGCCCAAGCGAGCGCGCCCCGCGTGAAGCTGCCCCGATTTGTACGATTCCGTGATGCCGCGTGAGCGACGGCTGCCTTGATTTGGGCACCTATCGGCAGGAAACTGTTCCCTACGGCTGGGATGCCAGGGCGGCCACCGCAGGGGAGGCTTGCAGGTGCGGGATCGAGTCTCCGAGCCATTTCGCGATATCGACTTGCGCAACCTCGTCCGGGTCATTTCGGCCTGCACCCTGGGGCTCTGGGCTTTTGCGGCCGGGCTCTTGATCGGGACCTTCCTGTTTCAGTGATCGGACCGCCTGCGCGCGGCGGCTCGATGCTTCCGCGGCGGCGCCGCGCCCGCGCAATCACCCGCCCCAAATCGTGGCTTCGGTCCAGCCGAGCTCGGCGAATTCGCTCGTCCGCAGCGGCGCTTCGCCGGCGGCAAAGAACTCGTCGAGCTGCGGCGGCTTGACGGCTGTCCCGGCCAGCATGGCGTGAGCCTGGCCGCGATGATGGATCTGGTGCTGGAACAGATGCATCAGCAGGCGGTCGCGCCGCTCGGTCTGCACCGTCGTGTCGCGATTGATCCGCACGGTGGCGCCGAGCAGATCCGGCGTCAGCGCATCGCAGTGCGCGATCAGGCGCTGGTCGACCGCGTGTTGCGCCGGCACGAGTTCTGCGACGGACGGGCGGGGCACCTCATTGGCCCATGCCTTGGGCCCGAGCCATCCGCCTTCGAGCGCGTCGACATAGAACAGGTCGATGACATAGATGTGGTTCAAGGTGTGTTGCAGGCTCGGAAAAAAGCCGGTCCGCGCGGCGGCGAAGTCAGCCTGGCTGAGACCGGCACAGGCTGCGAGCAAACGGTGATTGGCCCACGCATTGTTGTAGGCGAAGGCGCGATAGGTTTGGACGAGGTCAGGGCGCATGTCCGTCCTCACGGCTGTTGCAACACACTTAGCGTCGTCCCTGCGCAAAGCAGGGATCCATAACCACCATCGTCAATTGTTGCGCAACGTCGGAACGCCGAATCCCGCCACAACGCAGGCCGCGGAGTGTGGGTCCCTGCTTTTCGCAGGGACGACTCGTGGGGGACCCGCGGACTCTCGTCCATGCGCGTTGAGCTACCCCGCCAGCACCGCGTCGGCGCCGGTCACGACATCCGCGCTGTCGGTCACGGTCTTCTCCAGCCCAGCGGCCTGCACCGCGATGGTCTCGGCAAAGAACCGTGCCAGCGCCACGTAGCGCTGTGGCTCGGCGTCGCCATTGGCCTTCGCGGCGAGCGCTTCGCCGGCCAGCATGCAGCCGCCCAATGTCGCGCCGAACAGCCGTAGATAGGGCGTCGCACCGGCGAGCGCGTCGTTCGGCGCATTGGCGAGGCGCTCGAGCAGCCATTTGCTGGCGCGATCGAGCGAAGCGAGCGCATCGCGCAGCTTCACGCCCGTGGTGCCGAAGGCGGGATCGTTGGAGGCCTCGACCTGCTTGACGATTCCGGACAGCTCCTCGGTGAGCGCCCACACCGAGGCGCCGCCATTGGCGCCGAGCTTGCGCGTGACCAGGTCGATCGACTGGATGCCGTTGGTGCCTTCATAGATCGAGGTGATGCGCGCGTCGCGGTAGTGCTGCGCGGCGCCGGTCTCCTCGATGAAGCCCATGCCGCCATGGATCTGCACGCCGAGATAGGCGACCTCGTTGCCGATATCGGTGGAGAAGGCCTTGGCGATCGGCGTCAGCAGCGCGCCGCGCGCGGCGGCCTCGCTGCGCACCTTGGGGTCGGTGGCGCGCGCCGCGACGTCGAGGGCAACCGCGGTGGCGTAGCAGATCGTGCGGGCCGCAGCCGTCAGGCTGCGCATCTGCATCAGCATGCGCTTGACGTCGGGATGCACGATGATCGGATCCATGCCGTCGCCCTTGTGGCCGACAGCCTTCCCCTGGCGGCGCTCCTGCGCATAGGCCAGCGCCTGCTGGTAGGCGCGATCGGCGATGCCGACGCCTTCGAGGCCGACGCCGAGGCGAGCCTGGTTCATCATCGTGAACATGCAGCGCATGCCCTGGTTCTCTTCGCCGATCAAATAGCCGATCGCGCCGCCCTTATCGCCCATCGTCATGGTGCAGGTGGGCGATGCGTGCATGCCGAGCTTGTGCTCGACGCCGCTTGCATGGATGTCGTTGCGTGCACCGAGCGAGCCGTCGGCATTGACCATGAACTTGGGAACGAGGAAGAGCGAGATCCCCTTGGTGCCGGCTGGCGCATCGGGCAATCGCGCGAGCACGAAATGCACGATGTTGTCGGTCATGTCGTGCTCGCCATAGGTGATGAAGATCTTGGTGCCCTTGATGCGGTAGGTGCCGTCCGCCTGCTTTTCGGCGCGGGTTCGCAGCGCGCCGACGTCGGAGCCTGCATTGGGCTCGGTGAGCTGCATGGTGCCGGTCCATTCGCCGGTGACCATCTTCTCGAGATAGATCGCCTTCAATTCGTCGCTGCCATGGGCATCGAGCGCCTCGATCGCCGACAGCGTCAGCAGCGGGCAGAGACCGAAGGCGACGTTGGAGGCGCTCCAGATCTCGGTGCAGGCCGCGTTGATGGCGAGCGGCAGGCCCTGGCCGCCGAAGGCTTCCGGTCCCGACACCGCATTCCAGCCGGCGGCGGTCCAGCGCTGATAGGCGTCGGGCCAGCCGGGCGCTGTGGTGACCTTGCCGTTGTCGAGCTTGATGCCGTGCTCGTCGCCGACCTTGTTCAGCGGCGCCAGCACGTCGCCGGCGAACTTGCCGGCTTCCTCGAGCACCGCCGCAGTGATGTCGCCGTCGAAATCACCGTAATGGCCCGCCTTCACGGCGGCCGCGAGGCCCGCGCCATGATTGAGCGACAGCAGGATATCGTTGATCGGTGCGCGATAGGTCATGGCGTTACTCCCGACGAGGCGTTCAGAGCATTTTCGAGCGAAGTGGATACCGGTTCGCGTGTCGAAAACGCGTCAAAGCAAAAATCCAGGGCACTGTTCCGATTCCATCGGATCGGAAGAAGCTCTGGAAATTGTATTCCCATGAAACCTGCGGCCTCTCAACTGTCTGAACGGACATTGCGAGGTCCGCATCGGTCGCCGCGGCGTCACTCCATGCTCGGCGTGCCGACATCATCATCCGGCGGCTTTCGCCCGAAATCGATCGCCGGCCTGTTGAAATGGCAGCCCTCACTCTATAGACCGACGTTGCCCTCGATCGGCACGTTGGGGCGTAGCCAAGCGGTAAGGCAGCGGATTTTGATTCCGCCATTCGGAGGTTCGATCCCTCCCGCCCCAGCCACGCATGCTGAATGCTCAGCGGTTTCTGATTCCGGGTCTCGTTCGTCGAAAGAAGAATCGTTTCGCCGCACCCCTTGCAGCCGGAAGAAAATCACCGGCGTCGGAGATTCGCAGTCACGGCACTGAAATACCGTGCGATTCCCGGATGATCGTTGTCCGCGCCCGGTGCTCGCCGGTTGCGGGCGCACCTTCAAAGATGTGGCAGTTTGGCCGCAAAGCGAGATGACCGGCCCACCGGGCGAGTCGAGCGGTATTTACTGCTTGGTTTGGCGAAGAGGCGCCATCTAATTGTAATACATGATCTCTTCGTCTCCGTTCTGGGGTCGGTCGATGGAATCGGCGGATTCGGCGAGACGCCGAGATTCCCGGGTTTTCCCGGGGTGGACCCGGTTTTGCACACCGTTCCGACCCATGTTGCCCAATTTCGGGCCTGCCAACGATGACGGAAATATTCTCGTTATATTTCAATTGTTTAAACGGTCACGGCTGCTCACATGCCCGTGATATTTGTGCAACATTTGCCCGAAAAGAGCCGCAACTGGCCCGAAACCGAGCTGTCTTTTGTTGCGTGATCGGGGGGCTTCTGTCTCTTATGGAACTGCGACGGAGGGGGGCATCCCAAGGTCGTCCCGTTCTAGGTGGTTCGCTTAAGTCCCTCGCGTTCATGCGGGTGTGTCCGAAGGCGCGAAGCGACTGAGCGGGTTTAAGGGACAAAGGGAACCAACCTGAGGGTGTTTCACCCGGCGGAACCGGAACCTTCCCTGAGATAACGCAACTTGGAGGTTTAACATGAAGATGGTTAAGAGCCTTATCCTCGGCTCGGCGGCGGCTCTCGTCGCGGTCGGCGGAGCTCAGGCGGCCGATCTTCCCGTCAAGGCCAAAGCGGTCGAGTACGTGAAGGTTTGCTCCCTGTATGGTCCCGGATTCTACTACATCCCGGGCACCGATACCTGCATCAAGCTCAGCGGCTACCTGCGCGCTGACGTCGTGGCGAACTCGAACTCGGACTACTCTGGTAACTTCGCCGGTAACGGCGGTTTGCAGAACCGCTTCTCGATGGGCTACACTTGGCGCTCTCGTGAAGACTTCGACATCGATACCCGCACCGCGACCGAGTACGGCGTGGTTCGTACCTACTTCGATGCGACCTTCAGCTGGACGACCGACCAGTACGGTCCGGGCGCGACCGCGGGTAGCACCATCTACGCGCCGCTCGGTACCGTCTCTGCTCCGGGCAACGCGAGCGGCGGTAACGTCGCCGGCGGTGCGCTCGGTGTCTATCTGGCCTTCATCCAGTTCGCCGGCTTCACCATGGGTAAGGCTGTGTCGCAGTTCGCGGCTCCGTGGGTCAACTATCCGGGTAACAACTTCGACGGTCTCGTCGGCGGTGCAGGCACGGTCACTGGTGTGAACCAGTTCAGCTACACTGCTCAGTTCGGCAACGGCGTGTCGTTTACTCTGTCCGCTCAGGACCAGACGCAGTACACCCAGGGTGGCGTGCAGAACCTCGGCGTGCTCGGCGTCGGCGGCCTCGGCGCTTATGGCGCCAGCGACTATGCCGGCTCGATCGCTCCGGACCTGATCGCCATGCTGCGCGTCGACCAGGCTTGGGGTCTGTTCCAGGCGTCGTTCGCGGCGCATGACAACCACGCGGCCTACTACGGCGCCACCGAACTCACCGGTCATCCCGATGACAAATGGGGCTGGGCTGGTGCGTTGGCCCTGTCGATCAAGAATATCCCGACCGGACCTGGCGACACCATCAACGTCCAGGGCGTCTATACCGACGGTGCGACCCGCTACAACATCCAGGACCTGTCGCAAGCTGGTGCTGTCACTTACTACAGCGGTACCGGTGTGCCCGGCGCCTACCAGAGCATCGGCCTCGGCGTTGCTCCGGACACGGTGTTCGTCACCGGTGGACAGCAGCAGCTGGTCCAGACCTGGGGTATGCGCGGTGCATACGTGCATAACTGGAACCCCTACTGGAACACCAGCATCTACGGTGCTTACGCTCAGGTCATGTACAACGGCACGTCCAAGACCGCGATTTGCGGCCCTGCCGGCAACGGTGTGGGTGGTACGTTCGGCATCACCTTCGGCACTGCCGGCCTGACCTCCTGCAACCCCGACTACAACATCGCCCAGCTCGGTACGCAGACCCAGTGGACCCCGGTCAAGAACCTGACCTTCACGGCAGACCTGACCTGGCAGCATCTTGATCAGAAGTATGCTGGCACGATCACTGCCGGTGGTGGCTCCAAGCCGGTGACGACGTACGCGCTCGCCAACCAGGACGCAGTCACGCTGCTCCTCCGCGCTCAGCGCAACTGGTAATACCGGTTGACCTGATCACGATCTAACAGATCCCCGGCGGGTACCCGCCGGGGATTTTGCTTTCTGTGGACTCTATCGGCATGAGCGCCAGGCAGACCAATTTCCTCGCCCAGGCCCTGCAACAGGGCGCCGACGCGCTGCGCAATCGGCAGTTCGGACGTGCCGAGCAGATCGCCGGCGACATCCTGAAATCGAACCGCACCGACCGGAATGCGGTGCTGATACTGGCGCATGCCCTGATTGGGCAGAACCGGGCACGCGAGGCGATCGCGCCGCTCGAAAGGACCGCACGCCGCAGCGACGACGGTGAAGTCGAGACCCTGCTTGGCGCATTGCTCTGCAAGGTCGGGCGCGCGGCCGATGGGATCGCGCAGCTTCGGCGTACCATCGCGCGTCGCCCGCCCTATCTGCCGTCGTTTCAGGAGCTCGCGGGCCAGCTCTCCCGAGCCGGTCAGCTCGGCGAAGCCATCAGCCTCATCGAATCCGGTCTTGCGCTGGCTCCCGAGAGCATCGACCTGAAGCTCGACCTCGGACGGCTGTTTCACGAGAACAACGAGTTCGCGAAGGCCCTGAACATCCTGACCATCGCACGCGACGCCGCGCCGGCACGCCCGGACATCCTCATCGAGCTCGGGCGGATCCTGATCCTCGCCGGAGACTACGCCGCGGCCGCCGATGCGTTCCGCTACGTTCTCGCGCAGCATCCAGGGGAGGCGTCGGTCCGCGCCTACCTCGCGACGTGCCTGCTCGAGCTGGGCGAGCGCGAAGCAGGCGAGGCGGCACTGCGCGCCGTCATGCGGGGCGGACCTCATTTGCTCGGACGTGCGGCCTTCGTGATGGCGGCGTCATCGCATGGCCGCTTCTTCTTCGACATGAATGAGGCAGCAAAATTCCTGGGCGGGACATCGGGCTGAACGGCGCCAGCGAAAGCTCATCATGGCGGCAAGGACGCCACGCGATTCGCGCCTGCCGCACCTGCGGCAATCGCTTCGCGGCCACCGCGGGGCATGCTAGATCAGGCGCGAAGCTGCGGCGAACGAGCGCGCAACCAAAGGCGAGAACCGTGCCCGACCCCAACAAACCGATGAAGCTCAAATTCCGCTGCCCGGCGGAACTCGAGGGCAGGCTGCCGCCGCCGATACCGGCCTCGTTCGGCCTTCCCGACTGGCTCAAGGCGATGCCGACCCAGGCCTTCAACGCGATCAACATGCGCGACGACAACACGGTCAAGCGCTGTCCGCCCTTCGTCGACGCCATGACCAGCGGCTTCCTGATTCCGCTGATGTGCGATCTTCGGTTCGACAAAGGCGAGATCACCTGGGACAACGACATGCCGCCCGGCGGCGAGCTCGATTTCCCGCGCTCGCCGATCGGATTCCATGATTCGAGCCAGGTCACGGGCTCGCCGCTGTTCGAGCCCGACCGCTTCCTGATCAAGTTTCACAATTTGTGGAGCATCGAAGCGCCCGAGGGCTATTCGCTGTTGTTCACACATCCGCTCAACCGCTTCGACCTGCCGTTCACCACGCTGACCGGCCTGGTCGATTGCGACCGTTACCGTGACACCTGGGTTCATTTCCCGGCGCATTGGCACGATGTGAATTTCAGCGGCACGCTGCCGAAGGGCACGCCGGTTGCGCAATGCGTGCCGGTGAAGCGGGAAGACTGGGTCGTGGAGACCGCGCCCTATTCCGCGGAGGAGACGCAGCGGGTGCACGAGCTGACCAAATCGGTCAGCCGCGAAACCGGAGTCTACCGGCGGCAATTCCGGGCATAGTTCTCTTCGCCCGCAGGCAGAGGTGAGGGGAGCAGCCGGGCTCAGGCCTTGTCTTGCTGCAGGAATTTCGCGACCGCGCTCGGCCGGAGGAAGAACCGGCCATGCGATGAATTCGCCAGCGCCGAGGTGGTTCGACCGATCATCTGCGGTCCGCCGCGCCAGGCCTTGCGCAGCTCCGCCTCACCGGCGTCGCGCTCTCCCATTTCCAGAAGGCATGTGGCGAGATCGGCGCGCGTCATCGCATCGTCGGGATTTAGCCTCAGCACCTGCCGGTAGAGGTCAGCGGCGGCGGAATAGTCGCCGTCGAACAGCTGGATGCGCGCCAGCGCCGCCAGGAGCTCGGGACGCCCGGGGGCTGCCTGGCTCGCCCGGGTCAGGATCTCGCGCGCCGGGCTGCGCTCGTTGCGGAGCAGGTGCATCCACGCCAGGTCCAGTTCCAGATCGAGGCTGCCGGGCACCAACGCGAGAGCGCTCTTGAGGACAGCGACCGCCTCGTCGACCTGTCCGGCCGCGCCGAGCTGGCCTGCCAGCTCCTTGAAGGCCGGCATGAAGGGCGGGCGCCGCGCGACGGCCTGGCGCAATTGCGCGATCGCTTCCGCCTGGCGTCCGGTGCCGGCAAGCGCTGCGCCGAGCAGGGTCTCGATGCCGGCGTCATTGCTGCGGCGCGCCGCCTTCTCGAGCAGCGCGATCGCCTCCGCGGCGCGGTTCTGCGCCAGCAGGGCGCGGGCCAGCAGCGAGGCGGCGGCGGTGTCGGTGCGGCTTGCGCGCAGGACGTCGCCTGCGAGTTGCTCGGCCTCGCCGAACTGCCCCATCCGCAGCGCCAGCTCTGCGCGTTGGAGCAACTGGGCGCTGCGCGAGGGTTGCGGTCCGCGACCGGCGGAAGGAAATGGATGCTTTGGCACGACGGCTTGTTACCAGATATCCCGCGAGGCGATAACCACCAGCCCAAAGGAAATCTCCAGCACCACGCCTTGCAGCGCGCCGGGTGGCCTCACGACGCGAGCAGGTCGCGAACCATCGGCACCACCTTGCGGCCATAGAGCTCGATGCTCGTCATCAGCTTCTCGTGCGGCAGCGGACCGGCCGAATATTTCAGCTGGAAGCGTGTCAGTCCGAGCGCCTTCACCGTCGCCGCGATCTTGCGGGCTACGGTTTCCGGCGAGCCGACATAAAGCGATCCGTAGTCGGCCTCCTGCACGAACTCGTCACGCCCCATCGGCGGCCAACCGCGCTCCTTGCCGATACGGTCGCGCATGAGCTTGTAGTCGGGCCACAGCTCCTCCCGCGCCTGAGCATCGGTCTCGGCGACATAACCCGGCGAATGCACGCCGATCGGCCGCGCCGCGCGGCCGATCTGCTGATAGGCGCGCTGATGCAGGTCGACATAGGGCGCAAACCGCTTGGGGTCGCCGCCGATGATGGCGAGCATCAGCGGCAGGTCGTAATGCGCCGCACGGACAACCGATTCGGGGCTGCCGCCGACGCCGATCCAGGTCTTCAGCCGGCCGTGCTCGACCGGCGGATAGACCGACTGGCCGTCGAGCGGCGGCCGCAGCTTGCCCTGCCAGGTCACCGGCTCTTGCTTCAGTAGCGCCGTGAACAGGTCGAGCTTCTCCTCGAACAGCTCGTTGTATTGCCGCAGGTCGAAGCCGAACAGCGGGAACGACTCGGTGAACGAGCCGCGGCCAAGGATCACCTCGGCGCGGCCGTTGGAGACCGCGTCCACAGTGGCAAAGCGCTGGAACACGCGGATCGGATCGTCCGAGCTCAGCACGGTCACCGCCGATCCGAGACGAATCCTGCTGGTGCGCGCGGCGATCGCCGCCAGCACGGTCTCGGGCGAGGAAATCGCGAAATCGGCCCGGTGGTGCTCGCCGAGCCCGATGAAATCGATCCCGAGCTGGTCGGCGAGCACGGCTTCGTCGACGACATTGCGGATCACCTGGGCGTGCGGCAGCGGCGCGCCGGAGGCGTTCCTGGTGACATCGCCGAACGTGTCGAGCCCGAATTCGAGGGAGGTGGCCATCGGTCAATCCACTGGTCGACGTGGCGGCAGATCGCCACGCGCCTCTGCAAACAGCTCTCACGGCCTGCGGTGCGGAGGCCCGCAAGCCTGCGCTGTGGAGGCTTTGGTTGGGATTGCCGAGACCTAATGGCCGGTCGCGGCCGGACAAGGCCGCGCCGTGAAACGCTGGGTTTCCGGGGCTGCCCGCCAACCGTCAGTCCGGAACGACGAGAAAGCCGGCGCGGGGGAAGTGCACGACGATCTCGCCGGCGCGCTCGTCGCGCCTGCGGATCGCGATGTGCTGTGCCGACAGCGAGACGATCTCGCCGTGGACCGGGACCTTGCCGTAGTCATCGGGCAGCACGGCGACGCGATCGCCGGGCTTGCGGCCGTTCGGGTCCGCCGGGTCGCCAAACTCGGGCGATTGCGGCGTCGAGGTTGCTGCGATCTCAAGCGCCTCGGTCGAGGACATCTCGGTGCGCGTGCCATGCCCGATATCGCGCATCCGCGCTTCCCAGGCGGCGACGCGCGGGAAATGTGCCATGATCTCGTCGATGGTCGCGAAGCTCTGTCGCGCATACCACACGTTCATGGTGGCGCTCACATCGGCGAGGCTGAACTCGCCGAGCAGCCACGGCCTGCCGTCGCCGAGTTGCGCCTCGATCCAGTCGACATGGGCGCGAAACTGGTCGCGCATCTGCGGCAAGGCCGCCGTCATGGCCGCGACGTCGAACTTGGCGCCGCGCAGCTTCTCGCGGTCCTCGATGAACTCGCGCGGCACCTTGTCGCCGATCAAGCCGAACACGAGATTGACCGTGCTCTGGAAGAACGGACGGTCCGTCCACATCCCGAGCGCGGCCGGCAGGCCGGCATTGCCGCCAGGAAACAGGCTCGGCGTCGGATATCGCCGCTCGAGCTCGCGGATGATGATCTGGGTGTCGCAATAGATGTCGGCACCGATCTGCATGGTCGGGGTCCGCCGATAGCCGCCGGTCATCGGCATCAGGTCCGGCCGCGGCATGATGCGGGCGATCCGCACCGAGTTCCAGGCGAGCTTCTTGAACCCGAAGATGATGCGAATCTTTTCTGAGAACGGCGACTCGTCGAAGTGATGCAGGATCGGCGTCGGCTGCGACACGGGCTTCTCCGGGCTGGGTGCGCTTCAGGGATCGCGCCGCACAGCCTGACAAGATTCCGGGAGATCGCAACCCATTTCGGGTGGGGCTTCAGGTCGCTCAGAACGACTCCGCCCACGGCCGCAGGTCGAGTTCCAAGGTCCAGGCGCTGCGATGCTGGTGATGCAGCATCCAATAGGCATCCGCGATGGCGGCGATGTTGAGCAGGCCGTCGGGGCCGCGATCGTCCTTCAATTGCGGCCGAACGCTGAGCAGGCGGTCGCCCTCGATGCCGCCATCGACCACGACATGACCGACATGAACGCCTTGCGGCCCGAACTCGCGCGCCACGCTCTGCGCCAGCGCGCGCAGCGCGGCCTTGGCCGACGCGAACGGCGCGTAATTGGCCTTGCCGCGCAACGAGCCGGAGGCGCCGGTGAAGACCAGCGTGCCGCCGCCGCGCTTGAGCAGCGCAGGAATTGCGGCCTGCGCCAAATGGAAGCCGCCGAGCGCGTGCTCGCGCCAGTGTTCCTCGAAGCGCTGCTCGCTGACCTTGAGGAACGGCGCGGGCCGGTTCGAGCCGGCATTGTGCACGGCCATCGCGAGCGGTGCGAGCGTCTCGGCCGCCGCGACGAAGCGCGCCGTGTCCGCAGCGGTGGAGGCGTCGCCGACCACATGGGCGACTGTCGCGCCATCAGCGGCAAGCTCGGCCGCGGTCGCAGCAAGCTTCTCGGCATTGCGGCCGGCGATTGCGACCGGATAGCCGCCCGCAGCGAAACGGCGCGCGATCGCGGCGCCAAGGCCGTTCGACGCGCCGACGCCGGCGATCAGGACGCTTCCCCGCACAGCGCTCGGCTCAAGGATTGATCGATCGTTCATGGCTCACTCCCTCAACACGGCCCGCGCATCGGGCGACGTCACTCGTCAGACGCGATTGCGATGACGCCATCGCGGACCGTGCGCAGCACGGCATCGGAGCGCTTCGGATCGGTGATCACCCGCGAGATCGCGAGCGCACCGATCATCGCGCTGACCGCCATGATCGCCTGCGCGTCGTCGTCATCGCCGAGCACTTGCGTGACCTTGGCGATGAACGCCTCGATATGCGGCTCCATCACCGCACGGCACTGCTCGTCGGCGCGCCCGACATCCGAGATCAGCGCCGATATCGCACAGCCGGATTTCCGCTGATCGCGATGGGTGCGGCTGAGATAGCTCCGCGCCAGCGAATTCATGCTGACCGGTCTGTCGGGATCGCGCGAGGCGTGCGCTGCGGCCTCGCCGGCGTCCAGCGCCTGCTCCAGCGCCTCCGCGATCAGGTCGGAGCGGGAGGCGAAGTGCCCGTAGAAGCCGCCATGGGTGAGGTTCACCCGCTGCATCAGGCCGCCGATGCTGACCGCATCCAGCCCCTTGTCGCGGATCTCGGTCGCAGCCGCATTCAGAATGCGCTCGCGGTTCCTGGCCTTGTCGGCCTGGGAATGGCCCATGTCGCGAAATCCCTTGGCTCGCGTTTGACTCTCGATGAGGATTATGACCATCATCCATGTGGATGACAAGTATCATCCAGAATGAAAGTCACAAAGATGGGAGAAACAGATGTCCGGCAGCGCGAGCGAGGGGCGGGTCCGTCACGAACGGCATGACCACATCCTGAAGATCGTCATCGACAATCCCGCGAAGAAGAATGCCTTCAGCCCGGAGATGATGGCGCAATTGTCGGACGCTTTGACGCTGCTCGACAGGGATGACGGCCTCTGGGTCGGCGTCATCTGCGCCGAGGGTGAGAATTTCACCGCAGGTCTCGACATGCCGAAGTTCTTTGGCCCGACAGCGACGCGCAAGCCGCTGCCCGACGGCAATATCGATCCGTTCGGCCTTGCCAATCGCTGCAAGAAGCCTGTCGTCACCGCGGTGCAGGGCATCGTGTTCACCGTCGGCATCGAGATGATGCTAGCCGGCGACATCGTGGTCGCGGCCGATGATTGCCGGTTCTGCCAGATGGAAGCCAAGCGCGGCATCGCACCGCTCGGCGGCGCGCATTTTCGTTACGTCAGCCGCGCCGGATGGGGCGATGCGATGTATCACCTGCTGCTGTGCGACGAGTTCTCGGCCGCGGAGGCGCACCGGATCGGTCTGGTGCAGGAGGTGGTGCCCAAAGGACAGCAGGTCGAGCGTGCGATGGCGCTGGCCGCGATCATCGCGCGCAATGCGCCGCTCGGCATCCAGGTGACGAAGGAGGCGGGCCGCAAGTTCATCGAGGCCGGCGAGCAGGCGGCGATCGCGATCATCCCGCAGATCCGCGAACGCGTGCTCAACACTGCGGACGCCGCCGAGGGCATCAAGTCATTCGTGGAACGCCGCGCCGCAATTTTCCAGGGGCGCTAGCTAATCACGGCCGTGTGCATAGCGACGGGCGGTTGTGGCATTGATGTCGCATCCGCCTGAGATAAATCATGACGGAGTCAAGACGACTCTTGTCGAGATTCGTCGAATCAACGAGATTCGTCCCAGCCGAATTCAATTTCATCCTGCATCAGCTCAAGCGACCGACAAGGAATCGCATGACAAACGCACGTGTAATTGTCGTAGGGAATAACAAGGGCGGATCTGGCAAATCGACAATTGCCATGCATGTCGCCATCGCGCTGATCAAAGCTGGTCAGCGCGTCGCCACCATCGATCTCGACAACAAGCAGAAGACGCTCACCCATTACGTCGACCATCGGCGCGACTGGGCCCGCGAATCTTCGCTTAATCTCGAGGTTCCGGCCCATATGTGCTTCGAGACGGTGGGCGGCAGGACCAGCGAGGTCGAGACGCTGGGACGCAGCGCGCTCGCCGAGATCGTCGAACGGCTCAGCCGCTCGCACGATTTCGTCGTCATCGACGGTCCCGGTCACGACACCTATTTGACCTCGTTCGCCCATTCGCTCGCCAACACGCTGATCACGCCGCTGAACGACAGCTTCCTCGATTTCGACGTGCTGGGCACGATCGACGCCCAGTCCTTCAAGGTGACGGGCATCAGCCATTACGCGAAGATGGTGGAGGGGGCGCGGCGCGAACGCAGCATCCACGACCAGCCCGCGTTCGACTGGGTGGTGCTGCGCAACCGCCTGTCGACGCTCGGCTCGCGCAACAAGCGGCTGGTCGGCGAGGCCTTGGCCGAGCTGTCGACCACGCTGAATTTCCGCGTGATCGACGGCCTTGCCGAACGGGTGATCTTCCGCGAATTCTACCCGCGCGGATTGACCGCGATCGACGATGTCGATCAGCTTGCGCTCGGCGCGCGGCCGACCATGTCGCACGTCACCGCCCGGCTGGAGATGGAGCGGCTGATGACCGCGATCATGCTCGGTCATCTGGTGGCGCGTCCGCCCGCCTCGCCCGCGATTGGTCGCGACGCGGCATAAGAAATGGCGTCTCTACCGACAACTGGCGTTCCCGGCTTCGGCAACGGTCAGGAAGCTGATTGTTGCCGGCGCGATCGTGATCGTCCCGGCCGCGATCGCTTCACCGCCAAGGGCCGGGAGCCGATCGGCAGCGTCAAGCGCCAGTGTCGTTCCATTGAGCCGGACCGCGCCGCCTGTGAGATCGTCGCTCGCCAGCGTATAGCGGCGTGACGCGGTTGGTAACGTCAGTCTGCGCTGCGTCTCGCGATCATTGTTGATGACGAGGAGGGCGACCCCTCCGGGGATGTCGCGTGCACAATGCGCGTAGACGTGGAGACCCGGCTCAGGCGCGATGCCGGCATTGAGCACGGTCGGGCCCATCAGTCCCCGCCATAGCAGCGCGCCCCAGTAGTTCGGACGCGGCAAATGGGTGCGCTCGTCGAGCAGCCCGTAATCGCTCGCGGCCAGCGTGTTGTGCATCACCACCTGAACGCCGGCCTTGGCCAGCCGCCCGAGCTGATCAAGATAGCGGAATGTATCGATGAAGGTCGCCGCCCAGCGGTTGCCGCCGCATGCGGTCTCCGCGGTCTCGGACAGCCAGATCGGCTTGCCCGGGACGAGCCGATCACGCAGCGATTGATAGAAGGCGAGCGTCCGGTCGGTTCGCGCCAGCCATTCGTCCGATAATGCGGCCTCCGCCGTGCGGTCGCCGGCACAGCGGGCGGAGAGCGTGCCATAATGGTGATAGGAGATCGCATCGACACCTTGTGCCGTCGCCGCGAAGAGCGCTGCGGCATCCGCGCCGGTGCCGGCCGTGCCCGGCCCGAGGATCGTTGCATCGGGCACGACGTGCTTCATCAAGGCGCGGAATGTTGCGAAGTCCCGGCCATAGGCCGCCGCGTCGTAGCCATCAGGCGCACCGCCGATCGCCGGCAGATCGGGCTCGTTCATGAATTCGGCGGCGGCGATATGGCCGCCGATGGATCGGGTGAAGGCGAGCAGGCGCCGGGCCTGCTCCGGCGTCCAACGCCCGTCGGCATCGCGGGCGCCGGCGCTGATCGCAAATGACGTGACGATCGGCGCATCGACTGCGCGCGAGAAATCGATCACGCCTCGCCATTGCCGGCGCGTCAGGATTCCCTTGAAGCCCGCAGGCGGCGTGGATGGCGGGGTGTCGGAATCCGCAAAGTAGGTGCTGTTGGCCCAGGTCCCGCTGACGCGGAGATAGGCGGGGGACAGCTCTGCTGCGAGCCTGCGCAGCCGCGTGTCACTGAGATTGATCGGGGAGCGTTCCGCGAACCGCTGGGTCGTCGCGCCTGATGTGCCATAGGGCTTCCAGAAGCGTCCGCCCGTCACCTCGACCATCTCGATGTTGTAGGACTGAAAGCGCGCGTCGATGCTCGCGACGCGCGGCATGGTCGCGACATCAAGCGCGAGATCGGCTGCGAGCGCGTTGGTGCAAGCGAAGGTGGCCAGGATACGGGCAACGACACCAAGGCGTCGGAATGATTGGATCAAGCCTGGGATCCTCCCGGCTTCCTGGGTTCCGGTTCGGTGCAGGATGCCGCCGCGATCCTGCGGAATCAATGCGATACCGGGCCTTCGGCGCGGTGGCGAACGTTGCGTCGACCCCGGCTTCGAGTTGGTGCTGCGCGATAGCGGCCAGCGATCTTCGCCGGTGTGGCATGTTTGCGAGCGGCCAACTCTTCCCTCACCGTGCCGCGATGCCTGAGTCTACATCCACGAGCAAGGCAAGAAGCCCGCGCAGAATGGCTGTTGGGGATGGAGGACAGCCGAGAATGTGGAGGTCGACCGGTACAACTGCGGAGACTCCGCCAACCACGGCGTAGCTGCCGGCAAAGCATCCTCCGTCGCTGGCGCAATCGCCTACCGCGACAACCCACTTTGGATCGGGGGTTGCGCTGTAGGTGCGCTCCAACGCCTCGCGCATGTTCTTCGTGACGGGACCGGTGACGAGCAGGACATCAGCGTGGCGCGGCGAGGCGACGAACCGGATGCCGAACCGCTCGACGTCGTAATACGCGTTGTTGAGCGCGTGAATTTCCAGCTCGCATCCGTTGCACGAGCCAGCATCGACTTCGCGGATCGAGAGGCTACGGCCGAGGCGTCGTCGCGCGGTGTCGCCGACCATGGTTGCGAGCTCCGCGAGCGCGGCGTCGTCCGGGCGCGGCGCCCGCTCGGTCAGCGGCTGGCGAAACAGGCTCTGAAGCAGCAGTTTACGCATGTCGTCCGGCCCTCAGAGGTCCTGTCCAGAATACGAGCAGTTGAACGATTTATTGCAGAGCGGGAAGTCAGCCACGATGTTGCCTTCAATGGCGGCCTCGAGCAGCGGCCATTGAAACCATGACGGATCGCGCAGATGGCAGCGCTCGATCCGGTCGCCGCTCAGGCGCAGCCATGCCAGAATGTCGCCGCGAAAGCCTTCGACGATCGCCATTCCTTCCATCGGCTCGGACCCGCCTTGCAGCCGCACGCTGACGGGGCCTGATGCGAGCCCATCCATGATCTGATCCGCCAATACGAGGCTTTGCTCGACCTCCCGGATTCGAATCCAGACACGGGCATTTACGTCGCCGTCGTCGAGGACCGGTACGTCAAATCGAAGAGCGTCATAGGGATGATAGCCGGGCTTGCGGCGCGCATCGTAGCCGCGTCCGGAGGCGCGTCCGATATAGCCGCCGGCGGCATATTGCCGGGCGAGCGCAGTGCTGAGGATACCGCTGCCGACAGTGCGATCCTGCAACGAGGCAGTATTGTCATAGAGGTCGACCAGCGCAGGAAAGTGCCGGCGGATTTCGCCGAGTGCGGCGTGGATCGCGGCCGGTCCGCCGTCGTCGATATCGCGGGCGAGGCCTCCCGGCACAACGACATCCCGCATCAGGCGGTGACCGAATGCCGCGTCGGCGGCGCGAAGAATTCGTTCACGGAGCACGCCGCAATGCGCGTGCATCAGCGCGAACGACGCGTCGTTGCAGATCGCTCCGATGTCGCCGAGATGATTGGCGAGGCGCTCGAGTTCGGCCATCAGCGCACGCAGCCAAAGCGCACGGGGCGGCACGGCAAGCTCGAGCGCAGCTTCGACAGCTTGCGAGAACGCCAGCCCGTACGCGACCGTGCTGTCGCCGGATACCCGGCCGGCGAGGCGCGCGGCCTGCGCGAGGCTGCTTCCTGCCATCAGCGCCTCGATACCCTTGTGAGTGTAGCCGAGTCGCTGCTCCAACCGGACGACCGTTTCCCCGCTTGCGCTGAAGCGGAAATGGCCGGGCTCGATGATGCCGGCATGGACGGGACCGACCGGAATCTGGTGCAGGCAGTCGCCTTCGGCGGCCAGGAACGGATAGGGCGATGCATTCGACGAGGCCGCGAGACGCTCTCCGAGCGGGAAGCGCGTGTGCCATTGACCATGATCGAGCCAGAGGCGGGCATCCGGCGTACCCGTTGCCTCCAGTCCGAACAGGTCGCGGATCGTTCGTTCCAATCGCAGCGCGGGACGATGATACGCCGCGATCGAGGGATAATTGCGGTCGGGACAGTCCAGGCTGATCACGCCGATGCCGGCCGAACTGTCGTCGAGGATGGCCATATGCACGCGCGACGGTTCGCCCCAGAGTCCGAGCAGGCTCCAGCTTCCGTCCCCAAGCGCGCCGGCGGCTGAGCGCCAGGCATCTCCGTTCACGACGGCGCGCGGCCAAGGATGGTGCCGTTCAACCTTGCGGCCCGCCCGGATCACCTCGATCAACGACGGCATATCCATTCTCCCTCGCGCTAACCCAGAAGGCTGGCGACGTGCTGGAACCAGACGACGAGCGGCCCCGGAAGGTAGATGCCGGCCGTCAGGACCAAAGCGAAATGCGCGAACATCGGTACGTAGGACGCCTTCGTGGGGGCGGTGCTACCGCGCGGCTCGCCAAAGGCGACGCTCGTGAGGCGCAGCATCAGCGCGCCGAAGGCAAGCAGGAGACCAAGAACCAGCGGGATGGCGAGCAGCGGCTGGCGCGCAAAGGTCGAGCTGACAATCAGGAATTCGGTCATGAAGATGCCGAGTGGGGGCAGGCCGGCGATCGCGACCACGCCGATTACGAGGCCCCAGCCGAGCGCCGGATGCGATTCGGTCAGGCCCCGGATGTTGGCGATCCGTTGCGTTCCCTTCACCTGGGCGATGTGGCCCACCGCATAGAAAATTCCCGACTTGGTCAGGCTGTGCATCACCATGTGAAGCAGTCCGGCGAAGTTGGCGAGCGGCCCGCCCATGCCGAACGCAAACACGATGATGCCCATGTGCTCGATCGAGGAATAGGCGAACAGACGTTTGATATCGCGGCGGCGGTAGAGCATGAACGCGGCGAACAACAGCGACGTCAATCCCATCGTCACCATGAGCGGGCCGGGCGATATCGCATCCGGATTGGCGGCCAGCAGGATCTTGAAGCGGAGCACCGCGTAGAGCGCGACGTTGAGCAGCAAGCCGGAGAGCACGGCGGAGATTGGTGTGGGACCTTCCGCATGCGCGTCCGGGAGCCAGGCGTGCAACGGCGCCAGGCCGACCTTGGTCCCGTATCCGAGCAGCAGGAAAATAAAGGCGACGTTGAGCAGTTCCGGGTCGAAGGACGCGGCGTTTGCGATCAATGCCGTCCAGACCATGGCGTCCTGACCCTCGCCGACGACGGGCCGCGCGGCCATGTACACTAGGATCGTGCCGAACAGCGCCAGCGCGATGCCGACACTGCCGAGGATGAAATACTTCCAGGCGGCCTCGAGCGCGGCATGCGTTCGATAGATGCCGACCATCAGGACGGTGGTGAGGGTAGCAACCTCCACCGCGACCCACATCAGGCCGATATTGTTCGATACGAACGCGAGGTTCATGCCGAACATCATGAGCTGGAACATGGCGTGGTAGAATCGAAGGTAACCGGGTGTCAGTCGCCCGGTCTCGATCTCATGGGCAATGTAGCTTGCGCTGAACACGCTGGTGGTAAATCCCACAAGGGTGTTGAGCGCTATGAAGACGATGTTGAGATCATCGATCAGCAGGTACTGCCCGGGCTGCGGGCGCGCGATGACGAACAGCGACTGTGCGGCGAGGAACGTGCCGAGGCTCGCAAGGATATTGAGCGCGGCGGTCAGCCGGTAGCCCGGCAGCGCCGCAAGCACCGCCGCGGCGCCGATCGGTATCAGCAGCACCCACGCCGCCGCGTCGGACGCTGCGGTCATCGCCGCTCTCCCCTGAATTCGTCGAGCGCGCCAACATCGACAGTGTCGAACCGTTCCCGAATGCGGAACAGGAATACGCCGATGACGATGAATGCGATCAGGATCGAGAAGGCGACGCTGATCTCCACGACGAGCGGCATACCTTTCGCGCCCGTCGCAGCCAGCACCAGCCCGTTTTCCAGCGACATGAAGCCAACGACTTGGCTGACGGCGTTGCGCCGGGTCACCATGACGAGCAATCCGAGCAGCACGACCGACAATGCGAATGCGAGGTCTTCCCGCGCCAGCGGGTCGGCCGTGCCGGTAACCCGCAGCATCAGCATCATGGAGAGGGCGACCAGTCCCATTCCCGCCAGCATGGTAAGACCGACACCCACCGCGGTCTCGATGTCGCGATGAATGCCGAGCTGCTTGATGATGCGATGCAGCGCGACCGGGATGATAATCGCCTTGAAGACCAGCGCGATGGCCGCCGTCACGTAGAGGTGCGGTGCGTGCTGGACGAAAGCCTGCCAGGCGACAGAAAACGCAAGCACCATCGCATGGAGCGCGAAGATGTTCAGCAGCGCGTAAAGACGATCCTGGTACAGCATCATGAAGCTGATCAGGACGAGGCCGCCGGCCAGCAGGTGAGCAATGTCAAAGTAGAGACTGCGCATCAGAAGCCCCGTGACACGAAGCGAAGCAGCGTACCGAGCAGGCCGAGCATGAGCGCCGCGCCAAGAAACTCGGGAACGCGGAAGACCCGCATCTTTGCCGTCCCGGTCTCGAACAAGGCGAGGAGAAAACTCGCGACGGTGAGCTTGAGAAGGTAGGCGCCGACGCTCACGAGGTAGGACATCGGGTCGGCGCCGACGACCGTGATCTGCCAGGGAAAGAAAACGCAGATGATCAGAGAGACGTAGAGCAGGAGCTTGAGGAAGGCGCCAAACTCGATCATGGCAAGATGGCGCCCGGAATATTCCAGGATCATCGCCTCGTGCACCATGGTCAGCTCCAGATGCGTCGCCGGATTGTCGACCGGGATGCGGGCATTTTCCGCGAGCGCCACCATGATGAGTGCGATCATCGCCATGCCGAGCGAGACGCGCAATCCAACCTCGGACGACGCCATGAAGGTGGCGATCGTCGAGAGCTGAGTCGATTGAGCAATGAGCGCCACGGTGAATACCATCAGCAGCATGGCGGGCTCCGCCAGGGCGGCGATCATCACCTCGCGGCTGGAGCCGATGCCGCCAAAGCTGGTGCCGACATCCATGCCTGCAAGGGCGAGGAAGAAGCGCGCGCTTCCGAGCAGCGCCACGATCGCGATCAGATCGGCGCTCCAGCTGAATTGCAGGCCGCTCGCAAACGTCGGGACCAGCGCCGCAGCCACCCAGATCGCGGCAAACGTCACGTAAGGTGTGACGCGAAACAGCCAGGATGCGTTCTCGGCGAGCACGACCTCCTTTCGAAGCAGCCGCAACAGGTCGCGGTAAGGCTGGAATACGGATGGCCCTTGCCGGCGCAACAGGCGGGCCTTCATCTTGCGCACGAAGCCGGTCAGCAGCGGAGCGAGCAGCAGCACCAGTGCCATCTGCCCCAACTGCACGAGCATGTCCAAGATCACGACCATATCGCGAGCACCAGGAGCAGCGTGACAAGGGTTGCAAAGACCAGGCTGAGGTAGCGGCGGATCGTCAGGAACTGGAACTGGTTCAGCCGATCGGCGAGAAACCACACCGCGTCGGCCGCGGGTACGTAGAGGCCCTCCCACACCGGATCGTGCATGTCGACACTCAGGCGAGCCGGCCGGGGATCGCCCGGTGGCGGCATGTCGACATGCTCGCGGGCCCGGAACACCAGTGTTCCGAAGACGCGGCGGATCGGTTGCACGAAGCTTGTTCCTGAATACTGTGCGGCCGGCGTGGGATCGGTGAAGCCGCAGCCCCAGGCAGGTCCTCGCCGGATCGCGCTCGAAGCAAAGCGATGGATGAAGTAGACCGCAAGCGATGCCGCCGCCGTGATGAAGACGAAGACGAGCATTCCGTTGTAGGAGCTGCGGCTCTCTTCGATCGGAACGATCGAGAGCCAGGGGTCATTGGCCTGGATCGGCATCCGGTGGCCGAGCATGGTCTGCGCGACGGGCGAGAGGGCGTCGATCACCAAACCCGGCAGAATTCCGGCCAGGAAGCACAGCGCCGCCAGGATGAACATCGCGGCGCGCGAATAAAGATCGACCTCGCCTGCGACTTCGGCGGCCGGGCTTCGCGCCCGGCTGAGGAATGTCACGCCGAAGGCCTTGACGAAACACGCGGCTGCCAGTGCCGCCGCCAGCGCCAGGGAAGCGCCGACCGCGGGCACCATGATTTTCAGAATCCACTGCGGCAGATCAGGACTCTGTAGGACAGCCTGAAAGACCAGCCACTCCGAAACAAAGCCGTTGAATGGGGGAAGCGCCGAAATCGCTACGCAGCCGACGAGGAAGGCGAAGCTCGTATAAGGCATGCGGTGAATCAGCCCGCCCAGTTTCTCCATGTCGCCTTCGTCGGTGGACGACAGCACCGCGCCGGCCCCGAAAAACAGAGCGCTCTTGAAGAACGAGTGGTTGAGAACGTGGAACAGCGCGGCCGTGAAGGCGAGGGCGGCGGCAAGGCCGAAGCCGTTCGCCTGAAAGGCCAGCGCAAGGCCGAGGCTGACGAAGATCACCCCGATGTTCTCGATCGTGCTGCAGGCGAGAAGGCGCTTGAGGTCCTTCTCCATCAGCGCACTGAGGATTCCGAGGACAGCGGTGATGCTGCCGAGCGCTAGCACGACAACGCTCGCCGGCCAGGCGGGCGGTCCGAGCAGATCGAACTCGACGCGAATGAATCCGTAGACCGCGACCTTCGTCATCACGCCGCTCATGAGCGCCGAGACATGGCTCGGGGCCGCGGGGTGGGCGAGCGGCAGCCATACATGCAACGGGACCAGGCCGGCCTTCGATCCAGCGCCGAGCAACATCAGTGCCAAAACCAGCAGAGCTTCGGATGGCGAATGCTGGGCTGCGCGAATATCGGCAAAGGCATAGCCGCCTCCGGCTCCCGAGAGCAGGCCGAAGGCCAGCAGCAGAGCCAACGTCCCGAAGCTTGCCATCACGAGATAGATGTATCCGGCGCGCGCATTGTCGGCATCGCGGTGGTGCGCCATGACAAGCGCCCACGATGCCAGCGACATGAATTCCCAGCACAGCAGGTAGGTGAATGCATCGTCCGCAAGCACGACGAGGTTCATCCCGGCCAGGAATGCCGGAAAGAACGGAAGAATGCGGTGCGGCGCGGTTTCATGGCTGCCATAGCCGATGCCATAGAGGCTTGCGACGGCACCCCCCAGATTGACCACCGCAAGAAAGAATGCGGCGAGCGCGTCGAGACGGAAATGGGCTCCGAGCCAGGGCAAACCGACCGGTAGCACCAGTTCGGTCGCGCCGGGAGCACTGATGAGCGAAAACAGCGACCGCGTCAGCGCGATCAGCGAAATCGCGAGCGTCGCGCCGTAGACGATGGCCGTCGAGTTGCGCGATTTGCTGGTTGCGATCGCGAGAACGGTCGTCCCCAGCAGTGCGGCTACACACCAAATCTGCTGAGTGACCGCCGGGATCACGTCTGCACTTTCGGCGTAGTTGATGCCGCCTTCAGTCGTATGCCACGGCCGCCGCCGCTACTGACGGCGCCCTCGCTGATAACCTCGACGCCGGCCGTGCCGAGGGCGTCGATCAGTTTCACAAGCGAGTCAACATTGCCCCGAATTGTGCCCTCGCTTGCCTCCATGCGCTGGATGGTTGGTACCGAAAGTCCAGACAGCTCGGCGAGTTGCCGCTGGTCGATGCCAAGCAGGGCTCTTGCAGCACGCAGCTGCGCTGCAGTGATCATCGGTCTGGCCGTCGGTTGAGATTCGAGTCTATCCGAATGTCATTTATACATAACAAGTAATGATGTCACAATAGCAATAAGTGATGTTTCATACATCAATGCCGGGTTGACTCGGGTACCGATGGGATATCTTTCGATAGATTTCGGCAGCCCGGCGCAAGAGCCGGCTCTTTCTCTTTCGGTCGTCCAGCCTGTTTTGCGCGGCTCTTCCGTCTCGCCGTTCAAGGACATCAGCGCTTTCGATGAGCGCGCGACGCACATCCGCGTCATTCAGCTCGCCGAGGACCTGTTGCCCCTTGCGCAGATGTTTCAGAACGACTTTCCACGATGCGTAGTCTTCCTCCGGCAAGCCGCCCTCGGAGAACTCGATCGCGTAGCGCAGCCGCTTGCTGGCCAGCCGCACAGAATGTCGCTTGTTCTTGCCCATGCCCTGCAGGCCGCGGCTCTTGCGGGTAAGGCTCTTGTGCCATCGCGCGAGCCGGCGGCCGTGGAAGACGGAGACAGGCACAGCCCGCCGCTGCGCGGCACGGTGATCCTCCCGCGCGGTCCATGGCCCGCTGCCGACCCAGTCCCACATGCCGTCGAACCACTCCCGGTAACGGTCGCTCTCAAGCGCCTCCTTGAGCCGCTCGAAGGCGTCGGTTCGCGCAGCCTTGAACAGGCGCTCCTCGGGCTGCCCCTTGCTGTTCTCGATCGCGACGTCGAGATCGCGCGTTGCGCCGAGATGCGCGCTCAGCCACTTCAATTCGGATTTCAGCCGCGTCCATTCGGCATCCACCACCATCTGTCCATAGAAGGCGATCGCAGCCTTCAGCCGTGTCAACGCGATGCGGGTGTGGTGCAGCGCCGACGGATCGCCCGCGAGAAGGGCGTCATGATTGGTCGCGACCTCCTCGAGGCATTCCGACAGGATCAGGCGAAACGCGGTCTCGCAACGCATGGTCTGGCTGAGATGGCGGGGTCGTTGCGGACGGGCAGCGCGCTCCTTGATGCGCTCCTTCGCCGGACTTGCCGATAACGTCATGACCCTCTCGCGACCGCGCCGGACCCGCAACGCGACGGGCGGCATTCTGCTCCCAAAGCTTTCCGGGTTGCTTGATTTCGATCAAGCGATTTCTGAGCGGGAGCCGGTCCGACGACGCTGCATGGCGGAAAAATGTTGCACGCACGCAACTAGGACGGGTGATTCGGGTATGGAAGCCCGGTGGCGTGCGACCCCCGCGGCTATTTCGGCGGCCGATCGACCATCGTATCCGCCAGCGCCTCGCCGCTTTTGCGACGTGGCAGCGCGGTGGCGATGTTCCGCTCGGTCAAATCAATCAGGCGGTGCATCGCCGCGCGTGCGCCGGCGGGATTGTGCGCCCAGATCTCGTCGAGCACGGCACGATGGTAGGGCAGGCCCCGGCGCGGAGCGCCGGGATTGCGCATCGACAGCTCGAGCGAAACGCGGATGCCGGCCTCCATCGTGGCGGCGAACGCCACCAGGATATCGTTGCCGGTTGCCATCAGGATGGCACGGTGGAAGCGCAGATCGGGCTCCGCATAGGCCGCGCGGTCCATGCCGGCGGCATCCATGTCGCGATAGGCCCGCTCGATGCGGGCGAGATCGGAATCCGTAGCGCGCTCGGCCGAGATTGCGGATGCTTCAGGCTCGACGATGCGGCGCACCTGCATCAGCTGCCGGGCGAATTCCTCGCGCGGCCGGTCCGACCAGGTCCATTCCAGCAGTTCGGCGTCCATCATGTTCCAGTTGATGCGCTCGCGCACATGGGTGCCGGCCTTCTGCCGCGCCGCGATCAGCCCCTTGGCCTTGAGGATCGAGAGCGATTCCCGGATCGAGGTGCGGCTGACGTCGAATTGCGCGGCGAGCTCGATCTCACGCGGCAGCGTCCAGCCTTCTTGCCAGGTGCCGGTCACGATCAGCCGCGCGATTTCGCGGGCGACATGGCTGTTTGATGGACGGGCTGCGGCCGCTTTGGGCAAATCGGGTCCTCAGACTTCAGGATAATATTGTCTGCTTTATTGCGGCGCGATGTCAAATATTCTTCGAAATCACCAGTAAAAGTACAATCAGTGTCGCTTTGACAGTCCATTTTATGTCGGTCATATTATGGAAAAGACGAGCGGGAGGAACCAGCATGAGCGGCCAAAAATCGCGTCACGCGTCACATGTCAGCCGCCGGATGCTGCTTAAGGCCGGCGCCGCCACGCTCGGCGCGACTGCCTTCCCGGCGCCGCTTCTCGCCCAGGCCAAGCCGTTCGACGGCGTCACGCTGCATGGCGCCTCGTTCCAGCATCGCTTCTTCACCCTGCTGCAAAACTACATTCCGGAATTCGAGCAGCAGACCGGCATGAAGGTCGATCTCGAGCTCTCGGCCTTCCCCGTCTACAACCAGCAAGCCAATCTCGAATTGTCGTCGGGCGGCTCGGCCTACGATTTCGTCAACGTCACCTTCATCCTCGCCGCGCGTTGGGTCGCAGCAGGCCTGCTCTCCAATCTCGACGAGTTCACCAACGACCCGAACCTGACGCCCGCCGAATGGAATCCGAAGGATTTCGTCGACGGCGCACAGGTGCCGTATCGCGATGCCAAGGGGGCGACCTACGGCTATTCCTGGGAAGGCGGCGCCATGCTGATGGGGCTGTCGCGCATGGACCTGATGGAGAAGAAGGGGTTGAAGATTCCTTCGACCTTCGCCGAGCTGCAGCAGGTCGTGAGCGAAATCAACGGTACCGACGGCGTCAACGGCATCGTCTCGTTCCAGCTCCACCACTGGTGCCTGCCGCCCTACATCCAGGGCTTTGGCGGCAACATCTTCAGGAATCCGCCGTCGGATATCATGCCGACGTTGAACACGCCGGAGACGATCCAGGGCGTCGAATATTACGCCGGTCTGTTGAAGAGTGCGCCGCGCGGCGTGCTCACCTATACCGAGGACCAGGCGCGGCAATCGCTGCTGACCGGCCGCTCCAACATCTTCATCCATTCCAGCGCCTGGGTGACACCGATCGTGCTCTCCGAGGAGAGCAAGGTGAAGGACACCTCGCGCGTGGTGCGGATGCCCGCCGGTCCCGTGCACGACCATCCGGCGTCGAACAGCCAGGGGCTCGGCATTCCCAAGAACGCCAAGAACAAGAAGGCGGCGTGGGAATTCATCAAATGGGCGCTCAGCCCCGAGATATCGATGCGGATCGTAAGGGAGCACGGCCATTCCTCGATCTGCCGCCGCTCGATCATCACCAGCGAGGCCTATCGCAAGCTCAACACGGTCAACGGCCACGATCTCGGCGCGCTCTATCTCGAGGTGCTGGAGCTGCCGGCCAAGGGCGACAACTACATGGCCTATCGCACCGTGAAGGAATTTCCGATCGTCGGCGACGTCCTCAACAAGGCGTTTGAACAGGTGGCGACCGGTCAGTTCGCCGCTCACGACGCCTTGAATGCTGCCCAGGACCAGGCGGTCGCCAATCTGCGCCGAGCCGGAAGCAAGCTTTGAAGGTCGAGGGAATTGAGGCGGAGCGCCGCGGCTTCCGGCGCTGGGCGCTGGCGCCGAGCCTGCTCGTCCTGTTCGCCGTCGCGGTGCTGCCGGCGCTCTATCTTGTGGTGACGAGCCTGACGCCGTTCCAACTCACCGATCCCGGCTCGGCCACCGATTTCAGCGCGCCGCTGCGCAACTACGGCCTGCTGCCCGGCGATCCCCGTTTCGTCAATTCGCTGCTGGTGCAGGCCAAGCTGTCGTTCTGGGGCGTGCTGTTCCAGGTGCTGCTCGGCACGCTGCTCGCGCTGCTGTTGCACACGCAGTCGCGCATCGTCGAGTTCGCGCGCACCTTCTTCCTCGTTCCAATGGTACTGCCGCCGATCGTGGTGGCCGTGATCTGGAAGCTGATCTACACGCCCGACATCAGCCCGCTCACTTACGCTGCGAGCCTTTTGAACCTCGCAATGCCGTCATTGACCTCGAGCGTCCAGTTCGCGCTTGTCTCGATCATCATTGCCGACACCTGGGAATGGCTGCCCTTCACCTTCCTGATGGTGCTGGCGGCATTGCAGACCATCCCCGACGAATACTCCGAGGCAGCCCTGGTCGATGGCGCCAGCCGGCTGCAAATCTTCTGGTATGTCACGCTGCCCTTCATCGCGCCGATCCTGGTGATATCGGGCATGTTCCGCCTGATCGACAGTGTGAAGGCGTTTCCGCTGATCTTCCTCTTGACCGGCGGCGGGCCGGGCACCGTGACCGAGGTGACGAACTATTACGCGTATCTGCTGGCGTTCGACACCAACGAGATCGGCTATTCCAGCGCGGTTACGGTCGTCATGCTGTTGCTGGTCGCGGCCATAAGCCTCGGCCTCGTCTGGATGGGCCGTCGCCGGGAGGCGATGGCATGAGCGGTGCCGCCCGAAACGCCAGCCTTGGACGGCTGATCGCGATCGCCGTCACGCTCGTGGTGTTGCTGTCGCCGTTCCTCTGGCTGTTGCAGATGAGCTTCAGGCCGAACGACCAGATCCTCCAGTTTCCGCAGCATCTGATCTTCACGCCGACGCTCGAGAACTACACCGCGCTCTGGCACAGCGCGTTTTCGGCGTCGTTCGTCAACAGCCTGCTCAGTGCCTCCTTGTCGACCGCGACGGCGCTGCTGCTCGGCGTGCCCGCGGCCTACGCATTGTCGCGCTGGGCCGGCAAGGGCAAGCACGCGCTGTCCTTTGCGATCCTGATCACGCGGATGGCGCCGCCGATCGCGTTCACCATTCCCTTCTTCCTGTTCTATCGCTGGATCGGCCTGCTCGACACCGTGACCGGCCTTGTCCTGGTCTATACCAGCTTCAATTTGCCGCTGGTGATCTGGATGATGCAGCCGTTCTTCGACAGCGTGCCATCATCGCTGGAGGAGGCCGCGTTGGTCGACGGCGCGCGCACCCGCACCGTGTTCACCCGGATCGTGTTGCCGATGGTGGCGCCTGGCATCGCGGCGACCGCGATCCTGTGCTTCCTCTATGCCTGGAACGATTTCTTCTTCGCGCTGATCCTGACCCGGACCCATGCGCGCACCGCGCCGGTCGCCGTGGTCAACTTCATGAATTACGAAGGCTGGGAGTGGGGCAAGATCGCCGCCGGCGGCGCGCTGGTGATGGCGCCGGTGCTGATGTTTTCGCTCGCGGTGCGCCGTTATCTCGTCAGCGGCCTGACGGCCGGTGCCGTGAAGGGGTGAGGCCTCGATTCACGAAACCGGCGTCAAGAAATTTCGCTTGATATTTCGCATGCGAAATATATACTGGAGCCAGCATGAAAGCAGAGCCCCGCCTGATCTTCCTTCTGACCGTGGCGCATCGGCGGCTGCAGCGCGCGATCGAGCAGGAGACCGCGGCGCACGATTTGACGTCGGCGCAGGCCGGCGTGCTGTTCTATCTCGGGCGCAATGACGGCGCGCTGATCGGCGACGTCTCGCAGGCGGTCGACATCGTGCCGTCGGCGATGACCGGGCTCGCCGACCGGATGGAGCGTGTCGGCCTCGTCAAGCGCCGGCGCGACGACGCCGACGGGCGCAGCCAGCGGCTCTATCTGACCGCGGCGGGCGAAGCACTCGGCAGGCGCGCCGCGACGCGGACGCGGGCGATCAACAGCAGGCTGATGGACGGGTTCTCGGACGCCGAGATCGACGTGGTGGCGCGCTGGCTGACCAGCTTGCAGGACAAGTTTCCGAAGGACAGAGAGGAGTGAGAGATGAGTGAACTGGTCGACGTGACGCTGGACGGCGGTGTCCTCACCGTGACGATGGCGCGTCCGGACAAGAAGAATGCGATCAACAACGCCATGTATGGCGCGATGGCCGATGCGTTGGAGCGCGCCGAAGGCGATACCGCGATCCGCGCCGTGCTGATCCAGGGCGACGGCGACAGCTTCACCGCGGGCAACGACCTCGCCGATTTCGCGGCGATCTCGCAAGGTGCGCGCGGCGAACGCCATGTGACGCGCTTCCTCAAATGCCTTGCCACCGCGACCCGGCCGCTGGTGGCCGCCGTGCACGGCAACGCGGTCGGCATCGGCACCACCATGCTGCTGCATTGCGACCTCGTCTTCCTCGCCTCGAACGCCCGGCTGATCACGCCGTTCGTCAACCTTGCGCTGGTGCCGGAGGCGGCCTCGACCTGGTTGATGCCGCAGCGGATCGGCTATGCACGGGCGTACGCGATGTTCGCGCTCGGCGAGCCGGTCGAGGCGGAGACCGCCGTCTCGATCGGCCTTGCCAATGCGGTGGTGCCGTCAGACACGCTGCGTGCCAGGGCGCGAAGCGCAGCGGAGGCGCTGGCCAAGCGGCCGCTAGGCTCGCTCCAGCACACCAAGCTCTTGATGCGCGATAGCGCAAAAATCAGCGCGCAGATGGCGCGCGAAAGCGAGATCTTCCAGCAGCGGCTGATGAGCGCGGAAGCACGTGAGGCGTTTGCCGCCTTCGCCGAACGCCGCCAGCCCGACTTCTCCAAGGTCGCAGGCTAAGCGCGAAATTCGCGGCGCCACACGTCAACGGGGTTGACGGCGCCGCGGCGATCCAACATCTCGTTCTCCGGCAGGATGAACGGCGAGGCGAGATCATGAGCGACAGTCAGACGCTGCGCGGCGAGGCGATCGCTGCGACCATTTCGGCGCAGGGTGCGGAACTGACCTCGCTCATGGGGACCGACGGCACTGAACTGCTCTGGCAGGCCGGCCCGCAATGGCCGCGCCACGCGCCGCTGCTGTTCCCGATCGTCGGCAAGCTCAAAAACGACACGCTGCGCCACGGCGGCAAGACCTATTCGATGACGCAGCATGGATTTGCCCGGGACCGGCGGTTCGAATGGCTGGAGCAGGGTCCGCGCGCCTGCAAGCTCGTGCTGTCTGACGATGCGGAAACCCGTGCGCGGTATCCTTTCGCCTTCAGGTTCGAGGTCAGCTACGCTGTTGACGGCGCTGATCTCGACGTCGCCTTCGACATCATCAACACCGGTGACGAGACGTTGCCCGCCTCGCTCGGCGGTCATCCCGCCTTCAACTGGCCGCTGTTGCCGGGACTGCCGAAGGCGGCCTATGCGCTGACTTTCGCAGAGGACGAGCCCGCGCCGATCCGCCGGCTTGCGGGCGGCTTGATGCGGCAGCAAGAGGAACCTTCACCGATCAAAGGCAAGACGCTGGCGCTGTCCGAACGTCTTTTCGATGACGACGCTGTGATCCTCGACCAGGTGGCGAGCGCGTCGGTCAGCTTCGCGGCCGAGCGCGGCCCCGCGATCGAAATGTCCTGGCGTGGGTTTCGCGAGCTCGGCGTCTGGTCGAAGCCGGGCGGTGCCCCGTTCCTGTGCATCGAACCCTGGCACGGCTTTGCCAGCCCAGCGGAGTTCGACGGCGAGTTTGTCGGCAAGCCCGGCCTGATGCACATCGCTCCCGGCGCGCGCCGGTCGCTGAGTTACCACGTCAGCGTCGGTTGAGCGTTAGTGCGCGCCGCGCGTGCTGAGCACGCTCGTGATCCCGCCGACCGACGGCGGGTTCTCATGCGCCCATGCCTCATGCGCGGCCAGATCGCGGTAATGGTCGGCCATGCGCAGTAGCCGTTCGCGAATGCCCTGATCGTGCTCGCCCTTGGCCTGGTCGGCCAGTTGCGCGGCACGTTCGAGAAGCGTTTTCGGATCGATCACGTCAAGCTCCACATCCGGTTTCGCCTGGCAGTCAACGGCCGCAGGCAAGCACAGTTCCCGCCATGATTTTATGACAACAACCGCATGTGGAACTTTGCGCCGCTCGTCGAGCGAGCACGCCAGTGAAGCTCAGTTGAACGCCATGCCGCCGCTCATCGCGATGGTCTGCCCGGTCATGTAGGGATTGTTGACCAGCAGCATCATGGCTTGCGCGACCTCTTCCGGCGTGCCGAAACGGCCCATCGGGATCCGGCTGACGAGACTGGTCTGTCCCGCCATCATGTCGGTCTCGATCAGCGACGGCGCGACGGCATTCACCGTGATGCCGTCCTTGACCAGCCGTGCGGCATAGCCACGGGTCAGTCCTTCGACACCGGCCTTCGAGGCATTGTAGTGCGGCCCGATCGCGCCGCCGCCGCGCGCGGCGCCCGAGGAAATATTGACGATGCGGCCCCATTGCTTGGTCCGCATCATCGGCAGTACCGCTTGCGTGCACAGGAACACCGATTTCAGGTTGACCGTGATGGTGCGATCGAAATCCGCTTCGGTGAGATCGTCGACGCCCTTGACGATCGCGATGCCGGCGTTGTTGACGAGGATATCGACCGGGCCGAGCGCGGATTTTGCGCGTTCGACCAACTCGGCGACGGCGCCCGTCTCTGATACGTCAGCGGCGATCGCGACGGCCCGGCCACCGGCCGCGGTGACGCCTTTGGCCAGCGTCTCCGCCTCGGCGGCGCGCTCGCGATAATTGATTGCAACCGCAGCGCCGGCCTCCGCCAGCATCCTGACGATCGCGGCGCCGATGCCGCGCGAGCCTCCGGTCACGAGCGCCACATGTCCATGCAGACTGCTTGATGTCATTGCGATCTCCTTACTTGTTCGGCCTAGGCTCGCAAAGGCGGCCGGCGCGTGCAATAGCACCCGCGGCCCGCTCACATCTGTGTTGCAGAGACGTCGGGCGACGAAAACCGACAGGACGCGTCGGAATCGGCCTTGCGTCCGGGGCAGCCCGGCGGCAATGGTGGGGTGTCATTCCTGACCCACCACGAGAGATCGATGAGCAAGCTGATTGTCAGCGCCGGCGAGTTCACCTTCGACGCCCGCTTCGAGGAGCAACTCGCGCCGATGACGGTTGCCGCCTTCCGCAAGGCGATGCCGTTCGAGAGCCAGGCGATCCATGTGCGCTGGAGCGGCGAGGGCGTCTGGATGCCGCTCGGCGATCTCGATTTCGGCATCTCCTATGAGAACCACACCAGCTACCCGGCGCCGGGCCAGATCATCCTCTATCCCGGCGGCATCAGCGAGACCGAGATCCTGCTCGCCTATGGCAGCGTGCATTTCGCGAGCAAGACGGGCCAGCTCGCCGGCAACCATTTTATTACCCTGACCTCAGGACTCGAGAACCTGACGATGCTCGGCAAGACCGTGCTTTGGAAGGGCGCGCAAAAAATCCGCTTCGAGGAAATCTGACATGAGCGAACTCCGCTATCCGCGCGACCTTCGTGGCTACGGCCGCAATCCGCCGGATCCGAAATGGCCGGGACAGGCGCGCGTCGCCGTGCAGTTCGTCGTCAATTTCGAGGAAGGCGGCGAGAACAACATCCTGCATGGCGATCGTGCCTCGGAAGCGTTCCTGTCGGACGTGCTCGGCGCGCAGCCCTGGGTCGGCCAGCGCCACGCCAATATCGAATCGATGTTCGAATATGGTTCGCGCGCCGGCTTCTGGCGGCTGTGGCGGATGTTCACTGAACGCAAGCTGCCGGCGACCGTGTTCGGCGTCGCGATGGCGCTGAAGCGCAATCCGGATGTGGTTGCCGCGATGCAGGAGGCAGGTTGGGACATTGCGAGCCACAGCCTGCGCTGGGTCGAGCACAAGGAGATGTCGGAGGCCGAGGAGCGCGAGGAGATCGCGCGGGCCATCGCCGTCCACACCGAGGCGACCGGGGCGCGGCCGCTCGGCTGGTACACCGGCCGCTCCTCGATCAACACGCTGCGCCTCTTGATGGAAGCCGGCGGCCTGCGTTATCTCTGCGATTCCTATGCCGACGATCTGCCGTACTGGATCAAGGCCGGCGCGACCGAGCCGCATCTCGTGATCCCCTACACGCTCGACGCCAACGACATGCGCTTCATCAATACGCAGGGTTTTCCGGGCGGCGACGCGTTCTACACGTACTTGAAGGACAGCTTCGACGTGCTCTATGCCGAGGGCGCGACGTCACCCAAGATGATGTCGGTCGGCCTGCACTGCCGCGTGGTCGGCCGCCCCGGCCGCGCCGCCGCGCTGATGCGTTTCCTCGACTACATCCAGAAGCACGAGCAGGTCTGGGTGCCGACGCGGCTTGCGATCGCCGAGCACTGGCACGCCAATCTGAAGCATCTCGCCGCCGACGCGTTCGAGATCGGGTAGCCCCTTCGCCTCGCCCCGCCTGCGGGGAGAGGCCGGAGCGCATCGTCAGATGCGTTCCGGGTGAGGGGGAGCCTCCGTGAAGAACGGGGAGAGGGGGTTTATCAATGCCCCGCCATGTGCCGGCCGATCTCGGTGAGGTCGGCCTCGCTGGCGCGGGTCTCGTGCACCAGCGCGCCGTGGAACATCACCACCAGCCGGTCCGACATTTCCAGGAGTTCGTCGAGGTCTTCGCTGACTAGGAGCACCGCGGCGCCGCGGTTGCGCGCGGCCATGATCTCGGCGTGGATCTGCGCCACAGCGGCAAAGTCGAGGCCGAAGCACGGATTGGCGGCGATCAGCACCTCGACGTCGCCGGACAGCTCGCGCGCCAGCACCGCGCGTTGCACATTGCCGCCTGACAGCGCCGCGATCGGCGTCTCCGGCGAGCGCGTCTTGATCTTGTAGAGCCCGATCTTGCGCTGGGCGTCTTTCCGGAACGCGGCGCCGTTCAGCCACCAGCCGCCGCGCGCGAACGGGGCGCGGTCGAATTCGCGGAACGCGATGTTGTCGGCGACGCTCATGCCACCGACGCAGGCGTTCTTCAGCGGCTCCTCCGGCAACAGCGACATCTTGTGACGGCGCATCTCTTCGCGGCGCGCCGAATAGGCCTCACCTTGAACCCGGATCACGCCGCTCTCGGCTTCGCGCTGGCCGGCCAGCACCTCGACCAGTTGCCGCTGGCCGTTGCCGGAGACGCCGGCGATGCCGACGATCTCGCCGCTCTTCACCGTCAGCGACACGCCGTTGACGGCGATCGCGCCGGCGTCATCCAGCGCGGTGACCTTGTCGAGCTCGAGCCGGGCTGCACCCGCGTCGCCGGTGCGCGGCGGCTGCACGGTCAGTTGCTCGGCGCCGATCATGGTGCGCGCCATCTCGTCCGGCGTCAGCTCGGAGACCTTGCCGGTGCCGGCGAGCTTGCCGCGGCGCAGGATCGTCACCTCGTCGGCAAACGCCATCACCTCGCGGAACTTGTGCGTGATCATCAGGATGGTCAATTCGCCCGCGACCACCATGGCGCGCAGCATGCCGAGCACTTCGTCGGCTTCGCCGGGTGTCAAGACCGAGGTCGGCTCGTCCAGGATCAGGAAGCGTCGCTTCAGGTAGAGCTGCTTGAGGATCTCGCATTTCTGCCGCTCGCCGGCGGAGATGTCGGAGACTTTTGCGTTCAGCGGCACCTTGAACGGCATCCGAGAGAGAAATGCTTCGAGTTCCTTCTTCTCCTTGCTCCAGTCGACCACAGCAGGCACGTCGTCGCGCGCCAGCACCAAATTTTCGGCAACCGTCATCGCCGGCACCAGGGTAAAATGCTGATAGACCATGCCGAGGCCGAGCGCGTGGGCATCCTTCGGATTGGCGATGGTTTGCTGGCGATCACCAATGATGATTTCGCCTTCGGTCGCGTGGTAGTAGCCCATGATGCATTTCACGAGCGTGCTCTTGCCGGCGCCGTTCTCGCCGAGCAGCGCGTGGAACGTCCCCGGTCGCACCTTCAATTCGACATTGTCGAGCGCGGTGAAATCGCCGAACCGCATCGTCATGGCGATGGCGTTGACGCCGAAGGTGCCCGCAGGCGCAGGCGGTTCGCCGATGATCACGACAGCGCCCCGATCAGATCGGCCGATGTCGCCACCGCGCCGAACACGCCGCCCTGCATCTTGATCATCTTGAGCGCGTGATCGTGATTGCTCCGGTCGGTCGCCCCGCAGCAATCCTCGATCAGCACGCATTCGAAGCCGCGGTCATTGGCCTCGCGCATCGTGGTGTGGACGCAGACATCGGTGGTGATCCCGGTCAGCACGATGTTGTCGATGCCGCGCAGCCGCAGCATCAATTCGAGGTCGGTGGCGCAGAACGAGCCCTTGCCCGGCTTGTCGATGATCGGCTCGCCCGGCAGCGGCGCCAGGTCGGGGATGATCTCCCAGCCGGGCTCGCCGCGCACCAGGATGCGGCCGCACGGGCCGGGATCGCCGATGCCGGCGCCGATCTGGCGCGAACGCCAGCGCTTGTTGGCGGGCAGGTCGGTGAGGTCGGGCCGGTGGCCTTCGCGGGTGTGGATGATGTGAAAGCCCTGCGCGCGCATCACCGCGAGCAGCTTTCTGATCGGTTCGATCGGCGCCCGCGTCAGCGACAGATCGTAGCCCATCTTGTCGACATAGCCGCCGACGCCGCAGAAGTCGGTCTGCATGTCGATGATGATGAGCGCGGTGTTCCCGGGGCGGAGATCGCCGTTATACGGCCAGGCGTAAGGTTCGGACTTGATGGTGCGCTCGGGCATGAGACCTCGCGGGGGCTAGCGCGTGATGGAGAGTTCGGCCGGCGCGCCGGTCAGGGTGCGCTTCGGCGAGCAGGTGATGATCATGATCGCCAGCGTCAGGATGTAGGGCGCGGCGTTGAACAGGTGATAGCCGGAGGTGACGCCGACCGATTGCAGCGCCGGTCCGAGCGCCGCGGCGCCGCCGAAGGCTAGCGAGGCCCACAGGCAAAGCATCGGGTTCCAACGCGCGAAGATCACCAGCGCGACCGCGGTGATGCCCTGGCCGGAGGAAAGCCCTTCGTTCCAGCTGCCTGGATAGAACAGTGAGAGGAACGAGCCACCGATGCCCGCAAGGAAGCCGCCGACCATGGTGGCGCGCAGCCGGATCAGCAGCACGGAGTGCCCCATCGCGCGCGCCGCATCGGCGCTTTCGCCGGCGGTGCGGATCAAGAGGCCCCAGCGCGTGGCCTTGAACGCCCAATAGAGCACGGGTGCGATCGCAACGCCGATCAGGAACAGCACGTTGATGCGCAGCGCGGCGCGGAGCTGCGGGATGTCGCTCCACCAGCCGAAATCGATCGCCGGCAATCGTGCCGCGGTCGGCTCGATCAGCGGCTTGCCGAGGAAGAAGGCGAGACCCGTACCGAGCAGCATCAGCGCGATGCCGACCGCGATATCGTTGACCCGCGGCAGCGAGCAGATGCCGGCATGCAGCGCGCCGAACAGGGCGCCGGTGACGCCGGCGGCGAGCACGCCGAGCCATGGCGAGCCGGAGAGATACGAGATGCCGTAGGCGCTCATCGCGCCCATCACCAGCGTGCCCTCGAGGCCGAGATTGATGCGGCCCGATCGCTCGGTGATGCACTCGCCGAGGCTGACGAACAAAAACGGCGTGGAGACGCGGATGGCACCGCCGAGCACGGCGAGCGGGACGGTCCAGAGTCCGATCGATGCATCCGCCATGTCAGGACTTTCCCTTCAGGAAGCCGATCCGCCCGTAGAGCGCGTCGCTCGCCAGCACGAAGACGAAGATGATGCCTTGCAGCACCTGCACGGAGGCATCGGGCAGGCCGAGCCGGCGCTGCAACAGGCCGCCGGAGGCCGAGATGCCGCCGAGCAGGATCGCCACCGGAATGATCGCAAGCGGGTTCTGCCGCGCCAGGAAGGCGACCAGGATGCCGGTGAAGCCGTAGCCCGCGGCGAGGTTGGCATTGGTGCGGCCCTGCACGGCGGCGACCTCGATCATGCCGGCCAGCCCGGCGCAGCCGCCGGCGAGGAAGCAGATCGTCATGATCAGCCGGCCGACGCTCAAGCCCACGATCTTGGCGGCGCGGACGTTGCCGCCGGCGACACGCGCGGCGAAGCCGAAGGTGGTGTGATAGATCAAGATATAGGCCGCGACCGCGGCGACGAGGCCGAACACCAGACCCCAATGCACCTCGGTGCCCGGGATGCTGCCGATCATGTTGGCGGCGCCGATCTCGCGGGTCGACGGCTTGTTGAGGCTCGCCGGATCGCGCATCGGCCCCTCGACCAGATGGTTGAGGATCGCGAGCGCGATATAGACCAAGAGCAAACTCGAGATCGTCTCGTTGACGCCGCGGTATTGCCGCAGGCCGCCTGATAGGGCGATCCAGAGGCCGCCGCCGATCACGCCCGCGATCACCATCGCGATCTGCACGACGATGGGAGCTGCGCCCTGCAGCGCCAGCGCGGCTGATGTCGCCGATAGCGCGCCGATCAGGAGCGCGCCTTCGCCGCCGATGATCACCATGCCAAGCTGCGCTGGCAATGCCGTGCACAGCGCGGTGAGGATCAGCGGCGCGGCACGGGTCAGCGTGTTCTGCCAGGAGAACCAGGTGCCGAATGCGCCGTAATACATGTAGAAGTAGAGGTCGAGCGGGTTCTTGCCGTAAACGGCGACAAAGGCGCCGAACACCGCGAGCGCGCCGACCAGCGCCGCGCCCGGGATCAGGATGTATTCGATGCTCGCGCCGTAGCGCTGGAGGAATCCGACATCGGCGGCCGGAGCAACGCCGACCGCCTCCACCGGGTCCGCCGTATCAGTCGTCACGCGGTCGCTCCGATCACGCCGTCGACCAGATAATCCATCTTCTCCAGTTCAGGATCCTGCTGGCCGCGGTCGGTGCCGGCGGCGATCACGGTCTTGCCCTTGTTGTCCGTGATCGGGCCCTTGAAGATGGTGTAGTTGCCGGCCATGAACTTGGCCTTGACGTCATCGGCGTGTTTGCGCGCCTCAGCCGAGACCATGTCGCCATAGGGCGAGACCTTGACGATCTCTTCCTTCAGGCCGCCGCGATAGAAATTCGGGATCGATTCACCTGCCGTGATCATCTTGACGAATTTCGGATAGAGCGCTTCCCAGTTCCACTCGGCGCCGGTGAGATAGGCCTTCGGCGCCAGCGGCGCCTGGTTGACGTGATAGCCGCACACCATTGCGCCGCGGCGAGCGGCGTTCTCGACCATGGTCTTGGGACCGTCGACATGGCAGGTCAGCACGTCGACGCCCTGGTCGATCAGGCTGTTGGTGGCTTCGGCTTCCTTGACCGGCATCGACCAGTCGCCGGTGAAGATCACCTGCGTGGTCGCCTTCGGATTGGCGAGTTTTGCGCCGAGCGTGAAGGCGTTGATGTTGCGCAGCACCTGCGGGATCGGCTTGGCGGCGACGAAGCCGAGCTTGCCGCTCTTGGTCGAATAGCCCGCGACGATGCCGGCGATGTACTGCGCCTCGTCGATATAGCCGAAATAGCTGCCGGCGTTCTTCGGGTCCTTGTCGGTCCACAGGCCGCCGCAATGCTCGAAATGCAGCTTGGGAAACTTGGCCGCCATCTTGAGGACGTGCGGGTTGTAATAGCCGAACGAGGTCGGAAACAGCAGCGTCGCGCCGTCGAGATTGATCATGGACTCCATGGTCTTCTCGACCGCGTCGGTCTCCGGCACCTTCTCTTCCTCGACCACCTTGATGCCGGGCAGCTTCTTCACGGCGGCCGCGCCCTGTGCGTGCGCCTGGTTGTAGCCGTAGTCGTCGCGCGACCCGACATAGATGAAGCCGATCGTGGTTTCCGCCGCGGCTGCGCCTCGCACACCAAGTGCGCTGCCAAATGCCAGTGCCGCGCTTCCCTGCAACAAATGCCGTCGTGAAATCCTGCCAAAATCCATTGCCTGCTCCCTCCGGCGGTCCACCCGCCCATCGTTTTCGCAAGCCGCCGTGACGGCGGAGTACGGATCGGGATGTCGCAAGCTTCGTGCCAGAGCATCTTTGGCGATCACATCACATCAAGTATATGAAAAGATAAGAGAATTATATTGTCTCTGGCGATGTCGAATGTTTGGTCAGGATTGGTGTGCACATATTTTAAGCTTTCTACCGCCATTGTATGCAATGCCGTTAAGCAGTCGCTAACCCGCGAGATGCGGCGCGGGCCCGGCCCAAGCGGCGTTGCGAGGTCGACATCAGCGCATCTCGACGCGATCGGCAAAGTCTCCCTCACGATGGACATCCGATCGCAAGGCGACATCCGCCGCGCGGCGCAAGCGGATATGACGGGGATGTGTCGTCGCGTGCCGGTTCCCTCTCACAGGGTCATCTTTATTTTTCCCCAGCGCGATGCGCGCGCTGTCGCATGCGTCGTCGTCCCTGTATGCAAGTGGCAAATCCGCGGCCTGACGTTGCCGCGCACTCATTTCCGCCGGATGTGGAGTTGATCCGATGGCGTATCGATTCGCGCCTCTGCTCGTGCTTGCGATGTTGCTCTGTGGTGGCCGCGCGTCGGCGCAGGTGCAGGTCGAGGGCAACCCCGAGACCGTTCATCTCGAGGTCAACGATGCCTCGCTCGAGGAGGTGCTCGCCGCGCTACACGACAAGTACCATTTGAGCTACCGCTCCAACGACGCGCTGGCGGTGCACAAGACCGGCGTGTTCAACGGCCCGCTGCTGCGTGTCGCCGCGCGCGTCCTCGAGGGCTACGACTACGCGATGACCATCGGGCCGCAGGGGATCGATGTTCTGATCCTGCGGCAGGCCGGCGCGCCGGCGGCGGCCGCAACGGCCACCGCGGCCCAGCACCAGCCGCTCACGACCGCTGAGGCGAACCATGCCAGGCCCGAAAGGCCCGAGCGCATCCGCTAGAGCAATTTCGGTTCTGATTGAATCAGAAGCGAAGCTCTCAATTCCTGTTTTGACGCGCTTTCTTCACGCGAACCGGTGTCCACTTCGCTCGAAAACGCTCCCAACGCGCCTCGGAGAAGGAATATCTCCTCCTGTCAGTATCGAGGGAATGTGGTGCCAGGCCGCTGCCCCAAAAGGCATTCCGCGACCCTTGCTTCCATGCCTGATGTCCTGACATGTTGGGGCATTCCAAACGGTAGCCACGATGAGCCAATTCGATCCCTTCGGTGAGCCGGTTCCCGCGATTGATCCCTCGATCGCCGGCGAGCGGGCGTCGGCATGGCTGAAGACCGCGGGCACCAGCGTGTTTTGGACGCTGGTGGTCGGCATTGTGCTGGCGCGTGCGGTCTATTTCGACCCCGGCGTGTTCAACTTCGAACGGGCCGTTGCCTGGGCGCAGGGTCTGTTCGCCGCGCTTTAGCCACCGCTTTGCGCGGGTGGGCCTGTCCGTTTGCGTCCTGCTTCCCCCTGATGATGCCCTCGAACGCGATGGCGGCAGGCACGTCGAGCCGGCCGGGCGATTTCAATTGCCAGAGCATGCGCTCGATCTGGACGCCCCTGATCGGGATCACCTTCAGCTTCCCGAGCCGCGCCTGATCGTCGATCGTCGCCGTCGACACGATGGCGACCCCGACGCCGGCGGCGACCGCCTGCTTGATCGCTTCCGTGCTGCCGATCTCGAGCGTGCGCTTCGGCTCGACGTGGTGCGCGGCAAGCGCCTGCGCCACCACCTCGCGGGTGCCCGAGCCCGGCTCGCGCACGATCAGGATCTCGTCCTCGAGCAGGCGGAAGTCGACCGCGCCTGGCGTTGCCGCGAAGCGGTGATCGGGAGCCGCGATCAGGCTCATGATCTCGGTGCGCCAGGGTTGGCTGACCAGGTTCTCGTCCTCCACCGGCCCCTCGACCAGCGCGATCTCGATTTCATGCGCCAGCATCAGGGCGGCGATCTCGCTGGTGTTCGCGCTGACGACGTGCAGGTCGATGCCGGGAAAGGCGCGGTGGAAGGCGCCGAGATAGGCCGGGATCATGTAGGTCGCGATCGTGGTGCTGGCGCCGATGCGCAGCGATCCGCTGTCGAGGCTGCGCAGCGCCTGCAATTCGTCTTCCGCCGCGCGTTCGGCCGCGAACAGCGTCTCGGCATGGCGCGCCAGCGCTGCGCCTTCCCGGGTCGGCCGCACGCCTTTCGGCGTCCGGTCGAGCAGGCGGCAGCCGACCTGCAGCTCGAAATCCCGGACGCCCTTGGAGATCGCCGGCTGGCTTATGTGCAGCAACTCGGCGGCGCGAGAGAAGCTCCCGGTCTTCGCCACCGCCGCGAACAGGCGAAGCAGATGCAGGTTGAGGGACATAACTTCTCTCTATTGGGGCAATCCGAAATTATATTAGCCAATCGGCGGACCCTCGCGCATAAAATCTTCCCCGAAGGGAAGATGTGATGCTCGATCAGCCAACAGGATTCGAGGTTCGGAGTCAGCCGCCAGGCGCGCTGATGCGCGTGGTCCTGCTCGTTCCCGGTATCCTGCTTTGCGGGGCGGTCACGGTCGTCTCGCTCGGCGTCCAGGCGATCGAGGAGCGGGTCTTCGACCACCCCTATATCGAGGCGCTCGTCGTCGCCATCTTGCTCGGGATGGCGGTGCGCACCGCTTGGCATCCGTCGGAGCGCTGGCGGTCCGGCATCGCCTTCAGTGCCAAGCAGCTGCTCGAGGTCGCCGTGATGCTGCTCGGCGCCTCCATCAGCTTCGCGGCGATCTTGGCGTCCGGCTATCTCCTGATCGGCGCGATCGCCGCCACCGTCGTCGTCATGCTGGCGGTGAGCTTCGGCCTCAGCCGGATGCTCGGGCTGAAGCCGAAGCTCTCGATCCTGATCGCCTGCGGCAATTCGATCTGCGGCAATTCGGCGATTGCCGCGGTGGCACCCGTGATCGACGCCGACGGCGACGACATCGCGTCGTCAATCTCGTTCACCGCCATCCTCGGCGTCTTGATGGTGCTCGGCCTGCCGCTCCTGATTCCGCTGCTGAAATTGTCCGCCACACAATACGGCATCCTGGCCGGGCTCACGGTCTATGCGGTGCCGCAGGTGCTGGCGGCGACCGTGCCCGCCGGCATCGTGTCCACGCAGATCGGTACGCTGGTGAAGCTGGTTCGGGTCCTGATGCTCGGCCCGATCGTGCTCGCGCTCTCGCTGCTGGTCGCCCGCCGTCGCAAAAGTGAAGCCGGTGCGACGACCGCCGTGTCGATCAGCCCGTTCAAGCTGGTGCCCTGGTTCATCATTGGCTTCCTGGTGCTGGCGGCGCTGCGCTCCTTCCAACTCGTTCCCGATGTCGCGATCGTGCCGGTGACGAAGATCGCGGCTGTTCTCACCGTGGTCTCGATGGCGGCGCTCGGGCTCGGCGTCGACGTCCGCGTGCTGTCGACCGTCGGCGGGCGGGTGACGGCGGCCGTCACGCTGTCGCTGATGCTGTTGCTGGGCTTGAGCATCGGACTGGTGCACTTCTTCAAGTGACGCCGGCCCGGCGGATTATTCGGCAGCCTTCGCGGGCCTTCCGAACATCCGCGTCGGCGCGGGGAAGCCGCAGGACGTGCCGTCGGTAATCTTGACCTCGTCCTCCCAAGGCAGGCGGAAGCGGCCTGAAACCATGTCCTGCATGAAGGTGTAGGGGCAGTCCATCGCGCCGCCCTTCACCGCGACGTAGCCCCGATGCCAAAGCTGGTAAATATTGTTCTCGACACCCCAATTGAGCCGCGCCTCGCGCACCAGATCGGGGCGCACCTCCGCCGTGATGATCTCGTCGGCGCGCCCGGTGGTGCCGTGCGCGATGACGGTGCCATCGAAATTGACGATCATGCCTTCGCCCATGGAATCGAACGAGCCGTCGGTGCCGCACATGCAGACGTTGGCGGTGACCATGAGATTCTGGAACGCGTTGGCCTGGTTGGTGAAGCGCCAGCTGTCGCGGATCGGTGCGGTATAACCTGCGGTGCGGATCATGATTTCCGCGCCCTTGTAGGCGCATTCCCGCGCCATCTCCGGGAACATGCCGTCATGGCAGATGATCAGCGCGATTTTGGCGCCCTTCGGTCCCTCGATCACCGGAATCCCGATATTACCCGGCTCCCACGGCTCGACCGGAATCCAGGGGTGGAATTTCCGATAGTACAGTTTGATCTCGCCGTGATTGTCGATGATCAGGCCCGAATTGTAGGGATTACCGTGCGGGTTGAACTCCATGATGGAGAAGCAGCCCCAGATATTGTTGTCGACGCAGGCTTGCCTGAAGGCAGCCACCTCCGGTCCATCGAGCCGGCACATGATCTCCAGGGTGGTGTCCATCGACAGGCCATGCAGCGAATATTCGGGAAACACGACAAGGTCCATGGTGGACAGATTTCGCCGCGCCTTGCCGACCATCCAGACGATGCGCTCGGTCTGCCGCGCCAGATCGGCCTTGGTCGCAACGACGGGCAGCTGTAGCTGCACGAGCCCGATCACGACGCCATTGGGTGACTTGTTGAGGCCGCCAAGTCCGTTCATGCCTATCCTCCCGCCTGAAAAGCTCGTCGCACATCGTGCCACGCATCGTTGGTGCCGTTCGATCGGTCGTCGACCGGCAACGAGTATGCCAACGAATCTGGCCCTTGCGCAAACCAGATGCAGATGAGCAACGAGCTTAGAGAATGTGCAAATGCATGCCGGTGAAGCGCCGCACAGGAAAGGAGCAACGGTCGGTCATGCGGCCAATGGATTGAAACAATGAAAGATTTTGGAGACAAGCGGTAGTCATTGCCATTGTACACAATGGCACGCCCTTTGCTTGAGTCTGTCGGAGAGTTCTCTCCTTCGGGGCATGGGTCATGACGAACTCAAGCGGCACAATCGCGGCCGAGCCGGAGCCGATCTCACTCGAATGGGGCAGGACGGCGCTCGTCATCATCGACATGCAGCGCGATTTCATGGAGCCCGGCGGCTTCGGCGAGACGCTCGGCAACGATGTCGGTCAGCTTGCCCGCGCGGTGAAGCCGATCGCAGCCGTGCTCGCGGCTGCGCGCGCCAGCGGGATGCTCGTCGTTCATACCCGCGAGGGGCATTTGCCCGATCTCTCCGATGCGCCGCCGGCGAAGGTCGAGCGCGGTGCGCCGTCCTTGCGCATCGGCGATCCCGGCCCGATGGGCCGCATCCTGATCCGCGGCGAGGCCGGCCACGACATCATTCCGGAGCTTTATCCGCTCGACAGCGAAATCGTGATCGACAAGCCCGGCAAGGGCGCCTTCTACGCCACCGAGCTCGGCAGCATCCTGCAGAACTATGGGATCGAAAACCTGCTGGTGTGCGGCGTCACTACCGAAGTCTGCGTCAATACCACGGTGCGCGAAGGCAATGACCGCGGCTACCGCTGCGTCGTGATCGGCGACGGTTGCGCGTCCTACTTCCCCGAATTTCACGAGATGGGCCTGAAGATGATCAAGGCCCAGGGCGGAATCTTCGGCTGGGTCACCAACTCGGCCGCGGTGCTGGAAGCAATGGAGACGTCGAAAATATTGACCTAGGGGATTATCCATCATGAGCACGAGCACGAGCGGTACCGCCGGCACGTCCGAATTCAAGCCGGTGCTATGGACACAAGGTGACTGGAACGCATTCTTCGGCTTCGGCACCAACATCCTCGTCAACATGCTGGTGTTGACCGGCCTGTTGCGCTTCGTGCTGAAGATGCCGGATAGCCTTGTGTTCGGCCGCATCCTGCCGGCGCTCGGCCTGATGATGTGCCTCTCTACTTTCTACTACGCCTTCCTCGCCTATCGGCTGGCGCTGAAGACCGGCCGCAGCGACGTCTGCGCATTGCCGTCAGGTGTCAGCGTCCCGCACATGTTCATCGTCACCTTCGTGATCATGCTGCCGATCACGATCAAGACCGGCGATCCCATGAAGGGGTGGTCCGCCGGTCTGGTCTGGGTGTTCTTCCAGAGCTTCATCCTGATGATCGGCGGCTTCATCGCGCCCTTCATCCGCAAGATCACGCCGCGCGCGGCGCTGCTCGGCACGCTGGCCGGCGTATCAGTGACGTTCATCTCGATGCGGCCGGCGCTCGAAATGTACATGACGCCGCAGATCGGGCTGGTCTGCTTCGCCATCATCCTGGTGAGCTGGTTCGGCGGCGTGAAATATCCAAGGAATATTCCTGCGGGCCTCGTCGCGATCGCGGTCGGCATGATCATCGCGTGGGGCTCGAACCTGTTCGGACTCGGGCTCGGCGGCCTTAGCGTCAAGGGCGTCGGTGATGCCTTTGC